>OBAD01000402.1_pt1 | contig 12288 bp, 8 predicted proteins | sample 1494861 | NCBI WGS metagenome assembly OBAD01 (sample SAMEA3360681, study PRJEB22359) | human gut metagenome | biome: ENVO:urban biome; feature: ENVO:human-associated habitat; material: ENVO:feces | place: Bangladesh | collected 2011
TCGCGCCGTTGCACTTCGGGCGTGCGGTCAAGCACATTATAGCGAATGTCGTACAATTCGTCCATAAGACTGATGGCTTGTTCGGTCAGACCGCAATTCGTAGTGTGGCCAGTTGTTTGCGATGCGCAATCCGTGTCGTTGCGCATGCGTTTTTTTCGCTGGGGCGTTACAGTGTTTTTACTTTGTGGTTCCGCGCTATGCGCGATAACATCTATCAGTTTGTCAACGCCACGTTTCACAATGGCATCGGCATAGCGCAACATTCTGTTAAGCATTCGTTTCATGGTAGTCATACAATTTGGTTTAGTACAAAATTAAAGTGCTGCAAAGGTAACACGAAGGCATTGCACCCCACAAAAAAAGTGTACAATTTGTACACAAATATTTGTTCTCTACCCGTATGCCTACATGTAAAAGAGTGCTTGTGTTTTTACTGCCATCTTACACTTTTCGCACGTAATAAGTTGATATACAGAGGTTTCAAGAGTGTAAGATGATTCCAAAATATCTTACACACCCCTGCATACATCTTACAGCCTGTTTGGACGTATGCGGTGGGTTGTACGCCACTGGGACGTAAAAAAATCAGTTGGAGCAACAGACTTTTCTGTTCCCCTATGCTGTGATGTTGTCCTCCCGTGCTTGTGCCGTGTGGCAGCGTGTGGGTTGTGTAGGATGCGTGTAGGTGGCATTGGTAGCATCTTACACTAAGTAAAATATTGATAATCAATGAATTGTAACGTGTTAGTGTAAGATGTAAGATGTTCGGCGTGTAAGTTGTTGTAGTATGGTAAAAAGCCCCAATGCAACTTTTTTTCTTGCGCCTTTTAGCGTAAACATGCGAACGGACGCAAGCGACAAACGTTACAACTAAGCGCTATCACCAAACGTAAGCACCAAACGCAAGCTCTAATGGGGGCGACGCGTCTCGCGTCGGGCATAAAGGCAAAGGCTCATACGTCAAATAAAAGTTCACAGACAGCATTAATTACATGTTTATCTGTGAACCTTTGCCTTGATGCCCGACGCGAGACGCGTCGCCCCCATTAGTGGTAGCGTTTCTTCAAGCGACAGACGCTACAACTAAACGCTACAACTAAACGTCACCACCAAACGCAAGCACCAAATGCAAGCTCTAATGGGGTAGCGTTTTTTTGCGGCGCGTTTCAAGCAACTTATAATGCCCCAAAAACGGTCTCGTTTTTGATGTCAATTTTGAAAACCCTACCTGTTAGCGCGTGTTCTTGTGTGTAAATGCCTCTTGAGTGTGCGCATATAATTAACAGAAATGTAATAATTGTGGCATACTTTTGCAAGTATTTTCCAAAATAATTACCTTTGCGAGCGTATCCTTAAAATAATCGCAAGATGAATAAACTGCTACTCACGTTTTTCGCTTTGTTCGCCACACTGACCACAGCCTTGGCGGCAGACCCTGGTTTCAGTGCCGACAAGTTGTATCGCATTGACTGTGCCTGTTATGCGGGCCAGGGAGCGGTGGTGCTCGGTGCCAAGCACGACCAAACTATCTATTTGTACTACTTGCAAGGCACCAGCTACCCCGACGATGCTTGGTGGCACATTGAGCCAGTGGGCGACGGCAGTTACACATTCCGCAATGCGGTGAGTGAGCAGTACATGACGGCTGATAATGATTTGTATGATACTACCACGGGCAAACGTCTAAAGCTCACCGACACCGATGAGGGCGACATGAGCCATTGGACGTTTGAGGAAACAACGTATAACAACCAGACCTATTATAAGGTAAAGTGCGTGAGCAGCGCAATAAGCAACCCTTACTTTAATATGCGCACATCTGCATACATGCTTGGCGGATATGGTGAGGTCGATGGTGAAAACGGCAAATTTGCCTTTTACGAAAAGTCTGACGGTGGTACAGTAACTCCCGATCCCGAACCCACCCCCACTCCTACTCCCACAGGCAAAATAACCGACTACTATACCTCGGCAAGCATCAATGGCAAAGGTCTTACTTACGACAGTGCAAATGAGACCTATTATTATACCCTGCCCGAGGCATTGCGCCAGGGTGGCGATTTTGAGGCGGCAATTACTGCCACCTGGAATGCGGGCTACGAAACGGGTTACGAGCTCCGTCTGAACGGGCAGGCACCCGATGCCACCACGGGCAACATCACCCTCAGTTCGCCCACGTGCCAAACGCCCTATACCCTTGGCGTGTACACTACCGACGGCACACTCAAAGCCACGGCACCGCTCAACTTCACCTTTTTGCCCATTGTCGAAATTAACACCGGGGGCAATGGCATAGGGGGTAGCTATACAGCCGGCACCATACGTGTGGCAGAGGCCGATGCTACGCGCCCTGACACCGTTATTACTGCCAAGTATAAGATACGCGGTGCTTCATCGACGAGCTATCCCAAAAAGTCGTATGCCATCAAGCTATACGATGCCAATGGTAACTCGCTTGACTACAGTTTTTTTGGTTTGCGCTCTGACAACAACTGGATACTCGACGCCATGTATATAGACGGTGCCTGCATGCGCAACCGTGTGGCCACCGACTTGTGGAACGACTTCTCGGTGCGCCCCTACTATGCTGCCAAGGAACAGAAAGCCCTCACCGGCACCCGTGGCCACTTTGTAGAGGTGTTTATGAACGGCACCTACCACGGCCTGTACTGCATGACAGAAAAACTGGACCGCAAGCAGCTCAAACTCAAAAAGTATCAGGCGGCCGACCCCTCTGTTGCAGGCAGCACGGGCAAGGTGCGTGGCTTGCTTTACAAAACAAGCCAATGGGGTTATGAAGTGCACATGGGACACAATTCGGGCAATAACAACTATCCCGGCACATCGCCCAGTGGCTACAGCAATACGTTGGGGCGTGAAACCTGGTGCAACTATGAACTAAAATACCCCGACTACGCTAAGGAGGCTGTAGAGTTCGGCCCCATGTACAATGCTGTGAACTTTGTGTGCACCAGCAGCCAGACCGACTTTGAGAGCGGGGTGAAGAGCTACTTCGACTTTGCCACTACACGCGACTACTATCTGTTCATCGATCTGCTCTTGGCCACCGACAACCATGGCAAAAATATGTTCTACTATGTGTACGACCACTCAAAGAGCGACCTCGTGGGCATGGCACCATGGGACCTCGACGGTACATTCGGTATTAGATGGGATGGCAGCACATCTTATACAAGCGATGCCACGCAGGACCTCGACACTTTTTTGTGGCTGCATGAGCACGGCCAGATGGGCCTTTACGACAAGTTGGCACTGAGCACCACGCTGAGCTGGGACAACTACCTGGCCGCACGCTATGCCACGCTGCGCCGCAGCCAGTTTCAGCCCGCGGCCTTGGCACAGCGCTTTGCCACCTACGCCAGTCTGTTTGCCGACAGCCATGCTGATGTGCGTGAGCAGAACAAGTGGAGCAACCATAGTGGCATTCAGTCTGCGGCCACCTACGCCCAAAAGTGGGTGCAAGAGCGTGTGGCCGCCCTCGACCAAAAGTACGACTACGGCACCCTCGTCAGCCAGCAACCCATTGTGGCTTCAACGCCCGAAGCCCCCGTGTGGTATGGCATCGACCTTGGCACTGGCACTGGCAGCTGGACCGCAGCAAGTGGCCAAATTGATGCCGACAAGATAAGCCTTTGTGCCACCGGTCTGCCACTGAGCCAGCAATGGTGTTTTGTGGGAAGTGCCGATGAGGGTTATAAAATATACAACCGTGCCAGCCAGCAATACCTTGTGAGCAACGGCACCAACAACACCTTTGGCACAGAGGGCGAGGCAAGCATCTTCCTGCTCTCAACCTCCACCGCTACCACCGGGGCCAAGCCTTACTACTGTTGGCGTGTGGCCAAAAACAAATATCTGGCCATGAACGATGGTGCGACAGCCCTTGTGGTGGGCACCACCAACAACGCCCAAGCCTCGTGGCAGTTCACACCCAACAATAGCTATGTGTTGGCCTACGCCCAAGCCTACGCCAATATTCCCGAAGGCGCATTGGGCATGCCTGCCTATCTGGCCGAGGCCGACCACCTTGCACAGTACAAAGCCGTTTATGAGGCGGCTGCCGCCAATGCCACCGATGCCAACATAGCCGCCCTTGTGGCCATGACGCAGCAGATAGAGCAAGGCGGTTCGCCCAGTGTGGATATTGACAACCTTAATGGCGGCTATTACCGTATTGTCAACGCCTCAACCACTGGTGCCCACCACATGTTGGCTGTACAGTCCGCCGGCACAACGCTCAGCACCATTGCTCCTACCACCGCCAATGCCGATGCCGTGTGGCAGTTGTCGCAAATTGCCACTTCGGGTCAGTTGGCACTCTACCACCCCAACCACGCACAGTATGTGCAGGCTAACCGTGCCGAGGTGGGCGAGGGTGCACACGCTTACAGTCTGACGGCACAGGGCAAGGCCATGTTCGCACTCCAAGCCAATGACAATGCCTTGACCGAGGCAGCCGATGGCACTGTCGAGCTGACCGCCAACGCCACCTCAGCCAATGCTGGCTGTTGGTACCTTGTGCCAGCCACCACGCTCGATGTTAATCTCAACGCCGTGGCTGACGGCCGCTCATACGCCACCGTTTATCTGCCCTTCGGCATCAGCCATGTTGAGGGTGCCGAGGCTTATGTGGGTGATGCTCCCCTCGACGGCCGCATCAACGTAACGGCTACCGAAAGTTTTGCTGCCAAAACGGGCATATTGCTTGTGAGCAACGAAAGCAACGACCAGGCCACACTCACCATAGGCCAGGGCGACAACCTTTACAGTGCTATCAGCGGTTCGCTTGTACAGTTCAGCATCAGCGATGCCGAGCGCAAAGATTACCTCGTGTTTGGCCGTAATGCCGCCGATCTTGCGCAGGTAGGCTTCTTCACCCCGCAGCGCACCACACTCTCGGCCAACCGTGGCTTTGTACGCACTGACGCCTATGAGGCTCTTACCCTCAACTTCGACCGCATCACCACCGCCACGGGTGCCGTCAAGCAGCAATCGGGTAATGCCCCCGTCTACTACGACCTTACCGGTCGCCGTGTGCTCAACCCCCTCAAGGGTGGCATCTATATTACTGGCGGACGCAAGGTGGTGTTCTGACACTTATAACATTATCATACGGGTTTGCCAGGCGTGATGTACACGCATATCCACGCCCGGCAAACTTCTAACTCACAAAACTCCTAAACTCATCAAACAAATGAAACAACAATATCAGGCCCCCAAGGCCGAACGTATAGACTATGTAGCTCCCATGTCGCCCTTGTGCGAGTCACCTGGAGGCAACAATCCCTCATCGTATCCAGGTAACCCCGATAGTGGCAACGAAACTCCCGACAATTTCTCACCGTCAAAGGGGTGGACGGGCAACGACAACGAATAAACTGCCCTGTATATCAGGCGGGCCATGCTGGTTTTGCAAAGCAAGCGGGCATGGCCCGCTCTATTTATGAAGACAGGCTATCTAATGCACTCATATAAGTTGCCTGAAACGCGCTGTAAAAAAACGCAAGCACTAATGGGGGCGACGCGTCCCGCGTCGGAATAGAGAAAGGAGGAAAATACGAACCTCTGCTAAATAATAGCTGCATCTTTTCCCGACGCGAGACGCGTCGCCCCCATTAGAGCTAGCGTTTTGTGCTTGAGTCCGTTCGCATGTTTACTTTTCACCGAATAGCAACAACAACGAATAGAATTCCCAAAAACGATCTCATTTTTGATGTCGATTTTGAACACCCTACCTGTAAGGGCAAAAGCATTATTACAATGTGCTTTAGACCTTTACCGGACAGCAATAATTGTTGAAAAGTTGCTAACTTTGCACATATGATAAGCACACTGATAAAAGCGCCGCGGCGCACACTGCGGTGGTTGCGCCGCTTTCGCCATCGCAGGGGGTACGGCATACACTCGCCCTTTGCCTTTGGTTTTGTAACGGGTGTGGTGTACGAGGCCGGTGCGTATTATGCCTATGCGCCGCTTGCGCAAAAGTGGCGCGGCATGCTGAATGACTGCCCCTTGCGCCCGAAGGACTTGCGCCTGCTGCTGCGTCTGGCCAACTTTCAGCACCCGGCATGCTGCTGGTGTGTGGGGTATGCCGCCGACGGGGCAGAGGCAGCCTGGCTCAAGGCTGGCAGCAGCGGCACGCATTACACCACCCGTGCTGGCGGAAAGGCCGACATGATAGTGGCCAACCGAAACTGGCCCGCTTGTGCCGAAGCGCTGACCGATGCTCTGGCCGAGGGGGGTATGATGGTGCTCACCCAGGTGGGCGGGCGCCAACGCAAGGCGTGGCTCAAACTGCTGCAGCACCCCAAGGCGCAGGTGGCGTTCGACCTTTACGACTTTGGCATAGTGTTTTTCCGTCCCGAATTGCAGCGGCAGCACTATGTGGTGAATTATTTGTAAAACCTGTTGATGGAATTAGTGGTTGACGGGGTAACAAGTTGACGGGTTGACGAGTAAGTATGTTCTGCACATTCGGCCCGTGTTAAAGGCTGAAAAGACAAGGAACGTCATAAGTTGACTAACTTACCCGTCAACCTGTTAACCTGTCAATCCCCGTCACCCCGTAAACCCGTCAACTAATCCCTTTGCTCATGATATATACCCGAACCGGCGATGCTGGCACTACTTCGCTGCCCGACGGCACACGTGTGTCAAAAACCGATGCGCGCATAGCCTGCTATGGTGCCCTTGACGAACTCAACGCGCAGCTTGGCTTGCTGCGTGCACAACTCGCTACTCTGCACATTGAGGGTGCACCACATGTCTTTGAGGCTGACGAAAGGCTGATAGTGCGCGCCCAGCGACTGCTGTTCAGCCTCGATGCCACCCCGCATGACGTTGAGGCTCTTGAACACGGTATCGATGCCACCGACACATTGGTTGGCGGCATATTCCGTGGCTTTGTGTTGCCTGGTGGACACCCCGTGGCAGCTGTGGCCCATGTGGTGCGCTGTGTGTGCCGCCGCACGGAGCGCGAGCTCTGCTCACTCAGTGTTGCCGATGATGTGCAACGTATGCTACAGCCTGGTATGATGGCCTACATCAACCGTTTGTCCGACTTTCTGTTTGCTCTTGCACGCAAAATAAACAGCCTTACTGCCACGGCCGAGACATTGGTGGCGGAGTGAGTGCCTATAATTAAGCATATCTTCGTAACTTTGCAGCATCATTAATACAACAAAGACTAAACACACCAATGGACTTATTACACATTGTGACGCAGATGCTGATGATATTCGGCATTGTGCTGGTTGGCTTGTTTGCCGCCAAACGCGACTTGTGGTCGGGCGACCTCGACCGCAAACTGTCGGTTTTTATAATGAACATATCCATGCCAGCATTAATCCTTGCCTCGGTAATGGGCAAGGATTTGGCTTTTGAAAACTCCGAGCTCATAGCTCTTGGCGTGGTGGCTGTGGTCAACTACATAGTGCTGATAGGGCTGGCCTATCTCATACCCCATGTGTTCAAGGTGAACAAGGCGCGTATGGGTATATGCCGCTTTATGCTGGCTTTTGGCAATGTGAGTTTCATTGGCTATCCTGTGTGCGATGCCGTGTTTGGCTCCAAAGCCGTGTTCTGCGCTTCGGTGCTCAACATACCTTTCAACTTGTTGGTATTTACCATTGGCGTGTCGTTTATCAATGGTGGCAAGGCCAAGAGTGCCTTTTCGCCCAAACTCATACTTTCGCCTTGCGTCATAGCCTCGCTCATAGCTGTGGTCATAGCCATTGCGCGCATTAAAATGCCCGTCCCCGTGGGCGAATGGTTCCACCTGTTGGGCGACCTCACCACCCCCTGTGCCTTGCTCATTATTGGTTCGAGCCTGAGCCACATACCTGTGCGCGATATGTTTGGCAATCGTTTTGTTTATTCCATGACGCTGTTGCGCCTTATTGTGCTGCCCCTTGCTGTGGGTGCTGTGCTGGCGCTGATGGGCATCAATCCCTTTGTGAGCGATGTGGCGGTGGTGCTCAGTGCCATGCCTGTGGCCACTAACGGCATCATGCTTTGCTTGCAGTATGGCAAGGACGAGCGTGTGATGACGCAGGGACTGTTTTTTACCACGCTGATGTCGGTGGTTACTATACCTCTTGTGGCCTACGTGGCAAGTTTGTTCTAATTTAGGGGTTATAAGGTTAGGGGGTTATGGGGTTAAAAAGTTACCTTTGTGAGTTAGACAAGTAATGGTAATCTTTTAACCTCCTAACCCCCTAACCCTCTAACCCTCTAACTCCCCCCTACCCGCTTATGTATTTTGTAATAGTCACAATAGTAGCCCTTGCGGCGGGTTATGCTATAGGCGTGTTGCGCACCCAGCGTGCCGCCATCAGTGCGCAGGCACAACTCAAAGCCGAGCAGCAGCATGCCGAGGAAGCCATGCGCAAACAAGCACAGGCACTGCGGGCAGAATTCAAAGCCATGTCGGTGGAGATGATGCGCACGCAAAGCGACAGCCTGCGGCAGCAACATTTGCACACCCTCGAGGAGTTGCTCAAACCCCTTGGGCACGACATAGAGGACTTCCGCACACAGTTTGTCAAAGGCCACGCCTCGCTCGACGGCTACATCAAGGCCCTTGTGGAACAGACCAATTCGCTGGGCCGCGAGGCTGAGGACCTGGCCAAGGCCCTCAAGGGAAATAACAAGTTGCAAGGCAACTGGGGCGAGGCTGTGCTCAACAATCTGCTGTCAGCCTCAGGGCTTACCGAGGGGCGCGACTACACCCTGCAGAGCCATCAGCCCGATGGTCGCGGTTCGGTGGCCATACCCGACGTGGTGGTGCACTTGCCCGGACAGCGCAATGTCATTATCGACTCCAAGGTGTCGCTCAAGGCTTTTACCGACTATGTGGCGGCCGACGATGCCGCCCAGCAAGAGGCTCTGCTCAAGGAGCATGTGCGCAGTGTGCGCCAGCACGTCAAGGAGCTGGCTGCCAAGGATTATGGGCGCATAGTGCCCGACAGCATAGGCTATGTGCTGATGTTCATACCCGGCGAGGCCGCCTATGTGTCGGCCGTTACGGCAGCTCCCAATCTGCCCACCGAGGCTTATCAGCAGCATGTCATACTTATCAATCCCACCAATCTGCTCATGGCCTTGCAACTGGCCTACAACCTGTGGCAGAGCGAACTGCAGAGCCGTTCGGTGAACGAGATATATACTTCAGCCGAAAAACTCTATAAGAAGTTCAGCACTTTTGCGCAGAACTTTGTCAAGATAGGCAAGAGCATTGACCAGCTGCACCGCACCTACGACGACGCACAGCGCCAGCTCACCACGGGGCGCGGCAACATAGTGAGCCAGCTTGAGGGGTGGAAGGAGAAGGGCCTCAACCCTTCGGCCTCGATGCCCGACGGGCTGACATTCGACGAGGAGTAGACACACTAATTAGTTGACGGGGGTAACGAGGTTGACGGGTAAGTAACCTGTTTACTTGTTTACTAATTCCTATAACGCATAAGTTGACTAACTTACCCGTCACCCCCGTCAACTCGTCAACCAATTACTCACATACATTGTTGCGTATGACGCTTTACACCATAGGCCATTCTAATTTGCCAGTCGACACATTTTGGCAAATATTGCAGCGGGTTGGGGTGACGTGTGTGATAGATGTGCGTAACCAGCCTGTAAGTCGTTATACACCGCAGTATAACGACGACCGGTTGCGCACGTTTATAGTCCGGCATGGCGGCCACTACCTCAACTTTTGTCGCGACTTTGGTCCGCGTCACTTCGACTGTATTGACTCGCTAGGTTTGGTGAGCTATGAACGTGTGATGCAGATGCCTTATTTTGTACAAAGTGCCGCGCGTGTGGTGCGTGGCTTGGCTGCGGGGTATGGCGTTGTGCTGATGTGTGCCGAGGCCGACCCATTGATGTGTCACCGCTTTTGTCTGTTGGGACGTTATTTCCAGCATATTGGTGTGGAGGTGGTGCATCTGCTTAAGGACGGCAGGCAGCGCACCCAGTTGTCGCTTGAGCGCGAAATGGTGGCCGAGTACTTGCGCAAGGGGTTGCTCAAGCCCGTGGCAGCATTGTTCGACCCTTATACCGATGCCGACCAACTGGCTGACGCTTATAGGTTGAAGAATGCGGAAATTCGCTGACGCCAATGTGCTAATGTGCTAACGGGCTGACGCCGTAGCGTTACTCGGCAGCCGCTAACGCGGTAAACAGAAGAACATAAGGACAAAAGGACATAAGGCCGCTGCGCGGCTGATAGCCACGGACTGACGTCTGCGTGGCTCAAGAACATAAGGGCTGACGCCGAGGTGGAGACTTTTGTAGCGCTTACCGCGGGAACATAAGAACATAAGCTACATAAGAGACATAAGGGCTGACGCCGTAGTGTTAACTACTTGAGTAGTACTTGGTACGCTACGGCGTCGCCCTTATGTTCTTGAGCCACGCAGACGATAGTCCGTGGCTATCAGCCGCGCAGCGTCCTTATGTCCTTATGTCCTTATGTTCTTCTGTTTTCCGCGTTAGCGGCTGCCAAGTAACGCTACGGCGTCAGCCCATTAGCATATTACTATATTGTCACATTACTACATTACCATATTACCACATTAGCATATTACCACATTAACAACCCCATTCGCACATTTGTAGCAAGCATTTATGGCATAAATACTTGCAACCCTCACTAATTTTGCCCAACTTTGCCGTGAAATTAACTCTATGAACTTTTGAAACACAAAGCGTAATGACTACACTTACCGCATTGATTGTGGCTGTATTCGTATTGGGCTACTTCATGATAGCCATCGAAAGCCTTACAAAAATCAACAAAGCCGCCATTGCCTTGCTCATGTTTGTGGGCTGTTGGACCATCTTCATGTTCGACCCTGGCCAGTACCTTGCCGCCGCCATTGGCGACAAAATACCTCAAGCCGTGAGCGAGGTGATAGAGCATCACCTTGGCACCACATCAACCACCTTGTTCTTCTTGATGGGTGCCATGACCATTGTTGAGCTCGTCGACCAAAACGGTGGCTTTAACTTTGTGCGCGACCTGATGCGCACCACCAGCAAGCGCAGTCTGCTGTGGCGCATAGCCATCATGACATTCTTCCTGTCGGCCATACTCGACAACCTTACCACGAGCATTGTGATGATAATGATATTGCGCAAGCTCGTGAGCGACCACAAGGACCGCATCAAGTATGCCTCGCTCGTTATCATAGCCGCCAACTCGGGCGGTGCCTTCTCGCCCATTGGCGATGTAACCACCATCATGCTTTGGAACAAGGGTCTCATCACAGCCGCAGGCGTGATAAAGGAGATATTCATACCCTCTGTCGTGTCGATGGTCATTCCTGCTTTTATCATGCAGTACACCCTCAAGGGCAAGCTCGGCTACGCGGCCACACCACAGGCTGCCACCTCTGCCAGTGACCTGACGGCACGCCAGCGCAAGGTAATATTCTTCCTGGGCGTGGGTGGCCTCATTTTTGTGCCCATATTCAAGAGCATTACCCATCTGCCCCCGTTTGTAGGCATACTGCTCGTGCTGGGCGTGCTTTGGACGGTGAGCGAAATATTCTACCGTCACCTTGGTCATGCCGAGGAGAAGGGTGCCATGCAAAAACGCGTGACCAACATGCTGTCGCGCATCGATATGAGCACCATACTCTTCTTCCTTGGCATACTCATGGCAGTGGCCTGTCTCGAAACCATTGGTGTGCTCGTACAACTGGGCCAGGGCCTCAACATCGTGTTCGAGGGTAACCACTTCCTCGTAACAGGCATTATCGGTGTGCTGTCGAGCATTGTAGACAATGTGCCCCTCGTGGCCGGCTGCATGGGCATGTATCCCATGGCTGCTACGGGCGACTTTGCACAGGACGGCATATTCTGGCAACTGTTGGCCTACTGTGCCGGTGTGGGCGGTTCGATGCTCATCATTGGCTCTGCCGCCGGTGTGGTGGTGATGGGACTCGAAAAGATTACTTTCGGGTGGTACATGAAGCACATTTCGTGGATTGCCTTTGTGGGTTACTTGGCCGGCATCGTTTGCTACTTCGTGCAGCGCGTGGTGCTGGGAGTGTAACTCTAAATTATAGGTTGACAAGTTTACGGGTAAGTTTGCATTCTTACCATTCTGACTTTAGCAGAACTCAAGTTTCTGATTTAGCAAGGGCGGGCTGAAAGCCCAATGGAGCACCCAGCCCAGGGCAAGCGAAGCGGCACCCTGGGTATCGCGTGTTGGAGCAGTCGCGCCCTGTAAGGGCAAAAGCTTTAAGACATGGCACAGGT
>OBAD01000413.1_pt1 | contig 12143 bp, 5 predicted proteins | sample 1494861 | NCBI WGS metagenome assembly OBAD01 (sample SAMEA3360681, study PRJEB22359) | human gut metagenome | biome: ENVO:urban biome; feature: ENVO:human-associated habitat; material: ENVO:feces | place: Bangladesh | collected 2011
TAAAGTGCTGCAAAGGTAACACCAAGGCATTGCACCCAACAAAAAAAGTGTACAATTTGTACACAAATATTTGTCCCCTCCCCGTCATCCCTCATGTAAAAGAGTGCGTGTGTTTTTACTGCCATCTTACACTTTTTGTGCGTAACAAGTTGATATACAGATGTTTCAAGAGTGTAAGATGATTTCAAAGTATCTTACACTCCCCTGCATACATCTTACACACCCCACCCCACTGTCGCGCAGTCGGTTTGTACGTATGCGGTGGGGTATACGCCACAGGGACGTAGGGAAATCTGTCGGAGCGACAGACTTTTCTGCTCCCCTATGCCGTGATATTGTCCTCCCGTGCTTGTGCCGTGTGGCAGCCTGTGGGGCGTGCAAGTTGTGTAGGTTGCGTGTAGGTAGTATCAGCAGTATCTTACACAGTGTAAAGCGTTGATAGTCAAGGTGTTGCGACGTGTTAGTGTAAGATGTAAGATACTCGGCGTGTAAGTTGTTGTAGTATGGTAAAAGTCCCAACCACAACTGTTTCGTCTTAGACATTTACCTCAACACGAGACTTGACTCCGCTTCCCGAGCGGCTTTTCCAATCGTGCGTGTTCCAAGCATATTCATGAAATATTCTCCATGCTCTTGCTAAAGGGTGGTTCTAAAAATTCTGTTTTTAGAACCACCCTAATATCAAATGTCATACTTGGCTTTCAGCTCATCATAGCACATGCCTGTCACATAGAGGTATAGAGTAGCGAACGCCTTAATGTTCTCATCAAGTTGAGCTTCTGTCAGGAGATAGGAAGCATGTGCTCCATTGCCTTCACTTGTGTTGCGATTGTTGCGTATGAGATTCAAGTAGCCAGACAACTTCTGCTCAGTCTCTCTCGGACTATAGCGCAGACGCTTTAGACAGTCGAAAGCAAAGATACATGTGCTTAGTGTTACCTTATTACTGTCGCTTGAAGGACGCATTTCCTCACCATGTATCATGTAATAGATCTTCTTCAAGAACACCTCGAACTTCACAGACAAGTTGCCAGAATTAACGTGCTTGTCAATGATGTTCACCTTCTTGCGTCCGAAAAGCTCATCAATGGCCTTATACAGGTCAAGACCTACACCATCTACACTCGGTATTGTGTGGATAGTAAGTATCTTAAAGAAACCATCTACCACATTCCGCGTCAATGGCATATTGGGCACCTTACGAAGGTCACGTTTCACAACTTCGCGCAGGTTCGCCTTCATTTCATCATAAGTGCATTTGTTGTCTTCTGTGCGTTGCTGCTCGTCCTCAGGGGCCTCCTGTTGCTGTTCTTCTTCGGGCAACTCATCAGGAATGTTCTCGTCAAGGATAAATGCGGCATTCTGATAGGCATAGATAATCCTCGCTCTGTCGGTCGGGTCAAGGATAAACCTGCGCACAATGCTCGACATGTTGGTAATGACGAAACGCTTGGGTACATCTTGTCCTGTCACCTTCTTTAGGAAATCTACGGCTTTAGCCTTGTCAAGTGTGCGGATAAGCTCATCAAAACGCCCGTGCTCGTTGACATTCTCTGCCGTAGTGTCATTGGTAACAAGGTCTTTCAAACGATTAATGTTCAGTCCCGTTACCTCGGCAAGCGTATACACCTGCTGGTCGCATTCCCGCTTCTGATAATCGAGAATATAGTCATAGATGGTCTTGTCCTTGACGAGATGCAGGTCACCGCTCTCAATATCGTGCAGTATGCGCTGGGCGGTGCGTTGGTCGCGTTGTGAAAGCGAGGCAAAAGCATTATGCAGTTCGCGCTGTGCAGTCTTCACAAGTTCACTGCCAGAGCCTGTGGTATAGAGGTTCTTGATGAACTTGATAAACTTCTCATTGATATACTCTGCATCTATTGTGCCGGCACCAGTCTCCGTAATATATGCCTCCAGCTGATAGACATCGTCGTCATTGCCGCCACCTCCTCCGCTACTCGTGAAGAGTTCACGATAACGCTGTAACAGAATCTTGTAAACCTGCTCGTCAAAGGCCAGTTTCACTGTTGTCCAACCTGAGGCGTGCGCAAACTCATATTCCAGTTTATCCCAAACGAAGCCCTGCATCTTGCTTGCCTCCAGTCGGTTGGTCATCGCGCAAAACTCCTTGGCAAACTTCTTCTTCGAAGCCTCAGCCTGTGGCAATGTGGCGTAGTGCTCTATACCCTCAGCATTGAAGAGCGCATCAATGGCATTGAAACTCGTATTGATATACTCCAAGTTGGCCTCCAATTTGTCTGTGAATACCGACAGCGGTTGGTTAACGTAGAGTTCGAGTGCCTCGTCGATGTTCTTCTTCATGCGCTCCGGACGGGTGAAATACTTGATGATGCCGAATGGCTTTTCGGGACCGAACAACCGGTTGGTGCGTGAAAACGCCTGTATGACATCCACATACTGCATCAGCTTATCTACATAGAGCGTATTGACCCACTTTGAGTCGTAACCCGTGAGCATCTGCGTTACCACGATGAGCAAGTCAAGTTGCTTATCCTTCTCCAAATGCTGGTAAGGGGCCTTGTGGGCCAGTCGCTTGGCCACGTCTTTCTTATACTTGGCGTATGTAGATTGCTGGAACGTGGTACCATATTTATGGTTATAGTCCTCCAACATTTCAAGGATAGCATCTTCCTTATATTCGCCGCCACCATTATTGTCAATGCTGTCATCAAATATTGCGGTGACGTTATATTCAGGATAGTGTTGCTTGAAGAGGTGATAGTACTCGATAGCCTCAGGTATGTTCTTTGTGGCCAGTATGGCATGGAACTTACCATTACGGCTGAGCATTGGCCGTTCCTCCACAATCTTCTGCATCACCGCCTTATGGTGCTCATCTGACTGGTAAAGACTCTTGGCTTCGTCCTCCACCTTTATCATGTCGGTTTCATGCAGCCACTTGTTGTAGAGGTCGACCTTCTCCTTGTTATCCCCTATCTCGTCAAAGCTCTCAGCACCCACGGCACGCAGAGCCACAGCCTCACGTATCTCATTAGGTTGGAAAGTGTCCTCGCGATAGAGGTCAAAACCGAGCACATTGCCATCAGGAATACCGTTGGCCAGCGTATATTTATGTAGCATGTCGCCAAAGATGACCTCTGTGGTCATCTCGCCATGAGCATTCTGAGGGAAGATAGGCGTGCCAGTAAAGCCAAAGAGCACGGCACGCGGAAAGGTGTTCTTTATTGTCAAGAGCATACCGCTGCCGCTCTCCTTGCCGCCACCCGACACACTGCGGTGGCACTCGTCTATGATGAACACCACGCGCTTGTTGTTGATTTTTGTAATGGTGGATTGCGGCACATGGTTCTCGTGTGTGATACGACTCATCTTCTGTATAGAGGTGACGATAAGATTCTCGTCCTTGTCATCGCTCTCCAACACACGAATGAGGTTCTGCGTATCCTCCGTGTCGAGCACATTATCGTCGGCATTGGCAAATCCACGATATTCGTCGGCACTCTGCGTACTCAGTTCGATGCGGTCGAGCAGGAATACTACTTTGTCGGCATCGCCGGCCTTTGCTATGAGCTGTGCCGCCTTGAATGAGGTCATCGTCTTGCCCGAACCCGTGGTGTGCCATATAAAGCCGCCACGGTGAGAGTGGTCGTCCCAGTTAGTGGCACGCACCCTCTCCCAAATCTTGGTCACAGCAAAATACTGATAGCTGCGAAGCACCTTCAGCGTCTCGTCCTTATCGTCGGCAATGCTGTAGTAGCCTATCATCTGATGGGCCATGGGGATAGAGAGCAGGTTGGCACCGATGCGCTTCCAGTCGTGCATCTCCTCATTGTTGAAGTCTGCCCAATGAAAGTAGAAACTCGGTGAAAAGTTCTCCGACTTGCCAGGATTGGCAAAGTAGAGTGTCTTTTCAGGCGTCATGGCCACGAATATCTGTACGAGCGAGAAGATGCCACGGCTGAACACCCCCTCATGGGCGTATTTCTTTATCTGATTGACAGCTTGTGTCACGTCCACTCCCGAGCGTTTCAGTTCTATATGAATGACGGGCATACCATTGATAAGCAGCATCACGTCGCCCCTTCGTGTGCTGGCCAGAGGGTGCTTGGTTTGAAACTTCGGCTGGCGCACGATCTGATACACACTCTGTCCGGCACGTATCTCCTTAGCATCGAAAATCTTCAAGTAGACCTCCTTGCCAAAGTTAATCTTATCCTTGTCGTTGTCACGCTTGATCTTCACCAATCCACCACCAATGAACTTACTCACCTCGTAAGGCGACTGCAGGGCATCCACCTGTGTGATTATTTGTTGCATCTCTGAGTCGGTGAGCGGGAAGTCGCCCAGGCGGTTCACGTCACGGTTGTTGTTGTAAATGATGGCGGCCCAGTTCTTAATCAATATCTCCTCTGTGGGATTCTTGATGATGCGGGGTTCCCAACCATGCTGAGGAAGCAGCTTTGCCAGTGCTTCCTCAAAATCTAATTCCTTTGTGAAAGGACGTATCAATACATCTACTGGCATATCTTTATGTTGTTCTTATCTTGTTAATATTCAGTGTTATTATTACTGAGGTTTCGGATTTGGCCAAGGCGGGCCCAGGTATTTACATAACCTATTCAAGCACCAAACGCTACCTCTAATGGGGGCGACGCGACTCGCGTCGGGTAAAGATACAACTATTATTTAGTAGAGTTCGTATCTTCCCTCCTTTCTCTATCCCGACGCGAGACGCGTCGCCCCCATTAGTGGTAGCGTTGGGTGCTTGAGCTATAGAATTCATTGGGGCCCGTTTGAGTTAAATGCGAGACTTGAGTTATCTTACTACGTTCGTTCAACGTGCTTACTTCGTTCGGAGTAAATGCTTACAACGTTCGAAGTAAACGCTTACAACGTTCGAAGTGGCATGACTTAGGCTTGGTTTTGTGCTTTCATCACTCCCACACGTGCATCACCTTTTCGTTTGACAACGGACGATCGCCGCCGTTATTCGTATCGTACTTGCTAAATCCGAAAGTTGAGTCTCTTTATAAATATCGAGCTACATTACACAAACATCTTGTCCAGGCATGCCGCTTTAATCTGCTTCAGTTTCTCTAAGCGCTGGGCGTGGAGGGTGATTTGGCGATCGAGGGAGGTAAAGAAAGAGGCGATAGATTGTTGTTCAGCAATATTTTCGGTACATACAATTTCTATTTCACTTAAGGAAGTAGCATTGATGTGCCTAACTGTTGTACCTGTAATGCGAGAAATTATCTGTTGCTTTTCGTTGTTTACAGACAGACTTATGAATGGAGAATAATATTGTGGCAGAGGTCTTAAAATAAGAATACCACCTCCAAGAATTACTCCTGTTTCCATAATTGATGAACATCTGGCTAAACCTGTGGGGGTTACATCAGAATCAGGGAATAATATATCCCCAATTTGTGACAAACAACCATTATTTAAGTCTGTTTTAGAAAACACTTGGTATATGATTTCATCATACATTGTGAAGAGTTCACCATAATGAATGCATTTGAATTTGCCTGTTTCTGAGATATTATCTTTTGATAATAGTTTTCCTTTAGACCAAGAACCAAATTCTCCCAGTTTTACCTTTTTCCATTCCCCCTTGAATCCCTTGAATCTTACTTTGGGCACAGTTTCTCCCTCCTGCGGGAACATTGCCTGCAGGCTCGCCGCCTTCATCTGCTTCAATGAAGCAAGACGAGAGGTCGAGGCAGAGAGATGAGCATCGAGGGTGGTGAAGAAGGTAGCAATCAGTTTCTGCTCTGCTATTAATGGTAAACGGAATGATGTATCAAGAATATTGCCATTATATAATCTCTTGATTGTAGCACCCTCCAAACTTGACCAGTTGATAATTGGATATAATTGCTTTAAGAACGCATTACTAAGTTGGTCACTATGCATTAACCAAACTATATTTGAGTCTTGATAATAACATTCTTCACCCGTATATTCTACAACTCGGCCAATTGTGCCGGCTGCAGAGATGAGTATATCGCCTTTTTGAGGATAGTTATATTTCTTTTTATACTCCTCAAATAGAGTACGTGAAATGAAAGCATCAGGAGTTGCTCCGAACGTTCCAATTTTATAAAAAGGGATATCCCCTTGCGGCGAGGTCTGATGTTTAAATATCCTTTTACACATCGCAACAGAGCATAAGTTACCAAACTTTGTCTCTTCCCACTCCCCACTAAACCCCTTAAATCTTATCTTCGGCTCTTTCATACTCACCCTTTGATTAACTCGGTTAAACCCTTGATAGCAAACTCGTCGCCAGTAAGCTGACTGACAAGATCGGCCAATGTCTGTTTTGACGATGCGAGATCGCGTTCTATGTCATGATAGGTAACGGAATACTTCTCTGCCAAACTCTGGACGGCATCGGCAAGCGTGGCGATGACTGCATCAGGCATGGCGCTGATGGCTGTGGTGACAGGTTCTATCCACTTTTTATCGAGCAAGGCGCTTATCTCGTGCATGTCGAGGGTTTCTATCTTTTCTTTGGTCTTGGCAAGGAGTTCGAGTGTCTTCTTGGAGAGAGTCTTCTTTGCCTTAGACTGCTCGTCCCAAAGTGCTACAATAGCCTTCAGTTTGTCTTTGGTATCAGGCTCAACATCGGCCTTTGGCTTGGCATCAGCCTTGATTTTGTTTTTGTCGAGTGCGCCGTCTTTTTCTGCGTCAAGATAGGTTTCCTGCTCGTCATCGTTGAAGTCATCTTTGATGGCGTCAACTTCGCCATTGATGGCCTCAATGCGCTCTGAGATAGCGGTGAGGTCATCGAGTTCGGTCTGGAAATAGACGTGCTGAACAAGGTCGAAAGGCATGATGCGGCCCTTCTCACCGTCTGGCACTTCCTGCTCTACACCATTTTTGTCCTTCACCATCTTGTATTTCGGTTCCACCACATTGCAAGCACCCATGCCTTCAGTCTGGATTATTTCAATGTCGCCCATGATGCCTTGCCAATGGTCGGTCAGAATCTGATAGGCTGCATACTTATCCACAAGGGGCAGCGGGGCGATGCGGCGGAAGATGTCGGCAGAGATATTGTCGTTCTCCTCCAGTTCCTTCACATCTTCCACATGATTTACAAGACGCTGATGAAGCATCGTCTGGAAATCAGCAAAGGCAGTGGCAAAGTTTGCCTTGAAAGCCTTTACATCTGCGTTAGCCAAGATCGTATCTAATACATTCTCTGCCTTGACCGAGGAGTATGGCTTATCGGCCTCGGCTGCAAAGATGTCCTGCTGCAGCGTAGGAAAGGCTGTCCAGTAGGTGCCAAGGTCTGAAATCTCGGTGTTAGGAATGCCACCAAACATGGTGCTGTAAATGTCATACTTCACAGCAGCTTCGCTCGAATCTACATAGCGGGGTATATTGAGATTGTACTCATTACGGCGAATTTCGTCACGACTTACCACACGGGAGTAACCAGGAATGTTCTTTCGCTCACGATAGGTGTCGGCAATTTTCTTCACATCTGAGGCACGGAGCTTGTTCTGTTTGCCGTCCTTGATGAAGCCTTTGCTGGCATCGATGATGAGCACACCCTCGTCGCCACGGTTCTTTTTCAGTACCATAATGAGTGTGGGAATGCCGGTGCCAAAGAATATATTAGCTGGCAAACCGATAATGGCATCGATATTGTTCTTCTCGATGAGGTTTGCACGAATTTGGCCTTCAGCCTGACCTTCTTCACGCTCTTCGATGGGCAACAGATTGCCGTCCTTGTCGAACCGCTTTGGTGCCTTGCCACGGAATAGTACGCCATGTGGCAGCACAATAGTAAGAATGCCGTCCGACTTAAGGTGATGCAGTTCATGGAGCAGGAAAGCATAGTCGGCCTTGGTTTTCGGTGCCAGTCCATACTGGGCAAAGCGGGCGTCCATTTCCTTGTTGGTTGGATCCCAATGCTGCGAATAAGGCGGGTTGCTCACCACAGCATCAACAGCCAGGGGCTTGTCTATATCAGAACCTTCCTCGTGGATAGGCCAGTCCTCCTCCAGTGTATCAGCACAGCGGGTGACAATATTCTGCGGAATGATGCCTCGCATTACGAGGTTCATACGGGTAAGATTGTAGGTGTTTTCCTTAAGTTCCTGGGCGTAGTACTTCACCTTGTTCTTACCCCTGATGTGTTTGCTCACAGCCTTTCCTATGGTGATGAGCAGCGAACCGGAACCACTGGTGGGGTCATATATTTCGAGCGACTCCTTATGCTTATGGTGCTCGGCCACAATCTCCGACATCACCATAGCAACCTCGTGGGGTGTATAGAACTCACCTGCCTTTTTGCCAGCATGGGCGGCAAAGTTGCTGATAAGAAACTCATAGATATAGCCCAACACGTCGTAGTCTTGCGAGCCATCAGTCGGTATGTCCTTGATGAGTTTGACGAGTCCTTTCAAAGCCTTGGTCTGTGCCGAAGGATTGTCACCCAGTTTGCTCAGACCCTCGCGCAGGGTTTTGAAGATGCCGGCATACACCGATGCGAAGTTTTCACTCATCAGACGCTCGAAGTTACTGAGTGCCTCGCTGAGCGTTGCGACGCTGAACTCGGTATCTGTAAGCCAAGTATTGAACAGATACTTATATTCGATGAAGAAGCCGATGTGTTCCTGACACTCGGCAATGGCGTTCTTCATATTCATATCCTCGTAGTTCTCTACGAGTTCCACCAGCTCATCTTCTTCCCATTCGCAGTCCTCAATGAAGTATTTCACCTCTGTGTCGGACAAGAACTTGTAGAAGATAAGTCCCAAAATGTAGTCCTTATACTCATTGGCATCAATCTTGTTGCGCATATTGTTCGCCGATGCCCATATTCTGTTTGCCAGCTGTTGCTTGTTCATATATAGGATTCTATTATTTTTCTTGTTGCAAAGTTATATCTATCTATGCAGTGCATCTGCATAGAAGAGAATGATTTTAATTTTTCTTCCGTTTTTGACCACAAAGTAGCTTCGTTGAGGCTTGACGCTATATTTTCCTTATTACACTTACTTCTTCAAAAATAATGATTTTTCTGCAAATTACGCACTGTTTCAACAAAGTAATGTGTGTTTTCAGCTGAAAAATGTACCTTTGTGTCATTAATGAAGTATTTCACGTATTATATTGGATAAATTATGAAGATCCTTCCATACATAGTGTTCAGCTTTCTTATGCTTTGTGCGTTGTGCACAGGCATTAACAGCTATCACAGGACAGAATACATGATAGCCCAGGATGTTAATCAGGCATTGAAGCAAGTTCTTCTGAAAATGCCAGACAATGTGGTTACTACAGACACCATACGTTGTTATCGCAACTACCTCACTATAGCCGAATTGAAAGATACGGCAGGTATCGCCATGCGTACCGTACGCAGAGGTGGACGTTGGGAAACAAAGTTGGTGGCAGAGGCAAATTGCAACTTTGCTACGACTTTCAAGATGTCCGACCAAAAGGCTTCGGGCTCTCTTTTGTTTATCGGGATGCTGTGGCTGTTAAGTAGTTTGTGGTATGTAAGAAGGAATAAGCCGGAGTTGATAGTTCAAGGTTTGGCATACGGTGGTATTGTGTTCCATGATGATAAATTCATGACCATATCGGGTGAGGAGATACGTCTTACTCCTATGCAACACTCCTTGCTCGAGATGTTCATAACGACAGATTCTCATACGCTATCGAAACAGGAGATTTGCGACCGACTATGGCCTAAGAAACCTAATGCAAGCGATACGCTTTATACGCTAATCAGACGTATAAAACCTATCATAGAAACACATAGCATGCTGAAAATCGAATCGGATCGGGGTAAGAGCTATAGTCTGAAAATCAGATAGATAGGCTTTTGTTGGTCAATTGTCAGGGAGATGTCAGCCTGAATAATTGGCTTTCTTGCAAGGAGAAAATAAATTTGCACCATAAAACAAAAAAATGGTGCAAAATGAAACGATTATTTACAATCTCAATTATTATGACTTCTGCATTCTGCGCTAATGCTCAGAATGTGGACAAGACAATCACGCTTGATGAAGTAACGGTTAAAGCCTCTAAGGTAGTGAACAAGGCCGACGGTATGATAATCTATCCTACCGATGTACAGAAGCAGACTTCGAACAATGGTTACAGCATTCTTGAGAAACTCACACTTGCCAATATTCGTATTGACAACATCAGCCATACTATTACTGCTATTGATAACAGAGGTAGCGTTCAACTTCGAGTAAATGGCATTGTTGTAGGCAAACAGGAGATGTTGGCTCTCAATCCAAAGGATATTGCCAAGATAAACTTTATAAACAACCCCGGCGTTCGTTATGGCGAAAGCATTGCCTATGTAATTGATATAGTTACACGCAGGAGCGAGAGCGGTTATACTATTGGTACGGACCTTACCTCTGCACTTACGACGTTGCAAGGCGATGGTATGGTGTATGGTAAATGGAATAAGGACAAAAGTGAATTATCGCTTTCGTATGATGTGAGTGGATACAAAACAAAAGGTTCAAAGAGCAAGCAGTTGGCAGAATACACCTTGACAGACGGCAGTATCTACACTATTGAGCGAAACGATGTGGAGTCGCTTGGTAAATCCATTGCGCATGACGCAAAACTAACCTATAACTGGTCCGACTCCACAGCAACCGTCTTTCAAACATCCTTGAGTGGAGCATTCAACAACACTCCTGGCAACTATAATATTAAGGACATCACAGATGGCTCTCGACAATATCAGGCTACAAGCCGAGAAAAAAACAAGAGCCTTTCGCCTGTATTGGATATTTATTTCTTTCGCCAGCTCACCCCACGCCAATCCATCACAGCCAATGCCGTAGGTACCTATATATCCACACAGACAAGCAACTATTATGACGAGGGTACGCCTTATAAATATGATGTGGATGGCAAGACAGCATCTCTTCTTACTGAGGTGATTTATGAGAACAGACTCAAGCCCTTTACACTCTCAACAGGCTTGAACTATAGCTATAAACACACAAAGAACGACTATCTTGGCGACGCTTCCGCTTTGACCAAGACTAACAACAACCGCCTATATGCCTTTGCAGAAATTAAGGGTCTGTTCCGACCGTTGCGTTACACATTAGGTGCAGGCGCAAGCTATATCCATTACACTCAGAATGGTCACAGATATAACTTCTGGACATTCCGTCCAAAAGCCTCGCTGACATACAACATCAATAACAATATGCAGTTGAGCTATACCTATCAGATGTGGGACAGGGTATCCCGTATAGCCATGACGAGTGATGCTATGATTCGCACCAATAGCATGGAATGGACTATTGGTAATCCAGATTTGAAACCTTCGCGCGATATGGAGCACCGATTACAGTTTTCATATAATACCAATCGCCTGCAGACCTTTGTTGAAGGTTATTACAAACAATGTTTCAAACCCAACATGGCTCATTATGAGCGAACTGACGACAATAAATTCATTTATACTCAGATTAATCAAAAGGAAATTTCTGTGCTGAACGCTATGGCATATGCTGGCTATTGGCTCTTGCCCGAAAAACTTCAGATTGCAGCCTATGGAGGAATGAACAGGTGCTTTAATTTCGGCAAAGACTATACACATTGCTATACATCGTGGTTTTTTGTAGGTAGCATCACAGCTTATCTCGGCCACTTCACGTTGCAAGGATACATAGATAACGGCAACCGATTTTTTGAAGGCGAATCGAAAGGCTTCAGCGGTGCTTATTCGGTTCTAAAAGCCTCTTACATGTGGCGCGACTTGCAGTTCTCATTGTCATGGGCCAACCCCTTTGACAGCAATCATAAGTCATACGAGAATGAATTGCTCAACCGTAATCTGTATAAGCACACTATTGGTTATTCTAAGGATAGCGGCAATCTCGTTACGTTGAATATATCTTGGCAACTGAGCCGAGGCAACAAACATAAGTCAGCAGAAAAGAAGATAAACCTGCGCGACACGGATAATGGTATTATGAAATAAAGCATACTCCACAATACACAAAATGCAAGCACTTATTAATTAGGCGTTTGTATTTTGTGTGTTATTTCGTCAATCATATAAAAGTCTGTTCATTTGCAATGCTTTTGGGAGTTCTCCTGCCTTTTGAGAGTATTTCCGAGTATGATAACAAACAAAGGATAACAAT
>OBAD01000416.1_pt1 | contig 12089 bp, 10 predicted proteins | sample 1494861 | NCBI WGS metagenome assembly OBAD01 (sample SAMEA3360681, study PRJEB22359) | human gut metagenome | biome: ENVO:urban biome; feature: ENVO:human-associated habitat; material: ENVO:feces | place: Bangladesh | collected 2011
AATGCAAATATTGTCAGGCAAACTAACCGCCAAACAGGAATTTTATCAGCGAAATCCGGTTAGGCAGGGCTTTAACAAAAACCTTTTTCCACATACCGCTTATGGGCGCAAATCCTATCGGATTTAAATAAAAGGCTTTACATTAGGTCTTACGAGAACCATGTTCTCGACAACCTAACGTAAAGCCTTTTATTTGTGCACAGCACGCGCCCATAAGCGGAAAAACAAAGAAAAACACAAGGATATCGGGCGACATATGGCCCGAATTATGAATTATGAGTTTGAATTATAGCAGACCTGGCAAACTTAGGAGGCTATGGCGTCCCGCCGTAGCCACGCACCCCATAAACTTACGGTTGATTCTATAGAGCGAAAGCGCCGCTATCACATTACTTTACCATCTGTCTCGCTTGCCATACTTGCGCTTGTCGTAGTGCTTGTGGTGCTTGTCGTAGTGCTTGCGGTGCTTGTCGTAGTGCTTGTGATGCTTGTGGTGCTTCTTTTCGTAGTGCTTATAGTGCTTGTCGCAGTGCTTGTGATGCTTGTCGTAGTGCTTGTAGTGCTTGTGATGCTTCGGATACTTGTGATAGATATTGTGGACGTATACGTCGTCACGCCATTCTATCGGGCGATAGAAGTAGTAAGCCTCCTTGAATCTCTGCCATTGTCTGGCTGTGAGCATTCTCCTCAGCTCCCTGTTGCGGCATTCCCATCCGTATGAGTCGATGTCGCGGTAGCTGCGGATGCCGTTGAGATAGTTTAGGTTGATGTTGAGTATACCGTTGCGCTGTGCTTTTGAAAGTCCCAATTCCAGCATCATCTTGTCAGTTATCAAGGTGGCTTCTGCGCGGACGTTGGCGAGTCTCTGTGCGTACGCGGATGTCATCATTAAGAATGCCGCTACGATTGCTAATAATGTACGTTTCATAATCCAAATTGGTTTTAAGGGTTATTACTTGGTTTGTTAGTTTTCTGCTGCAAAGATAGCCGATTCCTGTTAATGAAGCAAGGGAAAATCCATAAACGCTCGTATGGTTTTCCCTAAACTGTATAGGGAGTTGCAGCAGCCGTATCGCTGCCATTTCTGAACAGCTGTGAAAATACTGCTTGGACAGACCGAAATTGTTAAAATCGCCAAAATCTGAGTATTTTTATCATAAGTATGTCGTATAGATATTTAAAAATGTGTAATTTTGCAGCTACGTGCCAAAAATGCCGAATAATACAATAATATATAAATATACTACATTACAAAAAAAATGAACATTTCATTCGAAAATCCCGACAAAGTGAATGGTCTGTTGACCATCACAGTCGAAGAGGCAGACTTCAAGGACTCTGTCGAGAAGACACTCAAGGACTATCGTAAAAGAGCAAACATCCCCGGTTTCCGTCCGGGTCAGGCCCCGATGGGTCTCATCAAGCGTCAGTTCGGCGTATCTGTACGTTACGACGCAGTTAACAAGTTTGTAGGCGAGCAGCTCTACAAATACATCCAGGACAATAACATCCAGATGCTCGGCGAGCCCCTGCCTTCTGAGAAGCAGGAGACTCCGGCTGACATCGAGAAGCCCGCTCCTTATACATTCGTGTTCGACGTAGCTGTTGCTCCTGAGTTCAAGATTGAACTCAACGGCCGCAACAAGATCGACCACTACACCATCAAGGCTGATGACAAGCTCATCGACGAGCAGGTGGAGATGTTCCAGAGCCGTGCCGGCAAGTACGAGAAGGCTGAGGAGTATGACGCAGAGAAGAACGACCTTCTCAAGGGCGACCTCCGCGAGCTTGACGCTGAGGGCAACACCAAGGAAGACGGCATCACCGTTGAGGGCGCTGTCTTGATGCCTTCATACATCAAGGTGGACGAGCAGAAGGATCTCTTCAAGGGCTGCAAGCCTGGTGACATCATCACCTTCAACCCCCGCAAGGCTTATCCGGAGGGAGAGGCTGAAATTTCTTCACTTCTCAAGATCGACCGCGAGGTTGCCAAGACTCTCGAGTCTGACTTCAGCTACCAGATCACTGAAATCCAGCGCTTCGCTAAGGCTGAGCTTGGTCAGGAGCTCTTCGACCAGGTGTTCGGCGAGGGCGAAGTAAAGAGCGAAGAAGAGTTCCGCAACAAGATTGCCGAGACTCTCAAGCCGCAGCTCGAGCAGAACGCTGACTACAAGTTCATGATCGACGTACGCAAGTACTGCGAGGACAAGGTTGGCGATCTGACATGGCCGGACGCACTCCTCAAGCGCATCATGCTCCTTAACAACAAGGACAAGGGCGAGGACTTCGTAGAGAAGAACTACGATGAGAGCATCAAGCAGCTCAAGTGGCACCTCATCAAGGAGCAGCTCGTTAAGGCTCAGAACATCAAGATTGAGGACGCTGACGTTAAGGCTGCTGCCGTTGAGATGGCTCGCATGCAGTTCGCTCAGTATGGCATGACCAACGTTCCTGATGAGTATGTTGAGAACTATGCTAACGAGCTTCTCAAGAAGCGCGAGGCTGTTGACAACTTCGTAGAGCATGCCATCGACATCAAACTCGCTGCTGCCCTCAAGGCTGCCGTAACTCTGAACGAGAAGGAAGTAACTCTCGAGGAGTTCAACGAGATGATGAAGTAATACGATATACTTTTTATCATACAAATACAGTAAAGGCTGTCATGTCGGAGCATCAGATGCTTCACATGACAGCCTTTTTTGTTTCTACGTAGATGCTGTGTGGGAGTACCTTTAGGAAAAAGACCGGTTTATTGAATAATTAATGTTATAATTTGGCTAATCAAATATAATTTGTTACTTTTGCCCCGTAATCATTAATAAATAATAACGAAAAACATATCGCTATGAAGAAATTTTTACTCGCTTGCGCGTGTGTAGGTTCGCTCGCGCTGTCCTCTGCACAGTCTGTAAACGCCCAGACAATGGTGACACAGTCCTTCCAGGACTTCATGATTTCCGATCCTTATTTTGGTGGTGAAACGATGGGCGCTACTGGTTATTTCCAGCATGTATCGTCCAACGGCAAGTATGCTGTAGGCTATGACGATTCGCAGATAAACTTCCAGTTGGGCGGCGCATTCCTTTGGCAGGCTTCAGATCCGACAGAGCTTACTCCGCTCGGACTTACATACAACCGCATTTCGGCTTGCGACGTCTCTAACGACGGCATCATCGTAGGTAGCTTCGAGCAGCGCGAGGATGAGGAAAAGAATGCCGTATGTTATCCTGGATGGCGCACCGTGGATGGCGATTGGCAGCAGCTGCCCGTACCTGCTCACTATTCACAGAAGCAGGCTAAGACTGAGGACTTCGCTGAGGAGGCTCGCGCCATTACTGCCGACGGCAAGTACATCGTCGGACACCTTAGCCTTAAGGTAGGCGAGAAGGAGATTCTGGAAGGACAGAAGATGGAGATTCTGCACGACTCACCGGTGGTGTGGGAGAAACAGGGTGACTCATACGTTCTCAGTGCCGTGTATGACCAGCTCGGTCAGGCTGGCAAGAACAAGCTGTATGTTGACGGTGAGCTCGTGGAGCAGGCTGATTCGGCTTACTTCACACAGTTCTTCGTGCGCGATATCAGTGATGACGGCAAGACCATCGTGGGTCTGAACGTAGCCGGTAGCGGCGGTTTCAATCCTGCTTTCATCCGCGACGGCGAGCTGGTTCAGCTCTTCAACTGTGGCGACGAGGAAGACTATGAAGGAGAAGACGAGACTACTACTGTAAACTTCAATGGCGGTACGCTCCTCAGCATTGACGCTGAAGGCAATATGTATGGCTATTATGTAGACGCTGACGCAAACCAGATGTACTTCGTATATACTGCTGACGGCAAGTTGGAGTATACTGACGACTTCTATACATGCGGTGCCAACGGCAAGCGTATTTCCAGCTCGGCTAATGGCTTGAATCCTGCTTATTGCTGCAGCGCTGACGGCAAGGTAGTCGCAGGTGGTGGAGTTACTTCTGACGGTCAGGTTGCGTTTAACTATCCGGCTATCTGCTACGACGAGTCGGTTACTTCCGTTAAGACTATCGACAGCATCCGCAAGGACGTTAACGTAAGATTCTCTGGTCGCAACTTCGTTTACATCACAGGCGAGTATAGCTCTGCAGACGTATACGCTGCTGACGGCACTCTCGTTTCTCGCGTAGGTCAGGGCACACCGGTTAACCTCTGTGGTCGCTCAGCAGGCACATACGTCGTTAAGGTGCAGACCGCTGACGGCGTGAAGACCTTCAAGGTGGCTAAGTAATAAGACACATTCTAACGGATGTTTACCCCAACATTAACTGAAACAAAACGTATGAACCTTACATTAAATAAGGAAATAAGAATCATGGGCTTCGTGCTCATGATTCTTTTTGGTATTAGGGCGTATGCTGCGGAAGCTACGCTCACCATAGGCAACAACAAGAATTCGCTCACAAATTATGAGTCGGTTAAGGGCGGCAAGGCAGGTGCGGCGCTCTTCTTCGACGCTGCGTATATGTCGGCATACAAGGGTTGTCGGCTTACGGAAGTGAAGATTGGCGTGTCGGACAAGACCACGGACGGCGCCATCACCATCTTCCTCAGCCATGCCATTGACGAGGAGCCTTTCTATAAGGAGACGGTGGACGCGTCGAAGAGCAGATGGAACACCTTCACGCTTGCTACGCCTTACGTGGTGGACGGGTCGGATTTATGTATCGGTTACACCCTGGATGGAGCCAAGTATGCTTGTTACGGCAACGCCCTGGTGCGCAATCGTGAGTATGTTCTCGATAAGGACGGAGCGTGGACTGAGTATGACGGACCTTACAGCGCTTCGCTGCTTGCCACGCTTAGCGGCGACATGCCGGAGCATAACGTAAGATTGGGTGCCACCAATATGCCTGAATACGCACGGACAGGTGAGGTGATGGACATCTTCGGTGACTTCCAGAATCTCGGTGTGTCTACGGTTAACAGTCTTACACTCGCTCTCTACGACGGCGAGAACGAACTTGGTGAGGAGCGCGTCGGCGACCTTAACGTTGCTCCGCGCCGTGAAGGATCGTTCGCTCTCTCCACCATGAAGCTTAATGCTGTGGGCGACCGCACTCTGCGTCTGCGCATAAAGGCCGTAAACGACGGCAGCGACGCTGTGGATACGGACAACTGGACGGAGGCGCAGAACGTAATGTGTCGCGACAGTTACGTTCAGCGCAAGGTGTTGCTTGAGCTCTTCTCCACAGAGAGATGCACGGCATGCCCGGAGGCTCACCATGCCATTGACGCTGTTACGCCAGACATGGACAACCTCATTGAGATTGGTCATCACGCCGGATTCTATACAGACCAGTTCACGATTGACGAGAGCGTGGCGTACGAATGGTTCTATCCCTCTTACCACGTCTTCGCTCCGGCTATGCTTATCGACCGCATGGACATGCGCAACGCATTCCCAAGTCTGTTTAAGTATGAGACGCCGATAATGAGTGCGTCTGCCACTAATCTCAAGGCGCTCTACGCTCTTGAACAGAAGCGTCCCGCTCTTGTGACGGTGGACTTGACTACAGACTGGAATCCTTCATCACGAAGTCTTGGCATCGACGTCTCAGGCGAGCAGCTGTTGCCCATCGCCACTCCCGACAGCCTCCGCCTCTACGTATTCCTGACCGAGGACAGCCTCTACAGCACGTCGCAGGCAGGTGCAAGCAGCGGATTCTATCATCGTCATGTTCCTCGCAAGTCGCTCACGCCGGCATGGGGTGAGAAAGTGGACGTAACGGCTGGCTATAACCGCCATTTCGATGTTACGCTTAATGATGAGTGGGACGAGAAGCACATGAGAGTGGTGGCGTTCGTAGCCAACTATAACTCCACAAATCCGTGCGACTGCTCCGTTCTCAATGCCGCCAAGCGCGACATCATTGCCAAGACATCCGGCATCGGTAGCATATCACAAGACTCTTCATCGTCCGACGCCTGGATGATAACGGACCTCGCTGGCAGAACTGTCGCAAGAGGGCAGGGCAGCGCCTCGCTCACCGCAGCATACAACGCTCTGAATAAGGGAATGTATGTGGTGAAGGTTGGAGAGAAGAGCTGTAAGAGAGTTTTGAATTAGGAGTTCTTGCTTAGGCAAGCGGCAGAGCCGAGCGGTGAGTTTTGAATTGTGCGCCAAGGCGCATTGTGAATTGTTCAATTAAGAATTAAGACTTATAAGATAAGCAAACGGGATAAACTGTAAGAGTTGCGGAAAGCTAAATCACGCAGCTCATACAGTTTATCCGTTTCCTCGTTTATACTATATTATAAATTCAAAATTGAATAACTCAAAATCGCAGGCGAAGCCGAGAATAATTCCTAACTCCTAATTCCTAATTTCTAACTCATTCATTTCCACTCTCTTCACCTTCTTGAAGAGTTCTGAAGCGAACACGAGGTCGTTGAGCTTTTCGTTTGTTGACCCCATCACGTCGTCCTTGGTGCCCTGCCATTCCTTATGACCCTGATAGATGAAGAGGATGTTCTCGCCAATGCCCATCACGGAGTTCATGTCGTGAGTGTTGATGATGGTTGTGATGTTATAGTCCTTGGTGATGGACGAGAGCAGTTCGTCGATGACGAGTGATGTATGCGGGTCGAGACCTGAGTTAGGCTCGTCGCAGAACAGATACTTCGGGTTGAGCACGATGGCGCGGGCTATAGCCACACGCTTCTGCATACCGCCCGAAATCTCGCCCGGGAATTTATGCTGAGCGTCTATAAGATTTACGCGGTCGAGACATTCCTGAGCGCGGCGAACGCGGTCGCGATAGTTCATAGAAGAGAACATATCGAGCGGGAACATCACGTTCTCCAGCACCGTGAGCGAGTCGAAGAGAGCCGCCGACTGGAATATCATGCCCATCTCGCGGCGCATCAGCACCTTTTCCTTCTTCGTCATAGCCACGAAGTTTCGGTTGTCGTAGAGCACTTCGCCGCTTGTAGGCGTAAGCAGACCCACGAGGTTCTTCATCAGAACCGTCTTGCCGGAGCCGCTTTGTCCGATTATGAGGTTGGTCTTGCCGTCCTCGAAGACGGCGTTAATGTCCTTGAGGACTTCCTTGTCCCCGAACGACTTGCATAGATGTTTTATTTCGATCATGAGATAAGTCTTTATTTTAGCTGAGAAGCTGGGTGAGGAAAACGTCCGAGAACAATATCAACACGCTGGAACTGACCACGGCGTCCGTACTTGCCTTGCCCACTTCCACGGAGCCGCCTTCCACGGAATAGCCGTAGAAGCTCGACACGCTTGAGATGATGAAGGCGAAGACGAGGCTCTTGATGATACTCATCCACATAAACCAGGAGTTGAACGAGTGCTGCAGACCGAGCGTGAGGTCCTCAGGCGATAGGATATGTCCGACGTATGCCGTGCCGTAAGCACCGAGAATGCCAGTCGCAGAAGAGAATATCACAAGGAAAGGCATGATGGTCACCAGTCCTAATATCTTCGGCAGGATGAGGTAGTTGGCTGAGTTGACGCCCATGATGTCGAGAGCGTCAATCTGCTGCGTAACGCGCATTGTGCCAAGCTCAGAGGCGATGTTCGATCCCACCTTGCCGGCAAGAATCAGACACATGATACTTGAGGAGAACTCGAGGAGCAGAATCTCACGCGTCGTATAGCCCGACACCCAGCGTGGCATCCACGGGCTCTGGATGTTCAGCTTCATCTGGATGCAGATAACGGCTCCGATGAAGAACGATATGAGCAGCACGATGCCGATAGAGTCGACGCCAAGCGACGACATCTCCTTGGCATACTGCTTGAGGAACATGCGCATGCGCTCCGGACGAGCGATGGAGCGACCCATAAGTATAAGGTAGCGTCCGAGTGTGTTCAACGATTTCAATATAAACATAATCTGTTGTTCTTATATATATAGCAACTGCAAAAGTAGCAATAAAAAGGTAGAAACTATTTCTTCGACGTGAGTTTTTTTCATATCCGAAAGTTTTTATTAAAATAAATAACGTAACTTTGCATATCATAGGCATATTATACAACGACAATGGAACAAAACGATATATCAGAAGAGCGCCCGCATTGCATGTTGCTCCGCACCGAGGGACTTGTCAAGCGTTACGGCAAGCGTACGGTTGTCAACGACGTGTCGATAAACGTGCGTCAGGGAGAGATTGTTGGTCTGCTCGGTCCTAACGGAGCCGGAAAGACCACATCGTTCTATATGACGACAGGACTTATCGTCCCGAACGCCGGTCACATCTTCCTTGACCAGCATGACATCACCGACTATCCCGTATATAAGCGTGCCCGCGCCGGCATCGGATATCTCCCGCAGGAGGCGAGCGTATTCCGCAAGCTCAGCGTGGAGGACAACATCATGTCCGTACTGGAGATGACAAAGCTCTCGCGCAAGGAGCAGCTTGAGAAGTTAGAGAGCCTTATCGCCGACTTCAATCTTGGCAAGGTGCGCCGCAACAAGGGCGACCAGCTCTCCGGTGGAGAGCGACGCCGTACGGAGATTGCGCGATGCTTGGCCATCAATCCGAAGTTCATCATGCTGGACGAGCCGTTCGCAGGTGTCGACCCCATCGCCGTGGAGGAAATCCAGCACGTGGTATGGCGACTCAAATACCGCAACATCGGTATTCTCATTACTGACCATAACGTGCAGGAGACGCTCACCATCACCGACCGTGCCTACCTCCTCTTCGAGGGACGCATCCTCTTCCAGGGCAAGCCGGAGGAGCTGGCAGAGAACCGCATCGTGAAGGAGAAGTATCTCGGCTCCACCTTCGTGCTCAGAAAGAAGGACTTCCAACTCCTCGACGAGCAGAAGCGCAAGCGCGATCAGGAACGCGAGCTGAACGACTGATAAATAATAAATACCAAATAATAAATACCAAATAATAAATACTAAATAACAAAGTGAACTTCCTACTTGTTTCCGACATACACGGCTGTTTGCCAGCCCTTGAGCGCGTGCTCGACTTCTATGAGCGCGGCTCTTACGACATGCTTTTCATCCTTGGCGACATCCTCAATTACGGACCGCGCAACCGCATTCCTGAGGGAATCGACCCCAAGGGAATCGTCGAGCGACTTAACGCCATGAAGGATCAGATTGTTGCCGTTCGAGGCAACTGCGATGCTGAGGTAGATCAGATGCTGCTTCAGTTCCCCATAATGGCTGACTACGCCCTTGTTGTGGAAGGCGGCAGACGCTTCTTCCTCACACACGGACACGTCTATAACGAGGACAATGCTCCTGTGATGAAGAACGACGTCTTCGTCTACGGACATACACACCTGTGGAAGCTCGAGCCAACCGACGACAACCGCATCGTCTGCAACCTCGGCTCCATCACTTTCCCCAAGGGAGGCAATGTTCCGACGTTCGCCACTTACGAGGACGGCGTGATGGCTGTGCGCACAATGGACGGCGAAGTGTTGAAGGAAATAAAGCTATAAGAAAGAGGCAGTAAAAGCAGAAGAAAGCGGAAAAACAGCTATAAAAAGAGGAAATTTATACAAATGTAATTTTTTTCTCTTGATTTATTTTGCTATCACATAAAATTGAACTATCTTTGCGGAAGAAATGGCTAAGACCTTTACAAAATGTCAAAAAGAGTTTTGTCTTCTGCATTAGGTTGGCCCTTTCTTTACATCAAGAATCAATAATCATCATATAACATAACGACCTCGATATAATAAAACCAAGAACACACACATGCATCAGACGTGGAAGTGCCGACGTGCGCGGAAATGTCGAATGGTGCAGGAAAGTAAATTACCTTTAACAATCACCTATTTTTTACCTTCTCAAAGAATAAAAACTTATAGTCATCACAATTTACTATTAATTACACAACAGCCACGGTGCAGATGATGCAACGTGGCTGACCTTTTTTATGGCTTATATACTGAGACTCTATATAAACAAAACGTGAGCGACGCGGGCTGTTGGTTCAGCTTGCGTCGCTCACGTTTTGTTTGTTTATGCCGTTCTCTTATTTCATCATCCAGTTGCCTTCCACCAATGCCATCGGCACCACTATCTCCTCCTTTGTGCTGTCCTTGAAGCACAGCACGAGGAAGGCGTGACCCGTATGGCGGGCGGTGTCGGCTTTCGCCCCTGCCACCTTTACGGCTGCCAGTCCACCGTGGTCCTCCTTCATCTGCGCGGCATACTGCTTGGCGTTCACGATGAGCTGCTCACGGTAGCTGCCGGGGATGCTGTCAGGCTGATAGAAGCCGTCGGTGTAAGCCTCGTACTTTCCCTCTATGAGGTAGTCGTAGTAAGCCTTGGCGGTGCGTCCCGCCAGTTCCTCCGGCTTCTGTCCTTCCGTCTTGTGGCACGACAGCATGCAAAGAGTGACGAACGACAAGGACAGGCATACAAGCGTATTTCTCATCCTGTTCATCCTTTCCGTGTCTTAGGATTTACTTCTGACGAATGAAGACGTTTATCGGGCAACCGTGCATCGACCAGTTCTCGCGAATCTTGTTCTCGAGGAAGCGGCGATACGGCTCCTTGATATACTGCGGCAGGTTGGCGTAGAACACGAACGAAGGAATCTGCGTGTTAGGCAACTGCGTGCAATACTTGATCTTGATGTACTTGCCCTTCGTTGATGGTGGCGGGTAAGCCTCGATGAGCGGCAGCATCACCTCGTTGAGCTTCGATGTGCCCACGTGAGCCTTGCGGTTCAGATAAACCTGCTTGGCGGTCTCGAGCACCTTGAAGATGCGCTGCTTTGTGAGAGCCGAAGCGAAGACGATGGGGAAGTCGACGAACGGAGCCATGCGCTGACGGATGGCGTTTTCGAAGGTCTTGATGACAGCCTGGTCCTTGTTCTCCACGAGGTCCCACTTGTTCACCACCACCACGAGCGACTTGTTGTTGCGCTGGATGAGCTGGAAGATGTTCATGTCCTGTGCCTCGATGCCTCGTGTGGCGTCAATCATGAGGATGCAGACGTCCGAGTTTTCGATGGCGCGGATTGATCGCATCACGGAATAGAACTCCAGGTCCTCCGACACCTTGTTCTTGCGGCGTATACCTGCTGTGTCAACAAGGTAGAAGTCGAATCCGAACTTGTCGAAGCGTGTGTAGATAGAGTCGCGTGTGGTGCCTGCTATCTCCGTAACGATGTTGCGCTCCTCGCCGATGAAGGCGTTGATGATGGAGCTTTTGCCGGCGTTAGGACGTCCTACGACGGCGAAGCGGGGAATGCCCTCTTCGATGAGTTCGCCGGTGTCTGCCTTCAGCTTCGAGAGCACGAGGTCGAGCAGGTCGCCCGTGCCGCTACCCGTTGCCGAGGAGATGCACTGCGGCTCGCCGAGTCCGAGCGAATAAAATTCGGCTGCGTCGTAAATCTGGTCGTTGTTGTCCGTCTTGTTGGCTACGAGGATGACGGGGAGCTTCGTGCGGCGCAGAATCTGAGCCACGTCCTGGTCCCAGTCGGTCATTCCAGTCTGGACGTCCACGAGGAAGAGCACGAGGTCTGCCTCTTCTGTTGCCACGATAACCTGCTTGCGGATGGCGTCCTCGAAGATGTCGTCGCTCTTCACCACCCATCCGCCGGTGTCTACAACTGAAAACTCGCGACCGTTCCACTCGCACTTGCCGTACTGACGGTCACGTGTGGTGCCTGCTGTGTCGCTGACGATGGCCTGACGAGTCTTGGTCAGGCGGTTGAATAGTGTTGACTTGCCCACGTTAGGGCGTCCCACTATTGCCACTAAATTTGCCATATTGGTGTATTAGTCATTTTCCCTCCCATCGACGGGAGGTCTTGGATGTGGTCTGTGCATCCGAGTTGATAATTTGCCGAAGCTGACCTCACTCCGGCCCTCGCCTCTCTGGCGAGAGTGTCCCCTCTTTGCTATTCAGGGGAGGGCGGCGTAGCCGCCTATTCCGGATTATATCCGAAGTTATCGAGTTCTCTTTTAGAGCTTCTCCAGTCCTTGTCCACCTTCACGAAGGTGTGCAGATATACGCTTTTGCCGAAGAACTTCTCCAGTGCCTTTCTTGCCTCCGTTGACATCTTCTTCAGCGCCACGCCCTGGTGTCCGATGATGATGCCCTTCTGCGAGT
>OBAD01000417.1_pt1 | contig 12060 bp, 8 predicted proteins | sample 1494861 | NCBI WGS metagenome assembly OBAD01 (sample SAMEA3360681, study PRJEB22359) | human gut metagenome | biome: ENVO:urban biome; feature: ENVO:human-associated habitat; material: ENVO:feces | place: Bangladesh | collected 2011
TGCGACCACCTGTTCCCAAAACAGGAGCGCTACCGGGCTGCGCTACACCCCGCTTTCTTCTCACAACGAAATTACTTCTTTGCAGTAAGCATCATTTCTGAATTGCGGGTGCAAAGGTACAACATTTTTCTTATTCCACCAAATTTTTCAGCAACTTTTTTTGTAAAAATATGCATTTATTCAGTTTTTTCCTAAAAAAAGGGCAACTTCCGAAGAAATTGCCCCTTTATACCTTATTATATATGGCGATTGATGAATTTTCAGCAACCGCATTGTTTTGCTATTACGCCTTGATGATGCCTTCCTCTACGAAAATCTTCTTCAAGATCTCAACAGCCTTCTCTACCTGCTCTCTTGTATGAGTAGCCATAAGAGCAAAACGCACCAATGTGTCCTGAGGAGCACATGCTGGTGGGATAACAGGATTGATGAACACACCTGCATCATAAGCCAGCTTGGTAACAACGAATGTCTTCTCTGCATCACGAACGTAGAGAGGAATGATAGGACTCTCAGTCTCACCAATCTCGAAACCTTCCTCACGGAAACGCTTCAAAGCATAGTTGGTAACATCCCAAAGATTCTCAAAACGCTCAGGCTCCTTCTGGATGATATGGAGAGCCTCGAGAGCTGCAGCAGTTGCAGCTGGAGTGTTAGATGCACTGAAGATGTAAGTACGGCAGTTGTGACGGAGGAAATTGATGGTATCCTTATCTGATGCGATGAAACCACCGATAGATGCCAGACTCTTAGAGAAGGTACCCATGATGAGATCTACCTCATCGGTCAGACCGAAATGATCGCAGACACCACGTCCCTGCTTACCAAACACGCCAAGGCCATGAGCCTCATCTACCATGATAGAGCAGTTGTACTTATGCTTCAACTTCACGATTTCTGGCAAGTTAGCCAAATCGCCCTCCATAGAGAACACGCCATCCACAACGATGAGCTTGACTGCATCCTCAGGAAGCTTAGAGAGCACGCGCTCCAAATCTTCCATATCGTTGTGCTTGTAGTGAAGCTGGGTAGCGAATGAAAGACGACGGCCATCTACGATACTGGCATGATCACGGTCGTCACAGATGATATAATCACCGCGGCCTACAACACATGCCAACACACCCTGGTTTACAGAGAAACCAGTAGAGAAGCACAATGTCTCATCCTTGCCCATAAACTCAGCAAGCTCTTTTTCGAGCTGCACATGCAAATCGAGTGTACCATTGAGGAAGCGGCTACCAGCACAGCCAGAGCCGTACTTGTCGAGAGCAGCCTTAGCTGCATCGATAACTCGCTGATCATTAGTCAAACCCTGGTAAGCATTAGAACCGAACATCAGGATCTTATGACCATCGATGTCAGTTACCTCTGTCATCTGCTTACTTGTGATCTCACGGAAGTATGGATACACACCGGCTTCCATATACTTCTGAGGTACACGATAATTCTTGTATCTTTCTTGTAATTGTCCCATTATAATAGGTGTACTTTATTTCTATTTTAATTTATTTTCTAGTTTCAGGGTGCAAAGATACAAAAAAAGACTAATATAACCGCTTTTTTCCTAAGAAAGTTTACTTTTATGCTTTTTTTAGTAGATATTTCTTGCCATTTTAGGGATTTTTATTACTTTTGCAGTTTAAAAATACAATTTCTTGACTAAGATATGAAAAAAAAGATAGTTTTCATCATGAACCCGATTTCTGGAACCAGCAGCAAAGCGGCGGTTCCCAGTTTGATAGATTCTACTTTGGACAAGGAGCAGTTCGAGTACGAGATAAAAATGACTGAAAGACCAGGACACGCCTCAGAACTGGCAGCCGAAGCCAGAGACAACCACGCAGACATCGTGGTGGCTGTAGGTGGCGATGGCACTGTGAACGAGGTAGCCCGTTCCCTCGTCCATTCCGACTCAGCATTAGGCATTCTGCCTTGCGGCTCAGGAAACGGCCTGGCGCGCCACCTGCTGTTGCCAATGAACTTGAAGAAGAGCATTGAGATCATCAACGCCTGCGAAATACACGACCTTGACTACGGAGTCATCAACGAATACCCATTCTTCTGCACTTGCGGAATGGGCTTCGATGCCTTTGTCAGCATGAAGTTTGCAGAAAGCGGAAAGCGTGGGCCAATCAGCTATGCAGAGAACATTCTGAGAGAAGGCTTGAAATATGAGCCTGAAACATATACTCTGGAGGATGAGACAGGAACAAAACAATATAAAGCGTTTCTCATCTCATGTGCCAACGCTTCCCAATACGGCAACAACGCCTATATTGCCCCACAGGCATCTATGAGCGATGGATTGATGGATGTGGTCATCATGGAACCGTTTGATGTCATCGAAGCCTCACAGGTTAGTTTCGATATGTTCAACAAAACCCTCGACAAGAACTCGAAGATCAAGTCTTTCCGTTGCAAGAAGCTCCACATCACCCGCAGCAAGCCAGGTGTCATCCATTATGATGGCGACCCTGTGATGACCGGCGCCGACATAGATGTGCACATGGAAGAAAAAGGCATCAAGATGATTGTAAATCCGTTTGCAGACAAGAGTGTGCGCAAGCCGAACGTCATCCAATCAGCCTTTGCCGATTTCTTCAACGACATCAATGTTGTACGCGATGACATTCACAAAGACATCCAGCGCCAAAGCAAACGAGTAGGAGCCATCAGCAAGCTCGTACAGAGAAAGCTGAACCTCTAGCCCTTACCAAATATAGAATTCTTCCGTAATTTTCGCATACCACTCTGACCGGTTCCCCTCGGAATCGGTCATTGTTTTTATAGTATTTTCCATTCCATTATACCGATGTTTTGCAAATGACAGAAGATAACGTTTCGGCTGTTTGCGCTCTACAGTCTTAACGCCACACTGCCGGATAAGATAAAATCCTAGCATACAAGCTTCCGACACAACCACCTCAAGAACCTCAGAAGGAACAATCACGGAAAAGACGCCATCATCACCCAGTAACATTTTTGCTCCCCTGAAAAGATCTCTGAAAGGCAAGCTATCCGTATGGCGGGCCATCGTACGTTTACTGTCTGGATTTTTTAGGCTATTCAAGAAAAAAGGAGGATTGCTTACGATTGCATCAAAAGACTCCGCAGAATGATAGTCCTGCAATCGGCAGCACTCTATTTCGACACGATCGGCAAAAGGACTTGCCGCCACATTCTCAGCAGCCTCCTCACAAGCCTCTCCATCCATATCAATACCCAGCACCTGCGCCTCAGGGAAGCGCTGCGCCATCATCAGCGAAATGAGTCCGGTACCCGACCCGACATCCAATATGCGTTTACCGCCAGGTGCCCATGCCCCCAGCAGCACACCATCCGTTCCCACTTTCATGGCGCAACGATCCTGATGAATCTCAAATTGTTTGAATTTAAATCCTGTCATAGTTTTACTTTTAAAATAGTAACGCAAAAATCAGCATTTTATTACAGTCTTCTTGCTTATATTAATAATAATATCTAATAAAGAGGTGATTTTCGGAAAAAACGATGGGATTCTCGGCAAAAATCACTAACTTTGCACCCTATAAGCATATATTCAAGAGAATATGCACTCCAAAAAGTGTTTATCAAAATAGAACAGAAATTCATATACACCCCAAAAAGTGTTTATCAAATAGAATATGAACAGAAATTCGAATACACAAATCCAGATGATAGCCGACTTTGAGGGCGATGCATCCGTATTGATACAAGAAAGGGAGGCAGGAATCTATCCTACCCTCTGCACTCGCGACCTGGTGGTTTTTCCATCCGTGCTTACTCCTATCTTGATAGGCAGGGCGGAAAGCAAGGAGCTGGCAAACATGCTGGAGCAAAATCCAGAAACAGTATTCTGCATCTTTTGCCAGAAGCATGCGGACATAGACTCACCTAATCAGGAAGACTTGTACGAAACCGGAACATTTGCCAAGTTGATGAGAGTCATCAATATGCCAAACGATGAGCATCAGAAGACCATCATCGTACAGGGTTTAGGCAGATGCAAGATGAAGCAGATTGTAGATAAGGATCCATTCTACCTTGCCGATGTAGAAAGTCTGCCAGAGACCTGGCCTACCGAAAAGGAAGCCGAAGATCCTATGTTCAAGGCATTGACCCAAACATTCTTCGAGGAATCTATCAAATTCATTCAGTACAATGAGAACATTCCCAACGAGGCTGTCTATGCGATCAATGAGATTACCAATCGCTTCGTGAAATGCAACTTCATCTGCACCTCCCTGCCTTTTACGGCAGAAGACAAGATCAAGATGCTGGAACAGGAGAAGCTGTCAGAGCGACTGATAGAGGCACTCAAGGCCTTGCACAAGGAGCAGAAACTGCTCTACCTGCAAAATGAAATCAGGAACAAAACGCAGTTTGATCTCGACGAGCAGCAGAAGGAATATTACCTGAAGCAGCAGATCAAGAACATCAAGGAAGAGCTGGGCGAAGGCGAAAGCAGTCCGGAAAAGAAGGAGCTGCTCGAAAAAGCCAAGACCAAGAAATGGAACGAGGCAACCCAGAAGGTTTTTCAGAAAGAGTTGGCCAAACTCGACAACATCCATCCTCAGAGCCCAGACTACCCTATCCAGCTCAACTATCTGCAGACGCTGGTAGATTTGCCTTGGGGCGAATACACCGAGGATGACCTCAGCCTGTCTCATGCCCAGAAGATTCTCAACCAGGACCACTACGGCATGGAGAAAGTAAAGGAACGCATCCTGGAATATCTTGCCGTAAGATCCCTGAAGGGTGGAATGCAGAGTCCGATTCTCTGCCTCTATGGTCCTCCGGGAGTCGGCAAGACCAGTCTGGGCAAGAGCATTGCCAAGGCCATGAAGCGCAAATACGTGAGAATGTCTCTGGGCGGTCTGCACGATGAAGCCGAGATTCGCGGTCACCGCCGCACTTATATCGGAGCCATGCCTGGCCGCATTGTCAAGAACATCCTCAAGGCAGGCAGCAGCAACCCAGTCTTCATCCTCGACGAGATAGACAAGGTTTCAGCCAACAACCACCAGGGTGATCCAGCATCAGCCTTGCTTGAAGTACTCGACCCAGAGCAGAACAACACCTTCCACGACAATTACCTGGACGTGGATTACGATCTCTCTAAGGTTCTCTTCATCGCAACCGCCAATGACATCAGCTCAATCCCACGTCCTTTGCTCGACCGAATGGAGCTCATCGAAGTAGGCGGCTACATTACGGAGGAGAAGATAGAGATTGCCAAGCGCCACCTGATTCCGAAGGAATTGGAGAATACAGGTCTCGACAAATTCACCCCGAAGGTAAGCTTCAACAAGGCAGCCATCGAGGGCATCATCGAGCACTACACCCGAGAAAGCGGTGTGCGCCAGCTCAAGAAACAGATCAACAAGGGACTGCGCAAGATGGCCTACAAGCTCGCCTATTCCAAGGAATTGGAGAAGCCATCCATCACCGCAGCAGACCTGAAGGAGATTCTCGGCACCGCCCCATTCACCCGCGACATCTATCAGGGCAACGATTATGCAGGAGTAGTAACAGGACTTGCATGGACCTCTGTGGGCGGCGAGATTCTCTTTATCGAAACCTCGCTGAGCAAGGGAAGACAGGGCAAGCTTACCCTGACCGGTAACCTGGGAGACGTGATGAAGGAATCGGCTATCATCGCCCTGGAATACATCAAGGCGCATATCGACCTGCTGGGCGTGGATTACCGCATCTTTGAAAACTGGAACATCCATATCCACGTACCTGAAGGAGCAACGCCAAAAGACGGTCCTTCGGCAGGTATTACCATTGCCACCAGTATCGCTTCGGCCATCACCCAGCGCAAGGTTCGCAAGAACATAGCCATGACCGGCGAGATTACCCTTCGCGGCAAGGTACTCCCAGTGGGAGGCATCAAGGAGAAGATCCTGGCAGCCAAGCGTGCCGGCATTACAGACATCGTGATCTGCAAGGAAAACAAGAAGAACATCCTCGACATTCCAGAAAAGTATCTCAAGGGCGTAGAGTTCCATTATGTAGAAGATGTAGCAGATGTCTGGGAGTTTGCCCTCACCGACGAGAAGGTAAAGCACCCTATCGACTTCACCATTCCTGAAAATGACAAAAAAGAAAAGAAATGAAATTTGAACTACAAGTAACAGATAAGGCAAGCGATGCTCGCACCGGCATCATCACCACCGACCACGGACAGATCAAGACTCCGATCTTCATGCCTGTGGGAACTGTGGGCAGCGTAAAGGGTGTACATTTCGAAGAATTGCGCCAGCAGGTAAAGGCCCAGATCATCCTGGGAAACACCTACCATCTCTACCTGCGCCCGGGACTCGAAGTCATCAAGGCGGCAGGCGGACTGCATAAGTTCAACGGCTGGGACCGTCCTATCCTCACCGACAGCGGCGGCTTCCAGGTATTCTCGCTTACCGGAATCCGCAAGCTCAGAGAAGAGGGCTGCGAGTTCCGTTCGCACATCGATGGCAGCAAGCATTTCTTCACTCCAGAGAACGTGATGGATACAGAACGCATCATCGGTGCCGACATCATGATGGCTTTCGATGAGTGTCCTCCCGGACAAAGCGACTTCATGTATGCGAAGAAGAGTCTGGAGATGACCCAGCGCTGGCTCGACCGCTGCATCAAGCGCTTCGACGAGACAGAACCTCTCTACGGTTATCAGCAGAGCCTCTTCCCTATCGTCCAGGGTTGTACTTTCCCAGAGCTGCGCCGCGAAGCAGCCAAGTACATTGCCGACAAGGGAGCCGACGGAAATGCCATCGGCGGTCTTGCCGTAGGCGAGCCTACCGAGGTGATGTACGAAATGATCGAGGTGGTGAATGAGATTCTTCCAAAGGACAAGCCTCGCTACCTGATGGGCGTAGGAACTCCCCAGAACCTGCTCGAGGCCATCGAGCGCGGTGTTGATATGTTCGACTGCGTAATGCCAACCCGCAACGGCCGCAATGCGATGCTCTTTACCTATAATGGTACGATGAACATGCGCAACAAGAAGTGGGAGATGGATTTCAGTCCAGTGGATCCAGACGGCTGCGACATCGACCAGATAACCACCAAGGCCTACCTGCACCATCTCTTCAAGGCCCAGGAGCTCCTTGCCATGCAGATTGCCAGCATCCACAACCTGTCGTTCTATCTCCGTCTCGTTACAGATGCGCGCCATCATATCGAGCAGGGCGACTTCGTAGAGTGGAAACGCTCTATCATCGATCAACTCGGCCGACGAATCTAGCTTGAGCGTTGAGCATTGAACTTTATAGGATGCTCCTATACATATTTTACATTAAATGATGAAAGATTATAAATACATCAGAAAACATCGCAGACTGCTCAAGATGGGCAGAGCCTTCGAATCTCGCTTCGGCTGGCTCATTGCCATCCTGCAGCGCATAGCCCGCATTCTAGGCTGGATCGGGCACAAGCTGCGATTCCTCAGGGTGCTCAGGTATCTCAACCCACTGAGATACATCAAGCGGTTAGACTGGTACATTATCAAGAAGTTCTTAGGCTACTACTTCTTCTCGATTGCACTGATCATCTCCATCTCCATCGTGTTCGACTTCAATGAGAACCTGGCGAAGTTCACGGAGTATCATGCACCGGCCAAGGCCATCATCTTCGATTATTATGCCAACTTCATCCCTTACTTCGCCAACCTCTTCAGTGCGTTGTTCGTGTTTGTGGCGGTCATCCTCTTCACGTCGAAGCTGGCAGGCAACTCTGAAATCATCGCCATTCTGGCATCAGGTGTTTCCTTCAAGCGACTCCTTCGTCCTTACCTCATCACCTGCATCATGCTCTCAGCCTTGAGCTATGTACTCTCTGCCTACGTGATTCCACACGGCACGGTAGTACGCCAGAACTTTGAGACGATGTACAAGAACAAGAAGAAGAATACTTCTGCCGAAAACGTACAGCTGCAGGTAGATAAGGGCGTAATTGCCTATATGCAGCACTACGACAACAACTCGAAGCGGGGTTACGGATTCTGCCTCGACAAGTTCCAGGACAAGAAACTCGTAAGCCACCTTACGGCGATGGAGATTCAGTATGATACGATCTCCGACAGCAAATACCACTGGAAACTGAGCAACTGGAAGGTGCGTCAGCTGAAAGGTATGAAGGAACACATCACCAGCGGAGCGCAGAAGGATACGCTGATTACGATGGAGCCTACCGACCTGGTTTATTCCAAGGGTCAGCAGGAAACCTTCACCAGTCCGGAACTGAAGGAGTATATTTCCAAGCAGATCAACCGCGGTTCGGGCAATGTGGTGCAGTATCAGGTAGAATACCACAAGCGCATCGCCGCCTCGTTTGCCTCCTTCATCCTCACCATCATCGGTGTTTCGCTTTCATCGCGCAAGCGAAAGGGAGGTATGGGCCTATCCTTGGGTATCGGTCTTGCACTGAGCTTCGGCTACATCATGCTGCAAACCGTATCGGCAACCTTTGCCATCCAGGCAAACTTCCCTCCGGCACTTGCCGCCTGGTTGCCAAACATCATCTTCGCCTTCGTTGCCTACTTCTGCTACCGCAAGGCACCAAGGTAATTAAACATTGAAACAAAGAACCTTGACCATTGGAGCGGATGAAGATCCATCCGGCTCAATGGTCAACAAAAGAAAGGAAAAGAATGTATTTCGACGAATTAGATTTGAATGACAACGTGCTCGACGCATTATACGACATGCGCTTCGACACTTGCACCCCTGTACAGGAAAAATGTATCCCTGAGATATTGGAAGGTCACGACGTATTGGGCGTGGCACAGACCGGAACGGGTAAGACAGCAGCCTATCTGCTCCCAGTATTGAGCAAGCTTGACGATGGCGGCTATCCGAAAGACGCCATCAACTGCGTCATCATGTCGCCAACCCGCGAGTTGGCCCAGCAGATAGACCAGGCCATGCAGGGCTTCGGCTACTACCTGCAGGATGTGAGTAGCGTGGCTGTTTATGGCGGCAACGACGGCAACCGCTACGATCAGGAGCTGAAGAGCCTCCGCATGGGTGCTGATGTCGTGATTGCTACTCCAGGTCGCCTCATCACCCACATTTCCCTGGGTAATGTAGATTTGAGCAAGGTAAGCTTCTTCATTCTCGATGAGGCCGACCGCATGCTCGACATGGGCTTCTCAGAAGACATCAATACCATCGCTTCCAAGTTGCCAAAGACCTGCCAGACCATCATGTTCTCTGCCACCATGCCTGAGAAAATTGAGGAACTTGCCAAGGCCCTGCTCAAGGATCCTGTAGAGATCAAGCTTGCCGTAAGCAAGCCTGCCGAGAAGATCAAGCAGGAGGCTTACGTTTGTTACGAGACCCAGAAGATGACCATCATCAAGGATATCTTCAAGGCTGGCGATATGAAGCGCGTCATCGTGTTCAGCGGCAGCAAGATGAAGGTGAAGCAGCTGGCTGCTGCCCTTCAGCAGATTGGCATCAACTGCGGTGCAATGCACTCCGACCTGGAGCAGGCAGAGCGCGATGATGTGATGTTCAAGTTCAAGAGCGGTCAGTTCGACGTACTGGTTGCTACGGATATCGTGGCTCGTGGAATCGATATTGATGATATCGAGATGGTCATCAATTATGACGTTCCTCACGATACTGAGGATTATGTTCACCGCATCGGCCGTACAGCCCGTGCCAACCGCGATGGTAGAGCCATCACCTTCGTCAACGAGGAAGACCAGTACTGGTTCCAGCAGATTGAGAAGTTCCTGGAGAAGGTGGTAGAGAAGATGCCTCTGCCGGAAGATTGCGGCGAAGGCCCTGAATACATCAAGCTCAACAAGCCTTCAAAACGCAACAATGGTCGAAAGGGCAAGGGCGGAAAGCAGGGCGGAAACAACCGCAACGGCAACCGCGGCGGCAACAATAACAGCAACGGCGAGGGCAAGAGCAAGACCAGCGCCAAGAGCCGCAGACAGAAAGACCGCGACCAGACTTCACACAAGCGCAAGCCAAACAAGCCAAACGAGCGTCAGGAAAAGACTCCTCAGAACAATGGAGAGAATGGTGCACAGAAGAATCACGAGAATGGTGCACAGAAGAATCACGAGAATGGTGCACAGAAGAATGGCGAGTTCAAGAACAATGAACAGAGAAACGCTGAGCAGCGCAACGGCGAGCAGAAGAATCGCAATAACAACAAGCGCCGCAACAACAATAAGCAGCGCAACAACGAGAACGGCAACCAGCAGGGCAATCAGCAGTCTAACGGCAACCAGCGCCCAGGCAATGAGAACAATGTTCGTCCTGGAAGCAATGGCCGAGGCAGAGGCGTAGCCCAGAAGAAGCAGGGTGGCGCTCAGCAGAACCAGCAGAAGCGACAGGGCGCTGCTCCTCAGAACCAGCAGAAGAAGGGAACTGAGAATTCCGGTCCTCGCAAGTACGCTCCTGTTGTCAATCCACAGAAGAACGATAATCCTGTGAAGAAATTCATCAAGCGTATCTTCGGATTCGGCAAATAATCTCAAGAGAGAGAAATCTCCCGAAATGATGTATTCCTGCTTCCAGGCAGGCTTATACATTATTATATATATATGAGAAGCCCGATAAGAGAGTTGGACTATCCCAACCTTTTGTCGGGCTTCTCTTTTTTAAACGAACCTGAAAACACGGCTAAAATGGACAGAAATAAAAGACTCCCAGTCACTCCGCTGATGTTCTTCAGCCTCATACTATCACTCAGCATCATCACAGCCAGATACAGCTATGATTACTTCTCCACGCGCTATTGGCTCATCGCAGCCATCATTGCCATATCCTTAGCCGGCTGCTGCTATGTACTCAATGAAAACCGTCAGCTTTTCCGGCTCTTCTTCAGAAAAATCAAGCAGTTGGTCCTTCTTCAGAGCCTCCTTCTGTCGCTCTGCCTGTTCTGTCTGGGCGGTTTCATCACCTCCCATCATATCGATAAGACGAAAGCACCTGGCAGCATTATGACCTACCAGTCACTCTCCCCCATCGACCGCACCATCCTGGCAAGCCGTTCCTTCCGCCAGCAGCTGGAACAGCAGCTGCATACTTATCATATCGACGGACAGGATTTCGCCGTGATTTCTGCGATGGCGATGGGCGATAAGGGTTCACTCGACCGGGAAACCAAGGAGAGCTTTTCCATCTCCGGCACAAGTCATATACTGGCAGTTAGCGGCTTGCACATAGGCATTATCTTCCAGCTCTTCGTGATTCTTCTGGGCGGAAAGCGCCGTTCCAGACCCACCATTGCCCTGTCCCTCGTTGCCGTATGGGCGTATGTCGTCTTTATCGGCTTTCCCCCTAGTGCCGTCAGATCAGCCTCCATGCTCAGCATCTACAGTTTCTGCCTGCTAGCCCTGCGCCCCGACCTTTCGCTCAACACCCTGGCACTAGCCTATGTCATCATGCTGTTTCTGAATCCCTTCCATCTTTTCGACATCAGTTTCCAGATGTCCTTTCTCGCCGTGGCTTCCATCCTCATATTCTATCCCCCGCTCTTCGGACTGCTCAAATCCCACGGCAAGATCATCCGTAGCCTCTGGGGACTATTCAGCGTATCCCTGGCGGCACAGATAGGTACGCTTCCGCTCATCGTCTATTATTTCGGCAGAATATCCTGCTACTCCCTACTCACCAGCTTCATCGCCATCCCGGCAGCCACCCTCATCCTCTATCTTTGTGCCCTACTCCTGCTGCTTTCTCCCCTTACCTACATTTCCAGCCTTGCCTCCGTCGGCACCTGGCTGATGCAACATGTAGCAGCAGTACTTGCCAGCATTACCCAAGCCACCCATACCGCCTTCCGGCTTACCAGTCTGTTGCCGGGTGCCAGCATAGACCATCTTCATCTGTCACTCCTTCAGTTGATGCTTCTCTATCTGGCAGTCGTATCTGGCTACCTGGTCCTTGCCAAATGGAACCAGATAAGGGAAAAAATCTACAAGATTCGCCATTCTCATGCATTACCTTTCTAATCATTTGCCCATCACAAAAATAATGTGTATCTTTGCAGTATGAATTACGATAGAATCAAACAGCAGGCAGGTCATCTTCC
>OBAD01000423.1_pt1 | contig 12006 bp, 8 predicted proteins | sample 1494861 | NCBI WGS metagenome assembly OBAD01 (sample SAMEA3360681, study PRJEB22359) | human gut metagenome | biome: ENVO:urban biome; feature: ENVO:human-associated habitat; material: ENVO:feces | place: Bangladesh | collected 2011
TGACTACCATGAAACAAATGCTTAACAGAATGCTGCGCTATGCCGATGCCATTGTGAAACATGGCGTTGACAAACTGATAGACATTGTTGCGCATAACCCGGAACTACAAACTAAAAACGCTGAGACTCAAGCCCAAAACGCTACCTCTAATGGGGGCGACGCGTCCCGCGTCGGGAAAATATACAGCTATTATTTATTAGTAGAATTCGTATTTCCCTACATTCTCTATTCCGCGGGACGCGTCGCCCTCATTAGTGTTTGCGCTTTTTTGCAACGCGTTTTTAAGCAACTTAAAAATGCCTCAAAATGGTCTCGCCAAAAGGTATATTTTGAACGCCCTGCCTGTAAGGGCAAAAGCATTACTATACTATGTGCTTTGGAGTTTTACCAGGCAATAATAATATCCATACTTCACCATTCTTATGCGCGTTTTATTTCCCCCCTCTTACCTCGCCAAGCAGGCGCTGCAGGCGTTGCAGCAGTTTGGGGCGATCCTTGGCTATGTCGGTTTGCTCGTAGGCGCTCTTGCTCAGGTCGTAGAGCTGCGGGGTGGGGCGGTAGCCCGTTTCAATTTTTGGCCCCCAGGTAATCATGGGACCGCCGTCGGAGGGTGAGATGTATTTGTAGTGCTGTGTGCGCAACGTCAGACTGCGGTTGCTGGCCATGCTTATGGCATAATCGCGCGGACGGGTGTCGCGGCCCAACCAGGTGGAGATGTGGTTCTGGCTGTCGTGTGCCTCGGCGGGCTGGAGTGCAACATCGGACAGTGAGGCCAATGAGGCCGGCATGTCGATGAGCGAGCCCAGGGCGTCGCTTGTCATGCCTTGGGCTGCCCCCTCGGGCCAATAAACGATGAAGGGTACAGCCGAACCACCCTCGTAGGCACTGTATTTGCCGCTGCGGTAGGGGCCGCTCGGTTTGTGGGTGCCGCAAAGCTCGATGGCGCGGTCCTGATAACCGTCGTCGAGCACAGGGCCGTTGTCGCTTGTGATGATGATGAGCGTGTTGCGGTCGATGCCGCGCTGGCGCAGTGCATCGGTAATTTGGCGCACCGTCCAGTCGAACTGCATGATGGCCTCGCCGCGCAGCCCCATCGCACTTTTGCCTCGGAAACGCTCGTGAGGCATACGTGGCACATGCACGTCGTTGGTGCACAGGTACATAAAGAAAGGCGTGGCGCGGTGTGAGTCGATAAAGCCAATGGCGTGGCTCACAATGCTGTCGGCAATGCTCTCGTCACGCCACAGGGCGCTGCCGCCGCCTTTCATGTAGCCAATGCGCGATATGCCGTTGACGATGCTCATGTCGTGACCGTGGCTGGGCCGCAGTTTGGTGAGCAGTTCGGGATTGTTGCGCCCCGTGGGTTCGCCCTCGAAGTTGTGCTGGTAACTCACGCTGATGGGGGCCGAGGCGTCGTAGTTTGCCACACGGCCGTTTTCGATGTACACGCACGGCACGCGGTCGGCGGTGGCCGCCATGATGTAGTGGTAGTCAAAGCCGAGGTCGCGTGGTGTGAGGTCGATGGTGCCGTTCCAATCCTGTGCGGCTGTGCGGCTGCCCAGGCCCAAGTGCCATTTGCCTATGGCGGCGGTGGCATAGCCAGCGCGGTGCATGAGGTCGGCCACGGTGGTTTGGCCAGGTTTTATAATCATGCCGGCATTGCCCGCTGCCACATCGGTGCCGGTGCGGCGGAAAGGGTATTCGCCAGTGAGCAGCGCGTAGCGCGAAGGGGTGGACGTGGAGGCGCAGGCGTGCATGTTGGTCATGCGCACCCCGTTGGCGGCCAAACTGTCGACGGTGGGGGTGCTCACCCGTGTGGCGCCATAGCAGGACAGGTCGCCATAGCCAAGGTCGTCGGCCACGAGTACAATGATATTGGGTTTGAGTTGCTGTGCAGCGGCACACAAGGGGAGGGCTGCCAGCAAGCTTGTAAGTGGTTTCAGCATAATTGGACGCAGAAATAAGTATAGCCCAAAAGTACAAATAAATAGGCATAAAGGGTGCATACACGCCCGAAAATTGTACCTTTGCAAAAGTAAGACATTAAAAAACATACAGATATGAGTACGCTCGAAAAGATTTTTGCAGAGAAACTGCTTAATGTAAAGGCTATTAAGTTGCAACCCGAACAGCCCTTCACTTGGGCCAGTGGCTGGAAGTCGCCTTTCTATTGCGACAACCGCAAGACTTTGGCATTCCCCGCTTTGCGCAGCTTTGTCAAGTTGGAGTTGAGCCGCATCGTGGCAGAAAAGTATCCTGAGGCCGACGCCATTGCGGGTGTGGCCACGGGTGCCATAGCCCAGGGCGCATTGGTGGCCGATGCGCTTGGTCTGCCGTTTGCTTATGTGCGTTCGAAACCCAAAGACCACGGTATGACAAACCTGATAGAGGGTGACCTGCAGAAGGGCATGAAGGTGGTTGTGATAGAGGACCTCATCTCGACCGGCGGCAGCAGCTTGAAGGCTGTTGAGGCTTTGCGCCAGCATGGTTGCGAGGTGATTGGCATGGTGGCCAGCTATACCTATGGTTTCCCCGTGGCCGAAGAGGCTTTCAAGGCTGCTAACGTGGAACTTACCACGCTCACTAACTACGAGGCTGTGGTTGAGGTGGCTCTCGGCACCGGCTATATCAAGCAGGAGCACGTGGCCATGTTGCACGAGTGGCGCGCCAACCCCAGCGAATGGGGAAAGTAAGGCGTTTGGGGCGCAGAAGCGCGCTGATGTGCTAATATGTAAATGTGCAGATGCTCGTTTAGCGCTCTGATATAATAATATAAATGTGCAGATGAAATGCGCTTGTAAACGTCATGCCATCTGCACATTTAATAATTTTACGAATTCACCATGAAACGATTCCTACTCATTATAGCCAGCCTGTTTGTGGGTGGCATATTCCTTGGCGGCTCGAAGGCTGTGGCGCAAAATGCCCAGCAGCTCACGCTCGAGGACATCACAGGCGGCAAGTATAACCCGCAATATGTGTATGGCGTAAATCCGATGAAGGACGGCGAAAGCTATACGCAACTTTCTGACGACAGCAAACGCATCATACGCCGTTCCTTCAAAACGGGTAAGGAAATTGAAGTGCTGTTTGACGCCGACCAGGCACGGGGCGATGCCAAACTGAAGGCCATTGACGGCTACATCATGTCGCCCGACGAACGCCGCATATTGCTGCGTACGCAAACTAAGCCCATTTACCGCCGCTCATACACTGCCGAATATTACATATATGATGTGCAGAACAAAAAGTATGAGCCTCTGTCGGACGGCGGGCCGCAGCAAATGCCCCTTTTCTCGCCCGATGGCAATGTCATAGCCTTTGTGCGCGACAACAACCTGTTCCTTGTAAAGCTGCTCTTTGGCAATGCCGAGAGCCAGGTGACGAAGGACGGCAAATTTAACGAGGTGATAAATGGCCTGCCCGACTGGGTGAACGAGGAGGAGTTTACCACAGCCCGTTCGTTCGACTTTTCGAGCGACTCGCAGATGCTTGCCTGGGTGCGCTACGACGAGAGCAAGGTGCCCGTTTACAGCATTCAGGAGTTTAAGGGCGCTTATCCCACCCGTCAGGAGTATGACGAATATCCCGGTGCCTACAACTACAAATATCCTGTGGCCGGTGCCAAAAACAGTGATGTGACGGTGATGACCTTCGACATCAAGAACCGTGTAACCCGCACACTCAAACTCCCGCTCGACTCCGACGGTTATGTGCCACGCATACACTTTACGAGCGACCCTGCCAAACTGGCTGTGGTCACCCTCAACCGCCATCAAAACCGCATGGACATCTACATGGCCAATCCGCGCAGCACAGAGTGCAAACTGGCTGTGCGCGAGGAAAATGCCAAGTATGTGCCCGAGACCGCTTACGGCAGTCTCAAGTTCTATGGCGACCACTTTGGCTACATCAGCGACCGCTCGGGCTACAAGCACATTTACTGGTACAACCTCAATGGCAAGCTTGAGCGTCAGGTGACCAAGGGCAACTACGACGTGTCGGCCTTTTATGGTTATGATGCGCAGAACGGCCGCTTCTACTACGCGTCGCACAAGGAGAGCCCGTTGCGCACCGCCGTCTATTCGATAGACAAGAGTGGCAAGGAGCGCAAGCTCTCTACCGAGGTCGGCACGAACAATGCCACCTTCAGCACATCGATGAAGTATTTCCTCAACATCTATTCATCGGCCACCCAGCCCCCCGTAACCACCCTGCGCGATGCTGCCAACGGCAAGGTTATATCGACTATGGTTGACAACAAGGCACTGAAGGATAATGTGACACCGCTGCTGGGGCAGAAGGAGTTCTTCGCCTTCAAAACCTCGGAGGGCGTGGAGCTGAACGGCTGGATGATAAAGCCCCGCAACTTTGATGCCTCAAAGAAGTACCCCGTCATCATGTACCAGTACTCGGGGCCTGGCTCGCAGGAGGTGACCGATTCATGGAACATGGGTTTCTACCCCGGCGGACAGTGGGAGAGCTACATGGCCAACCAGGGCTTTGTGTTTGTGTGTGTAGACGGACGCGGCACAGGCTCGCGTGGTGCCGACTTTGAAAAGTGCACCTACCTCAACCTTGGCGACAAGGAGTCGAAAGACCAAGTGGAGGCCGCACTTTACCTTGGCTCGCTGCCTTATGTTGACAAGAACCGCATAGCCATCTGGGGCTGGAGCTTTGGTGGCTTCAACACGCTGATGTCGATGAGCGAGGGCCGCAAGGTGTTCCGTGCCGGTGTGGCTGTGGCCGCTCCAAGCAACTGGAAATACTACGACACAGTGTACACCGAACGTTACATGCGTACCCCGAAGGAGAACCCCACGGGCTATGCTGTCAACCCCATAGAGCGTGCGGCTAACTTGAGCGGCGACTTGTTGCTCATTCATGGCACGGCCGACGACAATGTGCACTTCCGCAATTTTACTGAGGTGAGCGAAGCCTATGTGCAGCAGGGCAAGATGTTCCGTCAGCAAATATACACCAACCGCAACCACAGCATATTTGGCGGCAACACCCGCCTGCATCTGTTCAAAACCATCAGTGATTACTTTGTTGAGAAACTGAAGTAAGTAATTGGTACATACAACGGCAAAAGCCCCAATCATTAGCCAAAGTTTAACGCCTGACGCTAATGATTGGGGCTTTTCTGTGTTTTTTTCGTATTTTTGCAGCGTTATGGATAATCCGAGCACACCACACATACTCATTATATACACGGGCGGCACCATCGGTATGATTGAAAATCCCGAAACAGGTGCGTTGGAGAACTTTGATTTTGAACAGTTCAAGCTCCATGTGCCCGAACTCCGCCAGTTCAATTACCACATCGATGCCCTGGCCTTTGACCCGCCGATTGACTCGAGCGATATGGAGCCGCGCTATTGGATAAAGATGGCGCACATCATAGCCGACCATTACAACCATTATGACGGTTTTGTGCTGCTGCATGGCACCGACACCATGGCCTACACCGCGTCGGCCTTGAGCTATATGCTCGAAAATCTGGGCAAGCCCGTCATCATTACCGGTTCGCAGTTGCCGATAGGGCAGTTGCGCACCGATGGCAAGGAAAATTTGCTGACGAGCATCGAGATAGCTGCAGCACGCGACCAAATGGGGCACCCCGTGGTGCCTGAGGTGTGCATATTTTTCGAGAGTCGCCTGATGCGTGGCAACCGCACTACCAAAATAAACTCTGAGGGCTTCAATGCCTTCCGTTCGTTCAACTTGCCGTCGCTGGCTCATGCCGGCATCCACATCAAGTACGAAACGCACCTTATTCGTCGTCCGCGTCCCGATGCCCCCTTCCGTCCGCACTATTTGCTCGACAACAATGTGATGATTCTCACACTCTTCCCCGGCATTCGCAAGGAGGTGATAGACACCATGCTCAGCGTGAGCGGACTGCGTGCGGTGGTGATGAAAACCTTTGGCGCGGGCAATGCACCGCAGAAACCGTGGTTTGTCGAGAGCATTCGCAAACTTGTCAACCGCGGCGTCATAGTGGTCAACATCACGCAGTGCTTCAAAGGCACGGTTGAGATGCACCGCTACGAAACGGGGTTGCAATTGTTGCAGGCCGGGGTGATAAACGGCTACGACTCTACTGTTGAGGGCATGATAACCAAACTCATGTTCTTGCTCGGACATGGCTATTCGCACAACGAGATAGTCAGACTGATGAATACCAATATTGCAGGCGAAATAACGGTGTGATGCTCGCAGCGCCCGCAGATGTGCAAATGCTTGTGGAGTTAGCTGATGTGCGAATGTGCGGATAATGCGCGCCATATTGTACTAACGCATAACAACGATGAAATATCTTTATATACTTATAACCGCGTTGCTGCTTGCAGCGTGCAGCGTTCCCGCCACCCGCAGCGGCGAGGGACGCCCTGTCAGCCTCAGTCATGCCACATTGCTCGGCATGGCTGAGGCTGACAGCTTTGTGGTAGCGACTGTTAAAAATCCGTGGGACACCACCCGCACACTTGCCACTTACGTCATGGTGCCCGACTCGTTGCCCATGCCCAGCCACTTGCCGCAGGGCACTGTGGTGCGTACACCGCTGCGCCGCGCCGTGGTCACTTCGGCCGTACATCTGGCATTGCTGGCCGACCTCGACGCATTGGGCGGCGTGGGCGGTGTGACCGATGCCGGCTACATAGTGAGCCAGCGCATAAAGGACTATTTGCAGCGCCACCCCAATGTGGCCGACATGGGGCAGAGCATGCAGCCCAATGTGGAGCGTATGCGCATGGACAAGGTAGATGCCGTGCTGGTGTCGCCCTTCGAAAATGCCGGACATGGCGCGCTCGACAATGCCGGCATACCCCTCATAGAGTGTGCCGACTACATGGAAACATCGCCCCTGGCCCGTGCCGAGTGGATGCGCTTTTATGGCCGGTTGTTCGGGGTGGGGCAGCGTGCCGACTCACTGTTTGCCGTAGTGGAACAGGCTTACCTCGCTTGCAGAAAGCGTGTGGCTCGAAGGGGCAGTGGCCCTCGCCCCACGGTGATGAGTGACCTCATGCAGCGCGGCACATGGTACCAACCCAGCGGGCGCAGCACCATGGGGCAGTTTATAGCCGATGCCGGAGGCCGCAACCTGTGGGCTGACCGCACAGAGAATGGCAGCGTGTCGCTCAGTTTTGAAAGCGTGTTCCAACGTGCAGCCAAGGCCGATGTGTGGCTCGTAAAGTACGGACAGCAAACCGACCTCAGCTATGCACAGATGCAGCGCGATATGCCGCAAGCCGCACAGTTTGCCCCGTGGCAAAAGCATCGCGTCTATGCTTGCAACACCTTCAGCGTGCCTTTTTATGAAGAAGTGCCCTTTCACCCCGAGCGCCTGCTGCAGAACCTTGCCGACATATTCGGCGGCCGTACCCCGCAGGGCAGTGATGTTTATTACACCCCTGTAAAGCAATAGCCCATGAGAGTCTCCATATCCTTGCTCCTCATGTTATCCCTCCTCGCCCTGTTTACCGGCAGTGTGAGTTTGACACCCGTGCAGGTGTGGCAGTCGCTTTGTGGCGGAGGCGATGAGGCTGTGCGCTACATCGTGTTCGAATCGCGTATGCCGCAAATGCTCACCGCTATATTGGCAGGTGCCGCCCTGGCGGTGAGCGGACTTGTGATGCAAACCCTCTTTGCCAATCCGCTGGCCGACCCCTCGCTGCTTGGTGTCAACAGCGGTGCCTCGCTTGGTGCCGCCATAGCCCTGCTGGCGTGTGGTGGCAGTGTGGTGGTGGGCGGTGCCGCCCTGTCGGGGGTGATGCTCACCATTGCCGCCTCGTTTGTAGGCGCGTGTGCCGTCATATTGCTGCTCAGCGTGTGCAGCCACTATTTGCGTGGCACATTGGCGCTGCTTGTGGCCGGCGTCATGCTCAGTTTTGGCATATCGGCCGTCATTTCGTTGCTCAACTTTTATGCCACGGCCGACGGCGTGCGCTCCTATGTGGTGTGGGGCATGGGCGACTTTTCGGGCCTCACTATGCAGCGCATACCCCTGCTTGCCGCGTTGGTGGCAGTGCCCTCGCTCATGCTGCTGGCCGCTGCCCGTCCGCTCAATGCCTTGCTGCTCGGGGCCGATTATGCCACCAACCTTGGCATACGCGTCAAGCGTGTGCGCACCATTTTGCTTCTGCTCACCGGACTGCTCACTGCGGCAGTCACCGCCCTGTGCGGCCCCATTTCGTTCATAGGCTTGGCCGTGCCGCATATTGTACGCCTGCTCATGCACACTGCCGACCACCGCCGCTTGTTGCCCGCCACCTTGGTTATGGGTGCCAACGTGGCATTGCTCTCATTGTTGCTCACCCATTTGCCCGGCGAGCGCGGCACACTCCCCTTGTCGGCCATCACCCCGTTCATAGGCGTGCCGGTGGTGGTGTACATTTTGTTGCGCCGGCGCAGTGGGTGAGTGCTGTTCATACACTAAATAAAGGCTCGCAGACAGTTCTAATTACACTTTCTGTCTGTGAGCCTTTGCCTTAATTCCGACGCGGGACGCGTCGCCCCCATTAGTGGTAGCGTTTGGTGCTTGAGCCCGTTAGCATGTTTACTTACGTTTTACCGTACAGCAATGTAAAGTGCTCTCTCGATGCTTTTCATGCTTTTATCTTTTATACTTACAATTATTGGCAAAAGTAGCGATTTTATCTTTTATAATGAATAAAATCATGAGATTTGGTGATTTTGTTCATTATAGAAGATAAAATCTGAGGCTTTGCCCGCATAGCAGTTTGTGGCGAATAAAACAGTAATAGGCGCGGCATAAAGCGTAATTTGCTGAAAATGTGTAATTTTGCACACCTCATTTAGATGAAATAGTATATTATGCAAGGATTTATTGAAACCGAAGAAATAAAGGCCGAAACCGCCATATTGGTAGGTTTGATAACCAAAAACCAAAATGAGCGCAAGACCAACGAATATCTTGACGAACTGCAGTTTCTGGCCGAAACGGCAGGGGCTGTCACCGTCAAGCGCTTTACGCAAAAGCTCGACGGCCCCTCGTCGGTAACCTATGTGGGTAAGGGAAAACTCGAGGAGATACGCGCCTACATCGAAGCCGAGGAGGAAGCCGAACGCGAAATAGGTATGGTGATTTTCGACGATGAACTCTCGGCCAAACAGTTGCGCAACATTGAGCGCGCCTTGGGCGTGAAAATTCTCGACCGCACCAACCTCATTCTCGACATCTTTGCCATGCGTGCCCAAACGGCCAATGCCAAAACACAGGTGGAGCTGGCACAATATCGCTACATGCTGCCCCGTCTGCAACGACTCTGGACCCACCTTGAGCGTCAGGGCGGCGGCTCAGGCTCGGGTGGCGGCAAGGGTTCGGTAGGCTTGCGTGGACCGGGTGAAACGCAGCTCGAAATGGACCGCCGTATCATTCTCAACCGCATGGCGCTGCTCAAACAGCGTTTGGCCGACATCGACCGCCAAAAGAGCACACAGCGCAAAAACCGCGGGCGACTCATACGTGTGGCGCTGGTTGGCTACACCAATGTGGGCAAATCAACACTTATCAATCTGCTGGCAAAGACCGACGTGTTTGCCGAGAACAAATTGTTTGCCACGCTCGACACCACTGTGCGCAAGGTCATTATCGATAACCTGCCATTCCTGCTGGCCGACACCGTAGGGTTCATACGCAAGCTGCCCACCGACCTGGTAGAGTCGTTCAAGAGCACCCTCGACGAGGTGCGCGAGGCCGACCTGCTGGTGCACGTGGTTGATGTGTCGCACCCCGACTTTATGGAGCAAATTGAGGTGGTGAACAACACCCTGCGCGATTTGGGTTGTGCCGAAAAGCCGCAGTTGCTCGTGTTCAACAAAATGGACGCCTACACCTGGACCGAAAAGGATCCCGACGACTTGACTCCCGCCACCCGTGAGAATGTGTCGCTCGACGAACTCAAACACACGTGGATGGCTAAAATGGGCGACGATTGCATCTTTATATCAGCCCGCGAACGACAAAATATTGACGAACTCAAAGAGCGGTTCTATGCACGCGTCAAGCAGTTGCATGTGCAGAAATACCCTTACAACGACTTCTTGTTCGAGCACTACGAGCAGCAGTAAGCTGTTGCGATGGGGCAATATTACGGTTACGGGAGGGCGTTTTCCCGGTTGCGGGAGGGCGGCGTGCCGATTTCTCCGACAGAAATTCCGTCCTCCCGCCACCGTAAAAACGTCCTCCCGCCACGTGTGGCAACACCCCTTGCCAGCGGCAATGCGCATGGGCAATGGCGGCAAATGCGCGTTCGCCACGTGGCAGAACTTTGAAATGCAAAATACTTAACAACCAATCATTTAGTGAAACCTTTAGTAAAGCGGCAGTATATTCTGCCCTTCGTGCTCATCACCTCCCTCTTCTTTTTGTGGGGGGCGGCACACTCCATTCTCGATGTGCTCAACAAGCACTTCCAGACCGTCATACCCGGCATGAACCATGCCCATTCGTCGATGGTGCAAGTCATGTTCTACCTGGGCTATTTTGTAATGGCCATACCCGCGGGCATTTTGATTGACCGCCGCGGCTACCGCACGGGCGTGGTTGCGGGTTTGCTGCTCTACGGCTTTGGCGCCCTGTTGTTTTGGCCCGGCGCACAAGTCATGTCGTTCAACTTCTTCCTTGTTTCGCTCTTCATCATAGCTTGCGGACTGGTGTTTCTTGAAACGGCAGCCAACCCCTACGTCACCGAACTTGGCGACCGCGAGACGGCACCCTCACGCCTTAATCTGGCCCAGTCGTTCAACGGCCTTGGCTGCGTGTGCGGCCCTCTGTTTGGTGGACTCCTGTTGTTTTCCGACGGTGGCGGCAACGAGCGCATAGCCCTGCCCTATGTGGCGATGGCGGTGGTGGCCCTGCTCGTGGCTGTTGTGTTCACACGTGTAAAACTGCCCGAAATTAGTCATGCCGACACCGACACTGGTGCTCCCAATGCGGCACAAGGCCATGTGCTGACCCGTTTGTTCAAGAACAAAGCCTTCATGTTCGGCCTCTTTGCCCTGTTCAGCTACGAGGTGTCGGAGATATCCATCAACAGCTTCTTTATCAACTATGTGGCCGATGGTGGCTGGATGACCCCGCGCGATGCCAGCATCGCCCTGTCGTTTGGCGGGCTTGGCCTGTTTATGCTCGGCCGTGTGGTGGGCAGCATCGTCATGCAGCATGTGGGCAGCGAGCGCGTGTTGCGCTTGTGCGCCATAGGCACCTTTGTCACCACCTTTGCCGTAGTGCTCAACCTTGGCGTGCTGTCCATGGCAGCCCTTGTGCTGGTGTATGTGTTCGAGAGCATCATGTTCCCCACCATCTTTGCCCTGTCGCTGCGCGGGCTCGGTCCGCTCACCAAGCGTGCCTCGTCGTTGCTCATGATGACCCCCGTGGGTGGTGCCGTAGGCCCTCTGCTCATGGGGTTGGTGGCCGATGCGTCCACCATGTCGGTGGCTTTCATCGTGCCGTTGGTGGGTTTTGCCAATGTGGCCGCCTTTGCCTTTGCCCGCAGCAAGCAAACGTGCTGAAAACGGCCTCCCCGATGCCGTGCAGACGGGGTAAATAGGGCAAAATAGCGATTTGTGCGTAAAAAATGGCCGAATAATTTGGCCCGTATTACAAAAGTGCGTATCTTTGCACTCGCTAAACCGCCACAAGGCAGTGAGGCAACGATACGCAATGCGGAAATAGCTCAGTTGGTAGAGCACAACCTTGCCAAGGTTGGGGTCGCGAGTTCGAGTCTCGTTTTCCGCTCTCAAAATCGAAGCACAGTCGTTCCATTCGTAAGGAAAGACTATTTCGAGCGAAACAAACTTTTATACATTCAAATTACAAACTGGAGAGGTGGCGGAATTGGTAGACGCGCTACTTTGAGGGGGTAGTGACAATTGTGTCGTGGGAGTTCGAGTCTCCTCCTCTTCACTTGTTTTTGATATGTTGCGGAAATAGCTCAGTTGGTAGAGCACAACCTTGCCAAGGTTGGGGTCGCGAG
>OBAD01000429.1_pt1 | contig 11908 bp, 7 predicted proteins | sample 1494861 | NCBI WGS metagenome assembly OBAD01 (sample SAMEA3360681, study PRJEB22359) | human gut metagenome | biome: ENVO:urban biome; feature: ENVO:human-associated habitat; material: ENVO:feces | place: Bangladesh | collected 2011
GTAAGTACGCATAGTGTTTTTTTTGAGAAGGGCTACACATTCTTTGTTGACGGGGAAACGGGGTGACAAGTAGTGTAGAGCATATGTCAACTCATCAACTTATCAACTCATCAACTTGTAATCTCATCAACTCATCAACTCATCAACTCGTTTATACTGTGATATGCAAAGGCCACACTGCCGGGGTTTCTGCAACCGGTAGCGTGGCCTTTTGGTATGAATGTTTGTGGGGTCACTCGTTGAGTGATTGCTCCATCGGGATTACTTCTTAGACTTTTCAGCCTTGGCAACCTGTGCTTGTGCCTTGGCTACAGCCTTGGCATAGGCAGCTTCAGCCTTCTTCTTTGAAGCCTCGTCCTTGGCGGCCTTTACGTCGTCGTAGAGTTTCCAAAGGTTGAACTTGGCTGTGGCAGCCTTTTGTGCGGCGGTTACGGCACTGGCTTTTGTCTCAACAGCCTTTTCCTGCTCAGCAGAGGCAAAGGCGTGACGGAAGCCCTTCACATCATTCCAGTGACCACGGGTAAAGTCGGGAATAGCCACACTTGCGCAGTTGTGATCCATTGAGAGGGCACCGAGCTCGGCAAGTGAGCACCATTCGGCAAGGTCGTAAACGTCCATGTCGAGGGGCAGACCATTCTGCAAGCAGTATACCAAACGGCTGTCCATGATGAAGTCCATACCACCATGACCACCTACTTCCTTGGCCATTTCACCATACTTCTTAAGAATGGGGTGCTGGTACTGCTTTTCGAGTGCTTGCTTTTCGCTCTCGGGCATGAAGCTGTGTGAGCTCAGATTGTCTACCTTGGGCTGGTGACCGGCTGAAGCCAACTGGCTGGCGTCAACAGCATAACCCTCTACGGGATACTTGTTGGCAAAGCCCTTGGTACCGGTGAGCTGGTAGAGACGGTTGTAGGGCTGGGGATTCATCACATCGTGCTGAATTTCGATTACCTTGCCTTCCTCAGTGCGGATAAGGGTGGTGGTGTGGTCGCCATTGCGGAAGTCGTTGCAGGGTTTGCCTGTCTTTTTCTCCACATAAGCCTTACCATGCACACTCTTGGTGTCCATAGCCACGAGTGTCTTCATGCGGTCGCCACGGTGAATGTCGAGTACCTGTGCCACAGGGCCAAGGCCGTGAGTGGCGTATACGTCGCCACGGTTTTCCTTGTTGTACTTCATGCGCCAGTGCAAGTTTTCCTTGTCTGAGCCGTTGGGGTTCTGCCAGTAGTAGCCCCAGAAGTCGTCGAGATTGTGAATATAGGCACCCTGGGCGCGGATAACCTCACCAAACACACCGTGCTGGGCCATGTTGAGGGTGTTCATTTCAAACCAGTCGTAGCAGCAGTTTTCGAGTATCATGCAGTGCTTGCGGGTCTTTTCAGAAAGATTGATGAGGTCCCAGCACTGTTCGAGGTTCATGGCCGAGGGCACTTCGATGGCGGTGTTCTTGCCATTCTCCATAGCGAACTTGGCTACGGGGAAGTGGTGATCCCAGTCGGTTGCTACATATACGATGTCGATGTCGTTGCGCTTGCAGAGTTCCTTGTAGCCTTCGGCACCTGAATAGATGGCTGCGGGGGCAAGACCTGCCTGCTTGAGGTACTTTTGGCAAGCCTCAGCACGCTCGGGCTGGTAGTCGCAAAGTGCTACAATCTGTACACCGGGAATGTGGGTCCAACGCTCTACGGCACCAGGGCCACGCATACCGAGGCCTACAAAGCCTACACGTACGGTCTGAATTTTGGGAGTGGTAAGGTTGATCACGTCCTTCTGACCAGCAGGGCGCTCGGGAGTGTCAACAACAATAGTACCTTCTTCCCAATGCCACTTGGTTGAGGGCGAGAGTGATTGTGCATTGGCCATGTTGGCACCCAATGTGAGGAGGGCAGCAAAGGCGAATGCAAAACATTTTACCATTTTCATAGGTAGATGTGATTAATTTGTTAAAGTTTTTTGTTAGATGCTTTTTTGGTAGCTACGCAAGTATTGCGTGCTTGCAAAGTTAGCACAACTCCTCCGAAAAGCAAAATTATAGTGACGAAAGTTGCTCCGCGCAGCTTTTTGCTGCCGATGTGCTGCAGGCACGATACGGGGTGGGTGGCAACATATTTTGGAATTTGTTATAATTGTTGCCTGGTAAATATTGCTGTCCGGTGGAACCATTCTGATATTATCGCTCACGGATTGCACGGATTTTTTGCTTGTGCTACGTGCGATCGGTGTAATCCGTGTGTCATAATAATCCATGTCTGAACTCTATCAAATTGGTTAGGTGTAGGTTAGCACGTCATTTTATGCACCCAACTCTCCGCTGACGGGTGCCCTTCCGCCCCCCCAGAAAAGCAGAGTGCTCCGCCCACATCAGTGCCTTGCAGCACAAGTGTGGGCGGAGCACTCCGCTTTCATTGCGGCAGTTGGGCTTTACAGCCTCTGCCTATTATTATGTGTACGTTAACCTGTTGACCACCACAGTCAACCCGTTACAATTACATGGTCTTAAGATGCTCAAATGCAGCCTTTACAAAGTCGTCGTCGGGACGAATGCTCTTGGCAATGGTGGCATACTTTGTGGCCTCAACCTTGTTGGGGGTGTCGATGCTCACATAGTAGAAGAACAGGTAGCGGCAAGCCTCAAAACGGGCATTGCTGGCCTTCTGCTTGATGGTCTCGTCCTCGCTCTCGTTGATAACCTTTACGTAGTAATCGCGTACCAGGTCGAGGGGCTTGTTGGTGTCAGTATTGCTCAAACGTGCAAGCATCTGGATAGCCAGCACGATGGGCAGGCGGTTGGTGGTTTCGGTACCAATAACGGCTTTGAAAGCCTCCTCGGCCTTGTCGTGATATGCTTGCTTTTGCTCGGGGGTGTTGTTTTGCTGCTGGTAGGCGGCAAGATATTTTGTACCGAGTGTATACTTGTCTGAGATGTCAGCCTTGTCGCCAAGCAATGCAAGGTACTTTTCGTACACCTCAATACCCTTGTCGGCTTGCTTGTTGCGCACGTAGAGGTTTGAGATTTCGTAGAAGTACGAACCACGCTTGTTTTCGTTTTCGGCCTTCTTGCGCTCATCGGTGATGTCGCCAGCTTTAGCCTCGAGGTCCTTTACAGCTTGCTCAAAGTAGCTGATGGCCTGTGGTATGTCGCCCTTTTCCTTGGCAAGCTTGCCCGCGAAGTCGTAGTCCATGTAGAAGTAAACCGAGTCGGGGAATTGCTTGTCGCGAATGTAGGCACAAGCCTCGTCGGCAGCCTTCAACGCGCCTTCATAGTCCATGGCTGTTTCAACCTTGTTGTACTTGGCGAAGAACTCCATACGCGGAATGATGATATCTTTGGGGGCGAGGGGCTTTATCTCGTTGGCGATGGTTATCATCTTGTCGAGGTTGGTCTCGTCCTTTACCGACATTGAGAAGAGTGCCTGAAGGTAGTTTTCACAAGCACGGATATCAATCTTGTCAGCCTCCTTGGGAGTTACCTTATAATAGGTGTCGTATGCGGCAATAGCCTTGGCGTAGTCGTCGAGCTTGTAGTAGATGTCGCCCAGGTCCTTGTCGGCATCGGTATATGCAGGGTCGATCTTCTTTATTTTGAGCAAATAGTCGATGGCTGCGTGGGGGTTTACATTTTTGTAAACGAAGGCGTTGCGCTTCATGGCAGCGATGTTGGTAGAGTCGATGGCCAGCACCTCGTCGTAACGACCACCAGCGAGGCCCCACTGCTGCATTTTCATGTACACCTCGGCCGAGAACATAAGACCGGGAATGTAGTCGGGTGCCTTTTCGTAAACCAACTTGGCGCAACGGTTTGCACCCTGAAGTTCGTTGTGCTCGAGCAGGTAGGTACCAAGCGATACGAGGTCTTCCTTGCTTTTCTGCACCTTCTTTTCAAGACCCATGTAGAGCTTGCCAGCCTTTTCGGGGTCTTCCATCTGCAGGCTGATTACTTGGTCAGCCAGTGCTTGATATTCGGGGTTGAGAGGAGGGCACTCGTAGTTACGAGTTTGGGCTTGTGCGCCGTTCACGCTCATGGCGAGAATGACAGACAATGCTGCTGCGCGGAAAAAATTCTTTTTCATATTGTGTGTTACGTATTATGCTGTGAATATGTATTTGCCTTATGTTGGATCGTGTAGTGTGGCAAATTGCGTGCAAATATAGCAAATAATAAACAGACTTTGCCGTTTGTAGGCCGATTTTTGTCAGTACGGCTAATCCTTGATGCTCACGTCTTTAACTTGTACGGGGGTGATTGGCAACATTTGCGAGTTGTTGCAGATGATGGTTTGCCCTTTTTGCCCCTTGGCGTAGAAGAAGAAGTTTTTGAGCTGCGACTGGCTACGCGGATCGGTGTGGATAATGTATACCGAGCGCAACAGGGGATAGTCGGCCGTTGCTATATAGTATTGGTACGGACGCACATACTTGCTTGTGCCGTCGGCAGTGCGGCTGACGCGCATGACATTAAAGGGCAACTTTGAAAAGTTGGCAAGTGCGTTGCCCGTCTTGTCCATCAACCAGTTGGCACCCACTATGCCTATTATATTGGGGTTGGCCTGCACCATGTCGAGCACAGATTGATTGGATTTGCCCTCTGAGGCGTAGACGTTGCCCTTGAGGTCTTTTCCATTGCAGAGGGAGTCTTTCATGTAACGCACGGTGCTCGAACCTGAGGCATCGAACACCAATTTGAGCTCGCCGCTCTTTGTGTGATTGCTGAGCTGCTCCCAGCGGGTTATTTTGCCCGTCACAATGCCCTTTATTTCGTCGAGTGTAATGAGTGAGTCTTTGTTCTCTTTGTTCACAACCAGGGCTATGGCATCTGAAGCTATCATGGCTTGTGTGGCATCGAGGTGGTGCGAGCGTATGATGGTCAATTCGTTGTCGTTGAGCTTGCGTGTGACAATGATGCAACGCACACTGTCGTTGACGAGGTCGCGAATGGCTTGGTCCTCGCTCTCGTATATGGGTTTCATGTTTGCCTCGCTGTATGCCATGCCGTAGCTTTGCGCAAGGTTGTCCATTATAGGTTTGAAGGTTTCATCTATGGCAACCTTTACATCGTACTCTTTGAGCCAGTCGGAGTTGCCTTTTTTGTTGCTTTTACAACTTGCCAGTGCCAGGATCATAAGCAGCAGAGGCAAATAAAACTTCATTCGTTTCATCGCATTATGTGTTGAGTGTAGTGCAAAGGTAGCAATAAGACTACAATAATAATAGGCTGCACTACCTAAAATAGTGCAGCCTATTAAAACATTTTACATATTACAAATGTGTTTAGTACACAATTTGACTACTTTACGAGATCGAGTGTATCGCTGGCAATGAGCAACTCCTCGTCGGTAGGCACTACCACCACCTTGACCTTACTGTCGGGAGCAGAGATAATTTCCTCCTCGCCGCAGTTGGCCTTGTTCTTTTCGGCGTCAATCTTGATGCCCATAAATTCGAGGTCTTCGCAAGCGCCCTGACGAACGTCCCATTGGTGTTCGCCCACACCGGCTGTAAAGACCACGATGTCTACACCGCCCATAGCAGCTGCATAGGCGCCAATGTACTTCTTGATGCGGTAGTCGTACATTTCCATGGCCAACTTGGCGCGTTCGTTACCCTCGCGAATGCCGGCTTCTACTTCGCGAATATCGCTTGAGATGCCCGAGATGCCTTTCACACCACTCTGCTTATTGAGCAAATCGCTCATTTGGTCGGGGGTGAGGTTCTCCTTTTTCATGATGCTGAGCACAGCCGAGGGGTCGATGTCGCCTGAGCGGGTGCCCATCACCAAACCTTCGAGCGGGGTGAGGCCCATCGAGGTGTCGACACACTTGCCATACTTGACAGCTGAAACTGACGCACCGTTGCCAATGTGGCAAGTGATGATGCGCACGTCCTCGGGCTTTACGCCGAGCACCTCGCAAACGCGGGCTGTCACGAAGCGGTGGCTTGTGCCATGGGCGCCCCAACGACGGATATTGTTCTGCTCGTAGTACTTGTAAGGCACAGCGTACATGTAAGCCTTGGCGGGCATGGTTTGATGGAAGGCTGTATCGAACACAAATACCTGGGGCAGGTTTGGAAGCATTTCCTTCACTGCCACGTAGCCTTTGAGGTGGGCGTCAGAGTGCAGCGGAGCGAGTTCCATGTACTGCTTCCACTCTTGTAGCATTTCGTCGGTCACAATCTGGCTCTTGGTGAAGCGGCCGCCTGCCACAATGCGGTGACCGGCAGCACTAATTTCGTCGAGGCTTTTGATTGCGCCATAAACGGGGTTGAGCAGTGTGTCGAACATGAGCTTGATGCCCTCGGTGTGGGTGGGACAGGGCGACTCGATGATTTTTGTTTCGCCATTGATTTTGGTTTTGAGGAAGGAACCTTCAAGACCAATCTTTTCGATACCGCCAGCAGCGAGTACCGACTTGTCGTCCATCTCGTAGAGTTTGTATTTGATAGATGAACTGCCGCAGTTGATTACGAGAATTTTCATAGCTGGGAGATATGCAAATGTGTCGTAGCCTTGGTGTTCAAGGTCGCACATAAGCACGTTTTTGTAATATTTATCAATTAAGTAAAGAGTAAATGCGTGAATGTGCAGACTCTTGTAACAAATAAAGACAACTTGTCATTTGCACATCTGCACATTCTCACATTTGCACATCAATAATGCGCTCTGCACATTATTCCGCTTCCTTTGCCGCGATAGCCTGGTTAGCCGTGATGGCAATCATCTTGTACACATCATCGACAGAGCAACCGCGTGAGAGGTCGTTCACCGGACGGGCAATACCCTGAAGGATTGGGCCAATGGCTGTAGCGTGACCAAGACGCTGCACAAGTTTGTAGCCAATGTTACCAACCTCGAGCGAGGGAACTACCAGCACGTTAGCCTTGCCTGCTATTTCGCTGCCCGGAGCCTTTGAAGCACCTACCGAAGGTACGAGGGCTGCATCTGCCTGCAATTCGCCATCAATTTTGAGTGTGGGGTCAAGTTCTTTGGCTATGCCGAGGGCCTCAACCACCTTGTCAACAACCTCGTGTTTGGCCGAACCCTTAGTAGAAAAGCTGAGCATGGCCACACGCGGGTCTATGCCGGCCACGGCCTTGGCGGTGCGGGCGGTACAAACAGCTATCTGAGCCAACTGGTTGGCATCGGGCACGGGGGTAACGGCCACGTCGCCCATTACAAGCACGCCGTTGTCGCCACACTCGGGAGCGTGGGTGAGGAGCAACATGGCACCGCTCACGCAAGTAATGCCCGGAGCTGTCTTGATAATCTGCAAGGCAGGACGCAGCACATTGCCTGTAGTGTTGCGTGCACCGGCCAACTGGCCATCAGCATCGCCGCTCTTGATAATCATGCAACCGAAGTAGAGAGGGTCGAGCACCTTTTTACGTGCTTCTTCAATGGTCATGCCCTTCTTCTTGCGCAGTTCGGCAAGGAGTTCGGCGTATTCTTCCTTCTTGGGACTGGTGGCAGGGTCGATGATAGTGGCCTTGTCAATGTTGCCCAAGCCCCACTGCTTGGCCAGCTCATGGATTTCGTCCACATTGCCAAGAATGATGAGGTCTGCCACGCCGTCGGTCAATATTTGGTTGGCGGCTTTAAGTGTACGTTCTTCCGTTCCTTCAGGAAGTACAATGCGCTGCTTGTTTGCTTTGGCACGCGCAATAAGTTGTTCAATGAGTTCCATAAATACTTTTATGTATACTTATTTTATGTTGCGTTGTATTTTGCAATTCTCACTAATCAGCCAACATCTGTTTATATCATTGCATATCCAGTCAGTTGCTTGGCCCATGGTGCTTTGCGCTCTTGCAAAGGTAGCGACTTTTATTCTTTTCTTTGCCATATTCACAAAATATTTGTATAAGAGTCGCTCTGATTGTGCACGGACAATGAGCGAACGTTGGTTGGATACATACATCTGCACTTTATGTTGGGCAGTGCCAAGGCTGTATACCCCCAGAATGTGGTTCGAGCATGACATAATTATTTCAACACAAAACCAATCCAAACTAAGACTTAGCTTGCAGCAAATATTTTTCGCCACTTATCACTAAATTTCAACCACATAAACATCACTTGCTACCATTCACCCCTCAACCATCGCTATTAACATATAACAGTTGCAAACTTTATTGTACCTTTGTAACAAATGCAAAGCAAACTCTTAAGACAATACTATCAGATAGACATCATCAACATGAAACACTTTCTTATTCTTATCATGCTGTGCTTCACCCTCCCCCTTGCAGCACAGAACCACAAATACCATCGCGTAGGGGTGTCGAGCGGCACCTATGGCCACTCAATGCAGAAAAAGGAATGCCCGTATTGCGGCAAGATGATTTCATTAGGGAGTTCACACACTTGTGTCACCAACGAAGAACCACGTTCAAACGCCCCAGCATCAGACAACAGCTACGATGGACCGGCTTCGGCCATTGATGGCGACCTGTTGGGTATGGACTTGCTCCTGCATAAAACCGGATATTATCCACAACGAACCCAACAACAAGCCACGCCCGAAGCGGAAGAGCGAAATCCTGAAGACTACCCAGGCAACATGGACGAAAGCGATATTGAACGCGAAGCGGAATGGGAACGCGAACAGGCAGCCAATGCAGAGGAGAACGCTGCCAGTCACAACGATGTGGCACAAAACCCTCAAAAGTCAAACACGACCCACGCCTCTGTGTCACATACCAAGCAGCACAAGCCACATCATAGCGCTTTTTACAACATTTTGGCATGGACTTCCGAACACACTGGTACTGCCATATTCATAGCAACACTCTTCACTCTTATCGTATGCTATTTGTGGAAATTAGCTAAGGAGTAGCGGCAACCTGTGCTATACTAAAAAAAAGATGTGTCGCATACACAAAAGAATAGCACCTGTTAGAGGTTGTTGGTAACGGATACTGTTACCAACAGCCTCTTTATATATATGTATCTGTCATGCACAGTAATCAAACATTGTAGTTATTACAATTCGGTTAATAAAAGTAGCAGAAATGTTGCAGTTATTGTACTTTTTGCACTACCTTTGCAGAAGGTTAGGCCGCGGTTCGGCAAAATATTCAAACAAGGTTTGACATTCTGCACTCACCTTGCACTACCTTTGCAGAAGGTTAGGCCGCGGTTCGGCATAATATTCAAACAAGGTTTGACATTCTGCACTCACCTTGCACTACCTTTGCAAAAGGTAAGGCCGCGGTTCGGCAAAATATTCAAACAAAGTTTGACATTCTGCACTCACCTTGCACTACCTTGCCACACAAGAACAAGCTTACAAGACTATAGCAAGCTTTTATTATCTACAACGACTCTACTTTTTGAAAAGAAACAATTTTGGACAACGTGCCTACACCATGCAACAAGCTCAAGGAAAAGACATTGAGACAACTGCGGGGTGTAGCCAATGTTCAATTTACTTTTAACCCTAAACCCTATAAACAAATGAACTTCATCGAAGGACCTTGGACTGAGCAAATCAACGTGACCGACTTCGTAAAGCGCAACATTACTCCCTACGAGGGTGATGCTTCTTTCTTGGTTGGCCCCACTGAACGCACACGCAAATTGTGGAACATCTGCTTGCAGGCACTTGAGGAAGAACGTGCCAACGGCGGTGTACGCTCACTCGACCCCGACACTGTGTCTACCATCAGCTCGCACAAGGCTGGCTATATTGATAAGGAAAACGAGCTGATTGTCGGTTTGCAAACTGACGAGCTGCTCAAGCGTGCCATCAAGCCCTTTGGCGGCATCAAGGTGGTAGAAAAGGCTTGTGCACAACAGGGACACCCCGTTAACGAACACGTGAAGGACATCTTTACACACTACCGCAAGACACACAACGATGGCGTGTTTGACGTGTACACCGAAGAGATCCGCCGTTTCCGTTCACTGGGATTCCTCACTGGTTTGCCCGACAACTATGCCCGCGGCCGCATCATTGGCGACTACCGTCGTCTGGCTGTATACGGCATTGACCGCTTGATCGAGGCTAAAGAAGCTGACAAGAAAGCCATCGGCAGCCCCATGACCGAAGACCGTATCCGTCTGCGCGAGGAGGTGGCCGAACAAATTAAGGCTTTGAAGGAAATGAAGGTGATGGGCGAGTACTATGGCCTTGACCTCGGTCGCCCTGCACAAAACGCCCAGGAGGCTGTACAGTGGGTGTACATGGCATACCTCGCTGCTGTTAAGGAACAGGACGGTGCCGCCATGTCACTTGGCAATGTGTCATCATTCCTCGACATCTACATTGAGCACGACCTGAAGCACAACCTCATCGACGAGACTTTCGCACAGGAACTCATCGACCAGTTCGTTATGAAACTGCGCATGGTACGTCACCTGCGTATGGACGCCTACAACGAAATCTTTGCCGGCGACCCCACTTGGGTGACCGAATCACTTGGCGGCCGCTTCAACGACGGTACGCTCAAGGTTACCAAGACCTCGTTCCGTTTCTTGCAGACTCTCTACAACCTCGGCCCCTCACCCGAACCCAACTTGACCGTGCTTTGGAGCCCCGAGCTGCCCGAAGGCTGGAAGGAATTCTGCGCCAAGGTGAGCGTTGACACATCATCTATCCAGTACGAAAACGACACACTCATGCGCGAGGTGCGCGGCGAGGACGACTATGGTATTGCATGCTGCGTATCATACCAGGCCATCGGCAAGCAAATCCAATTCTTCGGCGCACGCTGCAATCTGGCCAAAGCCCTGTTGCTGGCCATCAACGGCGGCCGTTGCGAAAAGACTGGCACTGTCATGCTCGAAGGCATACCCACACTCACCTCTGACGTGCTCAACTACGACGAAGTGCTCAAAAACTACAAGTTGGTGCTCAAGCAGATTGCGCGCATTTACAATGATGCCATGAACATCATTCACTACATGCACGACAAGTACTACTACGAAAAGGCACAAATGGCACTCATCGACACCAACCCTGCCATCAACATCGCCTACGGTGCTGCCGGCTTGTCTATCGCCATCGACTCTTTGTCAGCCATCAAGCATGCCAAGGTTACTGCCAAGCGCAACGACATCGGCCTGACCGAAGGCTTCGACATCGAAGGCGAGTTCCCCTGCTTCGGCAACAACGACGACCGTGTTGACCACCTTGGCGTTGACTTGGTTTACTACTTCGACGAGGAGCTCAAGAAGTTGCCCGTTTACAAGAATGCCCAGCCTACACTCTCATTGCTCACCATCACTTCAAACGTGATGTATGGCAAGAAGACTGGTGCAACTCCCGACGGCCGCGAGTCTGGCGTAGCCTTTGCACCGGGTGCCAACCCCATGCACGGACGCGACAAGAGCGGTGCCGTAGCCTCATTGGCCTCAGTTGCCAAACTGCGCTACCGCGACTCGCAGGACGGTATTTCAAACACCTTCAGCATCGTGCCGCAGAGCCTTGGCCGCACCCCCGAGGAGCGCGTTGAGAACCTCGTAACCATGATGGACGGCTACTTTACCAAGGGCGCTCACCACTTGAATGTGAACGTGCTCAACCGCGAAATGCTTGAAGATGCCATGGAGCACCCCGAAAAGTATCCGCAGCTCACTATCCGTGTGAGCGGTTACGCCGTAAACTTTGTCAAGCTCTCACGCGAGCACCAGCTCGAAGTTATCTCTCGTTCGTTCCACGAACGCATGTAATAACAACACGAACGCATGTAATGGCATGAGGCGTGTTGTGTAACACCCCGCTTGTGTTGCACAATGCCGTCTCTCTCACCACTCACATAATTAGCGCCTGTGGCCCTACATAGCCACAGGTGCTATTTTTTTGACGTCGTCAATGCGCCACCCAAATCAATTATAGTGGACTGATTGGGTATGATGGTGATCACGTTTTACATGACAGATTTTAATGCTTTTGCCCTTACAGGGCGC
>OBAD01000437.1_pt1 | contig 11766 bp, 9 predicted proteins | sample 1494861 | NCBI WGS metagenome assembly OBAD01 (sample SAMEA3360681, study PRJEB22359) | human gut metagenome | biome: ENVO:urban biome; feature: ENVO:human-associated habitat; material: ENVO:feces | place: Bangladesh | collected 2011
TTTGCAACATGAAGGAAATAATAGAAACTATGCCAAGGATAGAATTAGCCCTGATTATCATCGGGGTGTTTGTACTCATATTATGCCTTATCTTCGGATATGCCATGATACATGAGTACAGGATGTACCTTGAGAATCATTGGAAGGCTCGCTATAGCTTTCGTGACTTCATCAAGAGAGAACGCTTTTATATCTTTCTGCTGTTGGCATCCATATTTGTCTTACTGACCAACCTCTTGTATTTCCTGGAATGAAAAAAAAATAAACGAAATAATAGTAGCCCAAAATATAATCTTGACATTGTCTGCCGACCAAGAAGAGATGGAGTTTGATGGAATGTGGCCCCCAACTTCTACTGATTACAAGGATAGTCAAGACTACAATGACTGTAAATTTCTTGGGTATACCGCACTTCACGGGAAACGACAAAGGTCTATATGCCACGATGAACAGGTGGCGTATAGACCATTGATTGTATAGCGAGAGAAGATTTCTGCTTTATTATATCCTATTCTCTTTCTTTATCCTTATTCTTATTCTTCCCTTATCACCACTGTAACGCCACGTGCAGCCTGCGCTCCCATTACCAGCGCCTGCTCGATGTCGGCTGTCTTTGACGGGCCTGAGATGAATGTGCCGAGTCCGGTCTTTGGCATGCAGATGCGGTCGTATGCCTCGTGCATGTTGTTCACGATGCCGCTCTTCGGGAGAACGATGACCAGATACTCGCTGATGAAGCATACGGCTTTCTCCTTCATGTCCTGCGGAATCCATACGCAACCGTTCTCCGCCACTCCAATCTGACCGTACACCACGCCTACGTCGGTGCCGTTGAGGTCCTGCGCCTCTGCCACGGTGTCTGGATTGATGGTGGCGATGGTCAGTTCGGCTATGTTAGAGGCTATGGTCTTAGCTTCCGGATAGGCGCTTCTTACGATGTCGTCGAGCTTTTCGCCCGGCTTAGCCATCACCACCTTGCTGCCCACCGACATGCTAATATCCACAAACTGCTTTACCGTGTCGTCATACGATATGCCGTCTATTGGTGTGTCAGGCATCGGATATTGTTCGTGTGTGTTGCGTCGCAACTTCTCCAATAGTTCGTCTTTGTATGTCATTGTTCTTTCTGTTCGTTATGGTTCAGTTTTCCTTTCTTCCACATAGTATGGAACGACTCCTTTGCAAATTTCGGCATTGCGTGTCCCACGCCCCAAGGATTGAGTGAGCGGATGTGCGTCAGGCTGTCCGGTATGATATTGGCAAGAGGAGCAATGCGCAGTGCAGAAGAATAGAGTAGGGGATGATCGAAGAGCTCTTCCATTCCCTTAGACATGCATTTCTTCATCGTGTTCGCCTTGTGCAGCGAGTCGAGCTTCTGCCTCCACAGATAAACCTGCGAACCGGGATTGACCTTTGCCGGGCATACATTGTCGCACGACAGGCAGAGCGTGCAAGCGCTGACGTTGTCGGTATAGCGTGGCGCATCGTGCAGCATGCCAAGATTGATGCCGATGGGACCGGGGATGAAGTAAGTGTATGAGTAGCCTCCCGAGCGGCGATATACAGGGCATGTGTTCATGCAGGCTCCGCAGCGAATGCACTTCAGCGTCTCCCAATGCTCGTCGTTGGCAAGGATGTCGCTTCGTCCGTTGTCCACGAGGATGACGTGCATCTCCGCTCCCTGCCTTGCCTGACGGAAGTGTGAGGTGTAAGCCGTTGTGGGCTGACCTGTAGCAGAACGGCAGAGCAGACGCTGGAATACGGCGAGCGACTTATAGTCGGGTACAATCTTCTCTATTCCCATTGCCACGAGATGCAGCTTAGGCATTGACGTTGACATATCGGCGTTGCCCTCATTGGTGCAAACCACGATGTCGCCTGTCTTTGCCACACCGAAGTTACATCCCGTCATTCCTGCTCCTGCTTCCATAAACTGGTTGCGCAGATGCTCGCGTGCGCATCTTGTCAGATAGGTCGGGTCATAATTGCCTTTCTCCTTGCTTATGCCCTTCTCCTCGAACATCTGTCCCACCTCTTCTCTCTTGAGGTGTATGGCAGGCATGACTATGTGGCTCGGCTTCTGATGGAGCAGTTGTAGGATGCGTTCGCCAAGGTCGGTCTCCACGACGTCGATGCCATGACTCTCGAGGAACGGGTTCATGGCGCACTCCTCGGTAAGCATCGATTTGCTCTTAACCATCTTCTTTACGCCGTGACTCTGCAGTATGTCGAGCACGATGTTATTGAAGTCGGCTGCGTCCTTAGCCCAATGCACAATGACGCCGCGGCTCTCCAGCTGCGTGCTGAACTCCTCCAGATAGTCAGCCAAGTGTGTTACGGTGTGCTGCTTTATCTGGCTGGCATGTTCGCGCAGCTCCTCCCATTCTGGCAACCCTGACGCCGTGTTGTCGCGTTTTTGTCTTAATGACCAGAAGGTGGCGTCGTGCCAAGAGGTCTTTTCTCTGTTGTCGTTGAAGCGTCGTGCCGCTTCGGAATGTAGTGTGCTCATAGTCCTGCTGCTAATATCTCTACCACGTGTATGAACTTAATAGGCTTGTTTTCCTTTTTTGCAATGCCCTGCATGTGCATAAGGCATGACGAGTCGGGACCGGTGATGTATTCCGCCCCCGTAGCCATGTGACGTTCAATCTTGTCCTCTCCCATGCGCTTCGACACGTCCGGCTCCTCCACGGAGAACATTCCTCCGAAGCCGCAGCACTCGTCCTTACGCTCCGGCTCACGGATGGTGATGCCGTCAACGAGTTGGAGGAGGTCGATAATCTTGTTGAACTGCGGCACCTGTCGTTCTGAAGGCGATGACAGTCCCAGTTCGCGCACGCCGTGACACGAGTTATGTACGCTGACGATGTGCGGGAAGTGAGCCTTGAGGCTTGTCGGTTTCACGACGTCATGCAGAAACTCCACCACGTCCATAATCTTCTTTGACGTGAGGCATTCGTGATTGCCTTTGGCAAGTCGTGGATGATAAAGCTTGACAAAGGCTGCGCACGATGCCGACGGCGCCACCACATAGTCGAACTCCTTGAAGAGATCGTCGAAGTGGCGTGAGATGTCCGTAGCCATCTTCTCAAAGCCGGCGTTTGCCATTGGCTGTCCGCAGCAAGTCTGCTTGAGAGGGTAGGTTACGTCGAGTCCGAGGCTTGTCAGGAGTTTGTAGGTAGCCACTCCCACTTCCGGATACAAAGCATCGACGTAACATGGAATAAACAATCCGATTTTCATAATGTCTTTATAGCTCTTTAGCGTGTTAAAAGTGTTTTTCTATTATTTGTTTTTGCGCGGATCGGCGAGCGTTATCACTTCGCAGTCTTTGAATTGGTCGCCGTCGATGGTCAGTCTTACGATGGTACGTTCTTTCTGCCATCCCTGCAGTCCTGCCGCTCCGGGATTGATGTGCAGCAGTCCCAGCTCCTTGTCGTTCATTATCTTCAGAATATGTGAATGTCCGCTGATGAAGAGTTTGGGCGGACGTTCGTAAATCTGTTTTCTGATGCTTGCGTCGTACTTACCGGGATAACCTCCGATGTGCTTCATCATAACGTCCACGTCCTCACATTTGAAGCGCAGCACTTCCGGATACATCATACGGAGGTCGCCGCCGTCGCAGTTGCCGCAGACGGCGCGCAGAGGTCTGAACTCGGCGAGGCGCTCCGCAAGGAATGGGGAGCAGATGTCGCCGGCGTGCCATATCTCGTCGCATGGCTCGAAGTAAGTCAGATACTTGTCGTCCCAGAAAGAGTGGGTGTCGCTGATAATGCCGATGGTCTTCATTCCGCAGCCTTCCTTTCCAGAGCTTTCCTTATGAAGCTGACTGCGAGTTCGGTTGTGCCGTCCATTCCCAGTCTTGACGAGTTGATGCAGAGGTCATAGCTTTCGCTCTTTCCCCATGTCTTGCCCGTATAGTAGTTATAGTATGACGAGCGTCCCTTCTCCTGATTCTCTATTATCTTTCGTGCCTCCTCTTCCGTGCAGTCATGACGCTGGCGTATCTGCGCTATGCGCTCATCGATGTCCGCCGTGATGAAGATGCTGACAAGATTCTTGTGTTCGCGGAGCACATATTCAGCGCATCGTCCTACGAAGACGCACGGTCCTTCCTCAGCCGCCTTGCGGATGGCGTCGCTCTGTATGCGGAAAAGATTCTCCTGCGACATCTCGTTATCGTAGAAGGCATTGTCCGAAATGAAGGGCACGTGCACATGGAACATGAGGTCCAGAAATCCCTTCTTCTCGTCGTTCTTCTCGAAGCATTCCTCGCAGAATCCGCTTTCGCGTGCCGCAAGGTTAAGTATCTCCTTGTCGTAGAGCTTGCATCCGAACACCTCCGCTATCTTCTTTGCCACGACGTGTCCGCCGCTGCCGAGCTGTCGTCCGATGCATATAATGATATTGTCGTTTTGCATATTATGTGGTGTTTCTTGTTATAGTTTCTTATATTGTGGGGCTATGCCTTCGCGCTTGCCATCGTGCGGAACTTGCGCACATACCGTATCAGGATTATAGTGGCGAGTATAGACGCTGTGGTGTCGGCAATAGGCAGCGAAATCCAGATGCCGTCCAGTCCTACGAAGCGTGGCAGGACGATGAGCAGAGGCAGCAGGAATAGCATCTGTCTGGAGAGCGAGAGCAGCATGCTTATCTTCGCCTTTCCGATACCTTGGAAGAAGCCCGTCGTTATCATCTGAATGCCTACGAGCGGGAAGGCGAGCATGTTTATCTGTATGGCTCTGATGGATATGCTTATGAGTGTGGCATCGGTGGTGAAGAGGCGTGCGCACTGGTAAGGGAACAGGTGGACGAGGATAAAGCCGAACGTGGTGATGCTGAATCCTGTGCACAGTCCGTACTTGAGCAGTCGGAGCAGACGGTCGTATCGGCGTGCACCGTAGTTGTATCCCGTGATGGGGAACATTCCCTGATTGACGCCCATGTTTATCATGATGAATATGAAAGCCATCTTGTTGGCGATGCCGTAAGCGCCCACTGCCATGTCGCCGCCGTACTTCTGCAGTCCGGTGTTGATGAATATCACGACGATGCAGGCGCACACGTTCATGGCGAAAGGCGACATGCCAATGGCGAAGATGTTCTTTACGATTTGTGACTCCGGACGGTAGATGCCACGTCGGAAGTGCATTATCTCATTCTTGTTGCTGAAGAGTCGGCATTGCCAAGCCAGCGCCACCGACTGCGATATCACCGTAGCCCAAGCGGCTCCACGGATGCCCATGCCCAAGGGCCAGATGAAGATGGGGGCGAGGATGACGTTGAGGAGCACGGAGAGCATGGACGCTCCCATGGCGTGCTTTGGCTTGCTGGCAGCACGCAGCACAGCGTTCAGTCCGAAGAACATCTGCTGGATGACGTTGCCGGCGAGTATCACCTCCATGTATTCGCGTGCGTAAGGCAGCGTGTCCTTGCTGGCTCCGAAGAAGAGGAGGATAGGATTGAGGAAAGAAAGCGTGATGATGCTGAAGACGATGCCCACCAGAAGGTTCAGCGTGATGTTGATGCCGAAGATTCGTTGTGCCGTGGCATAGTCTTTCTGTCCCAGTTTTACGGAGATGCACGTTGCGGCTCCGACTCCTACGCCGGCTCCGAAGGCAGCTGCAAGGTTCTGGAACGGGAATGTTATGGCCAGTCCGCTGATGGCCAGAGGTCCGCAACCCTGTCCGATGAATATGCTGTCTATCATGTTGTAGAGCGACGATGCCGTCATCGCTATGATGGCTGGTAGGGCATATTGCACTAAGAGTTTGCCGACCGGCTTGGTTCCTAATTCGAGTGTAGCTTTCTTGTTATCCATTTATGTCCTTTTTTCTTCCTTCCTTTATATAAATAATAGGAGATACGGCTTCGAGCCGTACCACTCAGCCTTAAAAGCAATTAATGTGTAATATAGATTAAGTGGTACGGCTCGAAGCCGTACCTCCTAATTCCTAATTAGAATCCGTAGATTTCTTTCAGCTTCTCCATGAGCTTCTCGCCACGGAGGTCGGCGGCGATGATCTTGCCAGATGGGTCAACGAGGTAGCTTGCCGGGATAGAGTTGATGCCGTAGGTCTGTCCTGCGAGAGTTTTCCATCCCTGGAGGTCAGAGAGGTGCACCCATCCGAGCTGCATGTCGTCCACAGCCTTCTTCCATTTCTCCAGGCTGTTGTCGAACGACAATCCCACTACGTTGAATCCTTTGCTCTTATACTTGTCGTACGCAGCCTTCACGTTCGGCATCTCGGCGCGGCACGGTCCGCACCAGCTTGCCCAGAAGTCGATTAGCACGTAGTTGCCCTTACCGCAATATTCGGAGAGCTTGTGCGGATTGCCGTCCATGTCGTTCTCGGTGATGTCAATGAATGGCTGTCCGATGATGCCCGCCTTCTTGGCAAGAGCAGCGAGATACTGTCTTGCACCAGCGAGAGCCGGGTGAGAAGCGTATGCACGTTTCGGGTCGAGCACCTCCTTCAGTTCAGGATATTCCAGGTCGTACACAATGTTATTGATGAAAGCGGCGGGGATGAGGTTGTCCTTATTTTCATTCACAATCTCCTTTACGCGCTTCACGAGCTGGTTAGAGAGAGCTTCCAGCTTCGGCGTCAGCTCAGCAGCGAGTTTCTCCAGCTCTTCCTTGCTCTTGCCAGCCTCCTGCGCCTCGCTGTACTGCATATATAGAGGAGCTGTCTGTGAGGAGATGGCGTCCAGCTCGCGGTCATATCCGTTGAGGCGTGTGTTAAGGTCAGAGCCCTTCAGTATCTTCGTTGCCATGTCGATGGTTACGGGAGTGCCGTCATTGAAGAACACGCTGTAGTCGTTCTTCGTGGCTGTGATGCCGAGCAACGCGTCCTTTTCCGCCGTGCCCTTCATGCTGAACTTACCGTCCGTCACAGTGGCGCTGTCGATGGCTTGAGCCTGTCTGCTGCCCATTTCGATGATATACACCTTTGCGGCGTTATTACACTGTCCGCTTACGTTATATTCTGTTCCTTCCTTACTCTGTGCGCATGCAGCGAGCGCCACTATGGCACATGCCGCAAGTGATAGAATTGTCCTCATAATTTTCATGTTTTTTATTGTTTTTTATTTGTTGGCAAAAGTAACAATAAAAAATGAGATTGTTTGTCCGTTAGTATTTATTAAAAGTTAATTTTACGGTATATAATGATATGGTTTGTTTGTATGTCGGGCTTTTTGTGTATTTTTGCGGAAGTAAAGTATGAAGAATACAAGTAGTAAAACAAAAAGCAAAAAGATTATGAGAAAGACATTGTTAATGCTTGTGATGATGCTCACCGCTATGGCGGCATCCGCACAGAGCGTCAAGACATTAGGCACTGTGGACAACGCCGTCATGCAGTGTGATAAGAAGCAGGGCTGCTGCAAGCAGGGCGAGAAGAAAGAAGGCTGCTGCAAGCAGGGTGAGAAGAAGCAGAACTGCGAGATGAAGTGCAAGAAGGCTGATAAGCAGGGCTGCCAGAGCGCATGCAAGAAGGCTGAGCAGAAGCAGGGCTGCTGCAAGAAAGCTGACAAGCAGAACTGCCAGAGCGCATGCAAGAAGGCAGAGCAGAAACCGAGCTGCTGCAAGAAGGCAGAGCAGAAGTAATATTTTGAAGTGAGGTCTCGTTACGGTTGTAATGAGGCCTCACATTTTTTGTTATGGGCGTTCGTTACGATTGTTGTGATAAACGAATAAAAGCGCGATTGTTTTGTCAATTTAACGCTTTTTTATAACTTTGCAGGCTCAAAGCGCCATCCCGTCATTACATACTGTCATCTTTTCTGACCGTATGGCATCTCGGAAAGCGCTGTTTTTTATTAATTATTTCACATCAATCAAATCTATGTACAGACAAAGATTCAACAGCATGCAGGCACTGCGCTTCAAGCATTTCACGCGCCGTAGCTATGCGCTGTTCAGCTGCATCGGACGAGAGGTGCTCATCTGCACACTTAGCGTGGCAACCCTGACCTACGCCAAGGCAGACGGCATGAGCACAAAGCCCGTTCATCAGACTGCAGCTGCCGACACTCTGGGACATGAGGAGGTGAAGCTCGATGAGGTGCTGGTCACCGGATCGCGTGCGCCGCTTACTGCTCTCCAGTCGGCAAAGATCGTCTCTGTCATCACACGCGACGACATTCAGCGTGCGGAGGCAGCGAGTGTAAACGACCTCTTGAAGTTAGCCACGGGCGTGGATGTCCGTCAGCGCGGTGGCTTTGGAGTTCAGACGGATATCAGCATCAACGGCGGCACGTTCGACCAGATCACCATTCTATTGAATGGCGTAAACATCTCAAGTCCACAGACCGGTCATAACGCAGCCGACTTCCCTGTTTCGCTTTCTGACATTGAGCGCATCGAGGTTCTCGAGGGCGCATCGGCACGTGTGTTCGGATCGTCGGCTTTCAACGGAGCCATCAACATCGTCACACGTCCAGACCGCGAGTCGTGCGTACGCCTTTCGGCTGAGGGCGGTTCGTTCGGATCCTTCGGCGGCGACTTCGGCGTAAGCCTGCTCACAGGCAGCGTCAGCCAGAAACTCAGCGGAGGCTATACGCAGAGCGACGGCGGAACGAAGAACAGCGACTTCAAGCGCCGCCGTGCATACTACACAGGCTCCTATACTTCAAGATACGCTGACCTCGTCTGGCAAGCCGGACTTTCGTCGCAGGACTATGGCGCTTCCACGTTCTACAGCGCCAAGTTTGATAATCAATGGGAGGCCACGCGCCGCATCATCACTTCCGCACAGGCTGACATCAAGCCCTTCGGCGACGAGCGCCTCGTCATCACGCCGCAGGCTTACTGGCACCGCGATGTCGACCACTATCAGCTCACACGCGGCAAGGAGGGAGCCAAGAACGGTGAGAACTATCATCGCACCGACGTCTACGGCGCCTCGCTTAACGCTCACGCCACATGGCTCCTCGGCAAGACTGCCGTGGGCATAGACATCCGCAAGGAGCATATCCTGAGTACGGCTTACGGCGACCTGCTTCCCGAGAACGAATGGAAGGACATCCATGGCACGGACCGCCGTTACGACCATCGTGGCGACCGCACTAACACCAGCCTCTTCCTCGAGCATAACGTCATCCTCGGCGGCTTCACCCTCTCTGCAGGTGTGCTTGCCAACCGCAACACAGGTCTGGACGGCGACTTCCGCTTCTATCCCGGCGTTGACCTCAGTTATCGTCCCAATGAGATGTGGAAGTTTTATGCTTCATGGAACAAGGCGCTCCGCGTGCCCACATACACCGACCTTTACACCAGCAATTCCGTGCAGCAGGGCGACACCGGTCTGCGTCCCGAGCGCACCTCCACTTTCAAGGCTGGCACCCGCTTCCGCACCCGCGGCGTTGAGGCTGTCGTAAGCGGCTTCTATTCGAAGGGCAGCGACATCATCGACTGGGTGTATGAGACGGAGGAAAGCCGTAAGTATCATGCCATGAACATCGGCAAGCTTGACAATATGGGCTATTCCGTTGACGCCACGCTCAACATGACGGAGCTTCTTCCGGGTTCGTTCGTCACGCGTATAAAGGCTGGCTATGCCCGCATCCACCAGCGCCACACCACCGAGCAGCCCGTCTATCGCTCGCTCTACGCCTTGGAGTATCTGCGCCACAAAGCCACCTTCCAGCTCGACCATCGCATCTGGAGTCGCCTCTCCGCATCATGGGCAGTACGCTGGCAGGAGCGCATGAATCACTACGAACCATACACAAAGGTGGACTGCAAGTTGCAGTGGACCGCCCCCACATACAGCCTGTATGTAAAGGCAGACAACATCACCAACCACCGCTATTATGACCTCGGCGGAGTTCGCCAGCCGGGTCTGTGGATAATGGCAGGAGGAAGCGTGAAGATCGGATTATAAAAGAGATTTCGGTCATTAGAAATTTGCATTTGCCAAGTTTCTAATGACCGATTTTTTTATCGTTAGCCTTGACTTTTGGATAGATTTAATGATTTTATGCCTTGACTTTTGGATAGATTTAATGATTTTATGCCTTGACTTTTGGATGAATTTAACGGTTTTATGCCTTGACTTTTGGATAAAATCAGTATCTTTGCGTTGATAATCAGCAAAATATAGAAGTATGACATATTATAAGAGAAATATAGACGCAAAACTGTTGGAATGGAAGGATTCTGCAAGAAGAAAACCACTGCTTATTCGAGGCGCAAGACAGGTCGGAAAGTCAACGGCAGTAAGGCAGTTGGGTAAGGAATTTAAGTACTTTGTAGAGATAAACTTGGAGAGCCAACCATCAATAAAGCAACTCTTTACAAAAGACATTGATGTTCACAGAACTTGTGAGGCAATAAGTGCGACAATCGGTATTCCGGTTGTTGCAGGTGAAACCCTGCTCTTCATCGATGAAATCCAGGTTAGCCAAGAGGCAATAATGTCTCTTCGTTATTTCAAAGAGGATTATCCAGAACTGCATGTAATAGCTGCTGGCTCATTGCTGGAGTTTACGCTTGAGGAATTGCCTTCGTTCGGGGTAGGACGCATACGTTCCTTGTATATGTATCCGTTTTCGTTTGATGAATTCCTTTTGGCGCAAGGATTAGATACGACGGTAAATTTCAAGCGCAAAGCCACATCACCGCTTCCTGATGCCGTACATAATATGTTGGTGGAGCAGTTGAAGTCGTTTTATCTTGTAGGGGGTATGCCTGCTGCGGTTACTGAATGGATTGAATCAAAGAGCTATATCGAATGCACCCATATACATAACGATATTCTTGATACTTATCAGGACGACTTTTCTAAATATAAGTCACGCATATCTCCTGCTTTATTAAGAAAGGTATTAAGGTCTGTAGCTTTGCAGGCAGGTGGTAAGTTTGTATTCCGTCAGGTAGCTGACGATATTCATTCGTCTTTAATAAAGGATGCCTTGCATTTGTTGACATTGGCAGGATTGATTAAGCCAGTCACTCATAGTGACGGAAATGGCGTGCCGCTCGGTGCTGAAGAAAACAGCAGTTACACCAAATATCTGTTCTTGGATCTTGGACTTATGCAGACAATGCTTGGAACTCCAGCCTCGAATATTCTTCTTTCTTCAGACGTGGATTTTGTAAATAAAGGTGCAGCTTCAGAAATGTTCGCAGGATTGGAATTGGTCAAGAATCACGATTGTTTTCAGAAGGCGGAAATGTATTATTGGCAAAATATGGCAAGAGGTACGAATGCAGAAATAGATTATCTTGTGGCAAGAAACGGCGTAGTTTTGCCGATAGAAGTCAAGGCAAGTACACGAGGTAGCATGCAAAGTTTGTGGCTGTTTATGAGAAAGAAAGGACTCCACAATGCTATCCGTACTTCATTGGAAAATTTTGGAAAGTTTGAATATGTAGACAATGAAGCCCATGATGATGTCCGTCACGTAGATATTGTTCCGCTCTATGCTTTAAGTAATCTGTAGGCTTTTCACTCAAACTATCTTCGTTATGTTCAGATTGTTTTTAATCATAAGTGTATTGTCCTATCAATTCAAAAACTGAATAATTCACAATGCGTCTTGGCGCACAATTCCTAATTCACCGCTCGGCTTTGCCGCTTGCCTAAGCAAGAACTCAAAATTCCTAATTCGGACGGCGTCCGCCATGCAAATATCGTACAAAGAGTAAAAAACTGTTACAAAATAAAAATTGATTCTAGAGTTCCGGTTTGCTGTTTTTACGGTGTTTTGCTGTGCAAACAGCACCCGAGCTTAACAATAGCGCCACTTTTA
>OBAD01000442.1_pt1 | contig 11664 bp, 10 predicted proteins | sample 1494861 | NCBI WGS metagenome assembly OBAD01 (sample SAMEA3360681, study PRJEB22359) | human gut metagenome | biome: ENVO:urban biome; feature: ENVO:human-associated habitat; material: ENVO:feces | place: Bangladesh | collected 2011
GCGTATGGTGATAGCACCGGGCATCGGCTCGGCTCTCTATCAGGTGGTGTTCCAGTACAGACAGCAGTACTATGTAACACGCTACGCTCACGACTACGACCGCACCAACGCCGAGACTGCCAAGACCTACGATATGACGGCGCGCGGAATGCAGTATCAAGGCAAGAGCGAGACCGAGGCGCAGCACATGGCTGCCATGTCTACGAAGGGCAAGGTGCAGGTGCAGGCTACGCTCTCAGCCATTAAGGAGATGGCGGGCTGGACTATCTACGCCTGTATCATACTCGCCGGCGTGATGCTTGTGGTGCCATGGCCCAAGCGCGACATATCGAAAGATACACGTGAGTGGTACATAAACTATTAAGATATTTTGCAGTAAAGTTTTTTTTCGCTAACTTCGCCAATTGATATACATTCTATCTATGACGAACAGCAGCGAAAACATAAATATTCTGGAGCAACAGATGGCCAATAACGAGGACATCTGTTGCTCTTGTGGTAATATACGGTCGTTCCCCGAAGCCTTGCACCACGACTTCCGCATCACTGATGTAGGCATCATTGTATGTACATCGGGGCGCTTCACCTTCAGATGCGAAGGCGTTGAATATGCGGTGCATGGCGGCGAGACGCTGTTCCTTTCGCACGGCGTGCGCTTCTCTGTGACGAGCCAGAGCGACGACTGCTCAGTAGTCATCATCTTCTATCGTGCCGACTCCATACGCAATATCCTCGGCAGTACGGTGGTGGGCATGAAGTTCGTAGAGTATATCAATCCGCGACCCTGCTGGGTGATGCACACGGGGCACGAGAATGAGCTGACCTACTATTCGCAACTGCTCGCCGCACATACTCCAAGCGAGAACATCTTCGCAGCCAACGAGCGGCAGCTGCTGCTACTCTCGCTCACCTATCGCGTGTGCAGCATCTTCCGCGAACTATCAAGCGACGGCAGCAACCAGTCGAGCCGCAAACTGGAGACCTACATGCAGCTGATGCAGCTTATCGACACCCACTACATGCACGAGCGCGGCGTACGCTTCTACGCCGACCGCCTGTGTCTCTCGCCCAAATACCTCACACAGCTCGTAAAGTCGGTATCGGGCAGTACGGTGCAGCAGCTCGTCTTCAAGGCTATCACAAAGAAAGCCGTCTACCTCATCACCAGTACCGACAAAAGCATAAAGGAAATCTCCGACTATCTCAACTTCCCCAACGCCTCAGCCTTCGGCACATTCTTCAAGAAGCAGGTGGGCGTCTCGCCAATCAATTATCGCGAGCAGTTTGCACAATCGCGCAAACAATAAAAAAAAAACGTAGCGGAGGTCTCCGGCCTCCGCAGCAGTCGATAAACACTTTTATAATAGTGCTATTGCTTGCTGCGGAGGCCGGAGACCTCCGCTACGATGTTGTTACTTATTTACTGTTACTTGTACTTCTTTATATATCCCTCGGCGCGATCATCGCCAAGTTCCTTAGCCTTCTCGAAACAACTCAAGGCTTCTGCCTTGCGCTTCAGCTGCACAAGCGCCAAGCCCTTAATGATATAGGCGTCGCTGTTGTCAGGCGTAAGCTGCAAGCAAAGGTCGGAGGTTTTCACCGCCTCCTCGTTCATGTTTACGCGCAACTGCAAGGCTGCAAGTTCGGCAAGGTAGAGCGGTGCGTCTGCTCCGCCGATATATGCGGCGTGGGCAAGATCGTCGAGCGCCTGCTTGTACTGGTGCACAGCCACCTCACACTTGTGGCGGTAACTCTGCCGTACATCAGCGTGTCGTAGGTGTTATAGTCGGCGATGGCTTTGCGATACTCCTCCATCTGCTCGTACAGCTGCGCACGTACCAACACGTAAGGCGCAGAGAGATTGGTGAGCGGGCGCGGAGCTACAGCCAAACAGCTGTCTACCAACGCCAGCACCTCGGCTTTCGGAGCGCCCAACTGCGTCTTGCATTGCGCCGCCTCGAAGTAGACCTCGCTCGTAGGCATGTCCTTCTTAGCCAAACTCAGGAACTTCTCGCAAGCATCGCTGTAGTCGCCCATAGAAAACTTAATCTGTGCCACACGGTGCAGATACTGCGGCTGCGGATTGAGGCTATAAGCCTTCTCTGCCTCAGCCAACGCACGTTGGAATGTCCAGGCAGTGAAGGTGGTGTCTGCGCTGTAGATGAGCTTCTGATACATCACGCGAGCATACTCGGAGTGAGCCTCTGCCTTATCGGTAGCCACCTTGAGCGCTGTCTGCATATCGGTGTCGGCACCCTGCCAGTCGTTGTTGGTCAATTTCTGGAGTGCACTTGTAGCATAGCCGTCAACCTCCTTCGGGAACTGCTTGATATAGTCTGCGAGATATCCCTCGTACTTCGCCTTGTCCTTACACTCGGCTGCCAACATCACCATGAGCAGAGCGTTCTGCTTGTCCGTAGGCAAGCTCAGACGCAGCGCTGTCTTTGCATAAAGCGAGTTGTTGATGTCGAGATGACTCGCAGCGAGCGTCGATACGAAGCGCACGTCTACGGCATTGGCGTAGAGCGAACGCGCCGACTGCTGCATGAGTCCTACCACCTGTCCCTTCTCGTTCACGAACACCGAGCCTTGCACGGGCTTATGGTTGTTGTAGTCGAACACGTAGTAAGCATACTTGTCCATGAAGGTTTCAGCCTTGTCCACCTCGTACTGTGTGGTCTGCGTGCGCTTGTCGGCTGTCTCCACAAGCCACAGCTTGCTGCCCTTCGGCGCAGCCTCAGTTGCTGTTACGGCGGCTACTGCCTTCGGTATGTCTACATGCACACGGCACACATCGTAAAGCTCGCTTGCGCCGAGGATGTGTGTTGCGGGATAGGTATTGCCGTTGTTGTCTACCACTTCCACGCGAGAAGCCTCGCACACAGCCGACCACGGACAAGCCGCGGTGCCGTCGGCAGAAAGAAACACGCCATTGGTCGAAGCAATCAGCTTGCCCTCAGCGTCGTACGCTTTCAGCGCAAACACCGACTTCGCCACATTCTTCACAGCAGCGGGCAGCGCCATTGCTCCGCTGAGGCAGAGCAACGAAATTAGGATTGTTGATAATATTCTGTTCATTGTTTCGTTTATTGACAAATTTGAATTCTTAGGATGCCATAGCCTTTTTATAATGCTAAAAGCGACTTGGCATTGTCTACAGCAGCCTGCGAAACATCGCTACCTGAGAGCATCTGCGCTATCTCCGTGATGCGCTGTTCGTCGCTGAGCTGTGTCATCGTCGACACCGTGCCCTGCTCTGTCTCCTGCTTCGCCACCTTGTAGTGGGTAGATCCGGCGGCGGCAATCTGCGGCAAGTGGGTTATGCAGATCACCTGTCGGTTTGCCTTACCCATGTCGCGCATGATGTGCGCCATCTGCTCGGCTACCCTACCACTCACACCGGTATCTATCTCGTCGAAGATGATTGTAGGCAGACCTATCGCCTTGCTTATCATCGCCTTCAGCGAGAGCATAACGCGGGCAATCTCGCCGCCAGACGCCACCTGCGATACGGGTTGCATGTCGGTGCTGGAGTTGGCGCTGAAGAGGAACATCACCTTGTCGGCGCCGTTCGTAGAGAGATCGGCTGGCGACACCTCCACCTTGAAGCGCACCTTCGGGATGCCGAGCGGAACGAGCAGCTTCGAAAGCTCCTGCTCCACCACCGTAGCCGACTTGCGGCGCATGTCTGTAAGCACGACGGCTTTCTCCACGCATACGGCGTGCAACTTCTCGACGCTGCGTTCCAGTTCCTGCAGCTCCTCGTCAGAGTTGTCGATGTTGTCGAGCTGCGCATTGATGCCGTTGAGACGGTCGAGCAGCTCGTCTACGGTCTGCACGTGGAACTTCTGCTGCAGGGTGTATATCGTATCGAGACGCTGGGTTATGAGGTTAAAGCGCTGCGGGTCGTACTCTACGTCGTCCACCTTCGATGCTATCTCCTGCGAGATGTCCTTCAGTTCGACAAAACAGCTTTCAAGACGCTCGGCAAGCTCCTGCGCTTCGGGATAGACATCGGCTACGCTGCGCAACTGTGCGGCGATAGAGCGTGTGAGGTTCACGATGCCCGTGTCGTCACCCGAGAGTCCATAGTCAGCTTCGTGCAGCGCACGTTTTATGTCTTCGGCATGACTCATCAGCTCCGCCTCCTGCTCCAGCTGTTCCTGCTCGCCCGAAGCAAGATTAGCCTCGGAGAGTTCCTTTTGCTGAAAGCGCAGGAAGTCTTCGTTGTCGCGACTCGTGGCTATCTGCTCGCGCAACTCCTCAAGACGGCGCTGCGCAGAGCGATACTCTGCAAACGCCGCACGATAGTCGGCAAGCTGTTGGCGGTCGCGCGCAATGATGTCCACAACGTTCAGCTGGAAGTCTTCCTTGCTGAGCAGCAGGTTCTGATGCTGGCTGTGCACATCGATGAGCTGTTCGCCAAGCTCACGCATAAGAGCGAGCGTCACCGGCGTGTCGTTGATGAAGGCGCGGCTCTTGCCGTTGGCGTTCACCTCGCGACGCAGCAGACACTCCTCCGGCTCGTAGTCGAGGTCGTTATCCTCGAAGAAGTCTTTCAGCACGTCGGAGTGGTAGATACTAAGGTCGAATGTGGCTTCAATGATGCACTTGTCGCAACCGCGCTTAACCTGCTTCGCATCGGCGCGGTTGCCAAGCAGCAGTCCGATGGCGCCGATGACGATACTCTTGCCTGCGCCGGTTTCGCCCGTAATGACGGAGAAGCCGGGGTAGAGCGCCATCTCAAGATGGTCGATGAGCGTGAAGTTGCGTATGTCGAGTTTTTTTAACATAGACAATAGTTATAGATTATGTGTGTAGGAGCCTACTCCTTTATCTTCTCCCAAGCCGAATTCTGGCTTGCATTGATAGAGAAGAGAATGTCGTAGACCGTTTCTTTTTCTTTCTGTGTGCCCTTACCTTTATATATATTGGTGAGTTCGTCGCGCTTGTAGTCGGTCCATATCTGCGGAAGCATACTAAGCGGACGGTCTTCGTGGCACTTCTTCAGACCGGTTTCGAGCGCTGTGGTCACGTTGCCGCGTCCGCGCTCCACGTTCGTCGCCATCTCGTCGAGACCTGTGCGATAGTAGTCGTACTGCAACTGGCGGAACGGCTTCATAGCGCCCTCAAGATAGTCGTTGATGATGGCGAAGCGGTTGCGTCCGTTGTCGAACGCCTTCCAGCCAGGATAGTTGAGGTTCTGTGCGTTGTTGGCAAGATTCATGCAGCGCTGCAGTATGTCCTCGCCACCCATCGGCGAGAACGAATCGAGATCCATGCCGATGATGAGGTAAGCGTAGTAGGCGATGAGCGCCGTGAGCTGGTTGTCCACCTGCTCCTCGTTGAACTGCAACTGGTCGAACTGTGCGTACTCGAAGTTGAAGTCGTTGTCGGTATTGTTGTAGAGCGTAGTGGTGTAGGTGGAGTTGTACACAGGACGGTTTGCCTGTATCACTGCCTTGCACGTGAAGACGTTCGTGCTGTTGTCGTACGCCGTCACGGTGATGTTGAAGTTGCACGTGATGCGCTCGTTCTTCTGAAACTGAAGGTTGGTCCACTGGCGCTCGTTGATAAACTGCGTGAGGGTCTGCTCCAGCTCCTCGAACACCGAGTTGTCGGTGCCTTGAATCTGGTTGTGGTTGATCTTCACACGTGCGTTCAGCTCCTGCGCCTCAGCTTCTGTGGCAAAACCGAGCAACAGCAATGCGACGTATACGATTCTAACTATATAGCGCTTTATCATATTTATTAAAATGAGAAGTTTGTAACTACACTACGACCAGCTCCAGCTCGTTGACGATGTCGACAGCGGTGTCGGCTTTCGACTTCTTGGGATAGGCATGGCGGAAGTCGCGACCGATAATCTCTATCTGATTATCGTCGGTGCGGAAGCATGTGCCTTCGTTGCGCAGACTGTTCAGCACGATGAAGTCGGCATTCTTCTTCTGCAACTTACGCTCGGCGTTAGCCTGCTCGTCGTTGGTCTCGAGAGCGAACGCCACGATAGTCTGACGCTCGGTCTTCATCTGTCCGAGTGTGGCAGCAATATCTGGGTTCGGCGAGAGATTAATCTGCATGTCGCCCTCACCGCGCTTTATCTTCTGGTCTGCCTGCACCGCCGGACGGTAGTCGGCTACAGCCGCAGCAAGTATGGCCACGTCAGCCGTCTTGAACGCCTCGGTAGCAGCGTCGTACATCTCACGGCACGACTCCACATCAACACGATTGATGGCGTCGGAGCACTTCAGACTGACAGGACCGGCTACGAGCGTGACGTCTGCACCACGGCGGCGACACTCTTCGGCGATGGCGAAACCCATCTTGCCGCTTGAGTAGTTGCCAATGAAGCGCACAGGGTCTATCTTTTCGTATGTAGGACCGGCTGTGATTACGACGCGCTTACCCTTCAGTGTGCTGCTGCTGTCGTTCTGGTCGAAGAACTCCGACACACGGCGCGCTATCACTTCCGGCTCCTCCATGCGTCCCTTGCCTTCGAGTCCGCTTGCAAGGAATCCGCTTGCAGGCTCAATGAAGCGGTTGCCGTAGGAAGCCAGTGTGCGCATGTTCTGCTGCGTAGACGGATGGGCATACATGTCGAGGTCCATAGCCGGAGCTATGAACACGGGCGCCTTCATAGAGAGATATGTGGTGATGAGCATATTGTCTGCCACGCCGTGTGCCATCTTGCCGAGCGTGCTCGCCGTGCAAGGCGCTATGACCATTGCGTCAGCCCACAATCCGAGGTCGACGTGCGAGTTCCATGTGCCGTCGCGCTGCGAGAAGAACTCGCTGACAACGGGCTTATGCGTGAGTGCGGAGAGCGTAATCGGAGTGATGAACTCCTTGCCTGCCGGCGTAATCACGACCTGCACCTCTGCGCCCTGCTTCACAAACTCGCGTATGAGCAGACACGACTTGTAGGCAGCGATTGATCCGGTTATGCCTAATACTATTTTCTTTCCTTTTAGCATGGTTTTATAGTTGTTGTGGTGAGATGGTGAGGTGGTGAGGTGGTGAGAATGGTGTGATAGTGAGGTGAGGTGGTGTGATGGTGAGATATGTCAACATCACAACATACATCTCTCAACATCTCAACATCTCAACACCTCAACATTACTTATTGAATCCTCTGAGGCGTATGCGTGTGAGCACCTGCTTGGTATTGAAGGTGAAGTCGCCGCCCATCATCCAGCTGTAGTAGCCTATGTCTGTGCGCAGCACATCGGCAACGGGGCGTCCCTTGTACTTGCCGAAGTTGAACACCTCCACCTTCTGCTCCTTACCGTCGGCGTCGAGCACCGGCTTGCCGTCTGCACCTATCACCGGCTTCCACACGATGCGACCTGCGAAGTCTACGTTGTCGTTCTGCTTAGAGAACTCGGCGAGATAGTCCATGTCGTTCTCCAGAACGCGGTCGGGCTCCTCCTGCACACCTGGCGCATACTTGTCGAGCTCGCCCATCAGCACACGATAGGTAGCCTCGGTATCTTCGTCGGCACGATGCGCCGTGAAGTCGTCCTCCATCTTTCTGCCGCAATAGAACTTGTACGCAGCAGCAAGGTTGCGGCGCTCCATCTTGTGGAAGATAGTCTGAGCGTCGATGAGACGAACCTTAGAGAAGTCGAAGTCGATGCCAGCACGCAGAAATTCTTCTGCGAGCATCGGTATGTCGAAATGGTTGGAGTTGTAGCCCGCGAAGTCGCAGCCCTTGAACTTCTCGCTGAGCTGCGGTGCAAGCGTCTTGAACGTAGGCGCGTCCTTCACGTCGTCGTCGGTGATGCCGGTCAGCTCCACCACCTCGTGCGGTATGGGCTTCTCGGGGTTTACGAAGAGGTTCTCGCGCTCTTCAGTGCCGTCGGGCGACACTTTAATGTACGATATCTGGATTATACGGTCGCGGATAAAGTCGAGACCTGTAGTCTCAAGGTCGAAGACGATAAGCGGACGTGTAAGATTGAGTTTCATTGTTGTTGTTTTTAAGAATTTAGCCGCACCAATATGGCGCGGCTATAAACTAAAGAGTAATATCTTTTGCTGTTTCTTCAAAGCATTAATCAGCCGCTAACGCACTGACCGACTTTATTAGTCGTTCAGCAGCATAGGCATGATGAGCATGAGAATCTCCTGACCCTCAGGCTGAACGGTAGGCACTACGACACCTGCACGGCTTGGGTCGGCAAGCAGGATAGTAACCTCGTCGCTTGCGATGTTGTTGAGAATCTCGTAGATGGCGCCGCCCTTGAAGCCGATGTCCATTTTCGTACCGTTATACTCGCACGCCACGCTCTCCTTAGCACTTGTAGCGAAGTCGATGTCTTCTGCTGTGAGGCACAGACGCTGAGCCTCTACGTGGAAGCGGATGAGCTGGCTGCTCTCGCTTGCGAACGGCAGCACACGCTTCAGTGCGCCCATGAGCGACTTGCGGTCTACGTTGATGCTGTTGGTGTTGGCTGTCGGGATAACCGAGTTGTAGTTGGGATAGCGACCCTCAATCAAGCGGCAGTTGAGGCAACCGTCTGCGTAGCGCACCTCAGCGCCCTTGCTGTTGAACTTCACAACGACGTCGCCCTCGCACTTCGGCAGCACGCCCTTGAGCAGCTGTGCCGGCTTCTGCGGCAGGATGAACGATGCCGGAACGTCGTTCTTGATAGTAAGAATGCGGTTGCGCACGAGCTTATGACCGTCGGTAGCCACAACAGCGAGGTTGTCGGCTGTGAGGTCGAAGTACACGCCGCCCATCACCGGACGAATCTCGTCCTGAGCTGTAGCGAAGAGCGAGCGAGAGAGATTCTCTGCGAAGAGAGTAGAATCCATAACAAGCGTTGTCACCTCACCGTCAAAGTCCTGCATCATCGGGAAGTCGTCGGCAGACAGCGCTGTCAGTTTGAACGAACCGTTGAGATAGTCGATGACAACCGAGAAGTCGTTCTCGTCTACATTGAAGCTGAGCGGCTGCTCGGGCAGCTCCTTCACAGCGTTGAGGATGGTGCGGTTGGAAAGCGCAAACTTGCCGTCGCCCGAGCACTCGGCAAGCTCTATAGTCGACTGCATCACGTTCTCAGAATCGCTGGCAGTTACAGTCAGAACGTTGTTTGCTACTTCAAAAAGGAAACAATCAAGAATGCTCAGAGTGTTCTTGCTGTTGATAACTCTTGCGAGGGTTTGGAGACGGCTGTTAAGCGCGCCGCTTGATAAAGTGAATTGCATTGATATTTGGCTTTATTGATTATACTTGTTTTGTATTTTTGCTTACGCTATATTTTTAGGCAAATTTACTAAAAAATATCCGACTACGACAAAAACTCATTCAAAAGTTTCTTGTTTCGCCACATTTTTATTAATTTCGCAAACCAAAGAACAAACCTCATAGCTTTTATCACACAAATTAAATACAATACAGAAAATGGAATTACAAGGTAAAGTAATCGCTGTGCTGCCCGAAAAAACAGGTACTAACGCACGTGGCGAATGGAAAGTTCAAGAATACGTGGTAGAGACACACGACCAGTATCCACGCAAGATGGTGTTCAGCGTGTTCGGTGCCGACCGCATCAGCCGTTTCAACATACAGTTAGGCCAGGAAGTGACCGTTTCTTTCGACATCGACGCTCACGAGTATCAGGGCCGTTGGTTCAATAGCATCCGTGCTTTCGACGTTCGCCAGGTAGACCCTGCAACAGTTGGCGCAGCTCAGGCTGGCATCGTTCCGGGCGCAGTGTTCGGCGCAGCTCCGGCTCCGCAGCCAGCAGCAGCACCTCAGCCAGCAGCTCCGGCTCCAGAGGCCGATCCGGTTAACGACCTGCCGTTCTAAGACGCAGAACGCAGCGCAAGGTTCAATACCAGACGGGAAAAGAATAATAGCAAAGACATTGCCGCATTATGGCAGAGTCTTTGCTATTATTCTTTTATTTATTTTGTACGTTTGCTTTATTTTACTAAATTTGCACAAATCAACATCATTCGTGGGTTCGACGCAGACAAGCAAATGAAGCCAGGCGCAAACCAATCAGCTGGTTTGGCGCAAGCCAATCGGCAGGCTCTGCAAAGCACGAATCCTTCCGTTTTTCAACCAAAGCAAACAAACGAAGCAAATGGACATAAAGAAAAGACTGCAAGACATATACAAATTTCTGACCGTAGGAATATGGAGCGTCGGCAAGGACGATGTGCCTTCCATGCGTTTCCTGTTCTACAGCATACTGAAGAAGTTGCTGCTCGCCATCGAGTTCACCACCACAAAGCGCATAACGAGTGCAGCGGCAGCCCTCACCTACTCTACGCTGCTCGCCATCGTGCCAATCTTCGCCGTGGTGTTCGGCATAGCGCGCGGCTTCGGCTTCAACAAGTATATCGAACTGTGGTTCAGAGAGTCGTTCTCCAGTCAGCCGCAGGTGGCGGAGATAATTATCGGCTTCGTCAACTCCTACCTCGTACACACCAAGAGCGGACTCTTCCTCGGCATCGGTTTGCTGTTCATGCTCTTCACCGTGATGATGCTTATCAGCAACATCGAGCGCACGTTCAACGACATCTGGCAGGTGAAGAAGCCGCGCAGCGTATTCCGCACCATCACCGACTACACGTCGATGCTTCTGCTTGTGCCGATAGTGATAGTTATCACGTCGGGTATAAGCATCTTCTTCGCCACTATCTTCAAGGAGATTGAGGACACGATGGTTATCGGTTCGCTGGCTCAGTTCTTCCTGCAGCTCATGCCCTACGCCATCATGTCGGGCGTGTTCATTGCGCTATATCTCTTCATGCCCAACACAAAGGTGAAGGTGGGTTGCGCCATTGTGCCCGGCATACTCGCCGGTGTAGCCATGCAGGGTCTGCAGCTCTTCTACATCAACTCGCAGATTTGGGTGAGCAGCTACAACGCCATCTACGGTTCGTTTGCCGCTCTGCCGCTGTTCATGCTCTGGGTGCAGATATCGTGGCTGATATGCCTGTTCGGTGCGGAGCTGTGCTACGCCAATCAGAACATGGACGACTACGCTTTCAAGGCTAAGACCGAAGACCTCAGCCACCGCTACAAGACGCTGCTTTGCCTCGTTATATCGAGCCGCATCTGCCACCGCTTCAGCGAGGGCGGCAAGCCCTACTCGGCGCTGAAGCTGAAGCTCGACACGGGCATACCTATCCGCATCGTGAACGACCTGCTCTACGAGCTTGTGCAGATAGGCGTGCTCACCGAGATACCGGGCGGCGACAAGGACGGCGAATCGCTCTATCAGCCTGCCGAATGTCTGTCGCGCCTGAGCGTGGGCACACTGATCGACCGCTTGGAAGCGCATGGCAAGTGGTCGCTCACGATAGACGTGAAGCGACTCTCGTCGGAGGCATGGAAGAACATCATTGCCGAGCGCAACGCGTATCTGAACAGCCAGCGCGAAGTGCTGCTAAAAGACTTGTAAAAAACAACACAGAGCGTAGGTTGGGAGCGACACTTTCACGCTCCTTTTCCTATCGTTTAGTCATCGGACAGCGAACGCCATCCAATCAGATTCCGTCCGCCATCCAATCAGATTCCGAACGCCGCCCGATCAGATTCCGAACGCCGCCCGATCGGATTGCGGACGCTATACGGCGACAATGGCTCACGAATTGGTGCTGCGGAGGCCGGAGACCTCCGCTACGAGAGAGGGTATCGTACGCAAT
>OBAD01000449.1_pt1 | contig 11570 bp, 6 predicted proteins | sample 1494861 | NCBI WGS metagenome assembly OBAD01 (sample SAMEA3360681, study PRJEB22359) | human gut metagenome | biome: ENVO:urban biome; feature: ENVO:human-associated habitat; material: ENVO:feces | place: Bangladesh | collected 2011
ATAGCTGCGATAGCTACGAACATAAAAACTAATTTCTTCATTTTCTTTGCTTTTTTAAAATCTGTAAAACAATCATTTGTTCTTTTGAACGATGCAAAGGTAAGCATTTTTTTGATACGTTGTTCTTTTTTTTGCGACTTTTTTTTAGGCGTTTTTGTAACAAAATTACAAATCGCTATAAATCAGCTACTTACAAAGTGCTAACAAAGGTTAAAGTTTTTGATGTGCTCGGAAACAGCCTAATTTTAACACTTTTCGGTGTTTTTTAGCGTAACAAGGGTGCGCGCCAACACCTCTTCAGAGCAGCACTATATACATATAATAAGGTACGCGCGCGAAAGAAAGAACAGAAACTTTTTCTGCATGAGAGAGAAGATTTTCTGCCTGAGGAAGAAGATTTTCCCAAGAAATCGTCCCCCAAAAACTTTGATTGCCGAGAATTTTTTCGTAACTTTGCACTCAAAACAAAGAAACAACAGACAGAAAATGATACAGCTAAAAGAAAATCAGGGCATTCCCCGCAGCATTCTCCTGATGATGGCTATCGTCGCAGGACTCACCGTAGCCAACTGCTACTACAATCAGCCGCTTCTCGAACTCATCCGCCACGACCTGGATATTACCGAGCAGAAGGCTAATCTCATCACCGTCATTACCCAGATAGGTTATGCGCTGGGCTTATTCTTCCTCATCCCCTTGGGCGACATGCTTTCGCGCAAGAAACTTATCCTTGTCAATATGACCATTGCTGCATTGATGGCAATTGTGATGGCTGCAGCGCAAAACGTATGGATGCTCTGGGGAGCTTCACTGCTGATTGGCGCCTGTTCGGTGATTCCGCAGTTCTTCATTCCGATAGCCGGACAGTTTTCGGAACCCAAGAACAAGAGCAGGAATATGGGCATTGTACTCTCCGGACTGCTGACGGGCATTCTTGCCTCACGAGTAATCAGCGGTTACATCGGCGAATGGCTGGGATGGCGGGAGATGTTTATCATAGCTGCTTTCGTGATGGTGTTTTGCATGGGAATCATGCTGCTGATGATGCCTGAAATGAAGCGCAACTATGTAGGAACCTACAGAGGGCTGATGACCACGATAGCAGAAATTTTCGTTTTCCATCCTTCTATCCGCATCTATTCCACCCGTGCAGCCTTCGGATTCGGCAGTATGATGGCAATATGGTCTTGTCTGGCGTTCCATCTGGCGCAGCCACCTTTCAGCGCAGGAAGTGATATGGTAGGAATGCTCGGACTTTGCGGAATCATGGGAGCCGTTGCTGCCAGTGGTGTGGGAAAACTGATTCCTAGGTTTGGCATTCGAAAATTCAATCTGTTCGGAGCAGGAATGCAGATCATCGCCTGGGCAATAGCCTTGCTTTTCGGCGATACTTACGCCGGACTCATCGCAGCCATCATCCTGGTTGACATCGGTCTGCAATGTCAGCAGCTCAGCAATCAGAGTGGTTGTCTGCAGGAGATTCCGCAGGCTTCCAACCGCGCCAACACCATCTTCATGACCAGCTATTTCATCGGTGGTTCGCTAGGCACTTTCTGTGCCGGTTACGTCTGGACGCAAGCCGACTGGCTCGGTGTCTGCATTGTAGGAATCGCCTTCGCCATGATTTCCATGCTTATCACGCTAAACTGCAAGAAATAAACATATAAAAAAGAAAAGAGATTATATTCCCGACTTACAGGAACATAATCTCTTTTCTTATTTGATAGAGACTGAAGCCGGCATTTCTGCCGAGGCTTCAACTACATCTTTTCATCTCCATACATTTCCGTCCACCAGGAAGCATCATCCTGCAACCACTTGGCAAACCAGGCAAAGATGGTGTTCTGCCATTTCAGTCGCTTCTCGTAGTCGATGATGTGATGATCCTGACCATCTACCAATACCATCGCCGTAGGACGGCCAAGGAGTTTCAGCGCTGTATAGAGCTGGATGCTCTCGCCCACAGGCACATTATTATCTGCCGTACCGTGAATAAACAGCAGCGGAGTATGAATCTTGTCGGCATTATAGAGTGGACTCTGATCTACAAAGAGATGCTTGTTGGTCCAAGGATATTCGTTCGCCATAGAAACTTCGCTGTAGCTGTAGCCCCAATAGCCCTCACCCCAATAGCTGGTGTGGTCGCTGATGCCTGCATGCGAGATGGCTGCAGCAAAGAGGTCGGTCTTGGTCTGAAGATACTGAGTCATGAATCCGCCGTAGCTGGCGCCGATGCAGCCTATCTTCTTGCGGTTTACGAAAGCATGCTCATCGCAGAAAGCCTGGGTGCTGGAGATGATGTCTTCAGCCACTCCCTCGCCTGCCGTATCTACATGGCGGGCTGAGAATTTCTGACCGAATCCGGTGGCTCCACTAGGATTCACAACCAGCACTACATAGCCCATCGCTGCATAAACATGATGAGGATAACGGCTCTGGAACATGCGGCTCGTAGGACTGCATCCGCCATAATAATTCACTATCATCGGATACTTCTTGGCAGCATCAAAATGAGGTGGCAGATAGTAACGGCAGCAAAGGGTGTCGCCCCTTGAATTGACATAATTCCAAGCCTTGCATTCGCCCAGTTCAACATCCTTCAACTCGCGCGCACTCAAATCGTCAACCAATTGCGATTTCAGCGCCTTCGTATTCATCTTATAGAGTCGGTCGGCATTGGATGCACTCTGACCGGAGAAAGCCATTTCTGCTGCAGAAGATGCAAGCGAGAAACTCTTGATGTACTCTTCAGGAGTCTTGAGAAGCGTAAACTTGCCCGATTTCGGATTGAGCTGGAAGAGGTGCACGCAGTCTTTATCTTCAGCTGTAAAATAGATGTTTCCATCTGCCTTACTCCAATTCACACTCTGCACGTTCGGATTGAAATCCTTGGTCAGCGGACGAACCTTCTTATCCGACAAGGTCATCAGATAGAGCTGGGTGTCGATCATGCTAGGTGTCTGTCCTTCTTCCACATTCTTTCCTATGCCGTTGAAAGCTTCCGGCGAAGCGCTCACGAGAATGCTCTTGCCATCTGGCGAGAACTGGGCGCTGTTCAGAAATTCGCCCTTTTCTATCAGGGTTTCTACCTTTGGCGCAGTGGCTGCAGATGCATTCATACAGCCCAAATCCAAGCGGTAGAATGATGTCAGGGTTGTAGGACGCTTGGTGAGTCGCTCCTCTCCCTTGCCTATCAGCAGATAACGCGAATCGGCAGAAATATCCATCAGATAGATGTTGTGGTAACCGAAGGTAAGAGGCTGGAGAATGCCCGATGCAAGATCATATTTGGCGAGATTGCTGCGCTCGCGCCAACCAGGCTGTCTGTCTTCCGGTTCTTTTACATCATAAACTTGCGGATCCTTTTTTCTGCCTTCAGTAGTGAGCGTATAGATGAGCGTTTTTTCATCGGGTGTAAACTGGAACCAGCCTTCAGGAAGATTGCTTGCCAGCACTTCGCGCTCCATCGTCAGCGGATTGATGGTAATGAGCTGCAATGTGCCATCCTGCTTTTCTTCTCCGGCAATACTGCTGTCGCTCGCCTTCTGCGTGAAATACAGTTTATTGCTTGAAGGCATCCATTTCACGCTCTCCTCAAATGTAGCCATCAGTCTGTTAGTCTGAGAGTTGCGAAGTTCATTAGCACTATGGTTATTACCATTTCTATCTACCCAGGTTTTCCGAACTACGATAAACTTTCCGTTTGGTGAGATAGAAACACTCGGATAGTTGGGCGCACAAATCACATCATAGATGTTATAGGCACGCTTTGCCGTCGCATCGCCTACAGAAAGCGGAGCACCGTTGGCTGCGGTTACGGTCAACTTGATAGATTTCTTATCAGAAGATGCATTCTTCCGGGTAAGATATTTGATGACAACTGTATGCTGCGAAGGAGTCAGGATGGTTTCAGCCTTATCGCCGTTCACCGCTACCTGTTCGCCGTCTACAAACAGGCGGTATTGCTCCAATCCTTCTACCGCAATGGTTGCTTTAGTGCGCTGGGTGTTAGATACGCAGAAAGAAGCCAGATGGAGCGCATCCTGCTGCTTGTCGGCAAGAAGTTGGGCTGCACTCACCTCCTTACCCTTGTTTAATAAGGTGAAAGACAGTGGCGAATCGAGCAGCTGCTTAAGGTCAAACGCTTCGCCCTTGATGTTCACACTGTCAGCCATCCAAGGCTGTACTACAGCATAAGGGCCTGCATATTTCAGCGTTTTCACCTCTATGGTTTCGGCACTGGCAGAGATTGAAGCCATCAGGGCAGCTGCCAGCAGTCCGCTTTTTGTTGTTTTCAGAATCAGTTTATTCATAAATATCCTTATTTTAATTTTGGTGCGAAATTACAAATAAAATTCGAGATAAACGAATGTTTCTGTTACAATTTGCTTTTTTTACTGCATTTTTGCCATACAAATGTTATCTTTAAGTTAATCGGATGAGCCAGTAGGTTATTGTTGGGTTAAACCCCTCTCCCATTCATTGCTGTTTCAAGAAAACACCTTATCTTTGCATCGCCAATCTACAGAAGAAAGGCGCATGAACTTAAAAAGAATAAGAAAAAAGATAGCATTAACATAAGAAAAGGGAAAGAATATGAAACAGAAATCATTGATATTGATGAGCACCCTGCTCGTCTGCTCACTCGAAAGTTTCGCACAGAGTGATGTCGAGAAAAACGACTCGATATGGAAGGACTTCGACCTGGCAAGCGTTACCGTGGTTGCCTCGAAACCGCTGGTAAAAATGGAGACCGACAAGATGACCTACAACGTACAGCAGGATGCTGACGCCAAGGCCTCTACCGTTCTCGACATGCTGCGCAAGGTGCCGATGGTTACGGTGGATGGACAGGACAATATCACCGTGAACGGTTCATCCAGTTTCAAAGTGTATGTTGATGGAAAGCCGAATCCGATGTTCTCAGCCAACCCTTCGCAGATTTTCAAGGCAATGCCGGCAACTATGGTAAAAAACATAGAAGTAATCACCAACCCGGGAGCCAAATATGATGCTGAAGGTACGGGCGGCGTGCTCAACATCGTACTCAACAAGCAAGCTGTAAATGGAGCCGGAGGCAACGACTTCAGCAATGGCTATAATGGCAATATCAGTGCAGCTGCCGGCAACCAGGCACAGCGCATCTCCGCCTTCATCAGCGGTCAGCAGGGCAAGCTCACCTATAGTGCCAACGGAATGTACAATCATCAGCGCATGAATGGAACCACCATCTCCTTCGACCGAATCCAGAAGGATGGAAGCACGATGAACTACTATCAGAATTCGGATATGAAGCAACCGTTCTCCATGGGTAACATCAGTCTGAGCTACGAACTCGATTCGCTGAGCAACATCAGCGCTACTGCAGGACTGACCACCTTCAACCAGAAGATTACAGGTCACCCACTCACAAAGATGACAGGCGGAATCTACGGCAAAGGATTCGAATACGGCAATGAGATGAAACAGAATCTGGGCAATACCTCCTTCAACGGAAGCATCGATTATCAGCGATTTTTCAACAAGGAGCGCACGAACTACCTCATTCTCAGCTATCTATTCAGTACCAACCCATCTCACACAGACAACTATACGTTCTACGACGACATCAGCCATGTGACGGCTCTCCAGCTCAACGATCTGCTCTCCAAAAGTAAGACCCGAGGCACTGAACATACTTTCCAGGCAGATTTTACCCATTCGCTCAGCGCCACCCAGCGCCTGAATTTCGGAGCCAAATACATAGCTCGCATCAACAGAAGCGATTCACGCTACTACGATGTGGCGGCAGATAAAACTGAGACGCTGAACCCTGCCAACAGTATGGAGTATAAGAACACCCAGAACATTCTTGCCGCCTATGCAGAATGGAAGGGAAACTTCGGAAAGATAGGAACCATGCTGGGAACCCGATACGAACAGACCTGGGAGAAAGTGAAGTTTGAACAGGGTAAGGGTGATGATTTTGATAAAGATTACGGCAATCTCGTACCGAGCGCCAGCATCTCTTACGCCATCGCTCCAGGCATGAATCTCGGTGTGAACTACAGCATGCGCATCACCCGTCCGGGAATTACCTACCTTAACCCTTATGTTGACCGCAGTAATCCTACCGCCATCAGCTATGGTAATACAGACCTCGACGTAGTGAAGTCGCATCAGGTGAACATGGTATTTAATTATTACAATCCACGATTCATTCTGAGTACAACTCTGGGCTACGGATTCTGCAACAACAAGATAGAGCAGTATTCGTTCATCGATGCAGACAACCTGCTCAACACCACCTACGGCAATGTTTCGAAAACCCGCAACGCCAGTCTGAATATCTTTGCCAACTGGCTGGTGTTCAAGAAGACGAGATTGATGCTGAACGAGAGTCTGAGCTACAATGATTTGCGAAGTGAAGTATTGGGATGGAAGAATCATGGCTGGAACAGCAGTACGATGTTCAATCTGCAACAGACACTTCCTTGGGAGTTGCAATGGACAGTAGGAAGTATCATTCAGAGCAAACAGCACAACCTGCAAGGCTATCAAAGCGGAATGTCATTCTTCTACTCCACCCTCTCCAAATCCATCGTCAAGGATAAGCTGGACTTGAGTCTGATGTTCCTCACACCAACCGATGACAAGCTCAACATCAAGCAGAAAACCATGGGTTCAGACTATGTACAGAATATGACGGTAAAGGTGCCTCTGCGCCAGATCAGCCTCACACTCACCTGGAAATTCGGCAACACCAAGAAGCAATTCCAAAAGGTGAAATCCAACATCAAAAATGATTTCCAGGAAGAAAAGCAGGGCATTCAGACTGGTGGAATGAACAGCCAGCAGGAAGACAAATAACAGGACATAATCAATAGGAATCCACAGGCATCCTTCCTTGTCTGGCTCAACTGCCGTGACCTGCATCTTTCACACGATGCGCTTCTTGACCTGTTCATCGACAAGGCTCATCTGGCATTGAATGATGGGGAGATGTTCGGTCCTGGGGGAGAAGGATTCATGCGATTGAATGTAGCTGCACCAAGAAGTGTTATCAAACAGGCTTTACAGCAGTTGGAAAAGGCTGTGAGCCAACTCTAGATATTTTAAAAAAAATAGCCGTAACTACTGCAAATATAGTTACGGCTATTATTATAATATGGTAGAAGAAAACCTTTATTCCCCCTCCATCAAATCATGAACCAGTTTGATTTCGTAATAATCAATACTAGCTCCCAAAGCTTCCTTTATTTCGCTAAAATGCTCCAATTCAGGATGAGCCTTCATGAAATCACGGATTTTTTTTTCATGGGCACTTGAAATCAGCGCCCGCAGTCCAATCTTTCCTTCTTTCACATAAGGAGTAAGATGACCAATAATGGTACCTTTGGTATAACCCCGCTTAGCAGCAATCTGATCTACCGTCATTCCCTGCATATAGAAATCATAACTTACCTCCTTCGAAGCGACTTTCGGCACCTTCGGTTCATTCGGTTTCTTCTGTCTCCTTGACTTTCTGCCCGAACCGCTATCTGATGAGGCATCTGCATCCAACAGCAAGAACTGCGCCTTCTTTTTCAGATAATCCGTTACCGTGAATTCTGCACTACATTCATACTTCAAAAGCCGTTCTTTTAATTTTACATCCTCTGAGAAAACAGAGAAGCGGTCTTCAAACTGCTTCCTTGCTACCTTGTTGTCTGTATCAAGATTCGACTTTCTTATTAAATCAATCAGAATGCCGATTTTGTCAAGAAAATACATAGCTCCCTTATGAATACGGTCTTGCAGCTCAGCCTGTCTCACATCAGGATTTCGAGCAAGCATACCCGTATACTGCACACGGAATTTATCCGATACGGCTATCAGACTCTTCAACACCACCTGCAGCTTCTGATACTCGCTTACCACACGCGGATATTTTCCATTAAAGAACTCAACCAGGCAGCGCATCAGATGTTCATAACTGGCTCTGATGGAATAAAAATCGAAGAGTTCACTGATGCAATAAATGATATATTGCAGCTCCAGACTGCTGATTTGCTCCTGAGTAGGCGCAGTAAGCTGACTGCTGAATGCATCCACGGTCTGGCTGCTGATAATGGCTCCGCGAGAAAGCGGTTCGCTGAGCACCATACCCTCTAAAGTCTTGCAGCGGCTCAGCGCGACATAGGTCTGACCATGCGTAAAAGAATGAGAAGCATCAATAATGGCATGTTCGAAAGTAAGTCCCTGACTCTTGTGGATAGTTATTGCCCACGCCAGACGCAGAGGATACTGCATGAATTTTCCTTCCACTGTTTCCTCTATCTCCTTGGTTTTCTCGTTCAGGGTATATTTCGCATTGGTCCACTCCATTTTCTCCAGTTCAAACTCCTCGCCCGAGTCCTTACTGCGAACGATAATCTTGCTGCCGTTTTCATCGGTCTTGACCCCTATCACCTCGCCTATCATACCATTATAGAAACGATGCTGCGGGTCGTTCTTGATGAACATCACCTGGGCTCCCGGTTTCAAGATGAGCTTGAAATCAGCAGGATAAGATGATTCTGGAAAATTGCCTTCCACCTCGGCAGTAAAGGAATACGCCTGCGCAGGCAAGGCGGCAAGCTGCTGTTCGTTAATATACTGGGCAGGTGCATTATGGGTAGTAAGCCGGATATAATTGCCCTCCTTTGGTGGTACAAAATTTGGAATATAGCGCTGGTTCAGAGCCTGCAGCGTAGCTTCTGAAGCCTTGTTTTCCCTAATCTGGTTGAGCAGCGAGATAAACTGCTCATCTTGCTGCCTGTATATCTTTTTAAGTTCGACGGTAAGATAACCCACCTGCTTCAGAGCGTTGCTGCTGAAGAAGAAAGGAGTATCATAATGCTGCCCTAAAAGATGCTCTTCCTGTGGCGTAACAACAGGTGCGAGCTGCTGCAAATCGCCTATCATCAAGAGTTGCACACCACCGAAAGGCAGGTCGTGGCGCTTGCGATACTGGCGAAGCACGGAGTCAATAGCATCGAGCAGATCGCTACGCACCATACTGATTTCGTCGATTACCAGCAGGTCGATGCTTCGGATGATATTGCGCTTGAGCTTACTGAACTGATAGCGTTTCTGTTCGCCGCTGCCAAAGGTCGTGCCCGGCACGTATGGCGAGAAGGGAAGCTGGAAGAACGAATGGATGGTCATTCCTCCGGCGTTGATGGCTGCAATGCCCGTAGGAGCAAGCACAATCATTCGTTTGGGCGACAATTCTTTCAATCGCTTGAGGAAGGTCGTCTTACCTGTGCCCGCCTTTCCGGTAAGGAAGAGGTTAGCACTTGTCTTTTCTATGATATTCCATGCCAGGATGGATTCTTCGTTCATTTCCATACAGCTTCTTTTTTGTACCAGATTTTATATCAGAACTAGATTTCTTCCGTGATTTCGCTCATCTCCTTGCGCTTCTTCTCTGTGCGTGGACAGTCTTCAGCAATATGACCTACAGGAATGATTACCACCGCCTCATAGCCCTCGCGAGCAAAGAACTGCTGCATCTTCGCCGTATCGTAATTGCAGACCCAGCAGGTGCCCAGTCCGCACTCTGTTGCAGCCAGACAGAGATGCTCTGCCGCTATCGCCACATCAATATCGCCATGCGGTTTCTCATCATATCTGCGCACCCAGTTCTCATTCACGTTTTTCATACCTATAATATATATAGGAGCCGTCTTGAACCATTCACGGTCATAGCACTCCTGCAGTTTCTTCTTCGCCTCTTCCGAGCGCACGATGAGCCAGCGCCAAGGCTGCCTGTTCACTGCCGATGGTGCCAAGCGCACACACTCCATAATATAGTCCAAATCCTCCTGGCTAACTGCCTCTGGAGTAAACTTGCGAGCCGAGAAACGCTCCTGGCTCAATGCCAACATGTTATTCTTATGATTCATATCGTTCAGTTTTATGATGTTTCAATACTAGCTTATGACCACAAAGGTAAGAATAAATCATGAAACGACAAAAAACTTGAATGAAAAACTATCGTTTTCGGATTATTTTTTGTATTTTTGCACATCAAACCAGGATTTCTGGTGATAACAAGAGATGTTAATTATAAGATATGATAGGACTGGCAGACTGCAACAACTTCTACTGTTCGTGCGAGCGAGTGTTTCGCCCCGACCTGATAGGAAAGCCCGTGGTTGTATTGAGCAACAACGACGGGTGCGTCATTGCGCGCTCTGAAGAAGCCAAGGCATTGGGGTATAAGATGGGAGACCCGTTCTATCAGGTTAAGGAAAAACTGGAGGCTGAAGGAGTGGCTATCTTCTCCAGCAACTATACACTCTACGGTTCGCTCTCCAACAGAGTGATGTCTATGCTGTCGCACTACTCGCCCCACATCGACCAATACTCTATCGATGAAAGTTTCTTCGATGTAGATCAGTCTATGGCAGAGCGCTTCTTCCAGGATAATCTGAAAGAAAACGATACATTTTTAAATAATGAATCCCTGCTCCACCAATATGGCGCTAAGATTTCTGCCGATGTGCTCCGAGCCGTAGGAATCCCTATCTCCATCGGCATTGCAGAAACAAAGACTCTGGCAAAAATCGGTTCTAAATTCGCCAAGAAATACAAGGGTTACCAAGGCTGCTGTCTCATCGATACTGATGAGCGAAGACACAAGGCTTTATCTCTGTTCCCGATAAAAGATGTATGGGGAATCGGACGACAGATTTCCAGGAAACTCGATTATATGGGCATCCGAACTGCTGCCCAATTTGCAGATAAGAAAGAAAGTTGGGTGCGCAGTCATTTCAATATCACCACGGTGAGAACGTGGAAAGAACTGAATGGCGAAAGCTGCATCAGCATCGAGGAATTGCCGCAGAAGAAGAGCATCTGCACCAGCAGGAGCTTTGCCGCTGAAGGCATCAGCGATAAGGATGTGGTAGAAGAAGCCGTGGCTAATTTCGCCGTGCGCTGCGTCGAAAAACTTCGACACCAAGGCAGCGTGTGCCAGGGAATCACGGTGTTTGCCTGGACTTCCAGGTTCAATGAGAACGTACCGGAATACACCATCCACGATTCCCTCACCCTGCCCATCGCCACCAATGCACAGGAAGAGATAGTAGGTGCCGCCCTCAGTATTCTCCGTGCCAAATACCCGAAATCGATGGCTGACAGCAGGCCCGACCGCCCCGACATGTCGTTTCACTTCAAAAAAGCTGGCGTTATCCTGTGGCAAATCTCACCCGACCATCCTCGCCAGCAAGATCTCTTCGACCCCATCGACCGAAGCAAGCAAAAAAAGCTGATGGAGGCTATCGACGTCATCAACCGGAAGAATGGTTATGGCACCATACGCCAGGCCATACAAGGCACAGACTGCCGATTCGACCTGAAACGCGAATACATGTCGAAGCAGTTTACCACGAACATCCATGATATTCTGAAAGTAAAAACTCAATGAGAGACAGAATAAGCCCATTCTAAAAATGAGCTCCATAAATAAGAAAAACAAGATGAATAAGAATAACGATAACAAGATAAAACTGACATTTCACCCTGCGGAATTCGGAGCCAAGATGCCGATTCCGCTGGCAGAG
>OBAD01000453.1_pt1 | contig 11516 bp, 7 predicted proteins | sample 1494861 | NCBI WGS metagenome assembly OBAD01 (sample SAMEA3360681, study PRJEB22359) | human gut metagenome | biome: ENVO:urban biome; feature: ENVO:human-associated habitat; material: ENVO:feces | place: Bangladesh | collected 2011
ACCGCACGCAAGGAGACTGGCGTTGACGACTGCCACTCTACTACTTCTGAGCTGGGCGCATACACCGGCAAGGGCGTCGTTGTGGGCGTTGTAGACGGCGGATTCCAGTATTCGCACGTCGACTTCACCAACCCCGACGGCATCGGCACACGCATAGCACGCGTTTGGGACCAGAACGCCAACGGCGGAAAAGCACCCTCGAAGTTCGGTTACGGTAGCGAGTACGTTACCTATGACGAGATGCGCGCCGTCAACTATGACATATCTTCTACGTTCCACGGATCGCACGTGGCAGGTATCGCCGCAGGCAGCGACCGCACGACGCCTTACTACGGCGTTGCGCCAGAGTCGGAGCTGGTCTTCGTGAGCTTCGGTTCGAGCAACGTGAACATCACCGACGGCATACAGTACTGCTTCGACTATGCTGAGAGCGTAGGCAAACCCTGTGTTGTGAACATCAGTCTCGGTTCGCACCTCGGTCCGCACGACGGCACCTCGGCTTCCGACCAGGCTTTCGCTGCAATGGCAGGTCCTGGACGCATCATCGTTGGCGCTGCGGGTAACGAGGGCAGCACAGCGCTGCACGTAGGCAAAGACCTTGAGGAGGGCGACACATCGCTCAAGACCATGATAGGCTTCAGCGAAAACTCTGCGAGCAAGCAGGCTTACGTGGACATCTGGGGCAGCAAGGGCGCTCCGCTTAAGGTGAAGGCAGTAGTGGTTGACGCTCTGAAGGGCAAGGTGATGTACGAGTCGCCGGCTGTGGAGACCGACGGCGAGACCGACGTGAAGTACACCTTCCCCGACGGTAGCGGCGTGGTGTCTACCGTGCAGATGGCTCTGCAGAAGAACCCGACAAACGAGCGCACGGAGGTGATGCTGATGTGTCGTGCCACAAGCATTGCTGAGAACCGCAAGATAGGAATCGTGGCTACGAGCGACGCAGGCACATCCATACACATGTGGAACAACGCAACCGAAGGCTACTTCCTTAATGGAGTCTTTTTCAATGATACGGCGGCCACCGAGATCTACACCGTGGGCGAGCTTGGCGGCGTGAGCGAAAACGTTATCAGCGTCGGCTCGTACAATACTAAGATGAAGTACACCACGCTCGGCGGCGACGTCTACGACATCAACACCGCTCTGGTGGGCAACAAGGGCGCTCTGTCGCTCTTCTCGAGTCACGGACCGACGCTCGACGGACGCACCAAGCCCGACGTGACGGCTCCGGGCTGTCTGCTCATCTCTGCCACATCGAAGTATTATGCGGGCTTCAGCTCTTCGACCTGCGCGGTGAAGTCGGGCGACGACTACTACGACGCCAATATGGGTACGTCGATGGCTTCGCCTGTCGTTACCGGCACCGTAGCTCTCTGGCTTCAGGCTAACCCGAACCTCTCGCCGGCTGACGTGCGCGCCATTCTGAACAAGACCGCACGCCACGACAACTATACAGGCACAGCCGAGAAGTCGGACCGCAACAGCTGGGGCGCAGGCAAGATTGACGCTTTCGCAGGTCTGAAGATGGCGCTCGATGCCACAGGCATCAAGGACACGAAGGCAGGCGAACAGATGTTCAGCATCACTACCGACCGTGTGGCTCGCACCGCACAGTTCTTCTTCGGAAACGACGGCGCAGCTCGCGTGGCTGTCTACAACGCCCTCGGACAGCAGGTATGCGCCAAGCAGCTTGCTGCAAGCGGCGAGACAGTAGACCTCTCGCAACTGGGCAACGGCGTGTTCGTCGTAAAGCTGCAGCAGGGCAGTGCAGAAAAGTCTGTGAAGATTGCATTGTAATACACTATTCATAAAAGACCGGCAGATTGTTCAGTTCTGACAATCTGCCGGTCTTTTGTATAAACTTATGCTTGCGCCGATAGTTTTTTTATTTCTATACAATCATTATTCGGGATTTTTATCTAAATTTGTAGCCAAATACTTAACTCAATAACAAATGATTATGCCTACAGTCAAAACGAGAATCTTTGCACTTGGCTGTCTGTTCTCGCTTGCCGTTGCACCCGTTGTGCCGGCAGCAGCCCAGAACGGACAGTACATCTACGACGTGCAGGACGGCGAGGCCGACATCTTCGGTCAGTTGCGCTACGAGAAGAATGTGAACGGAACCGGTCTGGTGAAGCTCAACACCGCCAATCCCAACGGCTACCAATGGGTGCGTGACTACGGCTATAAGGCTGGCGTGACGCCTATCACCACAGCCGGCACGTATGTAGGCAGCGAGTACTACGCCTACGAGACAACGCTATACGCCAATACGCTCATGCCGCGCGCCATCAGTGTGGTGGACGTGAACACGGGCGAGTATACCGCAAAGCGCGAGATTGTGAACTCGACGACCGAGGCACCGCTCATTCTCGACGAGATGACGTACGACCCGAAGACAAACCGCATCTTCGGTCTGCACTACGACACCAGCGCCAACAAGTCGTACATCTACGAGATTGACCGCAAGACGCTCGACATAGCTCTTGTGGCTATCGTCGACAAGGTGCTGTTCTACACGCTCGCCGCCGACAACGGATCGCTCTACGCCGTGCGCAAGGGCGGCATGAAGAGCTATCTCAGCAAGATAGACGTCAGCAGCATCAACAAGACTACAAAGACCTGCGAGTACAAGGACTTGGGCAACACGAACATCTATCTCGGCGACTACAGTCAGACGATGGAGTTCGACAAGACGACGCATCGCCTGTGGTGGATGGCGCAGACGTCGGACGGCAACGCTTATCTCGTGGAGCTTAACCCACAGACGGGCGCACAGATAAAGAAGGAGTTCATCGACAACGAGATGCAGCTGCTCGGCATGGGCATTCCGTATCAGTATGTGGCAGACGGCGCACCGTCGTATCCGCGCGCATTCAAGGCTACAGCCGATGCAAAGGGCGCTCTCTCGGCACAGCTCTCGTGGACAACACCGAGCGTGAGCTATCTCGGCGCAAAGCTCTCGGCGCTTACAGGCACCAAGGTCTACCGCAACGACCAGCTTGTGTACACCTCTACCGAGACAACGCAGGGCAAGAGCGTAGCGTGGACCGACAGACCTTCGACCGACGGCTACTATATATATAAGGTGGTGCCGTACAATGCTGCGGGCGACGGCGTATACAAGGAGTTTGCGGCGTACGTAGGCGAGGACCTGCCGGGCGCTCCGCAGAACGTTACGCTTACCACGCACGGCGGCAATGCCGAGATAACATGGGCGGCACCCGCAGAAGGTAAGCACGGCGGTTATTTCGACAACGCCAGTGTGAAGTACAACGTGGTGCGCATGCCCGACAACAAGGTGGTTGTAGAGGGCACAACATCGCTCCGTGCTACCGACGCCGTGAGCGTTCAGAAGGGCTACAGCTACATCGTGACGGCTGTGAACAAGAAGGGTGTGGGCGCTTCGGCTACATCCAAGACCATGAGCTTCGGACCCGAGGATAGCGTGCCGTTCACTTCGTCGCTCACCACGCAGGACGATTTCGACCGTTGGGTGACTGCGGACAAGAACAACGACGGCAACACATGGACATTCTACAAGCCTACGCAGACCACTACATACGACCGCCGACGACTGGCTCTACACGCCGGCGCTGAAGTTCGAGAAGGGCAAGAAATACCAGGTGCGCTACACTTACTCGTCAGCCAACTGGGTGACTCCCGACAAGCACGAGCAGGTGATGGAGCAGATGAAGGTGTGGTTCTGTGCGGAACCGATAGCCACCGGTGCTACCAAACTCATCAAGGAAACGGGTGAGTTCCACACAGCTTCGAACATCTTCCTCTACGGCAAGGACAACTTCCAGACAGAAACAACCGGTTCGGCACGCATCGCTTTCCAGGCGTGCAGCGAGGCTAACCACGGACAGATATACTTGAAGGACGTCTCTATACGCGAGTACAGCACAAAGGACCTCAGTGTGCAGGCACTCACCGGCTCGCAGCTCGTGAACAGTCAGAGTCAGCAGACCTTCACCGTCGATGTGCGCAACGAAGGCTCGGCTACGGTGAGCGACTACCGCGTGCTGCTGCTCAACACCGACAACAACGAAGTGCTCGGCGAGGCTAAGGGCAAGACCGTAGCCAAGGACGAGACCGTGGAAGTGGCAGTCAACTGGGTGCCAGGAGCAGAAGGCACTATAAAGGTTGTGGCAAAGGTGGAGCTTGCGGGCGACACATATCCGGCAGACAACGTGCTGGCTACACCGCTGGAGGTGAAGATATCGGCAGCCGACGCCGACAAGTGGCTCACACTCAACACGGACAATAGTTGGGGATGGCGCTTTCCGTTCTTCATGCTCGACCCCTACTCGCAGTGTCAGGCGCTCTTCCTCGAAAAGGAGATGCAGAAGAAAGGCATAGAGATAACCGGCATGCGCTTCCTCTACAACGGCAAGAACGCTGAGGCTTACACCTTCCCGGCACGCATCGGTATCAAGAATACAACCCGCATCGACATGCTCGACGAGGACGGCGGCAATGCGATGTTCGATGGGGACGGATTCACAACAGTCTTCGACGGCAACATCACCATCCAAGGCAATGCCAACGACCTGGAACTGGTAGTTAACCTCGACAAGCCGTACAAATACGAGGGCGGCAACGTGATTATGAAGTTCGAGTGTCCGCTTGGCACACAGTATATCAAGGACAGCACGAAGCATCCCGACTGGCACATGATGGAGATGGACGGCAACCCGCACATCGCCTACTGCAGTGGTGAGGACGACGGCGAGAACGTGTGGGGCGAACTGCTTATGCCGTTCATCAGCATCGCTTATAAGGACAACGGTGCTGCGGGCATATTTGCTATCGGTGGCGACAAGACCGGCGTAACACGCTCTGGCAACTCGCTGCTCTTCGACGAATGCGCCGACGAGGCTAGTCTATACAGCGCTACCGGCGCACTCGTGGCAAGCGCACAGCGTGCGAACGCAATTAGTGTGGCTGGGCTTGCAAAGGGCGTGTACGTGCTCAATCTGGTGAAGGAGGGCAAGGTGCAGAGCCTTAAAGTGATTATTTAGAAGTTGAAAGTGGTGTTTTATCAACTATTTTCATTAAATTTGCAAATTGAATAACTAAAACAGTTCGGAAACAAACAATAAAACAATTATGATAGACGTAAAAGAAACATTGAACGGCGCTGAAGAGCGCATGGAGATGGCTGCTATGTATCTGGAAGAGCAGTTGGCACGCATCCGTGCCGGCCGCGCCAACGTAGCAATCCTCGACGGTGTACGCGTAAGCTCATGGGGCTCTATGGTGCCATTGAACCAGGTGGCTAACGTTACAGTGCCCGATCCGCGTACTATCGCTATCCGTCCTTTCGATAAGAAGCAGATCCGCGACATCGAGAAGGCAATCATGGACAGCGATGTAGGTATCACTCCTGAGAACAACGGCGAGATTATCCGCCTCGGCATCCCGCAGCCTACTGAGGAGCGCCGTAAGGAACTCGTAAAGCAGTGCAACAAGATTGGCGAGCGCTCTAAGGTGGAGATTCGCAACGCACGTCAGGACACAAAGGACAAGCTGAAGAAGGCTATCAAGGACGGTCTGTCTGAAGACCTCGAGAAGGACGCTGAGGGCGAACTCCAGAAGGTTCACGACAAGTTCGTGAAGAAGGTTGACGACTTGCTCGCTGCTAAGCAGAAGGAAATCATGACTGTGTAGATGCACGGATTAGTAATAAAGAATACAGGCAGCTGGTACACCGTACGTACTGATGAAGGTCTCGACGTAGACTGCAAGATAAAGGGCAACTTCCGCTTGAAAGGCATACGCAGCACCAATCCGGTGGCTGTGGGCGACATCGTAGACATAGTGCGCAATCAGGAAGGAACGGCATTCATCACCGCCATTCACGACCGCCGCAACTATATCATACGCAAGTCGCAGAACCTGAGCAAGCAGAGCCATATCATCGCTGCCAACGTCGACCAGGCTTTTCTAATCGTTACGGTGAACTATCCGCAGACAAGCACCATCTTCATCGACCGCTTCCTCGCTACGGCTGAGGCTTACAGCGTGCCGACGGTGTTGGTGTTCAACAAGACCGACATACTCTCCGACGAGGAGCGCCATTATCAGGAGATGATGATGCGTCTGTACGAGACGGTAGGGTATAAGTGCGTGGCTGTATCGGCTACAACGGGCTTGGGCATGGACGCCATTCTGCCTATGCTGAAGGACAAGAAGACGCTGCTGAGCGGCAATAGCGGCGTAGGCAAATCGACATTCATCAACCACATCCTGCCGGGAGCCAACCTGCGCACGTCTGAAATCAGCGATGCGCACAATACGGGTATGCACACCACTACGTTCTCGGAGATGCTCGAGCTGCCCGAGGGCGGCTACCTCATCGACACTCCGGGCATTAAGGGCTTCGGCACGTTCGATATGGAGCCGGAGGAGCTCACAAGCTATTTCAAGGATATATTCCACTTCTCGAAGGAATGTCGCTTCAACAACTGCACGCATACGCACGAACCGGGCTGCGCTGTGCTGAAGGCTGTCGAGGAGCATTACATAGCAGCTTCGCGCTATCAGAGCTATCTCTCTATGCTCGAGGATAAGGACGAGAACAAGTATCGCGAAGCATATTAAAGCTTGGAGCGAGTTCCGCGAGGCATAGCTGGGGAAAACAATGCACATAAATAAAGAGGAGAGTGTGTCAAGCCTAAACGTTGACACACTCTCCTCTTTGTCTTTATTAGAATGATAGCTATGTTGTTATTAGAATGATAGCTATATCTTTATTCGAACAGTAGTGATATTGTTATCTGAACAATTAGACTTTATCACAACCATGTCAATGTTTAGTTATCGTGTACCGAACGCAACCCGATTGGATTGCGAACGCGACCGATGCGGACGGCGTTCGGAATCCGATCGGATTGCGTCCGCAGTACAACGACTAAGTATATAGTTTTACGGGGAATGGCAATGAAAAGATTACTTGTCAATCTTTGCTATCTCCTGCGCTTCCCAGTCCTCCCACTGCTTCATGGCTTCCTTCCAGTCGGTCTGTTCGCCTGCAGCAACGGCTTCCTGCTGACGCTGCGCCTCGTCGCGCTCACGGTCGCGCTGACGCTTCGCCTTCATGTCGGCGATGGTGCGGTCGTCGAGAATCACGATAGCTCCGCGCTGGCGAGCGTCGAGCAGCTCCTTAAGTCCGAACGCCTTGCCCGGCTCGTTGAAGTCGGAGATGTTGAACTCGTAACCCACGCGCAACTGGTGGCGTATCTCCTTCTGTTTGGCGCGGTTTGCCGAGCCTTTCAGACTTAAGAGGCGCGCTATTGCGTCAAATTCGCTTTGCGAGTATTTGTTCCTTCCCATGTTTATGTTATGTTTCAATTTGTTAAAAAACCAACTTTTTAGCTTAAAAAACTTGGCGCGTTCGTCGGAAAGCTATATATTTGCGATATCATTTTAGAGATTTCGTCTATTACGAAATCGATTCATTGAGGTTGGCAGCATCCTGCGCCAACCTCTTTTGTTTTTTCTATACCCTGTATGGTCGGTGGTGATGCCCACCTCCCCGTTTTAGAAGGTGAGCATGAATCCGAAGCGTATGCCGTTCTTCTTGATGCCCGGTCCGTTGTAGTTCATACGGCGGACGTAGTCGATGGCGAGCAGCTTGAAGATGTTGTGTACACCGACAGTTATCTCCCAATACGGCTCGTTGTTTCTGAACTCGCGCGCATCCTTCGGGAACTGGAAGAGCATTGCGTCGTTCTGGTTGCGGTCGAGCAACGGGTTGTTCTTGTCGGTGAGTGCGCCCCACATGCCCTTCACAGAGATATACTCGCGCCACTTCAGCTTCTTGATGAGCGGAATGCGGTTGAGCAGCTTGCCGTTCATGTCCCATGCTACTGATGCGAACGCGTAGCGGTCGGTGAGGAACTCCATGTTCTTCATCATCGAGAACGTACCCTCCCACTCAAGGAACGTGATATTGACGGGCGGCATGATGAGCAGCGGGAACGGAACCTTGTTCCACTGTACGCCTCCGTCCAAGTGCGTGTCGACATATCCCCACGAACCGAGCCAGAAGCGCTTGTAAATCTTCGCCTCTGTGAAGTTGAGGTTGTACTGTCCGCCCAACACGTTCTTCACGCCCGTAGTGTGGCTGAGTGAGAACTCAGGCGCATCGAGGTTCACCGGCCAGCGGTGCTGCTTGGTGTTGATGAAAGTCTGTCCCGGACAGTAGCGCAGCATGAGCTGTGCCTCCGTAGTGCGTATCTTTCGCACGTACTCATTGCCGTCGGGAGCAGGGTTGAGCGTTGCGCCAGGCATCTTGATGAACGCAAGGTCGCCGGTTGGCTCGTTGCTCTCCGCCTTCAGCGACGTGTGGAACGAGAGTCCCCAGTCGGTCTCGTACACGAACGAGAGCTTCTGACGGTTGTAGAAGTACATTTGGTCAACCTTCTGCGTGCGGAACGACATGAACATGTTGTCCTTGTTATGTATAAGGAACTTGTCGGCAGGCGACATTACGTCGTAACCTGTCTCGAAGATGATGTTGCGCTGCGGGAACTCGAACGGCACATTCTTCTTTGCGTTGAGCGAGTAGGTGAACTCGCTGCCGTAGTAGTGGTTCTTCGACTTGGTTCCGTAGGCGTAGTAGCCGTTCCAGAAGAAGTGATTGCAGAGATTTGCCGTGGTACGACCGCTCAAGCGGAAGCGCCAGTTGTCGACAAAGTTGTTAGAGATGATGGTCGTAACCGGTCCGATGTCGAACTTCGATTTGGTGCGCATTGAGCCAGTCTCCACGAAGTTCTCGGCAAAGGCGCGCAGACCGAAGAGAATCCACTTGAAGTTCTTCGACTGTTCTATGCGATGTATGAACGCCTTCATCGACGACTCGCCGTGCGACAGCTCCACCGTGCGGTACTTCGCCCAGAAGTCGTCGTCGCGTATCATCGCGTCAGCCTCGTGCATGGTCTTCGCCTTGCCGCGGAACAGCTTTGAAGGCAGTTCGTCGAAGGCATAGTCGTTGTATCGTGTCGCCTTTGTTACGAGCATCTCGGCGCCCAACAGCTTCAGTTCGGCAGCCATGTCGTCGGCAGAAAGCGCCCACTCGCCGTTCGGCAGTTTGGTGTACTCCTGCGTAATCTTCATGTCGTGCACGAAGTTCACGTCCGACTTCTTAGGTAGAGTGAACGAGCAGCGCTTCACGTGCAGCGACGAGTCGGCAAGCACGTATAGTTCGCCGCGGAAACCGAAGTCCTGCTGATTGTTCGGAATAAATTCGAGGTGATAGCAGAGGTCGCGGTCTACGTACACCGTGTCCTGAATGTAGAAACGGTAGAACGCGATGGCAGTCTCGCCAATAGGCGATGTGAACTGATACTGCATCAGGCGCATGTGGTCGTCGTAGATGTCCACGTCGGTGAACACCTCGCGCAGCATAGTGTTGAGAATCTCGCCGGTCTGCAGCACGTTGTTCACGCCCTCCGAACGCTGACCCTTGATGATGTCCTTCTCCACCTTCGGGTCTTTGCGGTAGATATGCTGCGTAACCGTCTCGTCAACGCTCACCGGCAGAATGAGTTTGCCGTTGTATGGCGAGGTCTCAATCTGGTCTTTCACGTAGGCACGCTTCTTGAAGAACTTGCTCGAGTCGAGATCTGTAGGCTTTATGTCGTTCAGCGAGAACGTAATCTTCTGATACTTGTTGTACTGATAGTAGTCGTAGTTCTCGAGATGGCTGCGCTTCTTCGCGGCGATGACACGCTTCATGAGCTCCACCGCCGGATTGTTCTTGCGCGAATAGTGTTCGCGTTTCTGCTTGATGACCACTTCGCCGAGGTTGTGTGCGTCCTCCTTCAGCACAATCTTAAGATGCGAAGGAGTCTTCGGACCCACCTTTATGGTCTGAGGCTGAAAACCTACCGAACTGAACGTAAGCTCCCAGCCATTATGGCGCGCAATCTTGAACTTTCCGTCCAAATCGCTCGCCTCTGCCACATGATGTCCCTTATAGATGGCGCTTGCCAATGGTATCGGATAACCATCGGTATCATAAATTTCACCAGTAATCTGAGCTTTGACCGAAACGACCAAAGCTAATAAAAGCGTAATACTAAAAAACCTCTTCACCTTACTAATTGTATATGTTTATCCTATTGTTCCTAAAAAATGGACATAAACGCCACTATATAAAGCATTTATAACCCTATAGCCGTTTCATTTTGCAAAGTTATACATAATTATTAAAAAAGACAAGAAAACTTTTTGCCTTTTAATATTTTTCTACTAATTTTGCACACCATTGTGTTTCTACGCAACACTCGCACGATATTTACACATTAATAATATATATAATTACATAACTTAGTACACTCTCCGATGAACAACGTAAAAGAAAAAGCAATCATGTTCGGCAAAGCTCAATGCTCGGCATGGGTGGCATCGGCGGTGGACTTCGGCATTACGCTCATACTCACCAGTATTGTGGACGTATGGTACGGCTACTCCACGTTCATCGGTGCGGTGTGCGGCGGACTCACCAACTGCGGCATCAACTACCGTTGGGTGTTCCACACGTTCGGCATGAAGAAGAAGTATGTGGCGCTGCGATACACCTTCGTATGGGTAGGCAGCATCGTGCTCAATACCGCCGGCACATGGCAACTGACCGAGCTGAGCGGAGCAAACTACATGATATCGAAAACCATTGTGGCTGCATTCGTGGCTGTGTTCTGGAACTATCATCTACAACGCACATTCGTGTTCCGCGCCAACCGCAACAACCAGCAGGCATAAGTCGCAGGCTACTTGCTGTATCGTACGGTAGCCCATCCGTATCGTATGCTTGCTCATGCGTAGGAATATCGTAAAAGTATAGGAAAAGAAATAACAAACATACAAAACGTAAAATAAAAGAATATGAATTACAGGGATTTCTTGCAAAAGGTTATCTATGCCATTATCAACCCTTTCATTAAAGGCATGATAAAGATCGGCATTACTCCCAACTTCATCACCACAACCGGCTTCGTGCTCAACCTCGTAGCGACAGCAATGTTCATCTATGCCGCCGAGCTTGCAGAGACAGAGGCTTACGCATGGATAGGATGGGCTGGCGGCGTCATTCTCTTTGCCGGTCTGTTCGACATGATGGACGGACGCCTTGCTCGTATGGGCGGCATGTCGTCTACGTTCGGCGCCCTTTGGGACTCAACCCTCGACCGCTACAGCGAGCTTTGCACGCTCTTCGGCATCTGCTACTATCTGCTTATGCAGCAGAACGACTGGCAGTGGGCTGGTGTCGTTACATTCGCAGCTATGGTTGGCTCGGTAATGGTGAGCTACGTGCGTGCTCGTGCCGAAGGTTTGGATATCGAGTGTAAGGTAGGCCTTATGCAGCGCCCCGAACGCGTTGTTGTTACAGCCGTTGGAGCCATCTTCTGCGGCGTTTGCGCCAATGTCTGGGTGCTCGTTGTGCCGATGATCATCATCGCCGTACTCGCCAATATCACCGCTTTCTGGCGCGTCATCCA
>OBAD01000463.1_pt1 | contig 11262 bp, 7 predicted proteins | sample 1494861 | NCBI WGS metagenome assembly OBAD01 (sample SAMEA3360681, study PRJEB22359) | human gut metagenome | biome: ENVO:urban biome; feature: ENVO:human-associated habitat; material: ENVO:feces | place: Bangladesh | collected 2011
AGAATAAACTTAAGAAATTAGGGCAAGCACCTATCCCGGTTGCTTGCCCTAATTGCTTATATAATTACATTTATCCTTCCATGCACCTACTTTGCAAATCCACGAAAGCCTCCTCTACCTCCCTAATCAGATAGTCCAATTAAAAGTTCTTGTATGACTCTCTTTACTATAGTTTCAGATTTACTTTTCCTTCCACTCCTCTATTGTAAGAAGTCCTTCTCTCACTTCATTGTTCGGGATATCGAGCAAGAACGACTCCGTGTCCTGGTCATAATCCTTGATGGTGAGATAGCCGCTTTGGTAAATCATCGGCAAAGGCTTCTCTATATCCGCCTTATAGTCATCAAACTGTGGCACCCCATAATATTTTCCTACCAATTCATCCAGATTCTCATCAAAATGATTCAACAGACGCACAAGGTAAGTAGGCGTGCCGCTTTTAAACCAATACCCACCTAACTTCATGTTGTAAAAAGCATTGAGCAAGCTGAAAGGATTGAAAACATCCACCATTTTCTCACTGAAGTGATAGCCGTCATATTTCATTTTCAACTTTTGCAGCATCTCCTCTTCCGTGCAATGATATATCTGGGCAATTTCCGCTATAGGCTCGGCAAAATATTTCTCCAGTTCATCCTTGGTAATACCACAGAGAGCCTCGTAATTTCTGCTTAAGCTGATGTCAGCAGGTTGGTTAAATCCACTGAACATGCTGATTTGCGAGAATTTCGTAACACCAGTGAGGAACACAAAGCGAAGGTCTGCGTCAGCCCCCTTAAAAGTGGTATAGAAAGACTTCATGATGTTGCGATGCTTTTCCTCCAAACTAATCATCTTACCAAGATGTTCGACCTGATAGTCAAGTTCTATTACGTCCAAAATCGGCTTGTCGTATTCATCAATGAGCACGACGGCACCAAGACCCGTTTTCTCATGAGCAGCTCGAAGTACTTTTTGAAAACGCAACCCCAAGTCATTGCTGGTCTTGGCAACTTCATATTGAGCTTCCCATTCGGTGAGATTATCCGACAGAACATCTTCTAAAACTCCATCATTCAGATAGTTGCCCGTACTGAAATCTATGTGAAACACAGGATATTGCTTCCATTCTGTCTCCAGCTTGTCAATAGCAAGTCCCTTGAATAGCTCCTTGTTTCCACGGAAATATTGTTCCAAGGTTGACACTAGAAGACTTTTTCCGAATCGCCGAGGGCGACCCAGAAAATATATGTTTCCCTGTACTAGTTGGTATATCAAATCAGTCTTATCAACATAGACATAACCACCATCGATTATTTTGTCAAATGTCTGGATTCCTATTGGATATTTCATATTGCTCACATTTTTCCGCAAAGTTACATTTTTTCCACGAAACTGCCAAATGATTCTTGCTATTTATTTAATAACGACAAATATTTTCGCAATACCGATGGGTGACAGGGGTGACAGACCCCTCCACAAAAAAACAGGAAACTCGTGTCACTGGTGTCACCCAACAAACTGGCTCCAATAAAGGGCTTGACAGAAAACGGTGACAGGTGACACTTTTATATACTCTTTTTTTTATGACTTACCGCGCGAAAATAGATAAAAGATTGATAATCAGAGGGAGACATCCAAATTGGAGGGTAGTGGCTCCAATGCATAAAAAAAAGATGAAAAGTAGGTGTCACCGACACCCTTGAGATTTTTTGTAAAACTTTACGCTTTTCAGGAACAAGCCATTTGAAGGAAGGAAATGACTTGTTTGCAATGAGGGAATGACTTAATTAGCAGTCCTAAATGACTTGATTACAGGTCCTAAATGACTTGATTCGCTGTCCTAAATGACTTGTTTACAGGTGCTAAATGACTTGATTACAGATGCTAAATGACTTATTTGGGAAAACAAATACAAAAGAGAAAAGCATCAAAAGGGATAGAAAGGGATAGAAAAGCATCAAAAGGGATGGAAAAGCATCAAAAGGGATAAGTAAGCGCCGGAGAAACTGTAACTTTGCAGCGTCCTTCAGAACTTGAAGTGGCAGAATTTGGTATAACAAACAAAAATTGAAAAAAATGGAAAAGCAAATAACACTTTCTGTAAACAACAAAAAAGCCGAACTGACATTGACATCAATCCGACTTTTGAATATTTTCAAAACAAGAATCCGTTTAGAACTTCTTGAATTTCAATCGCAAGGTCTTCGAACGAAGAATCATCTTGCTACCACTGAGTGCTTCTTTAGCGAAACCTTCAGGAAGATTGTTGATACCATAGTATCGCAAATCGTTGGTAACCTCAGTCAAAGGAATATCACCACCATCTTCTCCGTTGTCCTGATGGCCATGATCAATAAAAGCCTGAGTAATCTTCAAACTATCAGAAGTTTGCTCAAAGCGGAAATACATCCGCTCAGTATTATTGTCATACTGTGTTGCCGCAATCAGTTTAAACTCAATTCCCCAGAAGACATGCAACTTAGACATATCAACCGTCTTGCCATTCTCAAGAGAATCAATACTCTCCAGATGCCAGAAGCCATCAAGCTTGCCATTGTCACTGGATTCCAGTTCACAGGAAGAGAAAGCAAACATGCTAATAGCTACAAAAGCTACCATCATGGCGTGAACAATCTTATATTTTTTCGTAAACATATTCATACTCCGCTATTAAAGTTTAAAGATGCCAGACTTGCTTACCGTCAACTGGAAACCAGCATTATGACCCAACATCTGGTCGCTTCCAAAATCCATACCATACGCACCTTTCACCTTCCAATCATGGTTAAAGTGATAAGCACCCTCAACCAGAAAACTTACATTGTGATGCATTTTATTGAATGGAATCCAATAAGTACCCCATCCTTTCTGGAATGTACCCAACACTCTATATCCGAAACGTTCAGTTGGCATACCGTCAAAACCTAAGTGATAAGCAACAAAACGGCTATTTAAAACCTGGATGCTTCCATCGGTGTTATAAATTGGAGAACGGTAAAGCGGATTACCCATCACCTGTCCCCAATGCTGCCAACCTGGATAATTGGAGTGATTATAGTAGTTATCACAACCTGCAAGATGGTCTGGAATATTCTGTGTACGATCGTGATTGTAAGGACCGCTCTGATATTTTGTGTAAATATACTCTAAGACCACATTGCGCAACCAAGTACCATATTTGAGATTCAACTCCAATCCAAGAAGTATGTCCTTCAACTTATATCGATAATAACGGCGCTTGGTGTGAGTATTCCATTGATCACCCGTACCATATCCATCATAATCGAGGAAGAACATAGCGCTATGATCCTCGAAGAAATGGTCTCCGTAAAATCCGAGTTTCCAGGAATCAGCATCATAATTGATACGGAACACCCAACTGCCCAGCATATTACCTGCCACATTATGATACTCCCCATCGGAAGCATCTGAACCTCCAGGAAAGAAAGCCTGCCACATACCCTTTAAACCTCCTTGAGCAGGTTCAGCCTGCATCACGCCATCCACATTTTTATACGGTGTTCCTCCAAACTCTGCTGCCATTTCCAGTCCCAACTCCACGCTCAGCGGGAAGAAAGAGTCTTCATTACCTATCCTCAAATATCCTGCCTTGCTATGATAAAGCATACCATCAGCATACTTGGACTGGCGCTGGGTAAAGTCGTGCTGCCAGTTCTCATCGGTCATCTTACCATAGGCAATATGTCCCTTGATGGCTAACCAATGATGGGCAAAAGGAAGGGTCCAATACTCCGGCAATGCCAAGCGAATCTGAGGAACAGGACGAGCATTGATACCCAAAGTCTGGCTACCACTGCTTAAAGTCTGATTCTTCAGTTCCATAGGATACTCCTTGGCACCGATACTCAGCACACCATGCAGCCAGCGAGCTTCCACAAAAGCCTGCTGAACCACTACATTACTCGTATAATGAATCGGTGCTGCCACATCCAAGCCATAACCGATGCCCCAACGACGGGCTGAATCAGTACCCAACGGACGGATGACACTACCACGGAGATAACCGTTGTTCTTCTCCAGCGAACTGAGTCCATGCTTATTAGCATTGAGCCAAAGCGGAGTCTTACCCTTGGAGAAAGAACCCTGCATCTCCACATTGTAATGAATGTCCTTGCCCAAATCCAACTTACCCGGATCTACATCCTCCTGCCAAAGATACTGGGCAGAAACTGAGAGAGGTAAAAGCAGAAATGCACTAAAGACAAACGCTTTTTTCTTATTAGTCTGATTAAATTTCATCTATAATTACTTTCGAAAGTTTTAATAATAACGGAATTTTTCACCTTTTATTATATATAAGGGACAAATTATTGCATTAAGATAATGACCTTTAGGGAATTTCCCCCACCTCTTTAGGGAAAAACCTTTCCGCTTCCAGATATTTCGCCGTATCTTTGCAGCAGAAATAAAACAAGAAGTCAAACTTTATAAAGAGATATGATTATGAAGAAGTTTATATTAGCCCTTGTAGCAATGGTCACAATGACCTTCACTACTGCATCTGCAATGAGTTACGAGCAGGCTCGCCAGCAAGCTCTCTTCTTGACAGATAAAATGGCATACGAGTTGAACCTCACAGACGATCAGTATGAGGCTGCTTACGAAACCAACCTCGATTATCTGATGAGCGTCAATACAGTGGATGACCTCTACGGAATCTACTGGAGACAGCGCAATATGGACTTGAGCTATATCCTCCTGGACTGGCAATATCGCACATTCATCAATGCCACATACTTCTATCGCCCTCTCTACTGGGACGCTGGTTACTGGCATTTCGGCATCTATGCCAGATATCCTCACCGCGACTACTTCTACTTCGGTCGCCCTCACTTCTACGTTTCCTATTGTGGAGGACACAGCTGGAGAATGAATGGTGGTAGAAGCTGGTATCATGGACGCAGTTTCGGTGGTCCACGTCCTGGCGGTCATCCAAGAGTGGGTATGCGTGACGGATTCAACAGAGGAGATTTCGGTCGTGGACAGAGTTTCGGAAACATGAACCGAAATAATGGAAACTCAAACCGCAACAACGGACAGAGCTTCGGAAATATGAGCCGTGGCAATGATAATCGCCCTCAGAGCGTGAACAGACCACAGAATAATGGTGGTTTCGGCAACCAGAGCAGCAGTTTCGGCAACCAGAACCGTCAGTTTGGTAATCGCCAGAGCAGTACTCGTACTACTGTTACCCGCGAGAATCCATCAAACAACAGCAGACCTGGCGGATTCTTTGGAGGCAATCGTGGAGGCAGTTTCGGTAGTGGTTCTTCTATGATGCGCAGCTTTGGCAGTGGCAATACTACCAGCCCATCCAAGAGTTTCACTCCTCGCTCTAATCCAGGAAACGGTGGTGCTTCTTTCGGAAACAGTTCTCGCTCCTTCGGTGGTGGCAACCGCTCTGTAGGTGGACCTACAAGAAGTTATGGTGGTGGTTCTCACGGCAGTTTCGGAGGACGCAGATAATTTTGAAAACATTAATTCATAAGATATAAAAACAAAAGAGTTATAAAATTCAAGTAAAAACAAAAGAGAGTTATACAATACGCTGATAATAAGTTAAAGAACAGACCATTTATATGCATAACATTTACCATGCTGAATAATTAAGTATAGTAAAAGATGAAAGTTCAATAGGTTCAACATAGGTAAAAGGACCAATAGAGAGTTATTTACAGAGGCTTCCCCTTTCTCCTGCAACGGAAAATACGGGAAGCCTCATTTTTTTATATTAATCAAACGTTTCTTTCAAGATAATAAAAACACGTATGATGATTCGTTCAAGAAACTGTTCTTATATCAGATACAGAACTGAATAGAACAACTGAGCGGCGAATACATAGAGCACGATGAGAGGAGATGCCGTAGAAATGCCATACGACATACAGCGGAAAATATCCTCCACTCCCTTCAGATTATCACTGATAACACCAAAACTACAACAGACTACAGTTACAGCAAAAGCTGTATAAGGTATGATGCTCTGCGTAAAACTGCTTGGAAAGAGACCGCCCATCACATTCAGCAGGATGGCATGAGGAAGCAGGGTAAGTGCCAGCATGATAATCACAAACACACCTAACTCAAAACTTGCCACGCCCATCGCAAAACGCTGACGATATTCATCTGGCTTATAATGGACAATACCACTTCTACAGAAAGCTCCATAAGCGATACTACCCAACACCAGCCACACTAATATGGGCGAAGCTAAATTATCCTGGAACTGACCGAAGAACCAGCGGATGCCCTCAGAACTCAAGAGCGAACGGTTATAGTTCTCCGGCATCGCAGCCGTCAACAGCCACGAAGTCAGCATCAGCAGGATTTGAGCCACGCCCAAACCTAAAGCCAAATACGAAAACACCTTCATTTTCTTCATCGTTCTCTCTATTCTTTTCCTGATTAAATCCTATTCTATATCTTTCTTGATGCCGCAGCTTATTCTGGATCAGCCTCGAGATTGTCGATATCTAAGATGCGAAGTTCGCAGGCTCTTACCACCAGACGGGTAGCATTGATGCCCATACCATTGTTGCCATCAGGGAAGAGTTTCTGTACCAGTTCGTTCTGTCGCTTTTCCAAACTCTTCACACCGAAAGGCATACCTCGCAAATTGGTAATCTGCTCCTTGGTATAACCGAGGGCGAGATGGCGAAGGAAGCGCTCGTCATATTCGTCAATCTCATAATTTACCAAAGCCTCCTGGCGCATCAACTGACTATTGACACTTTTCTTGAAACGTTCTACGATTTTCTGCAGAATCGGCTGATTAAAAACCATCTTCTTACCACTCATGCAGGAAGCCACATCGCCACGGGTCAGGAGTTCCCCACTCTTCAGGATAATACCATCGCAACCTGCATCAAGAACATCCACCCAGAGCTTCTCATTCAGGATTTCTCCCGTGAAAATCAATACCTTTACGTTAGGATACTGTTCCTTGGTATAGCGGCAGATTTCTACACCCACCGTAGTGGAACCGCCCAAACCAAGATCGAGAAGCACGAGGTCAGGCAACTGCTGTTTGATGAGTTTCCAATAGCTCACCTCACTGTCAGCTGTTCCGATAATTTCAGCTTCGGGTATATCGTTTTTGAAAATTCCTTCCGTACCTTTCAGTTCCAAAGGTACATCCTCTACTATGATTACTTTAAAATTGTCCATCATCGTTTATTTGAGTCTATGTTGAATTTATGTTTTAACTATCTTTGATTCTATACTAACATCCCCGGCAACACCACCTCAATGACCAGGAATCCATCATCAGAAGGCTTTGCCTGGATACCGCAGCCACGAAGATTGGTCGTTTCTCCCATCTCCCTCACTATCTGGCGGCAAACTAAGAATCTCATATCCACGGTCAGCGGAGTGAAAAGGCGATGATGCAAGGAATCGTCGTATCTCAATTCTGAGAAGACAAACTGGCAGGTGGCATAAGCCGTATGCACAGTTTTGATTTCCTGTTTCACTTGCGTGATGGCAATACCATGCGCCTTGGCAAGATCCTTCACGGTTTCCTGTATCAGTCGGAAGAGATAATCCTTCAGCGCAGCATCACACTTCAGATTGGTTTCCACCTGTTCCATCGCCTGCGCACTCAGCATCAGATAGATGGATTTATAGTAATCTACCAATTCTTTCAGAGAAGCTACATCATCAGGGGATGCCTCTATCAACTGTCGGATACGTGACGGATAATACATCGTCTCATGCTTCAACGTAGAGAGGCAATTATCTAATACAGAATTAGATACGTGCAAACGATCATTCTCAAATCGCACCCGTCTCAACTCATCTTCCAGCAGTTGATTATCTGCCTCCTTGCCATTCGATAAATCCAGTCCACGTTTCAGTTCTTCCTCAATCTCATGCACCACCTCATCCAAACGGAAATTGGCACGGGTATGCCGGGACTTCTTACTCCATATTTCCCTGATGCGCTTCAACTTCTCCGGTATAGACTGGTCGCTGAGCAACAGAAGATTGATATCACGGATGCGATCCACCGCAAAGCGATAGGTCACTACATGGCGATAATAGAGCAGATAGTAGGCTATCGGCAACTGCAACAACAGGAGAAAGAGCAGGATGACAGCTACCGTCTTGGAGTTTTCCGAACTCTGCATCGTGCGGACATACTCAGGCAGTGTATTATCAGTACTCCGTTCCCGGAAGAGTTTGGTATAAACCTTATTGTTTCTATCATACAAAGTCCATTGATGCAAGGCAAGCGCAGCCACCGCACTCTCATTTCTGATGTCGAGAATAATGCTGTAGTCGGTCGTCACACTATCAGCAAACCATTTCAGTTCGGCAGCTTGAGAGAGTTTTGGACTGCTCACCATCAGATTTTTACCCTGAGGATACTGGCGCAGATAATGCTGATTGAGATAGTAGATGGCAGAATCAGCAAATGCCAAGGTACGCTGGTATGTACCATTGATATTGCTAAAATAAGCACTGTCGGCAAAGGCATCAGCCAAAGTAAGTTCTCGGGAAACCTTTCCGGTAGCCAGGGTATGCTGATGTATCTGGGATGCAAAAGACGACACGGATGATGCCAACAAAAGAATGACACCAACGATCATCCGTCCGATTCCCTTAGGCAGTCGGAAACGGAACACACTACCCTTTCCCACTTCACTCTCTGCCTCAATATGACAAATATTGAAGATACTGCTCACCTTCTTATATTTCTCGATGATACCCTTGCAGTTGAGGAGTCCGAATCCATGACCGCCCGTATAGGTACGGTCGAAGACATGAGCCAATTGTTCCTCATCCATTCCCTTACCGGTATCAGCGATGACGATTTCTACGTATTTATCATGTTCCTCTGCAGAAACAGTAACCTTACCTCCAGCAGGAGTAAACTTGCGTGCATTATCGGCGATAGTATTGATCATAAAGAGCGTCAGGGTGCGGTCTGCCTTCACCTTAGCTGCAGTTGGCTGCACATCGAGTTTTATCTTCTTCATCTGGAAACTCATCTTGCCCTTTGCCACAATATCGAAAAGCGGCTGGAGAGGGAAAGAGACGATACGGAGATTCAAAGTTCCCTGTCGCATCTGAATCCAGTTGGTCAGGATGGTGTTATACTGGTTGATCTTATCCGTCAGTTCTGAGATATACTCATACCGCTCCTGTTTCACCTCATCCGGGGTACTTCCATCATCCTCTGCCAACTTATCCACCTCATGAATCATGCGATCTATAAAAGGTGTAATGCTATTCACTAAAGAGACCTTGGCACGCTGCTCCAGATTACGTTTTTTATTGTCATCAAGATGCAAACGGGCTATAGATATCTCTTCATCCAATTCTTCTGTTATTTCATTTATATCATTGATATACTGTGCATTACGCTGCTTCCACTGCTCTAAAGGTTCAAGCAGGGAAGACAGCGGTTTAGACTGTATCTTTCTTCTTCGCATACGGTCGAAGAGATACAGGAGGATGACCACGAGCAATATCATGACGAGTACCGCTGCTATCATGAGATTGAGCTGCAGAGCATTATCATCAAGCAAGGTGGCGCGAGCTTCCAACTGCCTGTCCTGACGGGTTCGCTCCTGCAAGTCAAGATAGATATTGCGGTTGTAGTCACTCTGCTGTTTGTTGTCGAGCGCAGAATATACCAAACAAAGTCGTTCGCGAATAGAAGCCACCAGATCGGGAGCTGACTTGATATTCTTGCTCACTTGCAGGGCACGAAGCAGACAGTCGCCTGCAGAATTATAATCCTCTATGGCAAAGTAACATTCAGCCAGCGTACGGTAACCACCTGCTATCTGGTAGGTATCACCATACGAGATGAAAAGATTCAGCGCACGCTGAGCTAAATTACCAGCCAAGAGCGTATCTGGCATCTGTTCTACATTCAGATACTGGATAGCCGGCAGGTTATTTCGGATGAGGAAATCTCGCATCCTTCCATTCTGCAGATGTTCACTGATAGCCTGAAGGGCATTAGCCTGCCAGTAAGGATAACCGCCGGCCATCGTACCATCGGGCATGATGACTCGTCCGGCTGAAGCCAACATATAGCATTGTATCAGATAGTCAAATTCCGTCTGTGCTATCTGTTCAGACGTTCCATTGGTGATCGCACCACCCGAACCGATATTATATAGATAGTTGAGATACTGGGCAGTATCTGCCTCAAGAGCATCCGCATCAATATCGTTCAAAGCCTTCAGCATCGGTTCTTCCAGACCGACATAATAACAATAGGTGGCATCAACGATATCAAATTCGCTATGAGCATAGGTGGCACGTCGCCGCTCACGGGGTGGCAGATTGGAAGCCTCCTCGCCCAAGCGGCGCAAGCGCACCATCGCTTTCTCGCGATAGGAATAAAAATCTTTGTTGTGAGATTCCCGCTGACAGATGCGCATCATCTGCACATCAGCAATGAGAAGCTCCAGTTGATTGTTGCTCTTTTTTTCCACAAGACCGAGCCATCGGCGAGCCTCCTTGTAATTCATCTTTGCCATCTCTACGAATGCTAAGTTATTGCAAGCCTCAGCATACCCGGCACGATAGTCATCAGAAAGAGCTAAAGCTCTCTGTGCCAACATCTTAGTAGAATCAAGGTCACGGTAGTGATAGGCGTATGAAAGTGTATTCAACCGATCCACCTCCTGCTTATGAGAAGGACCACAAGCTGAATAGAAAAACAGCGCCAACATCATCACAATGAAGGCGCTGAACTTTTGCGTGATATTAATTTTGGCCATTAAGCCATTAAATTCTCAATTAACCACGAGCCTTGGCAATATAGCCAAGAGCCTCTTTACACTTAGCAGTAACTGCAGCCCAGTCGCCAGCAGCTACAGTCTCCTTAGGGAAGAGCTTAGAACCCATACCTACACAGAGAACACCTGCCTTGATCCAAGGAGTCAAGTTCTCTTCAGTTGGCTCTACAGCACCAGTAACCATGATATTGCTCCAGCGCAAAGGTGCCATTACATTCTTAACAAATGAAGGACCACCTACGTTACCTGCAGGGAATACCTTAGTTACATCGCAACCTGCAGCCTGAGCATTGTTGATCTCAGTTACAGAACCACAACCAGGAGAATAAGGAACCAGGCGACGGTTGCATACTGGAGCAATCTCTGGATTGAAGTTAGGACCTACAATGAAGTTGGCACCCAACTGGAGATAGAGAGAAGCTGTACCAGCGTCAACGACTGTACCAGCACCAAGGATCATCTCTGGGCACTCCTTGTCAGCCCACTTTACCAACTCACC
>OBAD01000465.1_pt1 | contig 11225 bp, 11 predicted proteins | sample 1494861 | NCBI WGS metagenome assembly OBAD01 (sample SAMEA3360681, study PRJEB22359) | human gut metagenome | biome: ENVO:urban biome; feature: ENVO:human-associated habitat; material: ENVO:feces | place: Bangladesh | collected 2011
TATAGAAATAATATACAGAAGTCAGCAAATATCGTCTGGGATTGGTGCGGCAAGATGTGTCAACACGGCAGAAATTACAATTCGCCTGCCTATTAATCCTGTTGTTGGTCAAAAGTTTTACGTGCTACAGGAAGATACTGGCAAGGTGAATATAACAGGCGACAGTGACCATCAGATAATCAAGTTTAACAAAAGCATTGTCACGACGTGCAGTAGCAACACGAAAGGACAAGTCTCCATTTTTATCTGGAGTGGAAAGTACTGGTTTGGTTCGTTCCTTACTGGTATATTGTAGTAGTTTACGAAACAATTTAATTTTATAAGCTTATGAAAAAAATAGTAAAAGGTAATGACTTCACACTGAAGATTCCAGTGATGAAGATGGTAGAGGGGCAAGCTCAGGCTTTTCCTCTGCCAGCTTGTACCGATATTATGGTACAGGTGTGCAATCAGTTTAGGCGCATTCCTCTTGCGTTTACGATAGATGTAAAGGAGGATAATGTGCTCCTGGCAAGAGTGGAGGGTGACAAGATGAGCCTCGGAACGTATGCCATTGAGGTAAAGGGTAAGATATTCGGCAACGACTGGCGAAGCAATGAATACCCTCAGTTTTCCATTGTAGCTAAGAATGCCGATGCTGATACCGAGTTTGGTGAGACTGATGAGGGCGACAACAGCGTGGAGATGGATACCGCCTTGGTTATCCTCCCTCCTACGGTGGAATTGTCAGACCTCATTAATAAGACTAACGAGGCTCTGAAGACCAATAAGGAAACAAACGATACCCTCAATGCGAATGAGAGCGCACGCAAAGAAGCCGAGGCGCAACGAGTATCTGCTGAGTCTGAGCGAGTATCTGCCGAACAGACGAGAGTATCTGCTGAGGATGCTCGCATGACGGCAGAGGTCAGTCGTGTAAATGCGGAATCCGACCGAGAGAGAGCGGAAGATGCTCGTACCCAAATCGAGATTGAGCGACAGGCAAATGAACTTACCCGAAAGGATAACGAGGCGAAGCGTGTCAATGCTGAAACATTAAGGAACAATGCCGAGAAGTTGCGTGTCTTGCAAGAGAATGAGCGCAAGGGTAACGAGGACGTTCGTAAGTCAGATGAGGATGCACGTATCAAGGCTGAAAGCGCACGTAGCAAGGCTGAGACCAAGAGAGAGGAAGATTTCTCTGCATCAAAGGAAGCCGCTGACAACGCAACCGAAAAGGCTTTATCTACTTATTCCCACCCTCCTTATGCTGATAGCGATGGTTTCTATTACAAGTGGAATCCTGACACGCAGAGTTACGACAAGACGGATGTGAACTTGAAGGCGCAGCCTAGCAAACCAGCCTTTGTCTTTAAGTCGGTTGAAGAAATGGAGACTACGGACATAAATAACTTCGACCTGTATGATTATGTTATCATCAATACCGACGATACAGAGGATGAGGACAATGCGAAGCTGTACCTCATAGACAAGAACGAGGATGGCACAAAATATTACCATTACCTTGTTGATATGAGTGGTTTCCGTGGATTTGCTGGCAAGACACCTCAAATCTCCATCGGAACGATTACCACCCTACTTCCTAGCGAGAAGGCTAGTGTAGCCATGACCAGCGACGGTATGGATGAGCAAGGAAACCCCAAATACGTCATTAACTTCGCTATTCCGCAAGGACGGAAAGGCGATAAGGGTGATTCATTTTCTTACGCTGACTTCACGGCAGAGCAAATCAAGGAGCTACAAAAACCTGCTACTGATGTTATTGCAACACTTGGTCAGACCAAGGTGGATTGTGAGAATGCTACAAAGGCAGCAAACGATGCTGCTTCTGACGCTACCGTAGCTAAGACCAAGGCAGAGAACGCTGCTTCTGGGGCAGAGAAGTGTAACGTCATCCTTGAAGGCTCTACCGTCAAGGTGACTGACCGAAACGGAGAAACGAAGTCAGTAGATGTTATCAATACCGATGAAGAGGTGACTGTCACCATCTCCTCTTCAGTAGAATCTATCAAGGTGGCAGGCATTAAGATTAATGTGTTCCTCAACAACGGCAAGACACCTCAGAGCTATACCACCAACGCAGAGGGTAAGGCTACATTCACTATTGACCGAGGTAACTACTATCAGGTTGTGTTCCCTGAATACGGCAATGCGCAGCCTATCGCTCCTCAAGGCTATACAGCAGTATTGGGCAGTCGTAATATCAATGTAGAATATCTGCCTTACGATGAAGACAGTATGGAGAAGGCGATTATCACGGTTACTAAGTACGATGATAACGTAGGGACGGCATGGGAAGGTATTCCTGTTGTTGTGACCGTTGACAGAAAAGATACCACCTATCAAACTGACGCAAAGGGCCAGGTAACAGTATTTATACCCTACAAGAAGGAATACACTGTAAGGATTGATAATCAGGATGGCTATAATGTTAGCTTCAACAAAAATTCGAGAACTAATACAGCGAATGTTCCTCAGAGACTTATCGACTACAGGTTCTATCAGTTTAAGGCAGGTATTTTTGTAGTAGATATTGACAAAAATGAGTACTACATCGAGGACTGGGTAGCAGCAGGCAAAACCGCTGATGATGCGGTAGCTATCAAGGTGGCGGATGCCTCATTATTAGTCAATCATGGTACTTTCTGCATCCGTACAAGTGATATTAAGAACGTGTCGCAGTTGGTCAGTAAGATATGGTGCACACAGAACTTACAGTTCGATTCTATTGCGCTGAATGGTAATAATGTAAAAGATGCAAATTACTACAACGGAGAATCTTCATCATACCTTATCAGACAGGAGGCTCAGGAGCGAAGTTTATCTGTGCCAGCTTTTGATTATGCCTACGATCAGATATTCACAATCGGTGGTGAAGAACTTCATGGATTTGTCATGTCGGTTGGTCAGGAATACGTACACGTAGCCAATATCGGTATCATCAAACAGGTGTTGGAAACCCTGTATGGCGAAGAAGTGGCCACTAATTATTACGACTTTGTGATGAAGAAATACAGATGGACTTCTACGCAGGGCAGCGCTACGAACGCTTGGAGCTTCAGTAGTAGCGCAAACTACGGCGGCAAGTGGAGCAGTCTCGTGGTCCTGCCGGTTTACGCTTGTTAATCTCTTTATCTCTTCAAAATCTCTTCCTCTCTCCATGTAAGCAGCGAGCAGGCAGCGAGCAATGAGCAGGGAGGGATATAAGAGCAATTTTTAATTTCATTACCTTAAAAAATGGCATTTACAGAGGATTTGTACATATATAAAGATACGCTACTCTTGTGCAAGATATTACTCAAGTATAGTAATAGCGTGAGTAGAACCGTCAGATTTACAACCTACAATGAAGCGGTCGTCAAGTCTTGTACAGCTCTTGACTTGGTTAGGAGAATTAACGAAAGTTGGGAAAATAGAGAGGAGCGTATGCACGATTATATTCTGCTTATGTCGGAAGTCAAGTCGAGAATCAGCCTCCTCACGGATGCCGAGTTTTTAAGCAAGAAACAGGCAACCAACCTTAATATGATGTCAGACAAGGTACTGAAGGAGGCGTACGGCTGGCGGAAGTCTGAGCGGAAGCGCAAAGGCGAGAATTGCAGAGTCAACGACAATGCGAGAGTGCCGTCACTGGATGTGACAAGGGGTACAATCACGCAACTCACTTATGTGAGAAGTGAGCAGACTGAAAAACAGAGAATGTACCGAGATACGCAGAGCAGCGCTACGAACGCTTGGAACTACAGTAGTAGCGCAAACAACAACAACAAGTGGAACAGTAACGTGGTCCTGCCGGTTTACGATTATCCAACAGTGGCGAATGCCTCTGTATTTGCTATTTTTAAAGGGATATGAAATTTGAAAGAGAATATGTTACGATAGAAGAGGTGTATGCCGCCTATTATGACTGCTGCAAGCATAAAGGTTCAACACCAGGTTGTATCGAATATCAGATGAACTACATTGCGAATAATTATCAGCTATATATCGAACTCAACTTGATGATATATGAGATAAGTAAGAGTAAGGCGTTCTGTGTAACGAGACCAAAGCTCAGGGAAGTGTTCTGTGCAGATTTCCGTGACCGCATCATTCACCATCTGCTTGCGATTAAATTTGCGGACATACTCGAAAGCGAGATGACAGACAAAGCTTATGCCTGTCGTGTGGGTAAGGGTACTGATTACGGCATCGCTGATGTCAAGAAACAAATAAAGCGAGTTAGCGATAACTATACTAAGGAAGCGTGGATATTGAGAGGTGATTTACAGGGCTTCTTTATGAGCATCAATCGTTCGCTCCTTTATGGCCTCCTTGAGAAGGTTATCAGAAAAAAGTATCATGGAAGTGATATAGAATGGTGGCTATGGTTATGGAAGAAGGTTATTACGCACGACCCGACAAAGAATTGCGTAAGGGTTGGCGATTTGAGTTTGTGGGATAAACTACCGAAAAACAAGTCGCTATTCACTTGCGGAGAAGGTGTCGGCTTACCAATCGGGAATCTACCTTCGCAGCTTCTTGCAAATCTCCTGTTATCTCAATTCGATAAGCTGATGATAGAGCGAGTAGGCAAAAATGGTGGGTATGGCAGATATGTGGATGATTTCCTGGTTATCAGTAGGGATGAAAAGTTGCTTCTGAATATCCTGCAAGAGGCAAGGAACTATCTGTTAGAAGAACTTGGACTTACCTTGCATCCTCATAAGGTCATCCTTCAGAGAGCCGCGAGCGGTGTGAGATTTACAGGCGTATTAATTCGTCCAGGCAGGGCACTTCCAAACCCACGAACGATAGAACATCTATATGACGTGATTGATAGGTTTGGGATAGAATCTGACCCAAAAAGCGAAGCCTTACAGAGGTATGCAAACCGCATCAACAGTCTGATGGGTATGCTTGCTCATTGCAATACTTATAACATTAGACGAAAAGCGTGGACTATGATGCCGCACAAGGACAGAGTTTTCTGCATAAATATGAAGAAAATTAGAATAATGAATAAATATAAAATGTAAAAGATTATGAAAAAAATTAATTTTATTAAGACCTTTATTCCTAAAGGCGATTTTAAAGAAAAGTATGAGCATGGAGGAATGATGGTTCGCCATCTTGCTGCTGTGCTTAATGAAAAAATGGGAGCTTACGAATGCTACGAGTGTACCGTTCCTATCGGTGAGTACGATGAAAACGAGGTTCAGAAGGCATTTGTTGAGTTTTCGGCTAAGATGAATGCTTTGAAGCTTGAACAGGTAAAGGCTGATAAGATAGCAGAAATCACAGACTACGACACCTCATCATCGGTAAACGGCTTTATGCTAAACGGACTGCTGGTGTGGCTCGACAAGGCGACACGTGTCGGACTGATGAACTCCACCACTATCGCCAAGGCGGCAGGGCAGCAAACGACAACTCTGTGGCTTGGTGGACTGAAGCTGGTAGTGGACTGCGACAAGGCTATTCAACTGCTCTCTGCATTAGAGATGTACGCCCTGGAGTGCTTTAACGTGACCGCAAGCCATAAAGCAGCGGTGAGTGAGCTGACTATCATCGAAGAGGTAGAAGCTTACGACTTCAAGGCAGGCTATCCGAAGATGCTTGAAATGAGTGTGTAATAATATCATTTTCCCATCATCGGGAAGATGATAGCACCATTTTCCTGATGTCACGAAAATGGTAAGACCATTTTGTTGACGTCGATAAAATGGTATCGGTGTGTAACTAATTCAAATTCTAAAGACTATGTATGTATTAAGTATTATTTCTTTCCTCTTACTTGGAGTTTTTTTGCTTCTCGCAGCTATGCGTTTCGGCATTCCGGACATGATGAGTGATGTATATTACCAGTTGCAGAGGTGTACGGGCAGTGAAGTGATAGGCGATAAGCGCAAGCGAAACTATGGCTGGGTGTTTACCGCTGTCATGGTGGCGAGTGCGATACTGATGCTCATTCCTATGCTCGATTCGGGCAGGGGAATCCAATGCCTTGCTTTCTTGGGGTGCGCAGGACTGATGTTCGTAGGAGCTGCACCCAACTATATTGACAAAGATACCCTGCCCATTCATAAATGCGGTGCGATAGTAGCAGCCGTCGGGTGTGTAGGCTGGTGTATGAGTGTAAATATCCTTCCTACGGCCATCCTTGCAGTGATGCTTCTGCTCACCCTTTGGATTTTGAATAAGCAATGGGAATACTGCCTTGTAGATCGTGATGGACGTGGACCGGAAATGCACTTGCATCCCTGGTATTGGATAGAGATAGCTGGTTTCCTTGATGTATATCTCACATATTGGTTGTGCGTATGCTGAAAAGACTGTTTACCCTCAACAGGCGAGACTGGATAGGTCTTGTCTGTTGGTTTCTCTTGAGTGTAGTAATAGGCATCATAGCCCTTCCGTTGATGATTTGGCGGGAGGTTTATCAGTACGACAAATATCAGCTTTCCCGTTTCGAGTGGGAAGATATAGTGAGATATTCGATTGTCATCATCATCGGTAGCGTAGTTAATTATTGGTTATTAGATTTATTGTTATGAAGATATTGATAGATAGAAAATGGAAGAAGGAGGGTTACACCATCAGCAAGGTGTATGTAGATGGCGAGGATTTCCACTGCAATTGCCTTGAGGACACCGACCGTGGATTGTATCAGGGCATGAGTACCGCGGACGTGCTGGCTGTAAAGGAAAAAGGCAAGACCGCCATTCCGAGAGGCACCTACCATGTGATCTACACCTATTCCCCTCGCTTCAAGCGCCGCCTGCCCCTATTAGAGAATGTCACTGGCTTTGCAGGCATCCGTATTCACCCCGGCAATTCGGCCAAGGACACCGAGGGCTGCCTGCTTTTTGGCAAGAACGACAAGGTGGGATGGATCAGCGACTCAAAGCTTTGGACCCTTCGCATCATCGAGAAGATGAAGGAGGCTTGGGGACGTAATGAGAAAGTAACCGTCACAATCCAATAAAGGTAAAAGAGTAAAAAAGTAAAAAAGTAAAAAGAGCATTTTTGCTCCAAGATGGACTTTTAAAAGTAAAAGGTAAAAAGGTAAAAATGGCAGGGATATATATTGCCCTACTGATTTTTTTACCTTTTTACCTTTTTACCTTTCGCAATCGCCTTTTTACTTTTTTAAATCGCGCTCCTATCTTTGCGCCAGATGGCAGCCATATAGCCATTTTTCTCATTATAGAATTTGATGCAGATCCTATCCGAATTGATGTAGTAGAGACTGACCACTCTTCCTTCTGTGATATAGCCATTGATGGTAGCTTTTCCGTTCTTGGTTGTATAGGTAGTTGTGAAATCCCACAAGCCTTCTACCACCATGCGCATTGTTCCATCCTCATTAAAGGTCATAGAAGCTACGTGGTTCTTTCCAGTTGCATGATCTGTTACCAGAGCATACCATGTGCCACGTAGTGCCATATCATGATCCGTAGCATCTGAAATATCATCCATCTTTTTGCCACAACTTAGTCTGCATTCATTTCCGTTGGCAAATGAGCCTACGATGAATGGTCGCTGGTCGATATTGATAGAAGTTCCGCTACCAGTTAATGTGTTGTTTTCCTCCAAGTGGATGCCGGATAAGGTTCCGTTCAGCAGGTTGCTTACATCAAAATTAGCCGGACGACCGAGTACAAACTGGGTAGTGAGCTTATCGCCTGTCATTTGCCAGTAGCCAAAGCCGATGTTAGGCTCACCACCAACTCCACCCGGTGCGAAAACAGGACTGCCCTCGTAAAGCACCATGTGGTTCTTGTAGTAGGAGTAAGTGCCAGTGGTGCTATTGATTTTCCACTCTTTGCCAGCAAGATACTCCTCGATATTCACTTTCTCATCATCATCATCACTACTACTGCAGGATGAGAAGGCAGTAGTCATTACGCTCATTGCCATCATTGCACAGAAGGCAAGAATAGAACGTCTCAGTTTGTTTTGAATTTTCTGTTTCATATTTTCTTATATTTAGAATGTTTTATTTTTTTACCCTTTAAATAGCAAGCCTGCTCTTTTTTACCTTTTCACTTTTTTACCTTTTTACCTTTCCAAGTCCCATTGTTTCACGCAGAATTTATTATCTTTGCAGATGAGAAAACTCGGAGCATGATTCCGAGAGATTTCTGGGTGAAAAATCGGCTTGTCGTCGGGAAAGTAATATCGAAACAATCTCGAAACAATCTCGAAACAATACCGAAAGATTGATAGAGGTCTTTTTCGTGAAAAATCAACTATCATTTTTAGGATTTCTTTCTGTCATTTCAGAGAGAAATAAGACGGAATGTTTCACGCTCACGAAATCTCACCCACAACAACCCCGTCTCTGTCTCAAGAATTATTTTATTGTACTTTTAAACTCTTAAAAAGTTATGGCAAAAGTAAAATTTACTCCTGATGTGGAGAGCATATCAGGTAAGCTCTGCTCCAGAAGCGGAGTCATCTATGCCGTCAACAAGCAGACGGGTGTTACTCACCGACTTGAACGACACGAACATTCAGATCCCAACACCGAGGCTCAGCAAGCCGTGCGCAAGACCTTCGTAACGAAAGGTAAGTTTGCCGCCGCTTGGTGGAAAGCCAACAAACCTTCCGACAAGCAGCCGAAAGGCAGCGAGAGTTATCAGCTCGTGATGAAGGCCTACAAGAGTCAGCACAAGATTGGCAACCCTTACGGCTATGCTTGCTCCCTCGTAACCGACGACATGAAGGTGAAGTTGGGCGACCTCGACATTACGGGCAGTGTGACTGCCGGAGGCAGTCCTTCTGTTCCTGGCGGTGGATCACATGGTGGCACTGGCTCGCAGGGTGGCACTCCTTCCACTGGCGATAGTGGCACTCATACCGAGGGTGGCGGTTCGCAGGAAGGCGGCGGCGAAGGCTAAAATCCTTTTTGGCGGCATGGAGGACCGAGTTTTCTCTGTGTCGCCATTTCCGTTTTGCTGATTACTCCTTTCCGTTTTGCTGATTACTCTTCTGGTAACAACACCACCCCTACCCTTACTTTCTTACCGCAATAAGGGCAGAAAGTGGAAGTCTGCGTCATCTGCTGCTGCTTTTCCGATACCAATCCGTTTTCGTGAACGGGGTAGGCAGGCTCACCCGGTGTCTCACTGATAAACTTCACGTCTTCACAAAAGAGACCTTCCGGCAAGTCTCCCCGCAGCGTTGCATTCAGGGTTTCACCCTCATGTTTTTTTCTTGCTTCTTCGAGTTTTTCCATATCAGTAGCACCCATCTTGATACTCTTCTCGTCAATCATCTTCACTATCTCTTTTACGCTTTCCGTATCAATGCCGGGGTAAGCCTTTCTTATGACATCCTGCAGTCCCTTCATAATTGAGCTGGAATCCTCCTTCTTTTCTTCTGCCTCCTCTTCTGGGTCGGGGTAGAAAAGGTCGGTGATGTCGCAGCCGATGCCTTCAGCTATCTGCATGAGCTTGGCAACGGTAGGGTTTCCGCCTTTGATGATGGCGCTGATATTCGGAGCGATGATGCCTGATTTCTTCGCCAGTTCAATCTGACTCATATTGTGTTCGGCAAGAGCACGTTTAATATCCAGTTTCTTCATTTTATTACCTATTATTATATTATTTTCGCTGCAAAAATACGATAAAAAAACGTATCACGCAAGTTTTTGACATAAAATTACGGAAAAAAGTAATTTTTCTTAGAAAATGTTTGGAGGTTTCGCCAAAACTCCTTATCTTTGCACCGTCTAAAAAATAAAAAAACGAAAATGGAGCATAGAGTATCGAAGCACGTAACGTGTCTCTGATACAGAGGCTGCGTATAGATATATGGCAGTACGAACTCCCCTGCATGCGATGTAATGTCGTAGGCGTGGTAAGCTCTCTTCTATGCTCGAGCGTTTTTTACCATTAGACAAGGGGTTAAGGGCGTACTGCCTCTTTATATATATAATATGTGCGTCAATGTCTAACAAAAATTAGTAGCATAACATGAAAGAAACAACCATTACCCTACCAATGGGTAAAGCTGACCTCCAGGAGGCAGCCACGGCAGTAATCGAGCAGCTTGCCACTGCACCACCCGATTTCTCACAGATGAGCGACGAGAGAGTTATTTCCTATACAATGGGAGTAGAAGTATTGTGCGAGTGTTTGCGCTCCACGTTTCAACCTAAAGTATCGGTTATGAACGGATAATTTTTCCCTTTGGTACTTTTTTACCAAAAGGTTAAAAAGTAGGTATGTATTCATTTTAAAAGTAAGAAATCATGGTAAACAATAAGTTTCAGTTAACAAAACAAAGTAGTGATAGCGAGATAAAGGCATACTTTATCCAAGTGTTGAATCTTTCAAGAAGTAAGGATGAGTTTCCTGTGAATTTGGATGAGGTTTGGCCGTTGGTATTTAAGTTCCGTTCTGATGCCGTAAGAGCATTGTCAAAGAGCAATTTATTCGTGAAAGACATTGATTATCAAGTTTTAAGCACAAATGCTCAAAACTCAGAAGTTTTGTTCCACTCCAAAAATAAGTCTAATGAGGCGACTTCTGACAATATTAAAACAGGTAAGGATGGCAGAAATTTAGGTGGTCGCCCACAGAACACCTACATGCTCAGTGTTCCATGTCTTGAGTTCTTCATCGCCCGCAAGGTACGTCCGGTATTCGAGGTTTACCGTCAGGTATTCCATAAGGTAGCAGGTGGCGGAATTGGTCTCGGCAACCAGGTATTCCAGTCTGTGCCGATGGGTTTGGAGGAGACCCTCGCACCTTTGGCTCGCTATCACACAATGATAGAGGATCGTTTCAGTATTCTGAAAGGAATGTTATCCAATGCAGGCATAGAGGATGGAGAAGTAAATGAGAATGGCTCCTTGGCTCATGTCATTTTTAATTGTCGTGACTTCTATCAGTCTTATCGTGACTGCATCAACAAATTGGTGTATGTAGAGACGGCTTTCAAGCTGGAGGGGCCGGGAGCTTTCTCGCAGTATAATGAGGATTAGTCAGTATTATAATTATGAGAAATACTAATTTTGATTAGTACTTTTTGAAATTTAGGCAAAAAAGTCTGCATCATATTTTAATGTATAAAATGATGCAGGCTTTTCTCTCTAACAAGTATATACATACATTTTCTACTTATAGTTATGTAATACTATGTAAAAGCATCGTGTAGCAATTAAGCGAATTATTTATTTTCTCCTCTAACTATTTGTGTTTTAAATAGTTATATTTTTCACTTTAAGTACAATT
>OBAD01000466.1_pt1 | contig 11221 bp, 8 predicted proteins | sample 1494861 | NCBI WGS metagenome assembly OBAD01 (sample SAMEA3360681, study PRJEB22359) | human gut metagenome | biome: ENVO:urban biome; feature: ENVO:human-associated habitat; material: ENVO:feces | place: Bangladesh | collected 2011
CCTTGATGATGGCCTGGAGCTGCTCGAGGTTGTTGAAGTTGAATGCAGGGATAGCGTAACCACCCTTGATGGCTCTTGCGAACATATCACGTGTGTTCACCAAGCCCAATTCTTTGTAGTTTACCATAATTGTTATTTGTTTTTTATAAAACGTTGTTATCGTTATTCTGTTTTTTTAGAAGCAACATTCGTGCCATTCGAGCATTTGGCATTATATGAATTTAAAATGTTGCCTTTTCACGTGCAAAGTTAATATTTTAATTTGTCACAACAAAGCGTAGAATGTTTTTTTTATGTTTCCTTTAACTTACAAATTTCTTACAATTAGATTTTGTAATACTTACTTTGCAAATTAAGGTTTAATAGGAATATATTTTAGAGGCAAGATAGTCATTTTGTATTAGTAATACGGGTTTGTCTGTTTTGGCTGTATTAATTTATTTGTATCCTCAGTATGGATATGTTTGTATCTGCTGCATAGATATTTGTATTAAATGTATGGTTAAGATGAGACATGTGGACATAAAAAAAGGGGCTCCGCTGAGTCCCAATCTTGTTAACCTTAAATCTAATACCATGAAAAACATTGCAAATTTATAGTTTTTAATGCAAATGGCAAAACATTTGTAACATTATTTTTATAATAATGTACACGAGAGAATAATTTATTGATATATATCAATGTAAAAACTGGTATGTATGGCAATAAACGCGCGAAAAAAGCGTTATTAAAATACAATGAAACAAATATCCCTTATTATATATATGTGTGTCATGGCGCTTATGCCGACATGGGCACAAGAGCGTACGGTAGAGAATCGTCCGTATACCGACTTGCGTCCGCTTCACTTTGGTGTGGTGGTAGGTACGCATATGCAGGATATGGAGTTGGTTAATGCCGGACCGCAGATGATAACACTTGACGATGGCTCTACGCAAGAGACGCTTGTAAGTGTAGACCAAAGTCGTTGGGACCCAGGAATAAATGTGGGTGTTATTGCAGAGATGCGACTGTCTACATACTTTCAGTTTCGTGTGGCTCCTATGATGTATTTTGGTTCGCGTCATATTGTATTTCGTGACTTAAAAACACTTGATGCCAACGAGCAACCTACAGAGACACACCGTGAGATGAAGTCGGCCTATATAGCATGTTCTGGTGATATAATCTTCTCAGCTCCCCGTTTCAACAATCATAGGCCATACCTTATGGCTGGTATTGCACCTATGTTCAACCTTAGCTCTAAAAGTAGCGACTACTTAAGGCTAAAGCGTCAGTCATTCAATATTGAGGTAGGAGTAGGTTGCGACTTTTATCTGCCATACTTCAAACTACGTCCTGAGTTTAAGTTTGTATATGGATTGGGTAATGTGCTCGATACTAAACACCCGAATGAGTTGCGTGACAAGAATCTGCTGAAGTTTGCCAAGTCGGCTTCAGAGGCGAGAACAAAGATGATAGTAATGAGTTTCTACTTTGAATAAAAAACTATACAATTATGAACAAAGCAATTAACACAAACAATGCACCAGCCGCTATCGGCCCTTATTCACAGGCTATAGAGGCTAATGGTATGGTGTTCGCATCAGGTCAGTTACCTATTGATCCTGCTACAGGTGCTTTTGCCGAAGGCGGTATTAAGGAGCAGACACGTCAGTCGTTAACCAATGCACAGAACATCTTAAAGGAAGCAGGTACCGATCTTGGTCATGTGGTTAAGACTACTGTCTTCCTTAGTGATATGGACAACTTTGCTGCTATGAACGAGGTCTATTCTGAGTTCTTCGTTCAGCCTTTCCCTGCACGCTCGGCTGTAGCGGTTAAGACTTTGCCAAAGAATGCACTTGTTGAGGTTGAGTGTATTGCGGTGAAGTAGAATATTTTAATGTAGTTTTTATAAACAATAAAAACCGTTGGGCTGAATGTCCAACGGTTTTTTATGTTTATCCCCTAACCAAATGCCATGCTTCTCTTATCCAAAGCACGAAGCTTGAGCCAATGATTATTATAATCCAGTCTTGCAGCGACAGTCCAATGACATTGAAGAACTGTTGCAGCACCGGTGTTTCCACCATTATAATCTGTCCAACTATAATAATGCCCGATATATACAGCAGACCGCGACATCCTTTGAAGTGCAAGGCAGAGCGATGTGTCTCGAATGCACGTGCGTTGAACAGATAGAAGAAGTGAGTCATCACGAATATTGTGAATAGCAATGTAAGTTCATACTCAGACAAATTTCCCTCTGTCCAGAACGACAATGTGCCAATACCAGCAAACAGAGCCTGATAGTTTATCGATATCATATCTGTAAGACTCTGCACGTCAGCATGCTTGAATACAAGTAGGAAGAAGAACAACATCACAAAGAAGAATCCACCCACACCGAATATCTCTGAGAGCATAGGACGGTCTAGAATGAATGCTTCACGGTTGCGAGGCTTGTCTGCCATAACACTTTCAGATGGTGGTAGTGATGCAAGAGCCATAGCTGCAAAGGTGTCCATAATAAGGTTTATCCACAACATCTGGGTAACGGTGAGAGGAGACTCAGTTCCCATAAATGCGCCAATAAGTACTATGAGGCATGCAGTAACATTGACCGTAAGCTGGAAAAGCAGGAATCGTTGTATATTCTGGTACAGCGAGCGTCCCCACATCACAGCCTTGCCTATTGATGCAAATGAGTTGTCGACAATGGTTATGTCGCTTGCCTCTTTTGCAACGGATGTTCCGTCTCCCATAGACAAGCCTACTTGGGCTGCTTTCAAGGCTGGAGCGTCATTAGTTCCGTCACCGGTTACGGCTACAACCTGACCTTTCTTCTGTAGCGACTCAACAAGTCGTTTCTTGTCCATAGGTCTGGCACGGGCTATAATCTTAAGATCGAGCACACGATTCATAACCTCTTCGTCGGTAAGAGCGGCAAACTCAGGACCTGTAATAATGTTATTGTCGGTGTCGGCATCAGTCCAAAGACCTATCTGTCTACCAATCTCACGAGCAGTAGCAGGTGTGTCGCCTGTTACAATCTTGATGCTTATGCCGGCATCAATACATTCCTTTACGGCAGCAGGTACATCGGCACGTACGGGGTCGGCAATAGCAGCAATGCCAATAAAGTGTAAATGTTCGGCAGCCACCTTACCGTCTGCAATAGCCACTTCGTTCTCGTCAAGTATATCAAATGCAAATCCCAGTGTGCGCATTGCACGGTTCTGATATTCCAGAAGTTGCTTTTCAATACTACCGCCAGTAGCTCCCTCGCCAGCAGTCTTGCATAGAGAAAACACTATTTCTGGTGCTCCCTTTACATATATAATACGTTTGCCGGGCATCAGGGCCGACTTTACTACAGTTGCCATATACTTGCGTTCGGTGGTAAATGGTAGCTGTTCAGTAACTTCGGCTTCTTCGCGCACTTTGCGATAGTCGATGGCATGACTATTTAGCCACAGCAACAGTGCACCCTCTGTAGGATTGCCAAGTACACGTGGATGTTCTGGGTCAGTAAAGTCGAGCTGTGCTGTAGAGTTTACAGCAATGCCTTCGGTCACGGCCGAACTATCTGGAGCAACGCCATAGAATTGAGCATCGTCCACACGCATCTGGTTTTGAGTAAGAGTACCTGTTTTATCGGTACATATAACAGTAGTTGCGCCCATCGTTTCACAAGCGTGCATCTTGCGCACAAGGTTGTTTGTTTTCAGCATTCGGCGCATACTGTAAGCCAAACTTAGTGTTACAGCCATTGGTAGACCTTCTGGTACAGATACCACTACCAATGTAACGGCAATCATCAAGGTTTGCAACACGTATGCTATGAACGGCATAAGGTCGAATCCCTGGTATGAGGGGGAGAAGAAATATATAAGTATTCGGCCCACGATAATGCCTACACCTACAACATAACTCATCTTAGCTACCCATTTGCCAAGGCGGTCAAGTTGTTCGTCAAGAGGAGTACGTACAGAGTTGTCTATTTGTACAGCCTCAAACACTTTACCTTGTTCGGTGGCATCGCCAATAGCTGTTATACGCATGATGCCGTGTCCCTCCATAACCTTTGTACCCTTCATTACGTGGTTGGACGCAAATGTTGCCTCTTTGTCGAATAGGCTCTCGTCGGTAGTCTTAGGACACATAGGCTCTCCAGTTAGTGACGACTCGTCAACGCTAAGCTGTATAGATTCCAACAACTCGCCATCAGCTGGCACTTCCTCGCCAGTGTTCAGCACAACGATATCTCCTACCACAATATTGCGTCGTGGCACTTCAGTGATGTTTGATTGGCGAATAACTTCAACTGGTTCGTCATCATTAACCTGGTTGAGTATGGCAAACTCCTTGTCGGCTTGATATTCAAAGTAGAAAGAGAGACCAGTGGCGAGCAATATGGCTACAAATATGCCACCAGGTTCAAAGAATACAGCTGCTCCATGTCCCAATCCTAAGTACTCGTAGAACGAAATGCCAATCGAAAGCACTCCAGCAAGGATAAGGATGATGATAAGTGGATCTTTGAATTTGTCAAGAAACTGCAGCCATATAGGTTTCTTGGCAGGCGGCGTAAGCACGTTTTCGCCATGTTCTTTTCGGCTGGCTTCTACCTCTTGAGCAGAAAGCCCAGTGTAGTGATGTCTTGTTTCCATTGTTGATTATTGATTGTTATTTTTGTTAATGCTTCTGTAGGTAGTGTATCCTTTAGCTTATGGAAATATTACCCGCTTTGCAAAGGTAACAATTTTACCAAATAAAAAGATATTAATAACAATACAATTGTGTTACAATTATAAAATAAAATGAGTACATTTGCCAATGATATACAACTGTGTTGTATTATACAAGTCATATGCTATGGCATTTGCGTGGTTTACATAGTATAAAACCTATTCATTATATATATAGTATGAAACAATCAACAATCTTTGCTATTGCCGCAGCGCTGTTTGCTTCTACATCAGCCGTGGCACAGGTTAGTTATCCGCCCGCTCAAAAGGGCACGACAGTAGATGAATACTTCGGCGAGAAGGTGGCAGACCCATATCGTTGGCTTGAGGATGATATGAGTCAGCAGACTGCCGATTGGGTAAAGGCCGAGAATGCTGTAACTCGAAAGTATCTCAACAGTATCCCTATGCGAGCCAACATTCTAAAGCGTCTTAAGGAAACTGTTAACTATGAGAAGAGTGGCATACCGTTCGAAAAGAACGGCAAGTGGTATGTGCACCGCAACAATGGATTGCAGAACCAATATGTGCTTTATCAGATGGATCGTCCCGATGCTCCTACCTCAGAACAACGTGTATGGCTTGATCCAAACAAACTTAGCAATGACGGAACTGTGGCTCTTAAGGGTGTCTATTTCTCTAACAATGGCCGATATATGGCTTATGTCATATCGCGCAACGGTTCAGATTGGGAAGAGATATACGTAAAGGACTGTCAGACTGGTGCTGATACCAGCGATCATATCGTGTGGGCTAAGTTTACTGGTGCCACTTGGTTGGGCGATGGCTTCTATTATAGTGCATACGATGCGCCCGAGAAAGGTAGGGAGATATCCGCCAAGAACTCGGTACAAAAGATATATTATCACAAGATGGGCACACCGCAGTCGGCAGATGAGTTGTTTTATATGAATCCTACTCAGCCTTTGCGATTCTATGGCGTTAGCGTTGATCGTGACGAGACTGCTATGATGGTGACAGAGTCGGGTATGGACAATGGCAACAACCTATATGTTCGCGACCTTAAGAAGCCAAATTCGCAGTTCATACAAATGTGTGCCGATACACGATATCAGTATGCTCCTGTTCAGACAGTTGACGGCAAGATATACATACTAACCAATGCAGGTGCTCCAAAGTATCGGCTTATGGTGGCTGATATCGCACGTCCTGGCTTTGTCGATTGGCGTGAGGTGGTAGCTGAAAGCGAAGATGTGCTACAGGATGTAACTTTTGCCGACGACCGTATGATTCTGAAGTACTCTAAGGACAATTGTACCCAGCTCTACACATATACAGTTGATGGCAAACGTACAGGCGAGATAAAATTGCCTACATATGGCACTGCTTCCATCAGTGGCAAGCGTGGAAGTAAGGAAGTATTCTATGACTTTACGTCATATACCATACCCAACTCGGTTTATCGTTACGACCTTGCCACGGGCAAGAGCACTGTACTGTTTACACCGAATATAAAGTTCCGTACACAGGATTACGTAACCGAGATGCAGTTCTATACAAGTAAGGACGGTACACGTGCTCCGCTCTTCATCACATATAAGAAGGGACTTAAGCTCAATGGTAAAAATCCTCTGTTGCTCTACGGTTACGGTGGTTTCAACCTTACTTTAAGCCCGTATTTCCTAACCAATTACATTCCGTTTATGGAACGTGGCGGTGTATATGTGCATGCTGTTTTACGTGGTGGCGGCGAGTATGGCGAAGACTGGCATGTGGCAGGTACAAAGATGCAGAAGCAGAATGTGTTCGACGACTTTATATCAGCAGCCGAGTATCTTATTGACAAAAAGTACACATCAAGCGAACGTCTTGCAATACAAGGTGGCAGCAATGGCGGATTGCTTGTTGGCGCTTGCATGACTCAGCGTCCCGACCTTTTCCGTGTATGTCTTCCGGCTGTAGGTGTGATGGATATGTTGCGCTATCACAAGTTTACTATAGGTTGGAACTGGGCACCCGACTATGGAACCTCAGAGGATTCTAAGGAGATGTTTGAGTATCTTAAGGCCTACTCGCCTTTGCATGCACTTAAGCCTGGAACAAGTTATCCTGCCACTCTCGTCACTACAGCCGATCATGATGACAGAGTTGTGCCAGCTCACTCGTTCAAGTTTGCGGCACGTCTGCAAGAATGTCAGTCAGGAACTGCTCCTGTGCTTATCAGTATAGAAACAAATGCCGGACATGGTGGCGGCAAGCCTCTTGCAAAGCGTTTGGAAGAACAAGCCGACTTGCTGAGTTTCACATTATGGAATATGGGAGTGAAGAAGTAAAAAATAAACTAAAAAAAATAGGAGTTACTGATTAGGTAACTCCTATTTTTTTATAAGTTTTCTTGCAAATTCAATTATTGTATCTTCTCCACGCAGTAGGTCGTCTTGCGATAGAGAGACAGAATAGTCTGGATCAATACCGAATTCGGTAGGTTGTTTGTCGCGGTTGTACATCGGACATGCCGAGAAGCGTATGTTCCATCCTATAGGCAACTCGGAAGAGTAGGGCATACCAGCTCCTCCACCAGTGCGGTCGCCAACAATCGTAACATTAGGGCAACACTTCATGTACTTTACAAACTCGTTTGCGGCGCTGTATACCGATCGGTTAGTCAATACAACGGTGTGTTTCTGCCATCTAACTCCCTTGCCAGGTTTAAGCCATTGCTCCTCCATAGCCGAGAACTCGTTGTGTCCTTTGCCAGTCTTATGCTGCATATATCCCACAAGAATCTTCTCGTTGGTGAATCTTGCCGCCAATTGCTCAGCCGATGAAAGCATTCCACCGGTGTTGTCACGTAAGTCTATAATAAGTCCATTGCATGGTGCGAGGTAGAAGAGTATATCGTCCAGATTGCCTGCACCAATGCCATTGGCAAATGACGAACATTGTATATAGCCCGTGTTGTCGTCAAGTCGGCGGTATTTCATACCTGATGCAATGCGATAGTCGGTACCAAGATAGCGTCTTATCAGAGTATCGCTTACGTTAGACGGATAATCTTCATGCCATGACCAGTTGCGTGCTATGTCCCACGACGAGTACATGTTGACGTGTCCGTCACGCAGTTCGGCAAGCATATTGCCTAAAACCTCAAACAGTTGCGTGTCGGTCATGCCGTCATTTATCTGCTTTGAGTACTTATCATGAATAGCATCCCAGTTGAGTCCATACTCTGCTTGCTTGTAGTCGAAGAAACAATAGTGCTCGTCAATAATTTTCCACAGAGCCTCAAAATTGCCTCGTGGATTGTCGGCATACTCATGTTCGTCTACACATGCCGACATACTGAATATGGCTATACATGCTATAGCTATATTCAGACACTTGCGGCAAAATCTATTAAATGTTATGCTCATTTATGAATGTAAAAGTTTTTCTACTTCTTCAATGCTAAGCCCCGTTCCCTTAGCTGTCTGTTGAACATCAAGTCCCATATCCAATAGACGTTTGGCAGTAGCAAGCTTTTCTTCGGCCATACCTTTAGCCATACCTTCTGCCATGCCTTTCTCTCTTCCTTCAGCCAAACCTTTCTCTCTTCCTTCAGCTAAGCCTTTCTCTCTTCCTTCAGCCAAGCCTTTCTCTTGGGCTGCAATCTCAGCCGTAAACGGCATTCTGCTTAATGCTTCCATATGCTTTAAAACGTAAATCCATTTATCAAAATCTGTATCACATTCATCCACCTTCTTTTCGAAAAGTGGAAGTACCAAATAGATGAAGCGAAGTTTGTTTGACGCTATCTCTCCGCTTTCCTTATCCGCCAGAACTATATCGGTTCTGAACTTATCAAGCTCTTCTTTGTTCGAAGTGTAATTCATAAAGCAAACGGTGTATATAGGTAGAAACCTGTATGCGTCTTGCTGTTCTGTCTTACCTTTGTCCACTTGCTCGAGTACACTTCTACACGCATAACAGATGGAGCGGTCGAGAAAGTTCGGCTGCCATCTGTTTTGCATCTCCAATATAAAGCGTTCACCTGTGTCGGTTTCGCAATATACATCATAGATTATTCCTCGCTGGTCTTTGGTTGAGGGCAATTCTTCCTTGTCCCTAAAAACTACATTCTTTACTTGAAGTTCTCCAACCAACAAATCATTAAGAAAGCTAATCAACAAGTCTTTGCTGAATTCCTGTCCGAAGAGTCGTTTGAATCCCCAGTCAGTAAAAGGATTGATGTATTTTCCCATAGTGACGAGTTTTTAGATGTCTCAATGCAAAGATATTGATTTTCTGTGAATTTAGTATTGTTTAAGCTTGTTTTTTCTTCCAAAAACTTGTCTAATACATGAAAGTAATGTCTACTTGTTCAGCATATACTCCAATTGTCTTACCTGCTTGTCGGCATTATGTTTGCGTTGAGTTGTCATTCCCTCAGCCTTAAATCCGTCAAGTTCTTTCTGTAATGCGTTATACTTGATGTTCTGTTTCTTTTCCTTGTATTCTTGGCGAAGGATATAAATCTTCTCGGCATCCTGCAGACCTTCTACAAAACGTTCGAAGCGTATACTTGAACGTGGACCTGGATATATACTATAACAGTCGCCCGAAGCCCAAGTGCGGAAGCGTGAGTCGCATAGTGGGTTTTGTGTCCAACTATTGTACGACCAACGCAGATAACCGTCATAGTCGGCAGCCACAGCATGTATGGCTGTCCATGTACCCTCGGCAGGAGGCGAGAATGTAAAGGTATTAGGGAATCCCTCTACACAGCATGTATAGTAGGTGCTAATCTTGCCTTCCTTGCGACGGCGTTCCTTAACTGGTGTCGGGTAATCGTTTCCGTAGGGTATACTATAATAGTATAGATCCTTTTCAATCTCGTCGTGATATGTACCTGCAAGTGTAATCTTGAAGTCGGGGTCGGCATCCTTGATAACCTTTATAGCAGCCTTCATTGCTTCCATCGGACGTTCGTCCATAGATATTGCAGTTTTCTCGAACCATCCTTTTGCACGCAGATGCTTGGCAAAGTCTTTGAGGAACACGCCCCAATACTCTGTGTAGGCATTGTCGCCGGGTTTAGTCTTTACAAATTGTATGCGATTGGTAGCCTCGTCGTAGTAGTCGAACTGCAAGTTCCATGGAATCATGGTGTAGCAAGATATAAGCCTATCGATGCCCACCTCGTTCATCATAAACTCCACCCAACGGTCGAACACAGCATAATCGTATGTCCATGATCCGTCAATGTGTCGTATGCGTGTAACCATCGAGTCGAAGTGGTCCTCAGTCTGTCCATTCCACGGCTTGTGCATAATGCTAGTAGTAATTGAATATTGTCCAGCATCGCGCAGCATTCGCATAATTGGACGCATGGCATCAAAATGCTCTTTGCTCCATAGTGGCACGTTATAGTAGCGAGCCACCGAGTAAGGGTTCTGCCAAAGGTCCAAGTTGAGGTGCCATTGTTGAGCGTCGGGCAGAGTATGTGCCAATACCTCTAAGTTTACCTCAAGATGTTGCGCCTTCATATTCGATGCACTAACAGTCATTGTTCCGATATATTTGCCAGGTTTGGCGTTGCGTGGCACGTTGATACATAGCCATAGCGGTTGTGTGGTCTTGCTCTTTACGGGCAACGATGCGTTAATGTCGAGCACATCAGCCACGAGAACCGAGTCGTAGTCGGCAGGTTTGCGGTGTCCGCAACCCGAACCATCAGGATTAAGACAATCGCCCATAACGTATCTCACAAAGTGTGTGCTTAGTGCCGATTGTGGTATAACGTCTTTGTCCGATTTAAGAGCCGACATCTCAATACGCACATCATCAAGATTACCTTTGGTCCAAAGCACAGCCTGTGCATTGACACGTTCGCCTCGCCATGCCTTAAGCAAGGCTTTGTGTTGCTGCTTGACAGCGGGCACATCATACTTGTTGTAGCGTATATCGGTAGAGCCCCAGCTTAGTTGTACTGGAGTCTGCACCTTTGCCCATTGCGTCTCGTAGTTGGCAGGCAAAGGATAGTTGGGCTCGTTATAGGTTCCGAGAGGTGCCGCAGTAGTTTGCGCAGTGGCAATAGTGGTTATTGCGCAGAAGAGTAGGGTGTTAAGAATTCTGTTCATTCAGGTTTGAATTTATTGTTTAAACAAGTTTAGGTCTGTCGAAAAATATATGATATATGATGCAAAGTTAATGATTTTAGATTGAATAGGAAGCAATATTTTCAAGTATTATATATTAAATGGCAAAGTAATCGATGGAGTGATGTAATGAAATATCGATTAAGAACAATGTAGATTTTATGATATAAAGAGTCCAAAAGGACGGGTCGGGTCTGGTCAGGAGTCAAATCTAACATGAGCATCAATATATAATCTGACATCATTGAATCTACTTTTGGCATCTATAAGAGCAAAAAGTCACCGAACAAGCTGTACGGTGTAACGTCTTTTGTTCTGACGATACCGTTATATTCAAAAGTCTCGAACGAATCCGTTACAAAAACAATTAATTTCAAAGAGCGCATTGT
>OBAD01000480.1_pt1 | contig 11093 bp, 7 predicted proteins | sample 1494861 | NCBI WGS metagenome assembly OBAD01 (sample SAMEA3360681, study PRJEB22359) | human gut metagenome | biome: ENVO:urban biome; feature: ENVO:human-associated habitat; material: ENVO:feces | place: Bangladesh | collected 2011
AGGTTAAACAAAGCATTACGAGAGTTGAACATCGGACTCCAGACGGCAGTGGAGTACCTCGAGAAGAGAAGCGATTTGGGTGAGGTTAAGGCCGAACCAAGCTTCAAGCTCACCGACGAGCAATATGCCGCTCTTGCCGGAGCATTCCAGCAAGACAAGGAAGTGCGTTCGCAAGCAGAAAAACTCTTGCAGAAGAAGCCAAAAGAGAAGAAAGCTAAGGAGGAGAGTTCTGAGGAACGTTCTCTAGCATCGGGTGTCAAGCAGCAGTACAAGCCACTTGGCAAGATCGATCTTGACAGCATCGGCAAGAAGCATGCCGAGCGCAAGCCTGCTAAACCTGAGGCCAATGTGGATTCTCAGGCCAAGACTGCTGCCGTAAGTCAGAAGCCGGCAACCCCCAACAGCACACCACAGAAACCGGCGGCTGCCGACGTGAAAGTGGAAAAGACGGAAAACAAAATAAATCAGAAGCCTGTGGTTCAGAACAAAGAGCACAAAAAAGAAAGAAATCAAGAGCCTAAGACAGTGGATGCCGCACAGACTGCAACCACTACGGCCGCCGAAGCTGCAAAGACGCAGCCGGCAGAAACAACTAAGTCGGAAACAACATTATTCACCACAAAGAGCGAGAAGAAGATTCTCAATACTCCGAAGGTGAACGTTCTTGGCAAGATTGACCTTGCTACGCTCAACCAAAGCACTCGTCCTAAGAAGAAGTCGAAGGAAGAGAAGCGCAAGGAGCGTGAGGAGAAGGCACAACAGCAGCGTGGCGACAAAAAGAAACGCGAACGCATCAACAAGGTACGTGTTGATATAAATGCTGCATCAAATCAACCAGGAAACGGCAATGGTGGCAAGCAGAACAACAATGGCAATGCTGGTGGCAGCAGCAAGAACAAGAAGAAGAACCGTAACCGCGGTGGCCAGCAGAAACCTGCTGAGGTAAGCGACGAGGACGTTGCACGTCAAGTAAAGGAGACACTCGCACGCCTCACCAACAAGCAGAATCAGACTAAGAAGGGTGCCAAATATCGTAAGGAGAAGCGTGAGGCTGCCCAGGAAAAGATGAACGAGGAACGTCGCGAGGAGAAGAAAGAGAGCAAGACACTTAAGCTCACCGAGTTCGTGACCGTATCCGAGCTTGCCACTATGATGAACGTTTCGGTTAACCAGGTTATCGGAACTCTAATGAGCGTCGGCATTATGGTGTCTATCAACCAGCGCCTTGACGCCGAGACTATCAACCTTGTTGCAGAAGAGTTCGGTTTCAAGACCGAATACGTAAGCGCAGAGGTTCAAGAGGCCATTACAGAGGCAGAGGATGATGAGAACGATCTCGTACCACGTGCCCCTATCGTTACTGTTATGGGTCACGTAGACCATGGTAAGACATCATTGCTCGACTATATACGCAAGACCAACGTTATTGCCGGTGAGGCAGGTGGTATTACACAGCACATTGGTGCCTACCACGTTCAGCTTGAGGATGGTCGTAAGATAACCTTCCTCGACACTCCTGGTCACGAGGCATTTACTGCCATGCGTGCCCGTGGTACACAGGTTACTGACGTTGCTATCATTATCATTGCTGCCGATGATGCCGTGATGCCTACTACAAAGGAGGCTATCGCACACGCTCAGGCAGCTAACGTACCTATGGTATTTGCCATTAACAAAATAGACAAGCCAGGTGCCAACCCCGACCGCGTGCGTGAGGAACTTGCTGCAATGAACCTCCTTGTTGAGGATTGGGGCGGAAAGTACCAGTGTCAGGAAATTAGCGCCAAGAAGGGTCTTCACGTGAACGAGCTTCTTGAGAAGGTGCTTCTCGAGGCAGAAATGCTCGATCTCAAAGCTAATCCTAACCGCAAGGCAACAGGCTCTATAATTGAGTCGTCACTGGACAAGGGTCGTGGCTATGTGTCAACAGTACTTGTGTCTAACGGTACATTGCGTGTGGGCGACAATCTTATAGCCGGAACATCATGGGGCCGAATCAAGGCCATGTTCAACGAGCGTAACCAGCGTATTGAGAGTGCAGGACCTTCAGAGCCTGCTATTATCCTTGGTTTGAATGGAGCTCCTACAGCTGGTGACTCATTCCATACATTGGATACCGAGCAGGAAGCACGCGATATAGCCAACAAGCGTCAGCAACTTCAGCGCGAGCAGGGCTTGCGCACACAGAAGCGTCTTACCCTTTCGGATATCTCTCACCGTATTGCTCTTGGATCATTCAAGGAACTTAACATCATCGTTAAGGGTGATACCGACGGTTCTATCGAAGCCCTGTCTGATTCATTCATCAAGCTCTCAACAGAGAAGATTAAGGTGAACGTCATCCATAAGGCTGTGGGTCAGATTTCAGAGAGCGATGTAACTCTTGCCGATGCTTCCGATGCTATCATCGTAGGTTTCCAGGTGCGTCCTTCAGCCGCAGCTCGCAAGCTTGCCGATCAAGAGGGAGTTGAAATCAACACCTATTCAGTAATCTATGATGCTATTGACGACGTTAAGTCTGCTATGATTGGTATGCTTGACAAGGTTAAGAAGGAAGTTATTACCGGTCAGGTTGAGGTACGCGAGGTTTACAAGATCTCTAAGGTTGGAACCGTTGCCGGTGCTTACGTTGTCGAGGGTAAGGTTCACCGCACAGACAAGGCTCGTGTTGTTCGCGATGGTATCGTTGTACACACAGCCGAGATTGCAGCCCTCAAGCGTTACAAGGATGATGTTAAGGAGGTTGCCGCCAACTTCGAATGTGGTATATCACTTGTCAACTTCAACGACATACAGCAGGGCGACGTGCTTGAGACCTTCACAGAGATTGAGGTAAAGCAGACACTTTAATATAACATATTAATAAATATATAGATTAAATCCTTGGGCTTTTAACAGTAAGCCCAAGGATTTTTTTTGCTATTAGCCCTTAATTCATTTGAATCAAAACTTAAACACATAGTAACAGAAAGACATACTGAGGATTATTGGCTTGGCACACCTTATCGAAATAAAGGAACAAAAATATGATGTGGCGACAATATATCGTACCTCATATAGACACCAAATAATGTTGGTCTTCTTGATATATTTAGCTAACTTTGCAAGCTGATTAAAACCAATAGTAAAAAGATGTTTTCTAAATATTATACTATAGTCTCAATTGCCGTATGCGCGCCTACATTGGCTACGGGCCAAAACTACTTCGACGTGATGTCACTTACATGCACCGAAAAGCAAGGAAGCGCCGTGTATAATGCAGCTGTCGACTTTCCAGTTGGAGGCGACGCTGCCGTGATACGCAATGCAAAAGAGTGGATAGGCGAAGTGCTTATGTCGGATATAGATATGCCTGAGGTGTCGATGTCGGGAATATCAACAGATGACTTTGGCAAATTATTGGATGCTTTGGCTAAGGACTTTGTTAAGAACAACGAAGGCTCACGCCGACGCATAGAGATAACATGGATGTACGAGGACCCTACATGCGTGACATACGAGGCTACAACCACCGACAGAGACTCTGTTGATTGGTCAACAACAAGCGTGGCATGCTTCTCCAAGCAAGATGGACATAGAGTGACAGCCAACGAGATATTCAACTGCGACGAGGCGCAAATAAAACGTCTTATGTGGCGCTACCGTGGCAATCTTACTATGGAAGTGGCAAAAGCCGATGATCTGTATGTGGGTGACTGCGGATACATTGACGGATGGGTATTAGTTGTTGGACCCGCTCAAGGCACATCGGGAGCTGCATACCGACTGAGATACCCTGAAATAGAGCAGTGGCTTAAAAAGGCAAAAAGAGACGGTTACCTCGCACCATAGAACAACAAGAAACAAGCAACAAAATCAACACATAAAAATCTCCACAAGCCTTTGCCAATAAGCAAGTTTCATTATAGCTTTTTTACCATTAAAAATTTCACCAAGTCACGAAAAATTAGTACTTTTGTACAATAAATATCGAATATAGCATAATGGCAGAAATACAGAAAACCGAGAATAACTACTCGGCAAGTAATATCCAAGTTCTTGAAGGACTTGAGGCAGTGCGCAAGCGCCCTGCGATGTACATCGGCGACATAAGCGAGAAGGGACTTCACCACCTCGTAAACGAGACTGTTGACAACTCTATCGATGAGGCTATGGCTGGCTATTGCTCGCACATCGAGGTAACCATCAACGAAGACGAGTCGATAACAGTTCAGGACAACGGCCGCGGTATCCCAGTAGATGAGCACAAGAAGCTGCACAAGTCGGCTCTTGAGGTTGTTATGACAGTGCTGCATGCCGGAGGTAAGTTTGACAAGGGTTCTTACAAAGTCAGTGGTGGTCTGCACGGTGTGGGCGTAAGTTGTGTTAACGCTCTTTCTACACACATGAAGTCGCAGGTTTTCCGCGATGGTAAGATATATCAGCAAGAATACGAGAAAGGCAAACCTCTATATCCAGTAAAGGTTGTAGGCGAGACCGAATTGCGCGGTACACGTCAGCAGTTCTGGCCAGATCCAACAATATTTACCACAACTCACTACCAGTGGGACATAGTGGCACGCCGTATGCGCGAGCTAGCATTCCTTAACGCAGGCATAAAGATAACCCTTCGCGACCTTCGTCCTAACGAGGAAGGCAAGACACGTGAGGAGGTATTCCATGCCAAGGACGGACTTAAGGAATTTGTGCGTTACGTCGACCGTCACCGCACTCATCTCTTCGACGATGTTATCTACCTCAAGACCGAGAAGCAGGGTTTCCCTATCGAGGTGGCTATAATGTACAACACCGACTACTCGGAGAACATCCACTCTTACGTAAACAACATCAACACCATAGAAGGCGGTACACACCTCACTGGTTTCCGTGCCGCTCTCACACGTACATTGAAGGCTTACGCCGACAACGATCCAGTAATCTCCAAGCAAATAGAGAAGGCCAAGATCGAGATTGCAGGCGAGGACTTCCGCGAGGGTCTAACAGCCGTTATATCTATCAAGGTGGCAGAGCCACAGTTTGAGGGTCAGACCAAAACCAAGCTTGGCAATAGCGAGGTTGCAGGTGCCGTGCAGCAAGCTGTTGGTGAGGCTCTTACAAACTATCTTGAGGAGAACCCCAAGGAAGCAAAAATGATATGCGACAAAGTTATTCTCGCTGCTACTGCACGTATTGCAGCACGCAAGGCACGCGAGAGTGTACAGCGCAAGAATCCGCTTACCGGTGGTGGACTACCTGGCAAACTTGCCGACTGTTCTAACCGTGACCCCAAGAAGTGTGAGATATTCCTCGTCGAGGGTGATTCGGCTGGTGGCTCTGCCAAGCAAGGACGCGACCGATATACTCAGGCTATACTGCCGTTGCGCGGTAAGATTCTTAACGTGGAGAAGGTTATGTGGCACAAGGTGTTCGAGTCGGAGTCGGTTATGAACATCATACAGAGTATTGGTGTGCGTTTTGGCGTCGAGGGCGAGGAAGACAAGGAGGCCAACATCGACAAGTTGCGTTACGACAAGATTATCATCATGACCGATGCCGACGTCGATGGTTCTCACATCGACACGCTCATTATGACTCTCTTCTACCGCTTCATGCCTAAGATTATACAGGAGGGACACCTTTATATCGCCAATCCGCCGCTCTACCTCTGCACCTATAAAAACAAGGTGAAGGAGTATTGTTATACCGAGCAGCAGCGCCAGGCTTTCCTCGACAAGTATGGCAACGGCACAGAGGACGGCAAGTCTATCCATACCCAGCGCTATAAAGGTCTTGGTGAGATGAACCCTGAGCAACTTTGGGAAACAACTATGGACCCCAAACAGCGTCTGTTGAAACAAGTTACCATAGAGAACGCTGCCGAGGCCGACGAGATTTTCTCTATGCTTATGGGCGACGACGTTGAGCCACGACGCAAGTTCATTGAGGAGCATGCTACTTATGCAACCATCGACGCGTAGTTAAGGGAAAAGTGAAAAGGGAAAAGTAAAAAATCCTATAGCTTTTTCTATAACAGCATACGGACTTGGACTTGCGCTATGGTTCACGAGCTGATGATGGGAAAAGCAGAAAGGAAATAATAGAGAATCCTATAGCTTTTACCCTAACATTATACAGATAAATTGGGCTTGCACCATGATTCACGAGCTGATGATGGTGCAAGCCTTTTTTACTTTTAAAGAAAGCCTATTCAACCAACATATAGCTTTCTGAATGAAGAAATAAAACTGAAGATTCAAACGGTATTAGTGATGATGACGCCTTAAATTACATCTCATATGAAACGAGATTCATCACCAAAGAACATGGATATAATATAAACCACAGTACCAATCAATATAAACTGCAATACCAGTTGTATGAAACTGCAGTACCAGTTATATGGTACTCCAGTACCAGTTGTATGGTACTCAAAACGGTACTGAGATAATTTACAAAGAAGTATAAATAAAGTCCATCTGGTGTTATATACGACAGAATCAAAGATTCAATCATGTATCATTCTAAGTACCGCATAAACAATAAAAAAAGCTACATCCTTATGCAACGCCTATTATTCATAATTCTAATGCTATACGCAACAGCAGTTCAAGCTCAGCAAATAGGAACCAAGTGGATGACAGCACCGACACCTACCGACTCTGCGTGCCAATGGTTTCGCCACACCTTTATAGCCGATAAGAGTCCGCGCCGTGCTTCGGTGTGCATAGCTTCCAATTCGCGCTTTGTACTATACGTCAACGGGCGCAACGTGTCTACAGCTCTTTATATGCCCAACCGCAAAGCCAACGAAAATCAGCCTATAGCCATAACTTTCGACGTGACACGCTTCTTGCGTCCCGACTCAAATACCGTATCTGTGCTTGCCTGTCCTGCAATAAGCCACAACTGTTCTACCACAAAACGCAAGACAAACAACAACACAAATGCTTTTATTTCTCCTGCAATAGCCGTCAACTTCTTTGGCACCAATATTGACAATCATCTCTTTTCTTATTCGTCATCAGAAGGTTGGCTGTGCCATTCTGCCTCGACATACATCACTCAGGATGGCGAACTGATGGACGGACGAGCCAATGCGCAGTTGCTCGCCTATGGTGATATAATGTTGGCGCAATGGCAACCGGCAAGGACGTTAGAGGGAGATTTTTTTACTGTCAACAGCCTTACAAACAATTATAAAAACAATGCTATTATAGACTTCAAACTCTCATACGAAAGTCTATTTGGATATCACACTCATTCGTACAACATACTGAAAGACAATACGGTACGAGCATACAAAATTCTAAGACCAAGATATTTCGACCTTAATGGGCGCACTGTAACATACGATTTCTCACCAGGCTTCTTTGGCTTTGTACGTGTTACACTTCGCGGTTGCAAACGTGGTGAACACATACGCATAGGCAATCTTGAATATGTATGCTCGGGCGAAATGGACGAACAAGCTTTCTGCCGATTCACACATCAGTATGCCCGACAGATTATTATCTCGGGCGACCGATGGTTTAAACCCGAGCAAATACAGGAAGTTGAGGCCATATGTCTATAAACTGGCTTCAATTAGAATCTTGCAACAAACGCCTACTCAGCCACACCATCATATAGAGACCTTTCACGATGCTTATTTAGAGGAGGAAAGTATTGATAGTCACATCTAATTTACTCATTTTCCGTGATATACGGAAATACTCAAAGCCTCTTTCGTTGATATATCTTCTTTGGCTGATATTAGCTAAAGTCTGATATTTTCAAGCAATAGTATTCCAAATTTGAGCTACTTATAAAAGCCAAAAAGAAACAAACGAAAACTTCTGCGTGTGGCATAAAGGATAATAAGTGTAGCGAAATTTTGTAATTATGCAGAATTTTAGAAAATATTTATCATAAATGTTTGCTTGTCGGTTTTAATTTTGTAAATTTGCGGCAGAGATACTATCTATGCCATAGAGACAATCATAAGATGCGCCATAACAAAGAAAGTTGTGGAAGTGTTTTCCTTTGTTTCAAGGCAAGAGTTACAGTTGTCTTTATCATAAACGATTAATAACCGACGCGAAAACCGCAGTGAAACAAACGGCAAGCAAAACGTGGTTGATACACGGTCAAGAAGTAACCGAGCAACAGATTGTCTCGGCTATTCTTAGGAGAGACTCCTATACAACAAAGGAGGATAATCTACATGTTGCCGATGACACATATCCGTTAGGATACAGCACAGAAAGCATCGATTTGCCTGATGTACCTATGGTAGGTGCATTTAACCCTTTCAAGATTGATATCACTCCCAATATAGATGATATCGGAATGGTTGCAGCTGCAGCATCCCCCGCTTTTTGTGGCATTACAGACGATTTCGTATCAGGAAGTGATGTTTTTTTTTCAGACAATGATGATAGTTTTCTGAATGATGACGACTCTATAGATACAGATGACGACATCAATAGTGATGATTCGATAGACAACTTAAAAATGTAACCACTAAACACCATCAAGTATGAATAGATTAGAAGAAATTGCAGTAAAGGCTGTTGCTGCATATGCCAATGGTTTATTTAAGATTAATGACTATATCGAGAAGAAAACAGGGCATAATTATATGCAGGAATTGGGTAGAAGGCTCATAGAACAGGAGAAAAAGGAAGAGAAAGAACGGCAAGAACATTGGGGGAGATGGGCATTGAAGAAATTGGCAAAGAGTACGGTGTCCGGAATCTTTGGCGGCTATAGTTCAAGCAAGTAAATAACTCGTAAAAGAACATACTATCATGGCAAAAAGAATTTCAAATTTACGTGTAGAAGAATTTGGCCATCCCCTTGACTTAGAGATATTGACACCTCTTAAAGAGATTCAAGCTACAGACAAAGCGAAAGAACTTTTCGTGAAATTATGGCCTCAAGTCAGGCAGGAAACAATAGCACTTTGTGGAAGTCATTTTCATGTGACACAAGGAGCCTGCCCAAATTTGTATGCCTTGGCAAAAGATGTTTACAATACATTAAGTATAGAAGGGAATCTGCCAATTTTTTATGTTGAGGAAGGCTATCATATCAATTCATACACGTTAAAAGATAAGGAAAACTACTACATAGTTTTGACAACTGGAGCAATTGACAGATTGTCCAGCGAGGAGATAAAATTCCTTGTTGGGCATGAGTTCGGTCATCTTATTTCTGGTCATGTCGAGTTTCAACTACTATTGGCATTTTTGCCAGAATCTGCCAGATACATTCTTCGCCTTACGGAATTAGGAAATAAAGGGATAAGAGTGGTCTCTGATATTGCCACTGACACTATTAATGATACGAAGGAAACCGTTGATAAAATAAAAGGCTTCATCTTTGGCAAGAAAAATGATTCTCTAAAAAACTCTTCATCAGAAAAGAGAAACGAGCAAACTGGGATAACAACAGGAATCAAAACCATTATAGGTGTTGGTGATAGTATCACTCGCCTAAATAAGTGGAACCGTATATCAGAATATACTGCCGATAGAATTGGGCTTTTGGCATGTCAAGATATAAATGTGGCGTTGAGTACCCTAATGAAAACATCGGGACTTCCACAAACGTATTACAATAGTGCATCGGTTGAAAATTTCATCAAACAAGTTAATGAATTCAATGACATATATGGTGGAAAATACGATTCAATATTGAAAGAACTTGATATGTTGGACGAAGATCATCCGTGGATGGTTCGCCGTGCCGCAGAACTTCTCCAATGGTATGAATCTGGGGCTTACGAACGAATGTTAAATGCAAAAGAACTTCCGTTAATCAAATAAACATAGCGATGGGAAATAGACGTAAGAGTATAATGTTATTAGTAACATACGGATGTAATCTGCGATGTAGCTACTGTTATGAGCCTAAACGAACGACTCATCAGATGTCGTTTGATACGGCAAAGCAAGCCATATTGCAGAATGTATCCACTCTTCCGTCTGATTATGGTTCTGTAGAGATTCAATTTATGGGAGGCGAACCTTTCATGCAGTTTCCTTTGATAAAAAGAATATCTGAATGGATTTGGAAAGAGCATCCTTATGGTCTGCATTATGACATGTTTGCACAAACTAATGGCACATTGGTTCATGGAGAGATAAAAAAATGGTTGTTGGCTAACAAGCACCGTTTCTCTATAGGATTGAGCTATGACGGAACATTAGAAATGCAAAGGGAGAATCGCCATTCCTTACCTCTATCCGTGGATTTGAAGTTTTTTGCGACAAACTGGCCCGAACAAAATATGAAGATGACGGTTTCGCCCAATACTATAGATAATCTGTTTGATGGGGTTATTTTCTTGCACAATACTGGCTTCAAACACATTGCGGCAGACTTGGCAATGGGTAAATTCATTAATTGGAAGAAAGAACATTTAATTACCTATAAGAATCAGCTTGGCAGATTGGTGGAGTTTTATTCCAATCATTTAGAACTTGAGCCTTTCTCACAACTACGCCTAAATATCTTCTCATTACCTAATCAGAATAAAAACGTATCAAAAACGTGTAGTTGCGGAGAAGAACTTGTTTGTGTGGATTGGAATGGAGAGGAATATGCCTGTCATCTTTTTGCTCCAATAACGCTGCCTGAGGAACGTGCAAAGGAGAGTCAGAAAATAGACTTTTCCAATCACGATTCCTTCGTATCTGGCATATGTAAAAAATGCTCGTTGAACATCGTATGTAACCATTGCTATGGTATGAACTATTTATGTACTGGTAGTGTAACCACACCTTCGCCATTCCATTGCAACGCATTCAAAATAAGGTATGCCGCAAATATTAAGTTGTTGTATGCAAAAGCACGCCAACTTGGAAATACAGAAGTAATCAATTCAATAAATAATCTTTTAGAACAACAATAAACTCTACTAATTATGAACTCAGACGTTTTAGACACAAAACTTGTTAGCTTCGAAGAAGAGGCTATCAACAATTTTGAGGAGGTAACTCCTATAGAGAATTTGAAAAGCACTGAAGCAATGCTTCTCATGCTTTCCGTGTTAGCTGGTGAAGCCAGAGAAATAAGCAACTGCTCTTGCAACGGCTTTTGTGGTGGAAATTTCCGTTACTCAGGTTGTT
>OBAD01000488.1_pt1 | contig 10920 bp, 6 predicted proteins | sample 1494861 | NCBI WGS metagenome assembly OBAD01 (sample SAMEA3360681, study PRJEB22359) | human gut metagenome | biome: ENVO:urban biome; feature: ENVO:human-associated habitat; material: ENVO:feces | place: Bangladesh | collected 2011
ATAGCGTTATTATTTGCCTTATTGCTCGTGTTGGCTTCGTGTCGGCGCAGCCATGTGGCAGCTATCAAGCAATCCATGAGTCTGGCCGACAGCTTTCCAGACCGTGCATTGAATATACTTGACAGTGTCAGACAGCAAAAGGTGTCAGATGCTGAGCAACCATTATATGCTTTAGCCTATACAATGGCTTTGGGCAAAAAGAGCATTGAAGTGGACGATGACAGCTTGTTGCGCATTGCATATAACTATTATAGCAAATTGCCAAACGACAGCCTGTATGGTCGCTGTATGTATTATATGGGAAACTTCTACCATAGAAGCGACAGCGACGCCAAAGCCATTTATTGTTTGAAAAAGTCGATAAAGGCTTCTGTCGCTTTGCGTGATACCAATTATTGGTGCAACGCTTTGCGTGTGCTTTCTGAGTCAGAGCGTTACACCCATCCAAAACGCTCGTTGGCTTATCTCAACAAGAGCATTGCCATTTACAATACCTATTCTCATGCCATAGTCTACAACAAATTGGCCTTTGCCAATTCTCGAGTGTTGTACTATGCACAGACGAGTCATTACGACAAGGCAAGGGCAGAGATGAACGAGTCGCTAAAATTAGCTGAGGCGTATGGTGACACTACGATATTGGCAGACGGCTACATGTTGATGGCCCTTATCGAGACCTGGAGCGAAAATGGCAAGGAGGCCGTAAAATGGGCAGAAAAGTTGTGGCAGTTGAGGCGAGAAGTTCGAGACCGTATAGTACTTGCCGAGAGTTATAGCTTGTCGGGCGAATACGAAAAGTGTGTGCAATTATTACGCCCTGTGATGCAGGGTAAAGATCTGGCAGATGCTTACAAGGCATATTCCATTTGCCAGGTTGCAGCAGTCCGCAAGCATGATGAGCAGGCCATATTAGCCTATACAGATTCGGCCACAAACACATTAGAGGTGCTGTTTCGCAATTCATTAGATGAAAGAAATAAGTATTATTCAGAGCTGATGCAGAAATCATCTGAAAAGCGTGATGCCGACAAACGAATGCTAATATATGTGGCGTCTATTGTTGTCTTGGCGGTGATTATTGTGTTGTTGGTATGTATGTGGCGGTATAAGCGTGCACACATGAAGAAAGTGCAAGCCATTGAACTCGACAATAAGAACAAAGAATTGGCTTTACAGCAACAATTAGCAGAGAAAGAATCCTTGCTCCATAAGGTTGAGATGCAGCAACAACGTGAGAGGATAGACCTGTTGAAAAAGTATATTACCAATAATATAGACGTCGTAACGATGATAACGCAGAGTGCCAACGGGTTAGGTGCACATATTGAGATAGATGAAAATGGCTGGGAGGCTATAAGCAATTATCTCGAAAACGCTGATGATGGCTTTGTTTCAAAAATCCGACGTCTGCATGCCGATTTAGGAATTAACGACTTGCGTTTCCTGATGCTTGTGCGTATCGGGTTCTCTACAAAGACGCTTGCCCAAATATATTGCATCAACGAAGGCTCTGTTAAGCAACGCCTGCTCAAGTATAAAGCAAAATTGAATATAACGGATTCCAAAATGTCAGTTCGTGAGTACGTGATGTCGTTGTAATGCAAATGTATACCATCGGTATACCTTGCTAAAGGTATAAATATATTGAAAACCAATGAGTTTGTTAGAAGCAGGTATACCCGCGAAGTATACCTGCTTTTTTTGTTATACAGCACCAAACTGCGTAATTTTGCATCATCAAATCTTAAAACGACATAGTATGAGACTTAAACTGCGTATTCTGCATAATCTGTCAAAGGTAACGCGCACCGTCAATGTCCAGGGCCGCATAGAAAGCTACTCAAACGTACTGCCGTCGTACTTCATGGCGCACGTGATATGCAAGCTCAATATTAAGCCAAAGAAAAAGTGATAAAAATGCACGAAAGTGAGCATAACACAAAAGTAATGTTTAGTTTTGTGCAAACTATATTTATTGAAGTAGATATTTTTAGAATTAGTTTATATCCTCATAATCAGACTAAGTCGATATGCCTTGGTGTGTTGTTTGTCTCATGAGTTTAGGTAGCATCGGTTTAATCGAGAAGTAAGTATCAATGGCATATATAAATAGAATAGCGTTATTATTTGCCTTATTGCTCGTGTTGGCTTCGTGTCGGCGCAGCCATGTGGCAGCTATCAAGCAATCCATGAGTCTGGCCGACAGCTTTCCAGACCGTGCATTGAATATACTTGACAGTGTCAGACAGCAAAAGGTGTCAGATGCTGAGCAACCATTATATGCTTTAGCCTATACAATGGCTTTGGGCAAAAAGAGCATTGAAGTGGACGATGACAGCTTGTTGCGCATTGCATATAACTATTATAGCAAATTGCCAAACGACAGCCTGTATGGTCGCTGTATGTATTATATGGGAAACTTCTACCATAGAAGCGACAGCGACGCCAAAGCCATTTATTGTTTGAAAAAGTCGATAAAGGCTTCTGTCGCTTTGCGTGATACCAATTATTGGTGCAACGCTTTGCGTGTGCTTTCTGAGTCAGAGCGTTACACCCATCCAAAACGCTCGTTGGCTTATCTCAACAAGAGCATTGCCATTTACAATACCTATTCTCATGCCATAGTCTACAACAAATTGGCCTTTGCCAATTCTCGAGTGTTGTACTATGCACAGACGAGTCATTACGACAAGGCAAGGGCAGAGATGAACGAGTCGCTAAAATTAGCTGAGGCGTATGGTGACACTACGATATTGGCAGACGGCTACATGTTGATGGCCCTTATCGAGACCTGGAGCGAAAATGGCAAGGAGGCCGTAAAATGGGCAGAAAAGTTGTGGCAGTTGAGGCGAGAAGTTCGAGACCGTATAGTACTTGCCGAGAGTTATAGCTTGTCGGGCGAATACGAAAAGTGTGTGCAATTATTACGCCCTGTGATGCAGGGTAAAGATCTGGCAGATGCTTACAAGGCATATTCCATTTGCCAGGTTGCAGCAGTCCGCAAGCATGATGAGCAGGCCATATTAGCCTATACAGATTCGGCCACAAACACATTAGAGGTGCTGTTTCGCAATTCATTAGATGAAAGAAATAAGTATTATTCAGAGCTGATGCAGAAATCATCTGAAAAGCGTGATGCCGACAAACGAATGCTAATATATGTGGCGTCTATTGTTGTCTTGGCGGTGATTATTGTGTTGTTGGTATGTATGTGGCGGTATAAGCGTGCACACATGAAGAAAGTGCAAGCCATTGAACTCGACAATAAGAACAAAGAATTGGCTTTACAGCAACAATTAGCAGAGAAAGAATCCTTGCTCCATAAGGTTGAGATGCAGCAACAACGTGAGAGGATAGACCTGTTGAAAAAGTATATTACCAATAATATAGACGTCGTAACGATGATAACGCAGAGTGCCAACGGGTTAGGTGCACATATTGAGATAGATGAAAATGGCTGGGAGGCTATAAGCAATTATCTCGAAAACGCTGATGATGGCTTTGTTTCAAAAATCCGACGTCTGCATGCCGATTTAGGAATTAACGACTTGCGTTTCCTGATGCTTGTGCGTATCGGGTTCTCTACAAAGACGCTTGCCCAAATATATTGCATCAACGAAGGCTCTGTTAAGCAACGCCTGCTCAAGTATAAAGCAAAATTGAATATAACGGATTCCAAAATGTCAGTTCGTGAGTACGTGATGTCGTTGTAATGCAAATGTATACCATCGGTATACCTTGCTAAAGGTATAAATATATTGAAAACCAATGAGTTTGTTAGAAGCAGGTATACCCGCGAAGTATACCTGCTTTTTTTGTTATACAGCACCAAACTGCGTAATTTTGCAACATCAAATCTTAAAACAACATAGTATGAAACTTAAACGATGTATATAGATTTTACAAAGGCTCCTACAAAGTCAGCCAATAGTGATATTATTTCCGATTTTATATCCCCCCTGAAGGGGTACTAATCATTATTTTTTAACTTACTTGATGATATTATGCGTAAGGTCTTTATAGGTGTAATGAGTGTGTTGTGTATGAATCTATACGCACAAAAGAATGATTCTATAAACGTGTTGGTACCGGTGGCAGACGCCTTTACAGGCAATATGATAGAAAATGGCAAGGTTGAGGTACTGGCTTTAGATTCAACATTTATAGCAGAGGGACAATGGAGTTATTCTGAAGATAATGGCGTACGTACTGAAACTTGGCTGAATTTACGGGTTCCGAGTAATGGACGTTATCTGCTGCGTTTAACACAGAATAATTATTTTACAACATATCAGCAAATAGTCATAGAAAGGTCGAAACGTGCTGGAGCTGATGGTTATGTTCTATTGAAAGATAAAATCAAGATGCGCAAGCGTCCAGATGCAATGAAAGATAAGCAACTGGGCGAGGCAGTGGTAACAGCCACAAAAATCAAGATGGTGATGAAGGGAGACACCATTGTATACAATGCAGATGCTTTCCAATTGTCAAAAGGATCAATGCTCGATGCACTCATAGAGCAGTTGCCAGGTGCAGAATTAAAAGATAACGGCGTAATTACGGTTAATGGAAAACAGGTCAGCAGTTTGCTGGTTAATGGTAAAGACTTTTTTCGCGGTGACCCCAAAGTGGCACTTGAAAATTTGCCAGCCTATATGGTGAACAAGGTAAAAGTGTATGAGAAGGAAACCGATTTTGAGAAATTCTCAGGCATAAAAGAGCGGGAACGCCCCTTGGTGATGGACGTAAATCTTAAAAAGCAATATAGCATAGGTTGGATAGCTAATGCCGAGGCAGCCTATGGCACAAAAGATAAATATTTAGGTCGTCTGTTTGCTTTGCGCTTTACCGACTGTTCGCGTATTGCCATGTATGGCAACATCAACAATACCAACGACACACGTCGTGCAGGTTCAAAGGGCGATTGGACCCCAAGCAGCTTGCCTGAGGGGGTGCAAACGAGCCGTACTGGTGGAGCAGAGTACTATTACGAAAACCGTCAAAAGACTTTACAATGGACCAGTAATGTCACTGTGAGTGATGTAGATAACAATACGTCGACTTTTACGAACAGCGAGAGCTTCTTGCCGTCAAATAACTTCTACTCTCAGAGCAAGCAAAATGGTGACCATGACTTTACTACGATGTCGACGAACCATGAATTTGTGGTAAACAAAGCTGGGCGTCATAAAGGTGGCGTAAACTTTTCTGGCTATAAAAATAGTGCTAACTCCTTGAAACTATATGGTGGGTTCAATAGCGACCCTTATGCATTGATACAAGCCGGTGCGCTCGATTCATTGTTTATGCCAGGTAACAATAAAATCAAAGAAATAGCACAATATCGCCGCCGTGAACAAAGTATGCTCAATGGGAAATATTGGAGTGTAACAGCACCTTACAATTTGTGGCTATTCCCTTTCAAAGAAAAAGGCATATACGATTTCTTCTCGTTAAACGTTGTAGGTAGTTATGACAAATACACACATGATGCTTTTAATACGTATAATTTGCAGTACCTCAATGGCACGTCAAATGATGAGTACAGAAACCGCTATCAGCCTAAAACAGAGAGACACTATAACTACAGCGCAGATTTAACCTACCTCACAGTGTTTGGCGATTTTCAGCCCAGCATAATGTACGGGTATTCGCAAGATTATCGCAGTGGACGTGATGAGCTGTATCGTCTTGACAAGTTGGACAACTGGAGCCAGAACAGCAACGCTACGCTTGGCACCCTGCCTTCTGCCTCTTCAGAGTTGCAGGACGTGCTTGACTTGCAGAATAGTGTATATTCGTCATCGTGGAAACGTTTGCACCAAATGAAATTTGAAGTACGTTATCGTAATAAGGCCGCTAATAATACCGAGGTGACTGTTACGTTTCCTGTCAATATTGAACTGGACCACTTGCTATACAATCGCAGTGGACGACATTTTGATTTGCATCGCACCAAGCCTCTCTTCATGGCCAATGGTGTAATGCAACAAGTATTTCGTAAAGAAGGTGCGTGGGAATTTGTCAGTTTGAAACTGAACTACAACTTCACACGTCGCCAGCCCGATCTTGTTAAAACCCTCGATGTGGTAGACGATAGCAACCCACTCTATATACAGAATGGTAATTCGGGCCTGAAGACTACAGCCATGCACAATGTAATGTTCGAGATATATGTGCGGCAAAAGAGGACTTACAGGTTCAACTTCTCATATAACCGCACGCACAACGCGTTGGCTACAGAACGCACCTTTGTGCCCACAACTGGTGGTTATATCGTGCGCCCTGTAAATGTTAACGGAAATTGGGCTACCGATGGCAAGTTCAATATCACGCACAATCTTGGTAAAAAGAAACTCTTTACGCTGAGCAACAGCACCTCTTACACATTTAGCCACAGTGTGGATATGGCAAACATTGCAGGTTCTGTAAATAATGCCCTCAGCACTATTAAGAACCTCTATCTGCACGAGCAACTGTCGCTCGATTATAGCAAGAATGGCTGGAATGTCGGTGCCAAAGCGCGTGCCAGCTACAGCCATTTAGCAGGCAACCGTGCCGACTTCAATACCATCAATGCGTGGGATTACAATTACGGCATTACAGCCCGCATACCCATACCGGGCGGTATAGGTTTGAGCACAGACTTCACCATATTCAGCCGCCGTGGCTATGACGACCCAAGCCTCAATAGCGACGATGTGGTGTGGAACATGCGCCTGGAGCGCAGTGTGCTGAACGGCAATCTCACCTTTGCCGTTGACGGCTTCGACATTCTGCATAATCTGTCAAAGGTGACGCGCACCGTCAATGCCCAAGGCCGCATAGAAAGCTACTCAAACGTGCTGCCGTCGTACTTCATGGCGCACGTGATATACAAGCTCAATATTCAGCCCAAGAAAAAGAAATAGTAAAAAAAGTTTGCGCGAAGGTGGGTGGAACGAATGTTCTGCTTACTTTTGTGCAAGTCACACAATTATTTACAATTAAGGGTGGTTCTAATAATCCCTATTTCAGAAAGTAGAACTCTAAGAACAGAATTTTTAGAACCATTCTAAAATCATTAAGCCCATGGTCGCAGTGCTGTTTGCATAGTACTGCAACCATGTAAAATCGTAATTAAAGTATGCAAAGACATTTACTCTTATTATGCTTCTTGATATGTTGCGCGACAGCAAATGCTGAAAAAACAGACTCTATAAATTTCCTGTGTAAGGTGGCAGACGCGTTTACTGGTGATTATATAAAAGATGGCGAGGTCGATATATTGTCAACAGACTCTACATTTCTATGCAAGGGACAATGGACTTATAGCGATTCTAATGGCAAAATAGAAGCCTCGTTAGTGGCAGGTAAATTGCCGAATAACAATAAATATATCCTCAGACTAACGCATAAAGATTATGTTACTACATATTATGCTTTAAGTTTGCGTCTGCCCAAACGAAGTGGCGATTTTTATTATCCAACAGAGAAAATATTGATGCGCAAGCTTCCCATGCGTCAAAAAGAAAGGACGCTTGGCGAGGCCGTGGTAACAGCTACCAAAATCAAGATGGTGATGAAGGGGGATACCATCGTGTACAATGCAGATGCTTTTCAACTCTCGCAAGGCTCGATGCTCGATGCACTCATTGAGCAACTGCCTGGAGCGCAGCTTAATGAGGACGGTGTAATAACGGTCAATGGCAAGCGTATCAGTAGTCTGTTAGTTAATGGCAAGGACTTTTTTAGGGGTGACCCTAAAATAGCCCTCGAAAACTTGCCTGCTTATATGGTGAATAAGGTCAAGGTGTATGAACAACAGACAGATTACGAAAAGTTGACAGGGCGGAAAGAATGGGAGCGCCCTTTGGTGATGGACGTGAACTTGAAAAAAGAGTATTCAGTAGGTTGGATTGCCAATGCTGAGGCTGCTTATGGTACTGAAAATAAGTATTTGGGGCGCGTGTTTGCCCTGCGCTTTACTGATTGCTCGCGCTTGGCCTTCTTTGGCAATATCAATAACACGAATGACACGCGGCGTGCTGGCTCAAAGGGCGATTGGACGCCTTCGTACCTGCCGAATGGCTTGCAGACAAGTCGTACTGCTGGCGGTGAATATAATTATGAAGACCGTCAGGGCAATTTCAAATGGAATAGCAATTTTAATGTGTCGCACACCGACAACCATACAGTCACAAGTACAAACAGCGAGAGTTTTTTGTCCTCTGGCAGTGCTTTCTCACAGAGCAATGACAACTCACGCAGCCACTCCATTGATTTCAAAACAGCACACACCTTCTCTTTGTTAAAGGGAGCTGCTTTCCATAATGGTAATATAAACTTTGATTACGACAAGAACAAATACCAGACTTCCAGCATGGCTGGAGAATTTGAGCAGGACCCTTTCAGTTTAGTCAGTGCGGGTGCGCTCGATTCGTTGTTCACCCCTGGCACGAATGCCTTGCAGCAGATAGCACGTTATCGTCGCAGCCAAATGGCGCGTAGTTATGGCGAAAACTGGAGCATAAGCGCGCCATATAGCTTGATGTGGGTGCCTTTCCGTAGCAAGGGCATAAACGACTCTTTTGACTTCAGCATATTTGCACAGTACGATAAGCACAGTTTTAACCGTTTCGACAACTATGACTTGCGCTATTTCAAAACGGGTGAAACTGATTACCGCAACCGCTACACCAATTATCCGTCAAGGCACTACAACTATAACGCCAAGTTAGGCTACACATTCCACATCAAGGAGTTTGAGCCAGGCATTTCATATCAGTATGCACAGGATTACCGTAGCGGCCGCTACGATTTGTTCCGCCTTGATCGCTTGCCAGATTGGGCAGAGGGTACCGCGCACGAGCTTGGGGCATTGCCCTCTTCAAACACCGAAATGGAACAGGCCCTTGATATACAGAATAGTGAGCATTCACAAAAGTGGCACCGCACACATCAGGTTGCACTCGATATCAGGTACCAGATTCCCAACAAGCCAATGACAAGGTTTCTGCTCTCTTTGCCCTTGCGTTTTGAACTTGACCATCTGCTGTATAACCGTAGTGAACGGCATTTTGACCTGAACCGCACGCGTCCGCTATTTATGCCAAGTGCGTCTTTCCAAAAGTCAATTCCTGGCAAGAATAAAACGTATTATTTTTTGTCCTTAGACTATAATATGTCACGGCAACTGCCGAGCTTGCAGTATGACATCGACTTGGTGAATGATGCTAATCCCCTCTATGTGCAGTATGGCAATAATGGGTTACATGCAAGCACTACGCACAGATTAAAGTTGTCGTCTACGGGTATGGACTATCAACACTATCAAACACTCTATAATGTAGAGTTCTCATACCAGCGTACGCGCAATGCCATTGCCACTGAACGTACATACATGCCTGAAACTGGTGGATATAAAGCGCGCCCAGTCAATGTGAATGGCAACTGGAGCACAGATGGTTCATTGTGGCTAACTCGCCAATGGGGAAAGAAAAAGAATGTGGCATTCTCTACAAACACTTCTTATAACTTTAACCATAGTGTAGACATGGCAAATATAGATGGTGCCACAGACAATACACTCAGTGTGTTCAAGGACCTTTACCTGCACGAGCAACTCTCGCTCGATTATAGCAAGAATGGCTGGAATGTCGGTGCCAAAGCGCGTGTCAGCTACAGCCATTTAGCAGGCAACCGTGCCGACTTCAATACCATCAATGCGTGGGATTACAATTACGGCATTACAGCCCGCATACCCATACCGGGCGGTATAGGTTTGAGCACAGACTTCACCATATTCAGCCGCCGTGGCTATGACGACCCAAGCCTCAATAGCGACGATGTGGTGTGGAACATGCGCCTGGAGCGCAGTGTGCTGAACGGCAATCTCACCTTTGCCGTTGACGGCTTCGACATTCTGCATAATCTGTCAAAGGTGACGCGCACCGTCAATGCCCAAGGCCGCATAGAAAGCTACTCAAACGTGCTGCCGTCGTACTTCATGGCGCACGTGATATACAAGCTCAATATTCAGCCCAAGAAAAAGAAATAGTAAAAAAAGTTTGCGCGAAGGTGGGTGGAACGAATGTTCTGCTTACTTTTGTGCAAGTCACACAATTATTGTTGTACGGTGAAACGCCCAAACGCACATTTGATGCTTTTGCCCTTACAAGCAGGGTGTTCAAAATCGGCATCAAAAGCAAGACCGTTTTAGGAAATTCTATTCGTTGTTATGGCTGTTCGGTGAAAAGTAAACATGCGAACGAACTCAAGCACCAAACTCAAGCACTAATGGGGGCGACGCGTCCCGCGGGAAAAGATTCAGCTATTATTTAGTGTATTTTCCCTTTTAATTTTCCCGACGCGAGACGCGTCGCCCCCATTAGAGGTAGCGTTTGGTGGCGGCGTTTGGTGTTTGAAGAAACGCAAGCACTAATGGGGGCGTTTGGTGGTGGCGTTTGGTGCTTTTGGCCTTTTATTGATATCATCGGCTGCGGCTCAGCAATTCAAGCAAGCTTGATTGCATTCGCCTTGCACGTTGATTCAGACCGTTCCCGTCCAAATCCGAAACTTGAATAATGTAGCCTTGTAACTGCACCAGTTCACGTCCCAGAGCCACGGCAGTGAACTTCTCCTTTGTTCGTTTGGGCGCGCCGTTGCACCTCGGGCGTGCGGTCAAGCACATTATAGCACATGTCGCATAGTTCGTCCATAAGCGCGATGGTTTGTTCCGTCAGACTGCAGTTCGTAGTTCTGTCAGTTGTTTGCGGTGCGCAGTCAGTGTCGTTGCCCATGCGTTTTTGCGGCTGGGGTGTTTCAGCGTTTTTGGTTTGTGGTTCCGGGCTATGTCCGATAGCGTCTATCAGTTTGTCAACGCCACGTTTCACAATGGCATCGGCATAGCGCAGCATTCTGTTAAGCATTCGTTTCATG
>OBAD01000495.1_pt1 | contig 10833 bp, 9 predicted proteins | sample 1494861 | NCBI WGS metagenome assembly OBAD01 (sample SAMEA3360681, study PRJEB22359) | human gut metagenome | biome: ENVO:urban biome; feature: ENVO:human-associated habitat; material: ENVO:feces | place: Bangladesh | collected 2011
GTGCAGTGGCTTTCCCCACTCCGTATCGTGGTAAGCAACATATAAAGGATTACTTTCCTTTACCCAACTACAACGTTTCATGTGAAACATCTCCTAAAATTCCTTGATTCTTAGCCTTTCATCAGCATCTTAAGGCTTGATTTGATGTATTGTTCTGCTGTTTCATTTGTGCCTTCAAAGAACTTACGAATTTTCTTAAGCTCTGCTGCTTTGTAGCCAAGTGCCAAAAGAGCTTCCATGGCTTCTTCAAGCTGCTCGTTTGCTGCCGCTTTGGTCTGAGAAACTTTGCCATTTTCCACAGAAACATCGACGAATTTTCCTGCCAAATCCAATACCATTTGTTGGGCAGTCTTTTTCCCGATTTTCGGAAATTTCATCAAGTATTTGATATCGCTTGTGTCGATAGCATTGACCAAACCTTCATTATCATCCACTGCGATAATAGCTAGCGCAGTTGTAGGACCAATCCCAGAAACTGAAATCAGATTAAGAAAAACAGCTTTTTCGTCTTCAGTATGAAAGCCAAACAAAAGTTGAGCATCTTCACGAATTACTTGATGAAGGTAGACTTGGGTATCTTGATTCATCAAATCTGAAAAGCTGTAAGGATTAGCAACATTGACAATATAGCCTAATCCCCCTGCTTCAATGACAATGTATTTCGCAGTAATTTTAGTTAATTTTCCTTTGATATAATCGTACATTTAGTATTTTCCTAACTCTCTTAAACTTGTGTGATTTTCTTGAATACGACGGAACATTTTTTCCATGTCTGACTTGGTAAAATTAACAAGTACTGGACGTCCGTGTGGGCAGTTATAAGGGTTCTTACATTGAGATAATTGAACAATGAGTTGTCGGGCTGAATAGTCATCAAGTGTATGGTTAGCCTTGATTGATCGTTTACATGACATCATAATCGCTAACTCAGCACGGTATTTCTTGACAGAAACTTCATTGGTCAACAGCAACATGTCGCACATTTCATAAACAGCTGTCTCAATCTCCCCTTCCTTCATCCAAATAGGATGCTCGCGAAGGATAAAAGTGTTATTGCCGTATGGTTCTAAATTAATGCCAACTTGCTTTAGAAGCTCCATTTTTTCTTGAATTTTGATGAAATCTGCCCCAGAAAACTCAAATAGATATGGCATCAGCAACTGTTGTAATGAATCATCAACTTCGCCAATTTTGTCACGATAATACTCATACTTGACACGTTCCTGAGCCGCATGCTGGTCAATGATATAAAGCCCACCATTGCCTTGCGCAAAAAGATAAGTGCCGTGCATTTGCCCAAAGTACTCTAACTCAGGGAAAGTAGAAACTTCCTCCTTATCAAGACTTTCAATCATGCGATTGATTTTCGTTTTATTTTTAAAATCAAGATCATCATGCTCATCATACGCTTGACCTGCCGCTGAACGCTGTGCATACCTAACTGAAGATTGCTTGTCAACTTTCTTGACAGCTTTGTCAACCTCATTAAATAACTGCGCTGGCTCTTCTTCAACCGTATCTAATTTCACAAAGAAATCGTGACGTTCCTTATCATAGTAAAGGTTGGTTTGTTTTAAAGGCAGACTCGTTTGCTGAGGTTTTGAAAAACCTCGAGTACTTGACTTAGCTAGATTTTCAAGAGCATCTGGAATCAAATCTTGCTCACGCAAACTCTCTGCAATAGCTGAGCTAATTAAGCTCATGAGTTCTTTTTCTTTTGAGATACGAACTTCTTGTTTAGTTGGGTGAACATTGACATCGGCAAGATAAGGGTCGATTTGAATGTCAATGACCGCAATTGGGAAACGACCAACCATCAATTTTGATCCATAACCATCCAAAATCGCACGGTTGAGCAAGAAGTTTTTGATGTAGCGACCATTAATTAAAATGGTAATGTAATTGCGATTTGCACGCGTCAATTCTGGTAAGCTAATATAACCTGAGACTTCAAAATCAAGGTCAGCATTTGAGATTTCAATCATTTTCTTAGCTGTATTTAAACCGTAAATACCAGCGATGGCTTGACGCAAATCACCTGTCCCAGAAGTCGTTGTCATTTGACGACCATCATTAATCAAAGTAAAGGCAATTTCTGGGTGAGCTAGGCTCAAGCGATTAACCACATCAACGATATGAGCCAACTCTGATTGCAAGCTCTTCATATATTTGAGACGAGCAGGAGTGTTGTAAAAAAGATTTTCAACGGTAATTTTTGTCCCGACAGGTGTTGAAATTGCTTCTTGTCGCTCAATCTCGCCCCCCTTTGCCACTAAAAGCGTTCCATAGTGTTCATCAGCAGTCGCTGTTTTCACTGTAAAGTGGCTAATTGAGGCAATGGAAGGAATGGCCTCACCGCGGAATCCCAAAGTTCTGATACGAAAAAGGTCAGCTTGGCTTTTAATCTTACTTGTAGCATGGCGATGCAAACTTAAAGCCACATCCTCTTGAGAAATTCCCTCACCATTATCAGTGACTTGAATATTCTTAAGACCTGATTCTTCAATCTCGATGGTAATCTGACTACTTCCAGCATCAATCGAATTTTCAACCAATTCTTTAACCACACTGGCCGGTCGTTCAATCACTTCACCTGCAGCAATCTGGTTGGCCAAAACCTCTGGCAACTCAATAATTTTGCTCATAATTTATCTGATAGAATGCAGTTTTGAAGCGGCATTCCTTTTCCTTTCATTCAGGATTGTTTACCTTTAATTATAACACAAAGTAAAAAGGCAATCTGCTTTTAGATTGCCTCTTACTTTTATAACATGTTTTTCAATTCATAAATGACATTCATAGCTTGCATTGGTGTTAGATTCATCAAGTCCACTTTTTTAAGAGCTTCAATCACTTCTTGGTTACTTGAGTCATCTGCAAATAAGCTAAGCTGCTCTGCAACAGGTTCTGCCGCTTCTGTCTTCACTTGAGTTTTCTCTTCAGTTTCTGCTGTCAAATGAAGCTGCGCAGCACCTGATTCGAGATTGGTTAAAATACTATCTGCTCGTTGCAACAAATCTTCTGGCAAACCTGCAATTTTCGCAACGTGAATACCATAAGATTTGTCAGCTGGTCCTTCTGCGATTTTATGAAGGAAAGTCACATCACCATTACGTTCAAGCGTTGCAACATGGACGTTGACAAGGTTTGTCAAGGTAGTTGACAGCGATGTCAACTCATGATAATGGGTCGCAAACATGGTCTTAGCACCAATGTGATCGTGGATATACTCAATAATAGATTGTGCTAAAGCCATTCCATCATAAGTTGCTGTCCCGCGTCCCAATTCATCAAAGAGAATCAAAGATTTTTCACTGGCACGTTTGATGGCTTGGTTGGCTTCCATCATTTCCACCATAAAGGTTGATTGACCTGAAATCAAATCATCCGCCGCACCGATACGTGTGAAAATCGCATCAAAAACGGGAAGACTGACACTCTCAGCAGCAACGTATGACCCCATCTGCGCCATGATAACCGTCAAAGCTAACTGACGCATATAAGTTGACTTACCACTCATATTTGGACCAGTAATCAGCTGAATATTAGTATTTCTGCCAAATGTGATGGTATTTGGGATATATTCTTGCGTACCCATGACTTTTTCAACAACCGCATGGCGACCTTTTTCAATCTTTATTTCATGGCTATCATTAAAGCTTGGACGAACATAATGGTTGTTTTCCGCAACCACTGCCAAACTTTGCAGAACATCGACTGTAGAAATAGCTTTTGCCAAATCTTGCAGACGTGAAATATAACGTTCCACCTGTGCGCGAACGCGCATGAAAATATCGTATTCCAGACTCGCTGATTGCTCACGCGCCTCAAGCATTTCACCTTCAATTTTAGCTAATTCTGCCGTACCAAAACGCTCTGAATTCTTCAAAGTTGCTTTACGGAAGAAGTAATCTGGCACCAAAGAAAGGTTAGAATTTGTTACATGGAAATAGTAACCATCTTTTTTATTGTAATCAATTTTTAGGTTTGTAATACCACTTGCCGCACGTTCTTTGGCTTCAATCTCAGCAATCCAGCTTGTCCCTTCGCGCATGACTTTACGATATTTGTCCAAAGTCTCATCAAAACCAGTTCTGATAATACTTCCTTCCGTAATCACTGCTTGAGCATCTGGGTCAATAGCAGAGCTAATCAATGACTCTAGCTCTGGTAAAGTGTCAATGCTGTTGACAAGCTTGTCAAGGTAAGGACTATCAAAAGATTCCAAGATAGCTTTAATAGTTGGCACTTGTCCCAAAGTGTGACCAAGTTGAAGCAAATCTTTTGGATTGGCTTTTCCAAATGACACACGACTAGCCAAACGCTCAATATCATAAACGCCTTTTAGACTGTCCGTCAAATCACTACGTTCAAAGAAGTTGTCTAAGAAAACTTGGACAATATTTTGGCGTTCCTCAATTTGTTCTTGATTAACCAATGGACGATCAATCCAGTTACGCAACAAACGCATCCCCATAGCCGTCTTAGTTTCATCAAGCAACCAGTAAAGACTACCGTGCTTCTTGCTTGTGCGGGCATTTTCTAGTAAATCAAGACTTGATTTTGTCGTATAAGACATTTGAAGATAGTCTTTGATTTCATAGTGAACCAGCTTTTGCAGGTGACTGAGTTCACGTTTTTGTGTCGTATGAACGTATTGAAGTAATTTTTCAGCAGCAGAAATCTCTAACGCTGTTAAATTCGGGTCAATCAAATGCACATCTTCATAGCGCTCTTGCTCAAACGATAATAAGAGATTGAGTTGTTTAACCAAGCTGTGTTGCTCATCTTCAGAAAGGTCATAACCAACCACGATTTCACGAGCCTTGAGGTTTAAAATCTCACTTTTTAGGCTTGTAAAATCAGACAAACTTGTCGCGTAAAACTCACCCGTTGACACATCCATATAAGCCAAACCAAAGTTTTTGCCATCAGAATCAATAGCTACCAAGAAATTATTAGCATTATCTGGCTTAGAAGAATCAACCGCTGTCCCTGGTGTAATCACCTGAACGACTTCACGCTTAACCACACCAACTGCCTGCTTCGGATCTTCCATCTGCTCAGCAATGGCAACCTTATACCCCATCTCAACTAAGACATCAATGTATTGTTGGGCTGAATGATAAGGAACACCAGCCATTGGAATAGGATTGTCAGCATTTTTATTACGACTAGTTAAACTAATCTCTAAAATCTGTGCCGCCTTAACAGCATCCTCATAAAATAGTTCGTAAAAGTCTCCCATGCGGAAAAGTAAAAAAGCATCTGGATAGTCTTTTTTGACATCCAAATACTGTTGCATGCCTGGAGAAATTTTATCTTTTGCCATTACTTAACTCCTCGTTAATTTTCGTTTCCAAGCTATTTGTAATATATTGAACTAGGTCACTGGCATCCTGCATTTTTGCACGATAATCTTTGACAATTGGAAGGTCTGATAGTTCTTCTTGCAACTGGTCAGCTTGCTCACCAGCTTTTTTCTCAGCGTGCGCTTTATCAATCTTGTGAAAAAGCACAGCCTCCTGCTGATAAGCCTTCATATCTTTGACCAATTCTTCTAGTTCTGGAAAGTCCTTTACCCTTTCTTCAGCCTTCTGAAATTCGATGACGCTATCTACGGCTTCTTTATAGTTTCTCATAAGCCCGTTGACAAGTCACTTTCAAAGGCTTTTGCTGTTTCTTCATCTTTACAAATGACCAACAAAGTATCAGCGCCAGCCACAGTTCCTAAAATTTCAGCGATATCGCTGCTGTCAATCAAGTTGGCTAAAACATCAGCTTCCCCAAGATTAGTATGAAGCACAAGCATGAAACCAGCACGAGCCACTTTCAAAATATATGAGCGAATGTTAGCTCCAAAAGTTGTCTCTGACGTTTCAGACAAACTGTAATAAAGTTTTCCAGAAGCATCGCGCAATTTCAACAGTCCAATTTCACGAAGGTCACGTGACAAGGTCGCTTGAGTGACGTTAATGCCTTCTTCCTGCAAATGTCGCTTGATTTCCTCTTGTGTGCCGATATGGCCTGATTGAATCAAACGTTTGATTCGATTTTGACGTTCTATTTTATTCATTTAACTTTCCCTTTGTGTATATTTATCCTTAAAATTATACCAAAAAAATGGAATTTTTTCACCTTTTCTTGGGCTATCTTCCTTATAAAGTCTTAATTTTTACTCCTTCAAACGTTTTCTTGTCACTTGCCTCGTTTATTTCTTATTTTTATGTTAAAATAATATGACTAACTAATTTAGGAGAAAATCATGGATACTAAACGTACAATTGCAGAACGCATTCACACTATTGTTCCAGAATTAGACCAAGAACAAATTGTTAATCTGCTTGAAGTGCCAAAAAATTCTGATATGGGGGACCTTGCCTTTCCAGCATTCTCATTGGCTCGAATCCTTCGTAAAGCACCACAAATGATTGCAGCAGATATTGCTGAAAAAATGGACACAGCTGGTTTTGAAAAAATCGAAGCTGTTGGACCATACATCAACTTCTTCCTTGACAAAAAAAGTATCTCTGCTGATGTCCTAGGGCAAGTTATCGCAAACGGAAGCGACTACGCTAGCCAGGATGAAGGACACGGCCGCAATGTTGCTATCGATATGTCTAGTCCAAACATCGCTAAACCATTCTCAATTGGACACCTTCGTTCAACTGTTATCGGTGATAGCTTGGCCAACATTTTTGAAAAACTTGGTTATAAAGCTGTTAAAATCAACCACCTCGGTGACTGGGGTAAACAATTCGGTATGTTGATTGTTGCCTACAAAAAATGGGGTGACGAAGAAGCTGTTAAAGCTCACCCAATCGACGAACTCTTGAAACTTTACGTTCGTATCAACGCTGAAGCTGAAACTAAACCAGAACTTGATGAAGAAGCTCGCGAATGGTTCCGTAAATTGGAAGCAGGCGACGAAGAAGCTATCTCACTATGGCAATGGTTCCGTGACGAAAGTCTTGTAGAATTCAACCGTCTTTACAATGAACTTGGTGTTTCATTTGATAGCTTTAACGGTGAAGCTTTCTACAATGACAAAATGGATGAAGTTGTCGATATCTTGACTGAAAAAGGCCTTCTTGAAGAATCTCAAGGTGCTCAAGTTGTTAACCTTGAAAAATACGGTATCGAACACCCAGCATTGATTAAAAAATCTGATGGTGCAACACTTTACATCACACGTGACTTGGCTGCCGCTCTTTACCGCAAACGTACTTATGACTTTGCCAAAGCTATCTACGTTGTTGGTAACGAACAATCAGCTCACTTCAAACAATTGAAAGCCGTTCTTAACGAAATGGACTTTGAATGGAATGAAGACATCACTCACGTGCCATTTGGTCTTGTTACTAAAGAAGGTAAAAAACTTTCAACTCGTAAAGGTAACGTTATCCTTCTTGAACCAACAATCGCTGAAGCTGTTAAACGAGCTGAAGATCAAATCAACGCTAAAAACCCTAACCTTGCTGATAAAGAAGCTGTTGCTCATGCTGTCGGTGTCGGCGCTATCAAGTTCTACGATTTGAAAACAGACCGCTTGAACGGTTACGACTTCGACCTTGACGCTATGGTATCATTTGAAGGTGAAACTGGACCTTACGTGCAATACGCTCACGCTCGTATCCAATCAATCCTTCGTAAAGCCGAGTTTACACCATCTGTAAACGACGTTTACAGCCTTGATGATGCTGAAAGCTGGGAAATTGTGAAACTTATCCAAGACTTCCCACGCATTATCAAACGTGCAGCTGACAACTTTGAACCATCAATCATTGCAAAATTCGCTATCAGCCTTGCACAAAGCTTCAACAAATACTACGCACACACACGTATCCTTGACGAAAGCCCAGAACGTGACAGCCGTCTAGCCCTCAGCTACGCAACTGCTACAGTTCTTAAAGAAGCACTTCGTCTTCTTGGCGTTGAAGCACCAAACGAAATGTAATCATTTCTGATAATATATAAAAAGAGAGTTGGAATCTGTCCACTCTCTTTTTTTTTGATCTTTTTTGAGCTAAAATAATAAACTATTGCCATAATCATAAAGGAGATTTTTATTATGACAAGGGAAAATCATCTCATGGAATGGCTCAGTAAAGCTTATGCTAGCTTACCTGATAGCGAACCTCTAAAAGCAGACATCTTTGCACTTGCTAAAGATTTGGAAAAAAACGAACACGATCAACTAGCACGTACCAAACTGGCTCATGCCATTTCTATGTATTTGCTAACGCATAAACTCAAGACATCACCTGAAATTACAGCACTTTACAAAGAAATTGCTGACAGCCCTGAAAAATATAAAGGTCATGCCGCTACTGCTATTATGCTAGGCAGCCTCTTTCATCCATAGTCAAAATGACCGTTTTAACGGTCTTTTTTTACGCTTTCTTCTGGTCATTTAACCAATCAAAGATATTGTGATAGGTTTTCCCTGAGACTTTAGTTGTGCTTGTGCCGCCTTTTCCTTTATTACTTGGAGAAAAGCCTGATAAGTCTTTCGCACTTTTGATAGCAGAGGCATCCTGCACCCCTGACACTTGGTCTTTAAAGAAATAAATCCAAGACAAATGCCCAATGTAAGAGACACCTTGCATGTCTGTTCCCTCGACACTTTCAAAGTAAGAAAACCACTTGTTCTCAGCTCCACTATCTAGCAAAGTCCTATAAATAGGCAATGAATAATCCTTTGGATTGACAATAGTGTCATTGGCTGCGTGAATAAACCACATTGGTGTCTCTTTTAACGCTAGCATTTTTTCCTCATCAAAATAAAGGGCATCTTTACGAATGAAGCTATTAGAAAAAGGTGAAATGACGTATGAACCGTCAGCGTTTCTCTCATATTGATAATAAGAATAGGCTGCCGCTTGAGGAACTAGAGCCGCAAAATAACCAGGATTTGAAATAGCAAGATTAATCGTCATATAGCCACCATTTGAACAACCTGCTAGGTAAATGCGATTGGTATCCAAAGCAGGCGTACTCGCAACATAATTTTTGATGATATCCATTAGAATCTCTGTGTAACGCGAATCGCCAGCGCCAGCACCATTGGTCCCATCGCCCTCATCCATCCAATATGTTGGGGTTTGAACCGCTAAAACATAAAGTCCTTTTTGATCATTTATTGAAAAATGCGATTGAATCTCAGGTCTTGCAAGAGCTACAACTTCATTTCCAAGAAGGGTAATGTCCGTGTCTACCCCACCTTCACCTTGACCATGCAACCAGATTAACAAAGGAAAACTTTCTCCCGATTTTAAGTGCTTAGGCTCGTAAGCCACATAATGAAGGGTGAGTTTTTCTGTTTGCTTCGTTAATGGATTGAGGTAAGTCCCAGAATAAAAGCCACGCTTATTAAAGACATCAGTATCAGGTGATAGACGGTTATGAATAATATCATAGCTTCCAGATAGTTCAGCCACTTCACCGTCACAAATTACCTCTAATCCATTTATAGTAACTGGATAATCTTCCAACCAAGTGTTATGCAAGGTTTCTAGATTGTAATAAAATGGACAAGCTATAGCTGCATTTTTCTGACTATCAAAAGTCACTGGCATTTTGATAACTAGATACTCACTGGCACTGCTGACTTCTTGTCCCTTATCATCTGACAAGTACACTCTACTAATCTGACGTTCTTTACCTGCAGTCCTGACTAGGAGCTTATCAGCAACAACTCCTGACACTTTATGCGTTAACTGTACCAAAAGTTTTGGAACACCTGGTCCACATTCATAACCTTTAATAATCATGGAAACTTTGGCAATTGTGATATTAATTCTTTTTGCCATCTCAAATCACTCCTATACATTGTAATCGTTTTCTTTAGTTTATGAATTTTCCGCACTTATGTCAATCAAAAAAAAAAGACGGGTGAAATCACCTCGTCTTTTTGACTATTTATCGTAGTTGTTTCTTCTGATTTTAAAGTCAGAAGAAACAACTTCGTCAACATCTATAATGGAAATAAAAGCATCTGGATCCAAATCAGCCATGATAGCTTTGACATTACGAACTTCACCTGGATTCAAAACAACGTACAAGATATTTTTTTCATTTCCTGAGTAAGCCCCTTGTCCATTTAGGTAAGTGACACCACGGTTAATACCATTCAAAATAGCATCCGCAGCTTCTTGCGATTTTTGGGTAATGATAATCATACCACGTACTGTATAACCACCATTTTGCACAATTGTTAGCACTTGGCTGTACACAAAACTTGCTACCAAAGTGTAAAGCATGTGCTGCAAATCAATGTAAACAAGTGACGCTGTCAATACAAGGGCATCCACAAATAGAAGCGTTTGACCTAATTTAAAGCCAAATTTTTCCTCAATCACGCGTCCAATGATATCTGTACCACCTGTCGTTGCACCATATCGAAAAACCAGTCCACTACCTGCACCAGCAAATAAACCAGCAACAACAGCAACCAACATCATGTCATTTTGTAACACAATTTTCACTGGTACTTGTTGCCAAAACCAGATAAAGAAGGAAAGTAAAACTGTCCCATAAATGGTCAAAGCTAATGATTTTCGCCCCAAAACTCTAGCTCCCATGATAAACAAAGGAATATTTAAAATTAGAGAAGTATAAGCTGGGTCAATTTTATAAAGCGCATGGATAATCAACGTTACCCCTGCAACGCCACCTTCAGCAAGAGCGTTTGCCATATTAAATTTAACAAAACCAAAGGTATACATTGCTACACCAAGAGCAATCAACAATAAACTTCGTACTTGTCTAAGCTTTTGAGCCATATTACACTCCTCCTAAAACTAATTATAGGAAATTAATCAAAAGGTTAGT
>OBAD01000501.1_pt1 | contig 10760 bp, 5 predicted proteins | sample 1494861 | NCBI WGS metagenome assembly OBAD01 (sample SAMEA3360681, study PRJEB22359) | human gut metagenome | biome: ENVO:urban biome; feature: ENVO:human-associated habitat; material: ENVO:feces | place: Bangladesh | collected 2011
TTGACGGATTTTGTGAGCATTGCATGCTCACTTCGCTATTAGCTCGTTGCTGAGGATAGGTCGCTTACTACATAATCTGTGCTAGCGTATTTCGCCACGGGTACGTTACGGACCAATAGCGAAGTGAGCATGCAATGCTCACAAAATCCGTCAAATCCGTCATCTCCGTGGTGTTAAAGCACGTTACGGAAAAATCCGTGCGATCGGTGCGATCCGTGAGCATAATATCAGAATAGTTTTACCGGACAGTGATGTTACTTAATACACGCTCCTGACGGAGGGACTTGTGTCTGCTTGCTTTGTATGTGGCGGCGGTGTGTGTGTGGTGGATATACACAAAAAGTCTCCAATCTGTGCCGATGCTGCGGGGCATCGGTTACGGATTGGAGACTTTTTGCCAGTGAAACCGCGGCGGGTGTACCGGGGCGGCTATGTGGTGTGGGGGGGCGGAGGTTAGAAGAACTGGCCCTCGTTGATGAGGCGGCGCGTGGCGTCGGGGTCGCTGTTGGGGCATATCATCAGTATGTCGCCTTGCTGTGCTATCACGTAGCCGTCGAGGCCGGCTATGATGGCTTTCATGTGTTGGGGCAGTCGCACCATGCAGTTTTGGGTGCCTTGCAGCATCACGCGGGCACCACCGCTCACGGCATTGCCGTCGGCATCGGTGTGCGACACTTCGTGCAGCTCTGTCCAGCAACCTACGTCGGCCCACCCAAAGTTGCACTCCAGCACTGCCACGTTGCTGCAGTGCTCGAGCACAAGCAGGTCGATGCTGCGCGGCAGGCCCTCGGGTATGCATGAGCGCACGTAGTTCATCTCCTCGGCTATGGTGACCATTTGTTTGGCCACCTCTTCAACGGGGCGGTCGGGGCGGTGTGCCATGCTTGAGAGGTGCTGGCCGAGGGTCTTGCCTTTCCACATGAATATGCCGGTGTTCCACAGGAACTCGCCGCTCTGCATAAACATCTTGGCGTAGTCGAGTTCGGGCTTCTCGCTGAACGATTGCACCTTGTGCAGCTTTTCGTCGGCGTTGCCTATGGCGTTGCCCATCTGTATGTAGCCGTAAGCCGTGTTGGGCTGCGTGGGTTTGACGCCTATGGCCAGGAAGTCGGCGTGGGTGTCAACGTAGTCGAGGCCGCGCAGTATCTGGGCTTCGAAACGGTCGGCGTGCTGTATGAGTTGGTCGGCCGGACTTACCACTACATTGGCATCGGCATCGGACAGCACTGTGTGCCATGTGCCCCAAATGGCTGCGGGGGCGGTGTTGAGCTGCACGGGTTCGGGCAGAATGTTGGTCTCGGGCACTTCGGGCAGTTGCTCGCGCACAAGGGACACATAGCTCTCGTAGGTGGATATGTATATGTGGTTGGTGGGGATAAAACGGGCAAAGCGGTCGAAGGTTTGTTGCAGCAGGGTGCGGCCTGTGCCGAAGAAGTCGATAAATTGTTTGGGCAGCTCCTTCTGACTTGCGGGCCACAAGCGGCGTCCAACACCACCGGCCAGAATGATACAGTAGTTCTTATTACGTGTTTCCATTATCAAGGATTAGTGGGTTAGTTACTGTTTTTTTGAAATGATGGCTTTCGGGGCCAGTTTTCCTCGTAGTGGGAGGCGTATGGTTGTGAAAGCGATGCTAAGTTAACGAAAAAAACTGCCGTTTGGTATTGCTCCCTGGATTAAAAAAACGAAAAACCGCCTTTTATATCATTATCCGCGGCAGTTGTACCAACGGATTGGGGTTGGTAAAACGACGCGGGAGGGCGTGCCAATAACCGTAATGTGCGTTACAGTTGTAGGCATGCCCTCCCGCGTGGTGAGGTAGTTATGTTATTGAAGCACGTTATGCGTCGCCCTCTTTTTTGCCCTTGTTAGGACGTCGGCGGCCTCTGTGCTTGTGTGGCTTGGGCTTGTCTGCATTGGCCGTGGGCGCATTGGGACTGGTTGCATTTTCGGCCTTGCCATTGGCGTCGCTTTCTGTGCCTTGTTTATTGGCATTTTGTGGACGGCGGCGACGGCGGTTGTTGTTAGTCCGCTTTTTGTTGCGCTGAGGCTTGTCTTGCGTTGCTTCAGCCTCGTCCTCTTGTGAGGCCGTGTCGCTTTTGCTGTCGGCGCTGTCAAAGTTGTTATTTCGCAATGTGGCAAAATGTTCGTCGTGCTCTGTGCCGAACACGATGTCGTCCAGCGTGAGCGATGGCACAATGCTTGTGGCGGCGTCGGACTCGCTGTCGTTGTCAAGGTCTTTGTCCTCGGTTTCAGCAGTCTCGGTGGCTTCAACGGCAGTGGTGGTAGTGTCAGCGGCAGTGGCGGTAGTGTCAATGGTGTTGGCGGTAGTGTCATCACCCTCTTCGGCTACGCTGTCTGTATCAACGGCCATACTGTCGCTTTCTTCGGCCACTTTGTCTGCCTCCCCAACCTCATTTTCAGCCTTATCTGTTGCGCTGTCAAATGCAGACTCTGCTTCGGGCTTGGCCTCAGGCTCAATGTCTGTTTCAATTTCAGCCAATGCTTCGTTTGCGGCCTCTTGGCTTTCATTTGGTGCCTCTTGGTTTTCGAGCGCGGCTTCGTGACTTTCATTTGTAGCCTCTTGGTTTTCGAGTCCGGCCTCCTGGCTTTCGTCCTCAGCTTGCTGTGCAGGTTTGATGTCCTCCTTTATGATAAAGGTTTCTTCCACTTCGGCCAGCGTTTGCACTTCGTCGGTTGTGTGGGCGGTGTCAGCGTCATTGGCCATTTCAGCGCTTGGGGCAACGGGTGCTTCGGCCTCAGCGTGGCTGGGTGCTTCGGCCTTGGCGTGGCGGCTCTCTGTGATGGTTTCAGCTTCGTGGTCGGCGTGTGTGCGGAGTGCGCCTAACAGACCCGATATTTGTGTCTGTGCTTCGTTTGCCACGGCTTCAGTCAGATGTTCAGGCTCAGCCTTGGTTTCGATGGCTTCGGCCTTGGCCTTGGCCTTTTCAGCCATTTGGCGTTTGTGCTCTGCCTTGGCGCGTTGTCGTTCCACTTCGGCTTGGCGTTCGGCCTCGCGTTTGGCGGCACGCTCCTCGGTGGTAGTGGCACCCTTGGTCTGTCCCTTCACGGCATCGCCCATAGTCTTGGGGCCGCGGTTGCGTGTGCGCTTTTTGCGCAAACTCTCATCGGCAGCTTTCAGCTCGTCCTCTTCGGGGGGGGCGGGTATGCCCTTGGCCTCGTAGTCCTCAGCCGTGAGCACGGGTTCGGCAGGTGGTGTGTCAATCACTTCGTACGAGGCAGCCTCGTCGTAAGCCGTGTCGTAAGCCTCGTCAGAGAGTTCCTGCGCGCTCTTCGGGGCCTTGTTGTCCTGCTCATCGAGCACGGGGGCGTCGGCCTTGTTCTTGCCCTTGGCTTTAGAGGCTTTGCCCTTGCTCAGTCCGTCCTCGATGGTGTCGATTTTGGGCAGAGCGAACGATTCTTCGGCCTCCATGGCAGTGCGCTTTTCTTTAGCACGGAAGATGCTGTCGTATGTGGCAGGCTCGCGGCGCATGCGTGTGAGTGCCTCTTTCGAAGCCTCCTGCTGGCTCTCCTTTTTTGAGCGTCCGCTGCCGCGTGCTATGGTGATGCCTTCGATGCTGATAACGGTGCGGAAGCCCTTTTCGCCATCGCAGGCAGAGTCCTTAAAGTTGATGTTGATGCGGTTTTTCTGACTCCACTCCAGCAATTTGCTCTTAAAGTTAACCTCCTTCTGCGCCACGTTGTCGAGGTCGACGTATCGGCCTATAACGCGGTTGTTAATGAACCATTGGCAAGTTTTGAAGCCGCGGTCCAGATAAATGGCCCCCATCAGCGCTTCAAAGGCATTGCCGCCAATGTTGGTGTGGCTCATGCGTGTGCCTTGTGCGGCCAGAATGAGCTTTTCTAGTCCCATGTCGGCAGCCAGTCGGTTAAGTGCCTCGCGCTGCACGATTTTGGAGCGGGTAGATGTGAGAAAGCCCTCGCGCTTGTGTGGAAAGTGGTGGAAGAGAATGTCGCTCACGATAGTCTCGAGCACGGCATCGCCCAGATATTCGAGTCGTTCGTTGTTGAGCGGCTTCGAGGTATTCTCGCTGCGCTGTTTGCGGTCGCGGTTGTTGGCCTTGCGGTCCTTGCCGCCCTTTTTGCTGTCGGCGTCACGTCGGTAGCTGAGCGACTTGTGCGAGAAAGCGATGCGGTATATCTCGATATTGTGCGGGTAAAAGCCCAATATGTCGTATAGGGCCGACAGAAACTCCTTGTTCTTGCGGAAGGGGAGCTTCATGCGGTCAAATAAGTTCAGTATCATATATATGCAGTGCAAATGTGGCGTGACGTGCTGTTGCGCAAGTCGTGCGCACAAATTGCCGTTGAATTAGGGTGTATGATGTGGATATGGGAAAAGCGCAAATGTGCAGATGCGCCAGCGTGCCGAAATGCTATGTGTGATAGCATTTGCACATCTGCGCATTTGCACATTTGCACATGTTACGCGCCTTTGGGTGCGTTAGGCTTCATACTTCTTTACAATGCAGCAGGCGTTGTGTCCGCCAAAGCCGAATGTATTGCTCAATGCAGCGCGTACGGTGCGCTTTTGTGCCTTGTTAAAGGTGAAGTTGAGGTTGTAGTCGATGTTTTCGTCGCGATCGTCGTCCTCGTGGTTGATGGTAGGCGGCACGATATCGTTCTGCACCGAGAGGCAGCAGATGAGTGCTTCAACAGCACCGGCAGCACCGAGCAAGTGGCCGGTCATACTCTTTGTAGACGAGATGTTGAGCTCGTAAGCGTGCTGGCCAAAGAGCTTGGTAATGGCCTTCACCTCAGAGATGTCGCCCACGGGGGTAGATGTGCCGTGCACATTGATGTAGTCGATGTCCTCGGGCTTCATTTCAGCGTCTTCAAGGGCAGCCTTCATCACGAGGTTGGCACCGAGTCCTTCGGGGTGTGAGGCAGTGATGTGGTGTGCGTCGGCCGACATGCCAGCGCCAGCCACTTCGCAGTAAATCTTGGCGCCGCGTGCCTTGGCGTGCTCAAGTTCCTCAAGAATGAGTATGCCGGCACCCTCGCCCATGATAAAGCCGTCGCGGCTCTTGCTGAAGGGGCGTGAAGCGTGTGTGGGGTCGTCGTTGCGTGTTGAGAGCGCGTGCATGGCGTTAAATCCGCCCACGCCGCAGGGCCAGATGGCAGCTTCGGCACCACCGGTCACCATGGCGTCGGCCTTGCCGAGGCGAATGAGGTTGAAGGCATCGGCCAAAGCGTTGGTTGAAGAGGCGCAAGCCGACGTAGTGGTGTAGTTGGGGCCATGGAAACCATACTGGATAGAGATCTGTCCGGCAGCGATGTCGGCAATCATCTTAGGAATGAAGAAGGGGTTGAACTTAGGGCCGTTCTCCTTGTTGATGGCATAGTAGCCAGCTTCCTCCTCAAAGGTGTGAATACCACCGATACCTACACCGAGCACCACGCCGATGCGGTTCTTGTCGATAGTTTCGAGGTCCCAGCCGCTGTCCTTGATAGCCTCCATGGCAGCCACGAGAGCGTACTGCTCGTAAAGGTCCATTTTGCGAGCCTCCTTGCGGTCGATAAAGTCGGTAGCCTTAAAGCCCTTCACTTCGCATGCAAACTGTGTTTTGAACTTCGACGCATCGAAGTGTGTGATAGGGCCGGCGCCGCTAACGCCGTTCTTGATGTTTTCCCAAGTTTCGGGTACTGTGTTACCTACTGGTGTGAGGGCGCCAAGGCCTGTTACAACAACTCTTTTGAGTTCCATAAAGTTTGAATATCGTTAATGAATGCGCAGCCGTCAGCTTGAGTGGCAGCATGGGCGGTGTGTGCCCTGTGGCTCTCTCTGCACTTTAGTAGATTAGCACGCACGCGGCAGTGTGCTGTCCGCTTGTTTCCCGCGCCACGCGATGGGTGGGCTGGGGTAGTACTCGCTAATCTACTAAACAAATAAGGCGTGTTTCGAGGGGTGGGCTTGTGTGCACCAGAGCCGTTCAGCTGTGTGCTGCAGCATAGGGGTGAAACGTGTTGATATGCAGTGTTTTTGTAGGCGTGTAATGCCATAATGCAATTAACGTTTAACGTACAGCGACCTGTCTCCACACCGTCAGGGGGCTGACAGCATAGCGACGCAGACGCGTAACGTTAAACGTTAATTGTTTTGGGTTGGGTAGTCGTAAGACAAGCAGATTACTTGTTAACTTCTCCTTCGATGTAAGCGATAGCGTCACCTACGGTTGAAATCTTTTCAGACTTGTCATCGGGGATAGTGATGCCAAATTCCTTCTCAAATTCCATGATGAGCTCTACAGTGTCGAGAGAGTCAGCACCGAGGTCGTTAGCGAAGCTTGCTTCGTTCTTAACTTCAGATTCGTCAACGCTGAGCTTGTCAACGATGATAGCCTTTACTTTTGCTTCAATATCAGACATAGTTTCTTTATTTGAATTTAATGAATTATGTTCCTTGTATTTAAGTTTCCGCGTGCAAAAGTAATGCTTATTCCTAATACTGACAAACTTTTAGGCTAAAAAGATACGATAAATTGCACGTTTTTTGAAAAAGTGTGCGTCCCCGGGCATTAGGGCCGTGTTTTCCAGCACAATCCGTCGAGTGATTTGTGCTCCCTGACAAAGCAAGAGCACAGCAGACCAACAGCCACCGATGTGGCCATGCCGATGCAGCCGTAGAGCAGAAAACTCGTGTCGGTGAGATAGCGTACGGCAAACACTGCTCCCACGCCACACACAAAGCCCGTAAGAGCCGCTTTGCCGCCGATGCGCGGAAAGAATATGCCCATCAGGAACAGACCGCCGAGACCGCTTGAGAGCAATCCGAGTATCTCCTGGAAAAAGTCAAGCAGCGAGAGAATGTGCCATGTGGCCATGAGCAGTGCCATGCACATGCCCAATGCGCCCGACACGATGCAGGTGCGGCGTGCCACGCGCAGGGTGGCAGCATTGCTGGCAGTGGGGCGGAAGCGTTGGTAAAAGTCGACACTGTAGGCCGTGGCCACAGAGTTGATGTTGGACGATATGGTGCTCATGGTAGCGGCAAAAATAGCCGCAATGAGCAGTCCGGCCACCCCTTGTGGCAGCTGGCTCATCATGAAGAAGGGGAATATCGTGTCGGCCTTGCCCATGGTGTAGTCGAGCGCTGCGGGGTGTGTCTTGAAAAAGGTGTACAACCCTGTGCCAATGGCAAAGAATGCCACACTCACAAACACGCTCATCAGACCGTTGAGCATGATGCTGCGCCGTGCGCCAGCCTCGTCCTTGGTGGTAAGGTAGCGCTGAATGACAGTCTGGTCGCTGGTGTAAGATATGAGGTTGTTGGCCATACCGCCTAATATGATAACCCAGAAGGTGGCCGAACGGTAGTCGAGGCTCCAGCTAAAGAGCCGCATCTTGTGGTCGTCCATGGCTATTTGCCAGAAACCGCCTGCACCGCCATCGGTGCCCCACACCAGGTAGCCGGCTGCAAAGAGTGCACCACCCACCAGTATGAAGCCCTGCACCACATCGCCCCACACCACGGCCTCGACACCACCCATGGTGCAGTAAACGATGGTGACAAGCGCCATGAGCACAATGCAGATGTAGAGGTTGATGCCCGTAACCGCCGTGAGCGCCAGCGAGGGCAGGTAAAGCACCAATGCCATGCGCACCACCATAAAGATGATGAACAAGGCCGATGCCAGCAGGCGTGTGGGCGCGTTGAAGCGACGTTCAAGATACTCGTAGGCACTCGTCACGTTGAGGCGTCTGAAAAATGGCAAATAATACTTGATAACGGGGAACGACACCAGCAGTATGGTCACCAGCATGGGGTAGTAAGTCCAGTCGGTGGCGTAAGCCTTGGCGGGGTATGCCATGTAGGTGATGGCGCTGAGCATGGTGGCATAGATGCTGATGCCCGCTGCCCACCAGGGTATGCGGCCGCCGCCCTTGAAAAAGTCGTCGGCATTGCCCTCACCGCGCTTCATAAAGTAATAGCCCAGCAGCACCATGCCCACGAGATAGGCCACGAGCACCGTCCAGTTGAGCCACCCAAAGGTGGGCCGCACGTCCATCTTGACAGCTGTTACGGCTGCCGACCTGATGCCCGGTTTGCTCTCGCCGTCCACCACCACCCATTCGCCGTCACATGCCACAAGGGCAGCCCCGGCGCGTGCCAACAGCGGTGAGCGACTTTCGGCCACCCACGTGTTGGTGATGGTGTGGTAAATAATGAGTTCGTCGTTGAAAGCGTACCATGCCTCGGGCTGGCGCATGTAGGTGGCCTTTTCGAGTTCGAGCCTTGCTACATAGGCGTGCATGGCCTGTGTGCCATACCTTTGGGCGTCGAGCCGTGCCTGTTTGATGAGCAGAGGTCGGTTGATGGCCGCCTCAAAGCGTTGTTTGTTCACACCGCCCGCAAACACTATGTGGGCACAACCCGAGGGCACACCTGCGGCACCGGCCAGGGTGACGGCCTCGGTGCGGCCGTGTGGCACAATGGGGGCCATACGTGTCCATTGGTGTGTGGCGGGGTTGTAACACCACCCGTCGGTGTGTGCCATGCCCCGTTGGGTGTCGGTGGCAGGGGCAAATCCGCCCGCCAGGTAAAAGCAAGGCCCCGTGGCGCTGTTCTGCACCACGCCCACGGGCTGCACACGTGCGGCACCGGGCAGGTCGGGCAGGCGCTCCCACTGCTTGCCGCCAGGGAAACGCAGTCGGTAGGCAGCCTGCGAGGGACTGCCATTGCTCAGTCCGCCGGCCACGTAGATGTAGCCGCCGCCGTAGGCCCCCGCCATGTTGTCGAGCGGCTGGGGCAGTGCGGGCAGTGCCTCTATTACGAGTTGGTGGTTGTGGCCCGACTTGAGGTAGTAGCCGTTGGCCAGGCTCTGCTTGCCGTTGCTTGTGCCGCCCACGCACACCATGCCGTGTGGCACACTTACCCCCACGCCGTAGGCAACGGGGTGGGGCAGACAGCCTATTTTGCGCCATTGCATAGTGCCCGCAGTGTGGTGCAGGTTAAGTTCGTAGATGTCGGCATAGAATTGCTTGTCACCGCCGTCGGCAGCCGGTGTGCCCGGAAAGTTGCAGCCGCCGGCCACTAATAGTTTGCTGCCCGTGCTGCCGGCAAATGCGGCCGACACGCCTTGCTGCCCGTTGACGCACAGTGAAGGCAAGGGGCGGTAGCTGACGGTGTTGAAGGGGTTGTCGTTGCCGCCGTGGCGGGCTTGCGCCTGCATGGTAAGTGCCAGGCAGAGTGTGAGCAGTGTGAGTAGCAATTTGTTCATGGTGGTGATGATATTAGATGTATATCCGTTGGCGGAATTATTGGTTAACGGGTTAACAAGTTGACAGGTTAACAAGTAAGTATGCTATATACTACTTATGTTAAAGCCAGAATGACTGGAAACTAAAAAAGCTTGGCCAACTTGCCAGTTACCCCGTTAATTTGTCAACTTGTTTGTCAGTTCCGCCAATTGGTTATGATTGGGCAAAGATACGTAATCGTTTGCATCTGCAATGTAATATTTGCCACAAAAAGGTGGTTGATGGGGTTGCAAGTGACCGTATTTATAAGTCAGAAAGTTTGCCCCGTACGGTGCAGCGTGTGTGTTGTGTCAAGTGTGAGCCTTGTGTCTGAAACAACAGAAATCCCCTTGACGGCTGTGCAGCCGCAAGGGGATTTCGAGCTTCTATGGCTTTATCATTCAATGCTGATTAGTCGCGACGCGGACGGCGTGGTGCGTGACCACCTTCGCCACCTTCGCGGCGCGGACGGCGTGCGGGACGTTCCTCCCAGCCTTCGGGCTTCTCTTCGAGCACGCGGTGTGAAAGGCGGAACTTGCCGGTCTTGTCGTCAATTTCGAGGAGCTTGACCTTGATGGTGTCACCCTCTTTAATGCCAGCTTCCTCAACAGACTCGAGGCGCTTCCATGCGATTTCAGAGATGTGGAGCAAGCCTTCTTTGCCCGGCATGAACTCTACGAAGCAGCCGTAAGGCATGATGCTGACAACCTTGGCGTCGTAAACCTCGCCCACTTCGGGTATGGCCACGATGGCACGTATCTTGGCCACGGCAGCATCGATGCTCTCCTTGTTGGGGCCAGACACCTGGATTTTGCCTACGCCGTCTTCCTCGTCGATGGTGATGGTGGCACCAGTGTCCTCCTGCATGCCCTGAATGATCTTTCCGCCCGGGCCAATAACGGCGCCGATAAACTCTTTGGGAATTTCGAAGGCTTCGATGCGGGGAACGTGGGGCTTGAGTTCGGGACGTGGTGCGGGCATGGTTTCGAGAATCTTGCCCAAGATGTGCTCACGTGCCTGCTTGGCTTGGTTAAGAGCCTTTTCAAGGATTTCGTATGACAGACCGTCGCACTTGATATCCATCTGTGTGGCAGTAAGACCCTTTGCAGTACCAGTGGTCTTGAAGTCCATGTCGCCCAAGTGGTCCTCATCGCCCAGGATGTCGCTCAATATGGCGTACTTATCCTCGCCGGGGTTCTTGATAAGGCCCATGGCAATACCGCTCACGGGAGCCTTGATGGGCACACCAGCGTCCATCAGAGCCAGAGTTCCGGCACATACGGTGGCCATAGACGATGAGCCGTTTGACTCGAGAATATCGCTCACCACACGCACTGTGTAGGGGTAGTCGGCAGGGATTTGGCCCTTGAGGGCGCGCCATGCCAAGTGGCCGTGACCAATTTCGCGGCGGCCTACGCCACGCTGTGCCTTGGCCTCGCCAGTTGAGAAGGGAGGGAAGTTATAGTGGAGGAGGAAGCGCATGTAGCTCTTGTCGAGCA
>OBAD01000509.1_pt1 | contig 10659 bp, 8 predicted proteins | sample 1494861 | NCBI WGS metagenome assembly OBAD01 (sample SAMEA3360681, study PRJEB22359) | human gut metagenome | biome: ENVO:urban biome; feature: ENVO:human-associated habitat; material: ENVO:feces | place: Bangladesh | collected 2011
GCCTCGGGATATTCCTCCTTCAGCTGCTCTATCAGCGCTTTCAGCGCCGCCTTCTGCTCGGGGGTTCGGGTGTCCTTTGGCTTGCCATCTGGGGATAAGCCGCCGATGTAACATACCCCGATGCTCATGATGTTGTGGCCCTTACAGTGGGCACCCACCTCTTCTACAGATATACCCACATGGATGCTGCCATCACGATAAATCACGAAATGATAGCCATGCTGAAAAAGCCACGCTCACGATGCCAACGGTCTATGTCGGCTACGGTGTAGTTGCAACCCTCTTTGGTCGCACTGCAATGAATGATGATTTCCTTAATCTTACGCATAATAGAATAATATATAATTTATAATTCTTTCAAGTTTCGCAAGTAACCTCCGGTCCCCGAAGGGGGGCCAACTTTCAATAACCGCTGGTGGAATGACCGAAGGTCATGGAACCTGCGGACAACCAATAGTAGGGAGAAAGCGTCCCCAAAGGGGGCGAACCGCATCCAGTCTTGCTCCTGTTCGCCCCCTTCGGGGACGATAAGAGAGTATCTGTCACTATCCGCAGGTTCCATTCCCTTCGGTCATTCCACCCGCGGTTATTCACGTTCGCCCCCTTCGGGGACGGCAAGATGTCACTTGCAATAGTTCAATCTTTTATTTGAACAACCATCTTCTATCGCTTCAACTAATAATCCACCACAGCATCAGCAGCCTCTTCAGCTTCCTTCACCAGCACACTTTTTATGTACTATCATAATGCACCACGTTATATTGGATTAGAAGCACAGACTTCATACCCTATTTCAGAAATGATAAAGGCTGTACTATCTCTACCCAGATAAAGAAAATTTGTTTTGAGGAATCTGTTTCATTAAATATCTCTATTTTGGTGATTAATTCTTCTCTGTTTTATTTTTGGTTTATAGCATTCTCTGATTGTCGACATCTTAATAATAGAGAAATAGAAAATATGCCAATTATAACAGAGAATACAGATCATTCAATATTAAAGTCGTTAATGGCAGATTATCAATCTCACAAAAAGAGGAAAGAAACATATTACAAAGCTACAGGAAATGTTATATATGACGAGTATTACCCAAAGCTTTCCAAGCCCATCATCGACGAAATCGACAAGCTTCTGGCGAAGCATTACGGCTTTACAGAAGAAGAGCTCGACTTCATTATCAACTACGACATTAAGTATCGTATGGGCGATGAGCTGAACAAGGACGAGGAGTAAAACGAAGACACCCTGTTGCTGATGCTACTTAACAAGCATCCATCCGCAACAGGGAATTTCGTTATATTGTTCTATTGTTTTATCCTTCAGAATTATAGAAATCTAGCAAGGGCGTACAGAAACCACCTTTGCCACATGTCCCTCAGGAATTCCTGGTACTACTATCGAATAGCTTACAGGATATTTCTTTTCAAACTCCTCAATAGGAAGAGCGAATACTTTTAATTTCTTTTTCATAATTTACTCCTTTCTTATCTTATTTACTTATTTATTAGTTACATCAATAATGCAAACATTATGCTATCTTAAAATATTTAGACTGTCCAAAGAATATTCTGCCCAAATTATCCTTGATGGAAATAACCAATCCCATAAAAGGATTGTGCTCTACATCAATAACCTGGCCCTCAATCCAATCGGTCAAACCGGTTAGAGAAGGATTTACCTTCATCATATCTCCTAATTTTGGTTCCATAACTATCTGTTTTAAATATATCTTACTCAAGTTTCGCAAGTGAGCTCCACACGCCCTGAAAGGGCAGAAGCTCCTAGCCCAGGGCAGCGCCCTGGGTAATCATGGACGCAAGTTTGTCGCCCTGTAAGGGCAAAAGCTTCAAAAGAATCAGGCAATTTACAAAGCTTTTGCCCTTACAGGGCGCCTTGTTGATTGCTATTATACCCAGGGCGATGCCCTGGGCTAGGAGCTTTTGGGCCTTCAGCCCGTACTTGAACCACTTGCGAAACTTCAATATCTTACAACTCATTCAACACGTCCTCCGATGGTTTAAGTTCTAGCTTTCCTTCACGATAAGATTTCAGCTCATGGAGGGCATTTTCAAAACCTGATAGAATTTCTTCTTTAGTCATACAACTCTTTTTTTAAATTTGCTTTCAAAATACCGAATATCACTTATTTCCGGTCATGGTCATTTCCGGTCATTTTCGAATCAGCACATAGATGATGACGGGAGCACCGAAGAGCGGGGTTATAGCATTGAGCGGAATGATTCCTCCATCAGAAGGCAGCGTGCAGAGCAGATTGCAGAGCAAGGCAAGCACGGAACCCATGAGCATCGTGACTGGCAGCAGGCGGCGATGGTTCTCCGTGCCGATGACAAGACGGGCGATGTGGGGAGTGGCAAGACCGATGAAGGCAATGGGACCGCAGAAGGCTGTTACCACCGACGTGAGAAGCCCCGTAACGACCAGCAGGGCAATGCGGAGACTGCGGATGCGAAATCCCAGATTCTCGGCATACTGTTCGCCCAGGAGCAGGGCATTGAGCGGCTTGATGAGCAGAAGAGAAGCCAGCAATCCGAGGATGGCAATGGGAATGAACCATCTCACCTCTCCCATCGAGACATTGCCGAAACTTCCCATGCCCCAAACCATATAGGATTTCACACCCTCTGCCGTGCTGAAGAAATTCAGCAGCGAGATGGCACTGCTGGCAAGATATCCTATCATCAGACCAATGATGAGCAACACCGTATGACTGCGAACGATGGCTGAAAAGAACGTGATGACTCCCATCACCAGCATCGCCCCCACAAAGGCAGCCAGCAGGATGGCAAGGAAACCGCCGACAGCCACCCCATCGGCAGTATCGAGAAAGCCCATGCCCCAATCGCCCAGCGAAATGGTGCCACCAAAGGCAAGCATCACTACGGCAACCGCCAAGCCTGCTCCGCTGCTGATGCCGAAGACATCAGGACCCGCCAGGGGATTGCGGAAAGCCGTCTGGAGAAGCAGTCCGCTCGTGGCAAGGGCTGCCCCCGAAAGCAATGCCGTGATGGCTTGCGGCAGACGGGATTCCAAAACTATGTAACGGAAAGTTTCGGAAGAGGAATCGGCGGAATTGCCCGAGAGAATCGCCATGACCTCCCGCCACGGAATGCTGACGCTGCCCCATGCCAGATTGGCAAGAAACAGCAGGATGATGGTGCCAGCCAGGGCGAAGGCGTATAAAAATCCTTTGTTCATCATAAGTTCACGTTTAAAGAATAAAAATGCTCCGGGAAAAGTCGTTCGACTCTTCTCGGAGCATCTCAGTTATTTCAAAAAGAGTTCACACCCGTTGTTACTTGCTCTCCTCTTCAGCCTTCTTGGTCTCTGCAGCTGTAGGACCATAGTAGCCGTAGTAAGCCTGATAACGTGTGTAGCCCCAGTTAGCCTGAGCCTTCTCTGGGTCGAGCGAGCTCCTTAGCCTTGTCGAGCACCTTGATAGCCTCCTTGTAAACTACCTTGCGACCGTTAGGATCCTGCAAAGCACCAGCCTTGCTGTTGTAGCAGGCACCGAGGTAAGTCAGCACTGTTACGTTGTCTGGCTTGGCAGCAAGAGCCAGCTTCAGGTTCTTGATGGCATTGTCAGCATCGTTCTTCTGGATATACATCATACCCAGGTTGGCGAGTGCAACGAAATTGCTAGGGTTCTTGGCGATGGCTGCGTTCAGAAGTGCCTCCTGCTCCTTCTCCATCTTCATAGAAGAATACATAGAGTTCAAACCGTCGAGGATTACATCGTTGTTCTCGTCCTGAGCATAGAGGCCCTTGAGCTTGTCTACGTAAGCCAGAGAGTCGGCATGAGTCTTCAAACCGTCCTTCATTACATAGAGCTTGAGGTTGAGGGCATCCTTAGCCTCCTTCTCGCTCTTCATGGCGATGTCGCAATACTTCTCGCAACGGGCTACGTCCTTAGCCTGGTAAGCATAGCGTGCAGCGAAGAGAGCTACCTGACCGATATACTCCTTCTCGCCATCCTTCTGCTTAGCGTCGATGCCGGCGAAGAGAGGCTCTGAATCTGTATCGAGGAAAGCACCCCAGTACTTCAAAACCTCATCAGCCTTGTTGTTCTGCGCTGCAGTCTGACCTGCATTGACGAGCTGAACACGAGCAGCCCAAACGCGGGCAGCGTTGCCACCGAACTTAGGAGCTACCTTACCCTTGGCATTAGGAAGCTGATCATACTTGTAGCACTCAATGGCATTCATCAGCGCATTGTAAGCGCCTTCGTTCATTGCGTTCTCGTCGATAGGATCATTCTTCTTCATGATCTGGTTGGTCTGCATGATGCTCTGCTGGTCGTTGTAAGCCTTCATACCGAGGTCAACGAGCTTGTTGTAGGCCTTGGCCTTCTCTGCATCGTTAGCCAACTGACCCAAGTTCTGCTTCAGCAATGCCTCTGCCTCAGCGTAAGTTTTAGCCTTCATGACAGCCTTAAGTGCATCACTGTCGCCTGCAAATGCTGATGTGGCACCTAGTACCAACATAGCAGCTACGATTAACTTTTTCATTTTCTCTTTAAAGTTTAAAAGTTGTTATTGATTTTTTACGCGTCTTCAATATTATGTGAACGAGTGTTCAGGATGTTACTCCTGAACGTTCTCGTCTTCATGATTCTCCAACTCAGCTTCTGCCTCGGCTGCCTCTTCGGCTGTCTTGGCACCCACCGTATCGTTCTCTATCTCCTCGCTCTTCTTGGCCCATGCCGAACGGCTCTCTTCTTCTACCGAAGCTTCGAGCTCTGAACTCATCACCTTGCATACGCTGGCAATGACATCGTTCTTCTTCGACAGGTTGATGAGGCGGACACCCTGGGTGGCACGGCCCATCACGCGGCAGTCGGCAACGGCAAGGCGAATCACGATGCCGCTCTGGTTGATAATCATCAGGTCGTTATCATCGGTAACGTTCTTGATGGCTACCAGGCGACCGGTCTTATCGGTGATGTTGAGGGTCTTCACACCCTTACCGCCACGGTTGGTTACTCGATAGTCGATTACGTCGGAACGCTTGCCGTAACCCTGCTCGCTCACTACCATCACGGTCTCGCGATCTGGGTCGTTGACAACAATCATACCTATCACAGCATCGTCGCCCTCGTCGAGTCGCATACCGCGAACACCGGTAGAGGTACGGCCCATGGTGCGGATCTGGTCCTCATTGAAGCGAACGGCACGGCCATTTCGGTTGGCAAGAATCAGCTCGTTGTGACCATTGGTGAGTCGAACATCTACCACCTCATCGCCTTCTACGATATTGATGGCAATCACACCGTTGGCACGTGGACGGGAGTAAGCTTCCAGGCTGGTCTTCTTCACCGTACCATTCTTGGTAGCGAATACTACGTAATGGCTGTTGATGAACTCAGCGTCGTTCAAGCCTCTGAGGCGGAGGAATGCATTCACCTGGTCATCGCTCTCGATGTTGAGGAGGTTCTGGATGGCACGACCCTTAGAGTTGCGGTCGCCCTCAGGAATCTCGTAACACTTCAGCCAGTAGCAGCGGCCCTTCTTGGTGAAGAACAGCATGGTCTGGTGCATGGTGGCTGGATAGATATACTCGGTGAAGTCCTTGTCGCGAGTGCGGGCACCCTTGGCACCTACACCACCGCGAGCCTGCTCACGGAATTCTGACAGAGGGGTGCGCTTGATGTATCCCAGGTGGCTCACGGTGATAACCACTGGATCGTTAGGATAGAAATCCTCTGGGTTGAACTCGTGGTCGTCTGGCTTGATCATGGTGCGGCGAGCGTCACCATACTTCTCCTTCACCTCGTTGAGCTCGTCCTTCATCACCTTCTTGCAAAGCTCTGGGTCGTTGAGAATCTGATTCAGGTAGTCGATGGTCTTCATCAACTCGTTGAACTCGTTGTGCAACTGTTCCAGGCGCAGGCCGGTCAACTGGCTCAATCGCATATCCACGATAGCCTTACTCTGCAGTTCATCCAGCTCGAATCGCTTCTCCAGGTTGCGCTGGGCATCGGATGGAGTCTTGCTGGCACGGATGATGTGAACCACCTCGTCGATGTTGTCGCAGGCGATGATCAGTCCTTCGAGGATATGAGCACGCTCCTGCGCCTTCTTCAGTTCAAACTGGGTGCGGCGGATAGTTACGTCGTGACGATGGTCTACGAAGTACTTCACGCATTCCTTCAGGGACAAGAGACGTGGACGACCATTGACCAGGGCAATGCAATTCACAGAGAATGAGCTTTGCAGGGCGGTCAGCTTGAAGAGTTTGTTCAAGAGAACGTTGGCATTCGCATCACGCTTTACGTCTACCACGATGCGCATACCCTGACGGCCAGACTCATCGTTTACGTTGGCAATGCCGTCAACTTTGCCTTCCTTGGCAAGGTCGGCAATCGCCATAACGAGCTGCTCCTTGTTTACGCCGTAAGGAATCTCGGTGATTACAATCTTGTCGTGGTTCTCGCCAGTCTCGATTTCGGCAGTGGCGCGCACCACGATTCTTCCTCTACCCGTATCATAAGCGTCCTTCACGCCCTGGATGCCGTAGATGGTGGCACCTGTAGGGAAATCGGGAGCTGGGATATACTGCATCAATCCGTCGGTATCGATGTCAGGGTTGTCGATGTAGGCGCAGCATCCGTCAATCACCTCGCCCAGGTTGTGGGTAGGGATATTGGTAGCCATACCCACTGCAATACCGTTACCGCCGTTTACCAGCAGGTTAGGAATCTTGGTAGGCATCACGGAAGGCTCCTGGAGGGTGTCGTCGAAGTTGTTCATCATATCCACCATCACGGAAGGTTCCTGCAGGGTGTCGTCGAAGTTGTTCATCATATCCACCGTCTCCTTGTCGAGGTCGTCCATGATGTGCTCACCCATCTTCGAGAGTCGGCACTCCGTGTAACGCATCGCCGCAGGAGAGTCACCATCCACAGAACCGAAGTTACCCTGTCCGTCGATGAGGGTGTAACGCATGTTCCACTCCTGACCCATACGAACCAAGGCACCATATACAGAAGCGTCGCCGTGAGGGTGGTACTTACCGAGCACCTCACCTACCACGCGCGCACATTTCTTATAAGGTTTGTCACTGGTGTTTCCAATACCGAGCATACCGTAAAGAATACGGCGATGCACAGGCTTGAAACCATCGCGCACATCAGGGAGGGCACGAGCCACAATCACCGACATAGAATAGTCGATGTAGCTAGACTTCATCTCCTCCTCAATGTTGATCTTCATGATTCTATCATGATCCATTGTCTGATTTTCGTCCATTTCTTATATTAATAATGTTTATACCTTATTTATATAGTGAATTGTATCATCTGCCACTGCCATCAGGATTCTGACGTCCGCATGGCGTTTCACCACCCGCCTGCGAAAAGCGAAAAATCGCGTTTAAGGGCATTTATTTGCGTTCTAAGCCGTTTTGTGCTTCCGAAAACACCGACAAAGGTACAAAAAATAAATGAAACAAAATGCTTCGAAGCCGAAAAAAATGATATTTTAGCATTTATTGTATATTAAATAAGTTAAAAAGTTGACCAAACTCTTGCATAATACCAAAATATTGTGTAATTTTGCATCGTAATATAAACATATAAAACATGCAAAATCCATTTCAACATATCAACGATGTACTCAACTTCAGCGGCAAGGAAGCAAGCCGCATGTTGAGAAGTCAGGTGAACACAGAACACCTGATGTTGGGAATACTGCACGCAAACAACAAGCAGGTGAACGACATCTTTGACCACTTCGGAATCAATGCGGACGTATTACGCTCCACTCTCTATGACTCTCAGGAGAAGGTGATGGAGGAAGTATCCGTGAAGGGAGATGAACCGGAGACTGACAAAAGGAAACAGGGCAAGGGACTGACCTACAACAGGGAGACTTCTGCCGTGATCAGCGATTCGCTCATAGAGGCACGTCTCTGCTCAGGACATTCGGCCATGGTGGAACCTATCCACCTGCTGCTCGCCATCCTGAAAAACGAGCAGAGCGACCCTGCCAAGCTGCTCATTACACAAGGACTCACTTACAGCAAACTCTTTGACTACCTTTCTGGCTACCACGACGAGATTGAGGACAAGCTCAACAAGCTGAACCAGGAGGTGGAAAACTATAAGCGCACCCAGGAAGTTGAAAACGCAACGGAAGGAAACAAAGAACCGAATGATGAGGAAAACGACGGAGACATGATCGCTGCGGGAGGTACTGACGTGCAGGACCACGAAGGCGACCTGATGGACCCGGACGAGGAACCTCTCGACTTCAGCGACGAGCATGCTGATTCCAACCCGGGAAACCGTGGGGGCAGCAACATGGGCAACAACAAGACCAACATAATCGGTGCCGGATCGAAAACCACGAAATCGAACACGCCAACCCTCGACAAATACAGCTTCGACCTGACCAAGGCGGCAAAGAACGGAAAGCTCGACCCCGTGATTGGAAGAGACAAGGAGATTAACCGCGTGCTTGAAATCCTGGGCAGACGCAAGAAGAACAACCCTGTGCTGATAGGCGAACCGGGCGTGGGCAAGAGTGCCATCGTGGAAGGACTGGCTCTGTTGCTCGCCAAGCAGGGCAGCGACCAGAGCTCACTCTTCTTCAACAAGCGAATCGTGAGCCTCGACCTTGCCGGACTCGTAGCCGGAACCAAATACAGAGGACAGTTTGAGGAGCGTATCAAGGGCATCATCAGAGAACTGGAACGCAACGAGGACATCATCCTCTTCATCGACGAGATTCACACGATGATTGGAGCCGGAAGCGCCGAGGGAACGATGGATGCGGCAAACATCCTGAAACCAGCCCTGGCAAGAGGCACCCTGCAGTGTATCGGAGCCACCACCCTGAACGAATATCGCAAGAGCATCGAGAAGGACGGAGCACTGGAAAGAAGATTCCAGAAGGTGATAGTAGACCCTACTACCCCGGAAGAGACACTGCAGATTCTGCGCAACATCAAGGAACAATATGAGCAGCACCACAACGTAACCTTCACCGACGAGGCACTGGAGGCCTGCGTGAAGCTGAGCGAAAGATACATCAACGACCGCAACTTCCCAGACAAGGCTATCGACGTGATGGACGAGGTGGGCTCACATATCCATATCAATTCTGCCACCGTTCCGGAAGAACTGATTGAGGCAGAGAAAAAGCTCAACGAGATTGTCGCCAAGAAACAGGCTGCCGTGGCTTGCCAGAATTTCGAGATGGCGGCTACCCTGCGCGACTGCCAGACCAAGCAGGAGCAGGACATTGAGGTTATCCGAAAGAAATGGGAACACGGAGACCCGAGCCACCGCACACTGGTTGGCGAGACTGAAGTGACCGACGTAATCAGCCGAATGACCGGTATTCCTATGCAGCGCATGGCTGAATCGGAAAACAAGCGACTCAAGGAAATGGCTGATGTGCTGAAGGCGGAGGTCATTGCCCAGGATAGCGCTATAGATAAGGTGGTGAAAGCCATACAGCGCAACAGAATGGGACTCCGAGACCCGAACCACCCTATCGGCGTGTTCATGTTCCTGGGGCCTACCGGCGTGGGAAAGACCTATCTTGCCAAGAAACTGGCAGAGGAACTCTTCGGTTCGGCTGATGCTCTCTTCCGCATCGACATGAGCGAATACGCTGAAGGCTACAATACGGCACGACTCATCGGTTCGCCTCCGGGATACGTGGGCTACGACGAGGGCGGACAGCTGACCGAGAAGGTGAGACGCAAGCCTTACAGCATCGTATTGCTCGACGAGATTGAGAAAGCCAGCAGCCAGGTGTTCAACCTGCTGCTCCAGGTGCTTGACGAAGGCCGACTGACCGACGGCAACGGCCGACTCATCGACTTCAAGAACACCATCATCATCATGACCTCGAATGCCGGAACCCGACAGCTGAAGGAATTTGGCCGTGGCGTGGGCTTCAATGCCGGCGGACTGAGCGGTGAGGGTACGCTTATCGGCGAGAAGGACAAGGAATACGCAAGAAGCGTGGTTCAGAAGAGCCTTGCCAAGCAGTTTGCCCCAGAGTTTCTGAACCGTCTCGACGAGATTATCACCTTCGACCAGCTCGACATCAATGCCATCAAGCGCATTGTGGACCTGGAGTTGAAGAAGCTGGTAAAGCGTGTGGAAGAAAAGGGTTACCGCTTCCAGATGACCGACAAGGCCAAGGAATTCGTGGCAACCAAGGGCTATGATGTTCAATTCGGCGCTCGCCCACTGAAGCGAGCTATCCAGAACTACGTGGAAGACGGACTATGCGAACTGCTGATGGAAGAAAGCCTGCAGCCAGGTGACACCATCTGCATCGGGAAGAGTGTGAAGAAAGACGAATTGACATTCAAAAGAAATAAAAAATGATATAAAGAGTAAAATAGAAAAAAAGTTTAAAATGAACTTGGAATGAAAGATTCCAAGTTCATTGGCGGCTTCAGCGGAAGCCGTTCTAACGAAGAAAGAGCTGACTAGTGATAGACGGCTCTTTTTTTGTTAATGATAGTTAACTATGCAAAAACTTTTCGGAAATCATTTCACCAATTGAAAAATATTCATTACCTTTGCATCCGCTAAAAGAGAAAAAAGCCATGATGGCTCAGTTGGTAGAGCAACGCATTCGTAATGCGTGGGTCGCGGGTTCGAGTCCCGCTCGTGGCTCT
>OBAD01000510.1_pt1 | contig 10633 bp, 8 predicted proteins | sample 1494861 | NCBI WGS metagenome assembly OBAD01 (sample SAMEA3360681, study PRJEB22359) | human gut metagenome | biome: ENVO:urban biome; feature: ENVO:human-associated habitat; material: ENVO:feces | place: Bangladesh | collected 2011
GAGATGAGCTTACCGCCCTGGTTGGTCTCTGGGGTGTTGCCCATGTAGTTGATGAGCTTAGCGCAAACCACGATCTCATCGCCTTCCTTCAGCGTCATATCGCCCTCCTTCCACTTCTCGCCACCGAAGTAGTAGATGCGGAAGATGTAGAACTGGGTGCTGTTGGCATCATCGGCAATATAGAATGATCCGTTGCCGTAGGTTGCAGAGAACTGATCCTTGATGCTCTGTACCTTACCCTTGATGTAGAACTCCTTGTCTGAAACCACGCCCGATGCCAGGGCTGCGGTGTACTTCTGCGCTGCCACGCTGTTGAATGGGTTTGCCTCAGAACCATCGCCCTTTGCCGTGCCTGTGATGTCGCCACTGCCTGAGCCATCGGCTGTCTTGCCGTTCAGGGAAACCAGATAGGTTTTGTTGGCTACGGTCTCTGGGGTGTTGCCCATGTAGTTCATCACCTTGGCGCAAACTACCACCTCGTCGCCTTCCTTGAGTTCAGGGTCGCTGGCGGTCCACTTCTTGTTGCCCAGATAGAGTGAGCGGAAGATGTAGAACTTCTCGCTGCTCTCGTCATCGGCGATGTAGAACGAACCGTTGCCGAAGTTGGTAGAGAACTGCTCCTTGATGCTCACTACCTTGCCCTTGATATAGACCTCCTTGTCAGACTCCACGCCTGCCTCCAGGGTCTTGCAATAGTTGATAGCTGCAATGCTGTTGAATGGGTCGGCAGCAGTACCTGTACCCTTTGGCTCGCCCTCTGTGGTGCCACCGGCATCAGGCTTGGTAGGCTGTGTGTAAGGTTCTGGCACATCCTCGCAGCTGCTGAATGTGAAGGCAGCCATAGCCGCCATCAAAACTGAAAATATATACTTTTTCATATTATTGTCTTTTTAAATGTTGTTACTATTTTGATAATCAGTAATTACTTGATAGAGATGAGATTGCCACCCTTAATCTCTTTGGTGCCGTTATAATCAAGCAGGGTGCCTGATACAACCACCTTCTTGCCCGGTACAAGGATTTTCTTGGTTTCCTCTGTCCATTTTGCACCATCGATGTTGAAGCAACGGAATACCTCGAGAGTCTTGCCTTCTGTATCCTTACCGTCGTCAGAGATAACGAATGTACCATTACCATACGTGCCAGTATCTACATCTTTCACCTTTACGATGATACCGGTAGCATAAACCTTAGCATCGCCTGCTGTACCGGCATTGATCTTCTCCAGTGCCTGAGCCACGGTATAAGGCTTCTCCAATGTACCGCCTGTTTCTGATGCCTTCAGATCATCCGTGCTGCGAAGCACAATCTGCCAGGTGTTATTGTAACGGGTGAAGATACCGGTGATATCGAATACACCCTGTGGAACCACCTCGTTGGCAAACTTAGAATAACCCGAGTTGCGCACTACCAGATTACTGCTGCTGATCTTCTTGCCTGTTTCGGCATCGATCAGTTCCAGACTCGTATTGGTATCATCTGGCGCCCATACGTTTGTACCGTTAGCAGAGGCAAACTTCACCTTCTTCAGGGTCATCAGCTTGCCCACGTTAGCATTCATATAGGCTGGATCAGTAAGCTTTGTCAGGTCAAACTCCTCTGGCACTACCGTGCTTGCATCAGCCTCGCCAGGGTTCAGAATCTTGAAGTGCTCGTTCCAGATGGCACGCTCTATCTTGCCCATACCCAGACTTCCATCTGAGAGCTTGGTATTCACACCGCCAATCTGAGGCAACTTCTTGTAACTTCCGATATAGAGACCCTTCAGGTTTACGAGAATCTCCTGGCCAACAGGAAGATAACCCGACAGGCCACTTCCGTTGATGGCAATGATGATAGCGCCGGATGCATCCTGTACGCTCACCTGGTTGTAGATATTGCCACTGACATCATTGCCCGTCACTACCGCCTTGATCATCATGTCCTTCTCAATCAGCTTGTAGCCATTGTCGCTGTTGATAACCGTAGCAAACTGGGTCTTCAAATCTGCTATGCTGATCACATTCTTCTCCCTCAGGCTGTTGTTGCCATATGGAGCTGCAGGCACCTTATCGGTCAGGTCTGGGTCAGCATAACCGTCGCCCATACACGACCCCAGAGTCAGTGCCAGGAATGCCAATGCTATGAATTTTATCTTTTTCATTGTTCTTTCTTTTTATTGTTATAGAGAAACGGGATTGCTCCCTGTTCTTTATGTTAAAGAGAAACTGCTCTTTAGAATCTGTAAGATACCTGGAACATGCCGTTGGTACCCCAGGTGTAATACTTCTTAGGATTCTTAGAGAACTGGTAGAGGCGTGGATTCTTCACGTTGCCGTTGGCATCCAGTGTATAGCTTGAACGTGAGTTCTGCTCATATCCGCCTGTTACGATGGTCTGGTTGTTCAGCAGGTTGGTAATCATGAGGTTGAAGTTGAGAGAACCCTTCTTCAGTCTCACGCTCTTGCCTATGCTCAGGTCAACCATCCATCCTCCGTGGCCCTTCTCCTGGGCTACAGCATCCTCAGTCCAGCTCATACCGTCGAGTGTAGTAGGAGCAAAGATTTCAGGGAATGCCTTGTAGGCAGCCTGGCGGTTGGTCAGCACCTTCTCATATCTGTAGCTTGGAGAATAAGAGAGGTAGATGCGGTCGTAGTAGTTGGCTTTGAGGTTGACGAACCATCCGTTTACGTGGGCATCGAGACCGATGCTTCCCACAGTGAGCGGTGTGCCACTCTCGCGCATATTCATCACGTAAGCCTTGTCCTGGTAAACCTCAGCACTCTTTGAGAGCATGTATACGGCGTTTACATTGTTGATGTTCTTCGCCTCGCTCATAGCGCCCAGAGTCTTCAGGTCGAGCCATGAAGTGAGCTTAATCTTAGCGCCCACCTCTACACCATAGTATTCCTTCTTCAGTCCGGTCATGCTCACGTAGGTGAATGAATTCTCATCATCGTTGTAGAAGTTCTGCCATTCCGTAACGTTCTCCAGTCGGCTGTAGTATCCGCTCACGTTGGCACTCAGCCATGCATTGCGATACAGGTAGCTGAATTCTGAGCTGAAGATGCGCTCGTTCTTGAGGTTAGTCACGAAGTCGTTGCTGATTTCAGGCGAGATGAAGGCTGTGCTTGCCATCGGCGCACGCAGCTCGTATCCGGCTCCGATGCTGAAGGCATGGCCTCTGCCCATATCCACGTTCAGGCTTCCCTTTACGCCACCGTCCAGGAAGTTGGCTGTGCCGCTCTTGCCCTGGCTGTTGTTCGGTGCCATACCGTTGCGCATGTAGCCGCGGCGGTTCATGCCGGTATATCCGATACGTCCGCTCAGCATCGCCTTCATGTTGTAGAATTCGGCTGTATAGGTGCTCCATGCGTTTGCCTTGTTCACGTCGATGCGATAGTCGTAACCGAACTTGTCGCCCTCGTAAACCAGCTTGCCTGTGTTGTTAGGACCGGCTGTGTTCAGGTCGTACTGCACACGTGGGTCGGTCTTAGGATAATCGCCCAGGGCATAGGTGTTGATGTTGTGGAAGATGGCACCGCCCAGCATGTCTTCCAGTGTCTGATAGTGCTGGTTGGTACTCTTTCCGAGCATGATACCCGTGGCCAGGTTCGATTTCTTGGTCAGCTTGGTGTTCAGAACGGATGAGAGGGTCAGGGTCAGGTTATCGTTGTGCTTAGCCTGAACATAGTAGAGCAGATCCTGTCCGTTCTTGGCTGCTTGCTGGTTGGCATAGTACAGGCGGTTCCAGTTTATCTGTCGGTTCTGCTTGCTAGCCTGCCAGTAGTTTACGGCGTTGTTCCAGTTTTCCCAGGTATACATGTTGTTGCCGTTCTTGTAGTCGCCCCATACATAGTAGTTGGCAGATGGCATGTTCTTCCAGTAGTCTGGCTGCGGATTCTCTGCGTTGTTGTAGTTGAGCTTGGTGCTCTTGTACATAGAGTATTTTCCGAACACCGATGTGGTGAGCTTCATCTGGTCGTTGATTTCCCAGTCCCATGTAGCGATAGCCGAAGGGGCGAAGTCGTTCACTACGCGTGAGTTTCTCTTGTGTCCGTTCTGGTATCCCCAGTATGGGTTATACTGGTAGTCGTTAGCCAGCCAGTAAGCCTCGTCGGTAGATGCTCCCTGGGTGCTTCTTTCTGTCGGGTTACCCCATGTAGAGAAGCTCAGCGAGTGGCCGTTCATCCACTTCTTCTGTACGCCGAAGAAATAGGAGAGGGCGTTGTAGAAGGTTCCCTCTACGTATCCCCGGTTAGCCCAGCGGTAGGTGAGACCGGCTGTAATGGCCCATCCCTTCTCGTTGAATCCGCTGGAGTAGGAGTAGAGTCCGCGCAGGGTATAGTTGCGGTTGGCAACACCTACGCTGGCATACTGTCCTTCCTGCATGCTTCCGGCACGGAAATCATAGTTGTTGGAGCCTGCCATGCCGGTCATCGAATAGCCGTTGGCTTCGAAAGGCAGGGCGAAGTCTACGTTTCTGGAGAATCGGTTCAAACCGCCGATGTTGGAGAAACGGAACTGTCCGGTCTCCATATCGTTCATGGAAGCACCGTTGATATAGACATCGTTGTACTTCTGGTTGAAGGCACGGTAGCGGAAACGTGCTGGCGAGAACAGGTAACCTGCCTGGCTCGCGTATACGTTGCTGGTGGAATTGAGGATGGTGACATTGGATGACATGTCATCGTCCTCGCCCAACTGTGCCTCGGAGAAGGTGAAAGCATTCTCGTCGAGTCCCTGTGCTATGTTCTGGTCAGTCTTTTCGTTCTGAGCCATAGCCAATGAACACGAGAAGAGTGCTAACATTGCTAAGTTTACTTTCTTCTGCATAGTTTATATGTATTAAGTATTAATAAACCGGCAACAGCAGTCTTTTTGAGCAGTGATGATATATGTCCCGCTAGGGCTTGTTTAGGCGAAAGGGGACTTACCGTGGTCCCTGGTCTTGTGTCTTCTGTTCCGATTCAATGTGTTTAATGCTGCAAAGTAACAAAAAGTTTTTTGAAAAATGAATTTATTTATGTTAAAAATGCATGAAATCTGAAAAAATATTCGTTTTTATGGAGATATTTCCGGTTTTTTTAGGTATCTTTGCTGCCTGTTACCTCACCGCGTAAAGGTGAACATATATAATAAGGTATACATTAATAATTAATATTAGTATGAGAAAACATTTGCTCTTGCTGGCTGCCCTCCTCATGATTGGGCTGGGCGCTACGGCACAGAAAAAAAAGTCGCAGACTTCCGGTAATAGGCAGTATCAGGTGTATGCTGTGGGTTTCTATAACCAGGAGAACCTCTTCGATACCTGCCATGATGCCGGTAAGGATGATTACGAGTATCTCCCTGCTAAGGGATGGAATGGTATGAAATATACCAATAAGCTCAAGAATATGTCGCGTGCACTTGCCGACATGGGTACCGATGTGCTGCCTAACGTGGGCTGTGCCTTCATCGGTCTGTCTGAGGTAGAGAATGCCAACGTGCTGAAAGATCTCACCGCGCAGCCGCCTCTCAAGGCAAGAAACATGCAGTTCTGCCATATTGAGGGTCCCGATAAGAGAGGCATCGATTGTGCGCTGCTCTATAATCCGGCACTCTTCACGGTGAAGAATACCCGATTGGTGCCTTACATACAGGAACTCGCCAAGGATTCTGCCTACAAGACCCGTGGTTTCCTCACCGTACGTGGTGAGCTGGCGGGCGAGGATGTGGCGGTTATCGTATGCCACTGGCCAAGCCGTTTCTCCGGTTCGTTCTATCGCGAGAGCGGAGCACGCCAGACTAAGGTGGTAAAAGACAGTCTGCTCCGTCTGAACCCGGCGATGAAAGTGTTCGTGATGGGTGATATGAACGATGATCCTACCAACGCCAGCATGCACAAGGTGTTGAAGGCGAAGGCTGAAATCAGCGAGGTGGGTGCCGATGATATGTACAACCCATGGTACAACATCCTGGCTAAGGAGGGCAAGGGAACCCTGTTCTACAGCGGTTCATGGAATCTCTTCGACCAGATAGTCATCACGCCTAATCTCCTGAACAAGGATAGTAAGCACAAGGACTACAGCTCTTTGAAATTCTGGAAGAACCACATCTTCCGCCGCGATTACCTCATCCAGCAGGAGGGCCAGTACAAGGGTGCTCCTCTGCGTACCAAGGCGGGTGGCAGATGGCTCAACGGCTACAGCGATCACCTGCCGGTAGTGATGTACCTGGTGAAGGAAAAGAAGTAGAAAATGGTTGAGAATCATCCTTTTGAGCCGTGGCTGCCCGAGAATGCGCGGCTGCTGATGCTCGGCACGTTTCCGCCTGCAGAAAAGCGGTGGTGCATGCCCTGGTATTATCCTAACTTCCAGAATGATATGTGGAGGATATTCGGGATTATCTACTTCCAGGATAAGCTCCATTTCGTGGATGTAGAGAAGAAGACCTACCGCCTCGATGCCATCAGGGAGTTTCTCGGGGAGAAGGGCGTCGCCATCTATGATACCGCACAGCAGGTGATACGTACCAGGAATACGGCATCCGACAAGGACCTGCAGATAGTGCAGCCCGCCGATCTCGACGGCATGCTCCGTAAGTTGCCCCATTGCAGGGCGGTGCTCACAGCCGGTCAGCTTGCCACAAAGGTATTCTCTGAACACTTCGGTATCAGGGAAAAGCCTGAGATGGGAGGTTACGCTGAATTCCAGTTCGAGGGTCGCAGGCTCCGTCTGTACCGCATGCCCTCCAGCTCCCGTGCCTATCCCATGGCAGTGGAGAAGAAGGCTGAATTCTACCGCAAGATGTTTGACGAAATCTTATAGAAAGAAGAAAGAATATGAAAGATAAAGTGACCGTTATTGGCATTGCGGGAGGCACAGGCTCCGGCAAGACCACTGTGGTGAAGAAACTCGTAGAAGTGCTGCCGCCTCATTATGTGGCTGTGGTGCCCCTCGATTCATATTATAACGATACCTCGCAGATGACCGAGGAAGAACGTCATCAGATCAATTTCGACCACCCGTCGGCATTCGATTGGAAGCTTTTGCACCAGCAGCTCGCTGATCTGCGCGCTGGCAAGGCGATAGAGCAACCCACCTATAGTTATATCAAATGCAACCGTGAACCGGAAACGGTTCACGTTGACCCAAAACCGGTTGTGATCATCGAAGGCATCATGACGCTGGTGGACAAGAAGTTGAGAGACCTGATGGACCTGAAGGTGTTTGTGGATACCGATGCTGATGAGCGTCTGATACGAAACATCCAGCGTGATACCATCGACAGGGGTCGCACCGTATCGATGGTGGTAGACCGATACCTCAAGGTCCTGAAGCCGATGCACGAGCAGTTTATCGAACCCACCAAGCGCTATGCTGACATCATCATTCCGCAGGGTGGCGAAAACCTCAAGGGCATCGGTATCCTCTGCAAGTATGTAGAGGGACTGATAGAGAAATAAAAAAAATAGTTTCAAGCATTGCATTTTTTTAATGCAATAACACGTTTAATGGCGGCCTTCTTCGTGAGAAGAGGACCGCCCGCTTTGTTTTTATCCCAGTTTGGCTATTCAAGTAGTTCAGTTAGCTAACTCAAGTAGTTCAGTTAGCTAATTCAAGTGGTTCAGTTTGCTAACTCAAGTAGTTCTGTCAGCGAATTCAGCCGTCTCAGTTAGCTGATTCAGCCGTCTCAATAAGCCTACGGATACGTCTGCGCTAGCCGACGCAGTAATATCCGTACCCCGACGCAGTAATATCCGTACCCCGACGCAGTAATATCCGTATCCCGACGCAGTAATATCCGTACCGCGATGCAGTAATATCCGTACCGCGATGCAGTAATATCCGTACCCCGATGTAGTAATATCCGTGAGCCAACGCAGCACAACGTGTGGTCCGTTTTCGCCAGGTCCCATCATAACCATATTCTGCAAAGATCTTCTTGCTTTTTGCAAGAAGATAAGCTGAAAAACGTGATAGATGAATGCTATTAGTGATGGATAGCGTGATGGATATTGTAAATATTTTGTCCATCCATCACGCTTTCCTAAATAGATAATTCTCTTATTATCAGGTGATTAATATTTTGAGAAGAGAAAAAGTGAGGGATGTGAGGGATAAAAACTTTAAAGATTATTCCTCTTCCTCCTTCTCAAAAGCCTCTATGAATGGCTGGTGGAAACTCTGGAAAATGTTGAGATACTCGGCTCTCACCTCATCATCCTCATCAAAAAGATTCAACTCGCCACGCTTGTGAGCCTTCAGCATACTGCTGTAACGGCGAATCTTACGCTTGTAATTCCTTGCCAGCAACGCATCTGCCTGGACAGGATTCTGACTGACATACGAAAAGGCACAAAGCTGCTTCATAAACATGTCGAACACCGGATTGTCATGACTCCAGTCATCCTCATTCAGCCAGAACCACTGGAAATGATACTTCTGCTCCAATGCCATCAGATGCTGGCCCAGCTCGTCAATCTCCATGCCCTTCTGCATCTGCTCCTCAGCAAACGCTACCAGAGAGGCTGCATCCACATTCAACTCAACCTCGTGAGACAGCGTGGTGCCCTCAATCTGAATGCGCCAACGGTAATTCCTGTTCTTGATGAGCGCAGAATTCGTGTTCATCAGCAACTCAGAAAGCTTGCCCTCGGTAGGAATCTGACCCACTACCGAAAGACGGTCGCGCTGGTTGCGAACCACCAGCTGATGGTCCTCATGGCGCAATACACACATGTAAACCAGCCTGTTGCTGTCGAGCTGAAGGGTGAAACGGTCGTTGTTGTCATCGCCCACAAATTCGTAGGTGTAGTCATCCACCTTGTCCTGCGGAATGCTCAGTTCGCCATGAACCTTGTTGCCCTCGGCATCGTAGAGCGAGAAACCGATGTACGGAATCTGAAGACGGAGAACCACCGGATTGCCCCCATCCTCTGGAATCAGGGTAACAGCCAGTCCGTCATCACCGAAATCTTCCTTGCGGCATACGAATCCGTCATCCGTTTTCTCAGCCTTCTCCACCTTCACCTCGCCGTGGTGCCACCAGAAATCGAAGGTGATGGTCTGGTCGTCCTCAGCGGTTACATGGATGAAATCATCGATGTCCTGACCCAGGTAAACCACCTTGGCAGGCTCAATCTCCTCATCATCATCGCCCAGTGCGCGCACCCACACCTCGCCCGGAATAGGATCATCTTCCCATTCGGCATCAGCAGGGGCTGCAGTAGACTTGAAAACGAGGAAAACCATTCTTTCTTCCTCCCTCGTGCCATCTTCGCGGCACGTGAAGCACTTCGCCTCCTTGGGGATGAAGAATGGGGTTAACAGGTACGGGTTTTTGCATAATGCGGTATACTCTACCTCGGTCCATACCGGGAGAGCGTGTGTATTAGTCTTGTCTGTCATATTTTCTTGTTGCATATAATTCTTGAGTTGGTTCTATTCCTGTTCATCATCCGGCGTGTGTGGCAGGATGATGGGGTGTTGATCCCAAAAAACGGTTGCAAAGGTAATGCAAAATTGAGACACTACAAAATATATCACCTATTTTTTTAATTATTTTACGATTCAATATTTGGCTCTTCCAAAAAATAGTTGTAGTTTTGCATTTGAAATAATGAATAGAAAGATGAAAGTCAAGACAATACTTACGCTGGCGCTGGCCGCCACAACCCTCGCAGCATGCCACAGGGGTAAGAAACCACCACGTATGGACAATTCGAAACTCGCCATCAGCCTCTCAAAACCGGCTAAGGGCGACAGGGCTATCTACGGACTTGCCTGCCTGGGCTGCTCGGATACCGCCCTGGTGCTGCTGCCCAACGGCGGAGGAGACCCCGTAAGATACAACATCCTGGATGCCACACGCAACCATCAGGTGTTTGGAGATATAGAGGTGGGCGACTGGGTTTGCGTGATGCCATGCGAGGAGAAGGATGAGAGGAACCGCGCCGACATGGTGATAGACCTGGACCAGCTGAAGGCTACCTGGACCTATCCGGTGATGCCGAAGCTGCGTGATGTATCGCATCTGAGCAAGCGCCAGCAGGCGAGAATCCTTGCCAACATGCCCGACAGCATCGTAGATACCTATATGGTGCCGCGCCAGTATGGCTTCACCCTGAAGCGCATGAGCGAGGCGATGGCCGTGGGCAGGGTGATGGTAAACAAGGATGTGGACGACGACAGTCCGGTAGAATATCCTGCTGTGCCTCAGTATACGGAATGGCATGCCTATAACGGCAAGCTGATTCTGGTGCAGGGCCACCGCGAGCTGGATGGCGTGGTGCTCAACGGGAAGACGAAGCGCGATACCTTCACCTTTGTATATATGAAGGGCGACAGTCTGGCTCTCTCAGACCGTGAGGGCCGTATCCAGGGTTTCCACCGCTCGCTCGATGCGATGAAAGCCAACGCCAAGGCCCATGCCGCAGCCGAGAAGCTGAACAGCAAGATGAAGAAGGAAATATTGAAGTAAATTACATAATAAATATAAAAAAAGAGGCGAATAGGACGATTTCTCGATTTTTTTGTCTAATTTTGCACCTTGGAATTTAATTCATACATCGATTATAAAGAAAAAGAACAAGAATAATGAAGAAGAAAATTCAGTTCAGTCTCGTTTATCGAGACATGTGGCAGAGCTCTGGTAAGTTCCAGCCACG
>OBAD01000511.1_pt1 | contig 10633 bp, 5 predicted proteins | sample 1494861 | NCBI WGS metagenome assembly OBAD01 (sample SAMEA3360681, study PRJEB22359) | human gut metagenome | biome: ENVO:urban biome; feature: ENVO:human-associated habitat; material: ENVO:feces | place: Bangladesh | collected 2011
CTAATCGCATTGATAGACCCACCGTTATTCTGAACCGGTTGGTGCCGACATTAAAGTCAGACTCGTAATGCATGTAATAAAAATAGGTTGTTTTGTCATGTACGGACACGACAAAAGAGGCATATCGACCGATAAAGCCAATACACCAATCTGGTTCATCATATTGATGACGAACAGAGACGAATGTTACTTAACTGAATGTGATTTCTTGTTTTCATAAATGATTTTGTTTAAAAGTTAATACTTTTCATGTCGATGCTCCACCGTGGCTGTTCTGCTCGGTTGGCTTCACCTTTTACTAAAGGCTACTCTTGACATTTTCGGCTGCAAAGTTAATACGACTTTCTGAGAAAGACGAATGTTTTTTGCTGATTCTATGTCTTTAGCCTTTTATTTAACATTATTTATTGATGTATTACCACTAACTTATGCTTTAAGCGGTTATCATTGATTAATGATTTCGTCCGTAAAGGTAAGACAAATTACTCACGTTGGCGATTTCCTTATACGTATAACATAATATCCTTTTCTCTCCAATTAACGTACAAAAAAAATGTGACATAAATGCTTTAATATCTGATATTTTTATTAACTTTGTCTTATTAACTTATCTTTAAAACTTAAATCAATCCAAAATGGTAGAAGAAAACAAACCTTCATTGGATAAACAAACTGTAAAAGCGTTGATTGAGGAATGTGGGTATATGGTATGCCACACCGAAACAGAACGCGGACGTGAAGAAGAAAAACAATCTTATTCTGATTTGAATCTCTCTGCAGTCAGCACTAATTATCTTGAAGGTCGTGAGATTATACAATTGTGGAAGCACCAATACCTTGCTGTTAAGGCAGCCAAGGAGGGCAAAAACGTATGTGTTACTACGTCAACAAGTTCTGGTAAATCAGAAATATTCATTCTGTCTGCTCTGGAGTTGCTTGCAAAAGACCCGAATGCAAAGGTGTTGGCGGTATACCCAATGAAAGCCTTGAATCGACAGCAGGTGCGCCGTTGGCAAAAAGCATATGGTGAAGACAAGATTGGTAAGATCGATGGTGATACGAAGATGGATGATAGACTACACATCCTTCAGACCAAACGTGTTGTCATTATGACTCCCGATGTTATACATGCGTGGTTGCTTGACAATTTAAATGAGACGATATTCGGTAACGGAGATATTATTAAAGATTTTATTCGTAATATATCTTTGGTGGTGATAGATGAACTTCATCTCTACAAGGGAATGTTCGGTACCAATTCGGCTTATCTCTTCAGACGCTTGAACAATGTCCGCAGTCTCTTGCGCGGTACACACGATATTGCGCAATATATCACAGCATCAGCTACATTGCCGAATGCATGTGAGCACTCTTTCAATATCACAGGAGCAAAGAATTTTGTAGAGATAGGAATGGATTTGGATGGATCTCCAATGTATGAAAAGACTTTCTTTTTCGTTGAGGTTGCCGACACAAAGCAAAATCCAAGTGTTTCCAGACTCGTTGAAGCATTTGCTGAAAAAGAGAACACAAGGAGTATAACCTTTGTTGAAAGCAGACAGAAGACGGGGTCCATGGCTAATAATATTTTGGGCGTTCGTGGTAAAGATGGTAAGGATGACAAAAGTGAAATCTATGGCTATCGCTCTGGCTATGAGGTTGCCTCTGCTGACATTATTGATAATGCATTGGAGAATGGTAAATTCAAGGGCGTTATCAGTACAAGTGCTTTGGAGATAGGTATTGATATAGAGGGACTCAATGTTTGTATCATCGCAGACATGCCTCACGACAAGAACAGCTATCAGCAGCGCATAGGTAGAGTGGGACGTTACAATTGCGGTAAAAGTTATGTGATTATCGTTAAAGACAACAATTCGTTGCCGTCAAAGCTTCTTTTTGAAGAGTTTGGTTGTGACATAGACAAGGTGTTGCCTAACTATGAGCCGGCATTATACCTTGAAGATCCGACTATCCAGAATGTTCAGGCTCTGACTCATGTTGGCGACCATGATTATTGTGAGTATAAACAGTGGAAGGATTGTATCAAAAGGCATCAGACCTTTGCTGGCAAGGAATTGTTCCCGCAGTCGTTCGGAGAGCTTTGTGAAAAAGTTCTCAATGGACAAACTCCCCGTGAATATGATGAGATTGCTGTCTGTGTTGATAATCCTCAGCGTGCATATACTTTGAGACATTTTGGCAAGCAGTTCACAATTGAAGCTGTGAAAGGCGAAGAGGAATTTATACCTAAGGGCGAACATATTAGCCGTGAGCAGATAGTTACAGAGGGTTATCCTCAAGCTATTCGTTTTACCTATAAGAATGGTGAACAAATTCGTGAAGAGATACATCGCGTTTTAAATGCAGAGTATAAGATTATTGCTAAAAAGAACAAAGAGCGCTATACGACGTCATCTCTTCATCGTGGTTATGTGATTCCGAACTTTGACGAGAGCCAACGATTCGGCTCTATGGAATTTGGTGATTGTGTTGCATTCAACCTAAAGTTGCAAGAGCATCAGACGGTATATGGTTATAATAAGAAAGTTTTTGATAAGAGTGAATATAATCAATATGATGATCCGTATTTCTTGCCTACTCTCAAAACAACGGGTACTGTAATCATACACCCTGCCTTTAATGAGAAGTCTGTAAATGTTAGTAATATAGCTGACATTATGTTCGAGACATTCCTACGTTTGAGGGCTTTCGATAGAAGCGATATCAGTCACAAAGGTGGCAGATTATATAGTGACTATGAGCATGAGAACCTTCATGTAGGAGATCGTTTTGTGGTTCTTTATGATACGAACGAACTAAACATAACCAAGAAACTCCTCGACGAGCAATTGCTTAAGGAACTTATGGGTTATATCAAAAAATACCTGGATATAATAGTCGCTACGGTTTGTCCCAACATGAACGATGCTACACGTCAGGCGTTAATCTCATTGTGTGACTCTGTGCTCAACCATGATGCTAAGACAGATTTTGTATCTGTTGGTAGCAAAAAAACTATAAAGGCAGGAAGTGTGGTTTTGTATCGTCAGCCAAATGGTGAAGAGGGTGAAGATAATGGTGTTGAATGCATATATTTTGGTGAAGGAAATATAGAAGGAACTTGTAATTTGTGCATATTAAAAGATGGTGTAATGAAATCCTTGCTTAATATTTCTCTTGAATGCATAGAAGCAACTTCTGAAACAATTTTTGAATAAGTATGATTGAAATCATCAATTGTCGTAGTGGCAAAAAAAGTTTTAAAGACAGTCGCAATCCTTACATCGATCGCTCAGAATTTGCCAAAATAGAGCGGTTGCGTCCTGATAGCGTCTTTTTTCAGTTGTGGAGAAATGAGGATTCTGATGGATTCTATCTCTTTGACGAGGAAAAAGGCCGCTATGTCATGACTGGCTCTGACACAGCCTCCCCTAGAGATTCCAAAGAGTTCTCCCAAATAAAGTTCTACTCAGAAGAGACGAGGTCTTTTGTCGCATATTGTAAGAACGGGTCTTTTTGTAAGAACGGGTCTTTTTATTTGTTTTTTGAAGATGGGAAAAATGGATTAAGAGATGAACAATTCATTGGAGAAGAACATTATGGTAAACGTCCTGTTCAGAAAAATGGAGAATGGAGCTTCTATGATTGTGAAAATCGTGAATGGGTTAAACACTTCAGCTTTAAAGGTCATAAAAATGAACTTCTCAGATGGTTGTGTGGAAATCATTTTGAAACTAAATTTAAAACTAAATTTGGGACTCATCGTTCTGTTACCAAATATAAAGAAGATGATGAATTTATCAAAATACCGGGCTACTTCAGTGAAGTCGATGAGTGTCCTGCCGATTTTATAATCGGCAAGACCAACTCTTTTGACAATTCTCGTCCATACTCGCTCATTCGTAATGGTCGAGTAGTAGGTACATATGTCAGTAAACCATTGTATGACGCCGAACATGAATGTTTCATAGCAAAAAGAGAAACTCAATGGTACATTATTCGTAAAAAAGAATATTGTAAAGTGGAGGAGGTTACGAACGTTCGTTGGCAAACAAGCGAATTTGAGTTCTTTGGCAATTTTATTCTTAATAAGTCTCCCGAAAAAGGATGGTTGATATTTGATGCCAAGACTGGATGTTGGGTCTGTCAAGACTGGCGTAACATTAGGATAGACAAGGTAACAGATACACCGAGTTTGATTGTTGACACGGAGAATCTTATAGATTATCGTGTTGGCATAGATGGCATCCAAAAACATATTGATGATTGTCTTGCGTATTACTCAAAACTGTTAGAGAAGAAATGCTGTAATAGCGTCGGTGTATCTTCTAAATCGATTGAATGGAGTCTATCCAGAAACAATCTGCCTCTTGTGACGAGGATGAGTTCATAGAACAAGGCATGGTGGTGAAGACTACCAAACCAAGCTCCAATGTTTTTTATGATTTTGAATGTGAAAACAAGATGCCGAAAGTCATCAAGTTTATAGTGTTTCCTCGAAAAGGCATTAAAGGAAGAAAGGAATTCTATTCTGATTTGCAAAGCAAGGATATAACTATTGATGACTTCATTTGTTGGGTATTTGAAGAGGACAACGCAATAGTTATTACAAAGAAGAAATCGTCGCTTCTAAATCGTTATACTTGCGTTTTCAGAAAGGTATACGATGCGGATGAATATCTCATGGTTGATACGGGGGAACGCCCTAATGGATTCAAGGTGTTTAATGCTTGTGATGTGGACGAGTATACGCTGATTGAAGAAATTGACAAATGGCTTGAAGCACGAAATAAAGGTAAGAAAACTACCAATGTTGCTAAGAAGGCAATTGCTTCTGTGGTTATGGCTGCAACTATTTCTCAAGAAACTCTACCTCAGACCGTGGAGGATGAGCCGGCTTCGGATATCACAGCGTTCGCTGAAGAAAGAGTTGTTGACGAGCCTATTTCTATTTGTACTGAGGAGAAGAACATCGATGACGGAAACTGTGAAGTTGGTGAAGTGAATCTCTTGGGCACGAAGTTGGCTATAGGAGACACTGCTACCATTAAATCTTTGTTCGGCAGAAAGAGTTATCGCATATTGGACAATGCTATGATTATACTTGTGGATGAGGAAAATCTGATAGGTATTGATTATAGAAGATATTCTATGCGTCATTACAATATAGTTGGTGAAGGCAAAGATTTCCGTTTTCCACAGGATTTCAACAAGAACAATTCGGCCATTCGTGATAATGTGTATCCTATTTACCTTTTCAAGCCATGCAATGACGAGGAATGTGAGTTTGTAGATCATGTTGTTTGTCGCGGTTATTCCATGCTTAAGCAATGTAAGAGAACAAACCAAGATGTAAAACAGCGAGAAATAATAAACTTCGAGTTGGAGTCGATGTGTTATGAAAACGATTGGTTTAATGGATAGATAAAACTTTCCTATATTGGAAACTATAATAGAGGCAGGTAGTATTTCCCATATAATGGAAAAACTACCTGCCTCAATTTGGAGGTCATAGTTTACAAGTTGACTTTTATAGTGGCCAAACATGAGTTATAACCTGTGACGCAAATCCTCGACCGGCGCCCTAATATCTCTATCAATCTCAAGAATGTGCCGACAGGTAGTTGCTACAAGAGCGGCAAGCTCAAGATGTCAATCGGGTTGGAACTGATGATTGATGGCGACATCGTCAACGTGCCGATCACCAAGATAGACCAGAAGATGCTTTACACGGCTGTTCTCGTGGCTGCTTTGGAAGGAAAACGCTTGAAACGCAGCGACTTCACAACAGATGTAGCTTTAAAGTCAGACTTCTTAAAGCGTGTCTTTAGAGGTCTGTCTTTGGAAACTACTTTCACTGAATGGGTGTCGATGGTGAATCTGCATGGGGATGCTGCAAGAATCAACGATGCGAAGTCGAAGATGAACAAGGATATCTGGAACTGTCTTCCGCGCAAGCATCGCAACGCTTACTATTACGTGTGTCTTGTCACCGAATCGCCAAGGACGAAAGATACGCGCTATAAGATTCGTGCGAGCAGCAATCGTATTTCCATTGCCGGTTTCATATCGAACAGGATTATAGCTTGAACCCTATCGTTGTCCTTGCATCTCCCTTGTCCAGCAATTCCGCCTTGCAGTATCTGTCGAGATCTTCGAGAGTGGTCTCTTTGCCGTACAGCACGTAGTCGATAGACTGCTTTCGGGCTATGTTCTCTATCTGTCCTCCTGAGAAGTCGTAGCGCTTTGCCAGTGTCAGAGCGTCGCTCTCGCTTATACGCTTGAGCATGGTCCGCCATATCTTCGCCTTGACATCAGTTTCTGGATTCTTGAACTGCACCTTGAAAAGGAATCGTCTATCGAAAGCGCTGTCGAGGTTGTATGTCAGGTTGGTTGTGGCTATAAGTATGCCGTCCAGATTATCCATTTCTTGCAGGATGATGTTCTGCGTAGAGTTCTCCATCTTCTCAACTGTAGGGTTTGATCCGCCGATGTTCGTGCGCTTGTTGAAGATGGCGTCAGCCTCGTTGAAGAACAGAATGGGCATCACGTCCGAGTTCTTGCACAACTTTCTGTATTGGGTGAAGATGGCTTTTACGTTCTTTTCGGTTTCGCCAACGAACTTGTTTCTAAGGCCGGCTATGTCAATCTGCATGATGTCGCGTCCTGTCTGTCGGGCTATCTGTAGTACGGTTTCTGTCTTGCCGGTGCCAGGTGCTCCGTAGAAGAGGCAGGTGAGTCCTTTGCGCATACCTTCCTCTTCGAGGCGTTGCTGAATGTCTTGCAGATTATTCTGCGAGAGCATATCAGTGAGATTTGCAATCTGGTCTCCTTCCGTAGAGTTGTAGAAAAGCGACTTCTCCTTTATCTCCGTGAAAGCCTTCAACGACTTGTTGTTACGCAGAGTAGACAGACACTGAGATCTGCTGGGTATGTATTCAGACAGAAGCTCCGACTTGGCTTTATGCGTAAGAACGTATAGCTCTGTGTTGGCTATGCCGTCCTCGCACTTCTGCTCTATCAGACCAGCTTTCATCAGCGTATGCGTTCCGTTCTTGAGCGCGCGTCGCATACAGTTGCACTCCCAATCGTCAGGATAGATTTCGTCGATGGTTAGCAAGGTAAGTCCTTCGTTTTCGGAGTCGGCATACTGCGCATAGTCCAAGGCAATCTGGAGAAACAGTGTCTTTTCATGAATGTCCTTGTACCGCTGCAGTTCTTGGCATAATGCAAGATGCTGATTCGCCTCAACGAGCTGCATCATCCAGGTCTCGTCGTTCTCACGGTTGAAGTCTTGCCTGCCTATGTTGCTCATGTGTCTTTCGAGTTTGTCCATAAACTCCTGCTCGTTGCTAACTTCCAGCTTTTCCGGCACGAAAGGCTTGTTGTGGCGTAGAGCCGTTACTACGCCATGCTCCAGTTTGAAACCTTCCCAGTAAGAGTCCCGTTCATGGGCTGCACCTTTTATCAGCCAGCGTTTTGTCACGAGTTCTTCTATCTCTTCGCTGTAGCACATCGTGTAGAGGCGGCTTGTACCGAGAAACTCTCCGAAGCCTCCCCAGGAAACGGGCTCGCCCTCTTCTACCATTATAGCGAGCAATACGATTTGGATGTTTGTGAGTTCAAGATGTTCTCTAAGATACGCCATAGGGCGTTTGACGGTAGTCCAGAAATCGTCGGATAGTTCGCTGAGTCTTGCTTGGTCTAACACTCTGTCGAGTGCGGTGATGATAGTGTACTCCTTTGGTTCTACATACACCGGCTCGTATTTGTCGAGATTAAACTCGCTAAAGATGTCCGTTTTTTGTCTCTTTCTATGTGGTCTGTGTGTCTTCATAAAATCTGGTTTTATGCGTTAAACTTTTGCTTGATTATCTATTTCGCCAGCAAAGGTATGACAAACTATCAACGTATACGATTTGCTTATACGTATAACGTTACTATATGTTTGCTCAGTTTTAATTACAAACACTTAAAGTGCGAAGCGTTGATACACTCCGCACGACCTGAAAAATCTAAAGAAATGAATGTATGTTTTTTCTATGTAGAAAAATAGGGTGCTTCCCAAAGCACCCTATTTATATTTATATCCCCAGTTTCTCAATCTTGTTGTATATTGTTTTGCGGTCTACGCCGAGCAGACGGGCGGCTTTAGCTTTGTTGCCGTTGGTCTGTTGCAGAGCGGTGATGATGCGTTGGCGCTCCGTGTCCTCGTCGTGCAGTTGCAGGACGTTGTCGGTGCGTATCTGTCCCATCGCCAGCGTCAGTTCGGCGGTGGTGATCTGCGAGCCGCGTGTGAGCAGCACCGCACGCTTCACCACGTTGTTCAGTTCGCGGAGGTTGCCGGGCCATGAGTGTGAGGCGAGCATCTCCGCAGCGCCAGAGTCGAAGCCCTCAACGTTGCGGTTCAGTTCCTCGTTCGCGTGACGGATGAAGAGGTCGGCGAAGAGGAAAAGGTCGCTGCCGCGCTCTGATAGCTTGGGCATGTAGATGGTGAACTCGTTGATGCGATGGTAGAGATCCTCGCGGAAACGACCCTCGCTGACAGCTTCCTCAAGGTTTTCGTTCGTAGCGCAGACAAGTCGGATGTCGATGTCTATCTCCTTCGTTCCGCCGACGGGTCGGATGCGACGCTCCTGCAGCGCACGCAGCAGTTGCACCTGCACTTCGTAGCTCAGGTTGCCCACCTCGTCGAGGAACAGCGTGCCGCCGTTGGCTATCTCGAACGCGCCGCGCTTGTCGGCGTCGGCGCCCGTGAACGCTCCCTTCTTATGACCGAAGAACTCGGATGCTGCAACGTCGCGTGGAATCGCTCCGCAGTCGAGTGCGAAGAACGGACGGTCGTGGCGCTGACTGAGGTCGTGAATGCGGTGAGCCACGTACTCCTTGCCGGTGCCCGACGCTCCGAGTATGAGAACAGACATCGGCGTAGGAGCCACCAGCTCTACGTAGCTGTATAGCTGTCGAGAGGCTTCGCTCTTGCCCTCGATGTAGCGAGGAGTAGTGAGTTTTGAGTTTTGAGTTTTGAGTTTTGAATTGTGCGCCGTTGGCGCATTTTGAGTTGTAGAATTTTGAATTGTTGCATTGCTTTGCTGCGTGTTCTGCTCCATCGCGTCGTTAATCTTCTGCAGCAGAATGTCGGGCTGCACAGGCTTTGCTATATAGTCGGCAGCACCCGACTTCATGGCGAGCACCGCGTTCTGCACCTCCGCATAGTTTGTCATCACGATGAACGGCGCATTGATGCTGTGCTCGTGCATCCAAGCCAGCAGTCGGAGGCCGTCGTGATCGGGCAGTCGGAGGTCGGAGAGCACGAGGTCTACGCTCTTCATGTCTATGAGCAGCTTAACGGCAGCACCCACGGATGTCGCCTTGTCCACCTCAAATCCCTTTCGGCGCAGCCATGTCTGTAGCATTGTGCCGAAAGCGATATCGTCTTCTACAATCAGTATATGTCGCATAGTATTTCCTTAAGTTTCTCTATCAGTTGTTTTGTCAATCTTTCGCGTTCTTGTTCGTTAGGGGGTACTGTTGTTTCCTCAGGGGGTGCACTTGTCTCCCCAGAGGGTGTAGTTGTTTCCCCAGGGGGTGCACTTGTCTCAAGTGCACCAACCAAGATGTTTTTTTCTTCGCTTTGTGGGTGTTGTTGCTTTGTTGGTGCACTTGAGACAAGTGCACCCCCTGTGGTTTGCAGTGGTGCGACCCATTGGTTTTTGCCAGGTTCAATCATCTCGAGCAGCGGCATCGCCTTGTGCGCCGCCTTCGCAACGCGCTCAGGGTCGGAACCGTCGCCAATCATCTCTAAGTATTCCTCTATCGACTTGCGTATGTCGCCTATTATCTGCGCTTCCGCTTCGGGGTCGCCGTCGGTGAAGGGTAGGAGAGCGATTTTGAGTTTTGAGTTTTGAGTTTTGAGTTTTGAGTTATTCTCGGCTTCGCCTGCGATTGTGAGTTTTGAGTTTTGAGTTTTGAGTTTTGAGTTGTTCTCGGCTTCGCCTGCGATTGTGAGTTTTGAATTCTCTAACACCCTTACTGCTATGCCCGTCAGTTGACAGATGGTGGCGGCGAGCGTCTGCACCGAGAATGGCTTGAACAGACAGGCGTCAAAGCCGTCGCCGCGCAGTTGCGGCATGATGCTCTGCTCGTGTGCCGTCATAGCCACGAACTTCGTGCGGCGTACGGACTTGTCGGTTGCAGACGTAGCCGACGATGCGGTGCGTATGCGGCGCATTATCTCGCTGCCGTTCATCTCCGGCATCTCGATGTCGGTGAACACGATGTGCGGATTCTTCTCCACAGCAATACTGATGGCTTCGTCGGCGTGTATGGTCGTCGTGATGTCGAACTGCACGCCGTCGATGCGCCGAAGCATCTCGTTGAGGAGCTGACCCTGCAGGCGGTCGTCGTCTACTATCACCACGGAGATCGTGGGTTGAGATGTTGAGGTGTTGAGGTGTTGAGATGTGCCTTTAGGGGGTGCACTTGTCTCAAGTGCACCAACCATGCTGTTATGTTTGCTTTGTTGGTGCACTTCTTTGCTTTGTTGGTGCACTTGAGACAAGTGCACCCCCTGAGTATGTTTGCTTTGTTGGTGCACTTCTTTGCTTTGTTGGTGCACTTGAGACAAGTG
>OBAD01000512.1_pt1 | contig 10609 bp, 7 predicted proteins | sample 1494861 | NCBI WGS metagenome assembly OBAD01 (sample SAMEA3360681, study PRJEB22359) | human gut metagenome | biome: ENVO:urban biome; feature: ENVO:human-associated habitat; material: ENVO:feces | place: Bangladesh | collected 2011
CGCACAATACGCGACCCTCTTCATCAAACATCATATTGTTGACCTTGGTATCGCAGTGGCAGACATGCTTCTGCAACTTTCCCTCGCGGAAGAGGCGCTGGCAGAGACACATCTCATCCATATAACTCTCGATTTCTGCGATGAAATCCTTTACGCCTTCTGCGCGTCCGGCACGGTCTTCCTTGACAGCCTGACGGAGCTGGTCGCGGCGCAGTTCCATGTTGTGGAAATCAGGGATGGTTTCGCCGAGACGGTCGGTGATATCGGTGAGCTGAGCCTCGAACTCTCCGAAGGTCTTTCCTGCGTAATAGGAGCTTTCCGGGTTGACAGCCTCCTGGGTGATGGCACGAGGAATGAAGACGGAAATGCGCCAGTACTGCTGGTCTTCGTCCTTTACATAGGTCTTGCCGTTGCTCGCCTTGACGAAGGTGAGAACCTTGCGGTCGATATCGTCAGCGCCCTGTTTTTCGAGCTGCTGGCGGATGTGTGTAGTTACTTCCTCGATATTATGCTGCAAGAGATCTACATCGGTGAAGATAGAGTCGTTGATGCGCTGGAGAACATAGTCTGGTGCATCATCTTCTACTGTTGTCACCTTGTAGGTGTCATTGATGAGTCCATTACCGAGAGGCTTTACCTCATTTACAGTTCCGGTGATGTCGAACTGTGAGATGATAGGTTTGAGATCTTTCATTTTAGTTTGGTTTTAAATATATTTTTAAAGCTTTTGCCCTTACAGGGCGTAGTTTCTTATTGGATTTTTAACCCAGGGTGATACCCTGGGCTAGGAGCTTTTGCCCTTTCAGGGCGTATTGCTTGCAACATTCTCCTTATGCTGGGAGCTTGTTAGTTGGCTCCTCACGCCCTGAAAGGGCAGAAGCTCCTAGCCCAGGGCAACGCCCTGGGTTGTTTGGATGCAAGCCTTTCGCCCTGTAAGGGCAAAAGCTTTGACATTATCTCAGGTCGATGACTTCTGCTCCTGGGAATTCCTTGCTGTTGAAGACGAAGGAATTGTTGGAAATACCCTTTGCCTTGAAGCCGGAGATGTCGATGGTACTCCAGGTAGAGCCCTGGCGCATCTTTACCTGCGATGGCACGTGGGTGTTCTTGTTGATGGTGATATACATCTCTGCCACGGTACGCTTCTGGTTGTTGGCAACGAGATGCACCTGATAGTTGCTGCCCACAGTCTTGAGGGTGCTCTTATATCCTGTCTTGTAGATGTGGATGAAGGTATAAGGATTCATCGACATCTGCTTGGCCTGGGTAGGGTTGCTCACGTTCACCTCGTTGGTCTTCTTCATATAAGTCCACTGGGTCTTGCCGTTATACCATACGATGGCTTCCGGTGTGCGCGCATTAAACTTGTTGCCCTTGATGGTGATGGTACCGCTTGCCGAGCCGTACTTAGGACTAGACAGCTTGAAGTTGGCGGTAGCACCCTTCTTGTTGCCGATGACGGCAGCGGTCTTGTCGAGCACCTGCTGGGCGGTCTGCGCCATAGTGCCCAGGCTCATCATCGCTGCGAAAGCGATAGCTAAAATCTTTTTCATATCCTTACTGTTTATTGTATTATTCAAATTACGAGTTTCTCAGCTGCATCAGCAATGTATTGAGCTGGTTCTCATCCTGCAGGAGTACCTCTCTTGGCTTACTGCCCTGAGCGGCTCCTACGATGCCTGCTGCCTCAAGCTGATCCATCAGTCTGCCGGCACGGTTGTAGCCGATGCTGAAACGGCGCTGAATCATACTGGTGCTGCCCTGCTGCGAGAGAACGATGGCGTGGGCTGCCTCCTCGAAATATGGATCCAGGTTGCGGGTATCTACGCTGCCGTTGCCTCCTACGCCGCCATCTTCGCTAGCCGGTTCTGGGAGTTCCATCGGTTCGATAGGACCAGGCTGGTTGCAGATGTATTCGTTGATGCGCTCAATCTCTGGTGTATCTACGAAGGCGCACTGTACACGCACCGGTTCGTTGCCGTTGAGATAGAGCATATCACCACGACCGATGAGCTGGTTGGCTCCCGTTCTGTCGAGGATGGTCTTGGAGTCGATGGCAGAAGTTACCTTGAAGGCGATACGGCCCGGGAAGTTCGCCTTGATGTTACCGGTGGGTGGCGATGATCATGTGGATGCCCACGGCACGTGCTAGCTGGGCGATGCGGGCGATAGGAAGCTCTACCTCCTTGCCGGCTGTCATGATCAAATCTCCAAACTCATCGATAATCACCACGATGTATGGCATAAATTCGTGACCATCAGTCAGTTTCAGTCTGTGGTTCACGTATTTCTGATTATACTCCTTGATGTTTCTGGCTCCCGCCTTCTTCAGCAGGTCGTAGCGGCTGTCCATCAGCACGCAGAGGCTGTTCAGCGTTCTCACCACCTTGGTTACATCGGTGATGATAGGCTCCTCCTCATCCGGAACGGCAGCCATAAACTTGTTGGTGATGCGTGAATATACGCTGAACTCCACCTTCTTAGGGTCGATGAGCACCAGCTTCAGCTCGTTAGGATGCTTCTTGTAGAGCAGGGAAGTGATGATGGCGTTCAGACCAACAGACTTACCCTGACCGGTGGCACCGGCAACGAGCAGGTGAGGAATCTTCGCCAGATCCACCATGAACACCTCGTTGGTGATGGTCTTGCCCAGTGCGATAGGCAGCTCCATCTTGGTTTCCTGGAACTTCTTGGAGTTCAGGATGCTCTCCATGCTCACGATGTTTGCCTTGGCATTAGGCACCTCGATACCGATGGTTCCCTTGCCAGGGATAGGAGCGATGATACGGATACCCAGGGCAGCGAGGCTCAGGGCGATATCATCCTCCAGGTTCTTGATCTTGGAGATGCGCACACCCTCGGCAGGCTGAATCTCGTAGAGAGTGATGGTAGGGCCCACGGTGGCACGGATGGTCTTGATCTGTACGCCGAAGTTGCCCAGCACCTCGATGATTCGGTTCTTGTTGGCCTTCTGCTCCTCTTCGTCGATAGACACCTCCTGGTCGTCGTATTTCTTCAGCAGGTTGAGGGTAGGGTACTTGTATCTTGTGAACGGCTCCTTCGGATTGATAGGCGTATTGAGCACCTCGGCATTGCTTACGGTGTTGCTGGTAGCCTTCTCCTCTCCGGTAGCCACAGAGATATCCATTCCGATATGAGCCGAAGCGGCAGCGGCTGCAGCCATCTCCTGGCGCTCTCTTTCTGCGCGCTGTGCTCTGAGCTCACGCTGCTGCTGAATCAGACTCGGAGCAGCCACGTTCTTGTCGGCATCAGCCTGCTGGCTGTCATCGGCTGCGGCTGCATCAAGGTCGATTGGCGAGGCAGTCTTCTCATCCTCATCCTTCTGCTCCTTGTCCATTCCCTGCTGCAGAGAACTACCCTCGTTCTGGTCAGCCCCCTGGTTTTGGGATGTCTCCTGAGCCTGAGAAGTCTCGGAGTTCTCGTCCGTCTCATCCTCTTCATCTTCCACCGTACCCTGGGCAGCATTCCGGTAAGCTTCATCGATGGCATCATCCTCCTCCTGCTTCTCCTTATGGTTGGTAATCTCGAATTTCACCTTATTAGATATATAGCCGATAGGATTGAGAGCCTTTCTCACGATGGTGATGGTCTCGGTGGTGATATAGGTGAGGAATGCGATCGCCACGAAGAGAAGGATGGCGGTGAGTCCCGGAGGACCGATGACATTCTCCAAGGTCTGGACCACAAACATGCCGTGCTTTCCGCCCGGATTGAAGATGAGACTACCGAAGATAGGAGTGAGGAACTTGGCGAAGGTGACGGATGACCAGATCATCACCACCATCATGCAGAAGAACCACTTCCAGAGATTCACACGATAGACATTCATCAGCTGGAAACCCACCATCACCACGAAGCAGGGGATCAGGAAGGCAGGGAAACCGAAGTTCACCGCCATCAGCCAATAGGAGAGGATGGCTCCCATGGATCCGCAGTAGTTCTGGAACTGCTGCTGGGTGTTGGTCCATTCTCCGGGCTGCATGTTCTCCAGCAAGCTCTGGTCGGCAGCGCCCGTACTGAGGAAGGAAATCATCGCCAGTATCATGACGACAGCAACTACGAGCAAGGCGAGTCCGAGGAAGAAATCGGTAATCGTATTGTTGAAAATATATTGTAAACCAATGGCTTCGCTAAATGATTTAGTTTTGCCTGATGTTCTTTTCTTTGCCATTTTTCTATTTCTTTTTAATATTTAACTGCAAAATTAGCAAAAAAGATTGAGAAACGCTCCTTTTTTTCGGGATTTTTTGCTAATTTTGCAACTTGTAATGAATAAATAGCAGTAATGAAGATAATTTTCACTAGTTTCGAAAAGAAAACTATCAATAGCCTGCCTCGAATTCTCTTTCCTGGCAATATGATAGTGATAGATAAGGCTGAAGATACAGATGCCGCTGTAGAATATCTCCTGGGACAGGATATTCTGGGTGTGGATACGGAGACACGACCAAGTTTCTCCAAGGGTATGCACTTCCAGGTATCACTGCTGCAGGTGAGTACCCGCGATACCTGCTATCTCTTCCGCCTGCATCTCACGGGTATGACACCAGCCATCATCCGATTCCTGGAGGATAAAAAGGTGCCAAAAGTGGGATTGTCTTGGCATGATGACCTCTTGCAGTTGCATCGCAGATGCGATTTCAAGCCGGGATATTTCATCGAGTTGCAGGATGTGGCTAAGAAATTCGGCATCAAGGATATGAGCTTGCAGAAAATCTACGCCAACCTCTTCCATCAGAAAATCAGCAAGGCACAGCGACTCAGCAACTGGGAATCCCAGGAGCTCAGAGAGGCTCAGTGCAGATATGCCGCCACGGACGCATGGTGCTGCATTCATATCTACGAGGAGTTCAACCGTCTCAGCAAGGCTGACGATTACGAGCTGGTAGAGTTCTAGGTTGATGTATTCGATTTTTCGTAAATGAGAGAATTGATAGAACTTAAAAGACTATATAATATAATAATGTATAAGAACGTATATTTAAAGAAAGGAAAAGAAGAATCTCTCAAGAGATTCCATCCATGGATATTCTCCGGCGCTATCCAGCGCATGGACAATGATATAGAGGAAGGTGAAACCGTAAGGGTTTTCACTTCTGCTGGCGACTTCATCGCCATCGGTCACTATCAGATCGGTTCCATCGCCGTGAGAGTGCTCTCTTTCAGCGATGTAGATATCGACAACGAATTCTGGTGCGCCCGACTGGAGTCGGCTTACAAGATGCGACTGGCGGTAGGTATCGCCGGAAATCCAGACAACAACACCTATCGACTGGTGCATGGCGAGGGAGATAACCTGCCGGGTCTCGTTATCGACTGCTATGGTCCTACTGCCGTGATGCAGGCTCACAGTGTGGGTATGCATGTATGCCGTATGGAGATTGCCAAGGCGCTGAAGCAGGTGATGGGCGACGAGCTGCAGAACATCTACTACAAGAGCGAGACCACCCTGCCATACAAGGCAGACCTGCGCCAGGAGAATGGCTTTATCCTGGGTGGCGATGCCGATGACGTGGCTGTGGAGAACGGATTGAAGTTCCATATCGACTGGCTGCGCGGTCAGAAGACCGGTTTCTTCGTAGATCAGCGTGAGAACCGCTCCCTGCTCGAACATTACGCCAAGGGCAAGAGCGTGCTTAACATGTTCTGCTATACCGGCGGTTTCTCAGTCTATGCCATGCGCGGCAATGCCAAGGCGGTTCACTCCGTGGACAGCAGCGCCAAGGCGATCGAGCTGACCAATGAGAACATCGCTCTCAACTTCCCTGGCGACCCACGCCACGAGGCATTCTGCGAGGATGCGTTCAAGTATCTGGATGAGCACGACCAGCAGTATGATCTCATCATCCTCGATCCTCCAGCCTTTGCCAAGCACCGTGCAGCGCTGCGCAATGCGCTGAAGGGATATACCCGCCTGAATGTAAAGGGCTTGCAGAGAATCAAGAAGGGTGGAATCCTCTTCACCTTCAGCTGCTCTCAGGTGGTTACCAAGGATAATTTCCGCAACGCTGTGTTTACTGCAGCAGCCCAGGCAGGAAGAAAGGTTCGCATCCTGCACCAGTTGCATCAGCCAGCCGATCATCCTATCAACATCTATCATCCTGAAGGCGAATACCTGAAGGGACTCGTGCTTTATGTGGAGTAAGCTCTGACAGCGTAAAAAGAGTAAAATCTCTATATCAGAGTATATACGATGAAGAATGTAGAGTAAAAATACAATGAAGAAATTTTCAATCATGATATGTCTGGTTTCAGCACTTCTGCTGGGAATGGCCAGTTGCGGCGATTCACAGCAGAAGCGACTGCGACTGAGCAAACAGGAGAAGGCCCGACTCGACAGCATCGACCGGGCTTCGCTCAAGGTGGGTGTGATGCCTACGCTCGATTGCCTTCCGGTATATCTGGCTTACGAGGACAGCATCTTCCTGAAGCAGGGAGTAACGGTACATCTCTATCGCTACAATGCGCAGATGGACTGCGATACAGCCATCGCCCGAAAGAGGGTAGAGGGTACGGTGACCGACCTGGTGAGAGCTGCCCGCCTGCAGAAGCAGGGTACACAGCTCTTCTATCCTGTCTCTACCAATCTGTACTGGCAGCTTATCACCAACCGCAAGGCGCGTATCTCGGAGCTGAAGCAGCTGTCAGACAAGATGATAGCCATGACCCGTCATTCTGCCACCGATTATCTCTCAACGCTTGTCATCGACAGCGTGAAGACCAAGTATGACGTATATCGCGTGCAGATCAACGACCTGAACATCCGCCTGCGCATGCTCCTCAACAATGAGATGGATGCCGCCTGGATGCCGGAGCCATACGCCACACAGGCAAGAATGGCTAAGCATGTGGCACTGGCGGATAGTAGAGACAAGAACCTCCAGTTGGGAGTGATTGCCTTCCGCAGCAAACTGAAGACGGAACCTCGAAGAAAAAAACAAATCGACAGATTCGTGAAAGCTTACGACATCGCTGTAGATAGCATCAATAAGAATGGCGTACACCACTATGCCGCTTTACTGACCAAGTATTATGGTATTGATGCCCAAACCGTTAGCAATCTGCCAAAATTAAAGTACAGTCACGCTATGGAGCCTCGCCAGCGAGATCTCAAGGTGGCAGATATTAACAATTAAACAACTACAATTATGTCAGAAGAAGTAAATTTGTCAGAAGAGTCTAATAGCCAAGAAGAAGTTTTGGATCAGGATTTTTTGTTGGAGAAGGTAGATGAAATGCGTGATTTGATTCATCAGCAGCGTTTCGCCGAATGCAAGCCAATGCTTGTAGCAATTTTTGAAAACTGTCCGAACCATAAGCAGTATATGCGCCGTCTGATGCATGGTTTGCTGACAACCGTTCTCGCCAACATGAGCCTCTTGCAGCGCAAGAAGTTGCCTGATGATATGCTTGGCATTCTCAAGCAGTATGTCAAACCATCAGAGGAGCTTGATATCCCGGAAATGACACCCGAGGCTAGAACGAAGTTCGTCTTCGGCGCTGTTTCTGAGCTTGACCAGCTTCTGGAAGATATCGAGATGGATATCCGTTCAGAACAGGGTATTTTCAAGGATTTGAAAAAGCAGGGCGAGGCGATAGATATCAAAGAGGTGAAGCCAACCCTCGAGAAATTCGTTTCCCGAGAGGCGATGCTTTTCCTGAACCACGACCTCTCGAAGGAGGAGCAGGACCAGGCTTCAGCCCGTCTGTATCAGGAATGGGAAGAGTGTCGCGAAAAGATTTTCGGCAGATTTGTCTCTTCTGGATATTGGAATGATGAGGAACGTGCTGTTGTCAAAGACACCATCCTTTCGCCTACAGTTGATTCCTTGACCTCTCAGCTTCTGGTGAGTGCCATTACGCTCTCTGCCGCCACTGTCTTTGATATGGGTAAATTCACTTTGCTCTACGATATTTACCGCCTGGCAGATGACGATGAGGTGAAGGTGCGTGCCCTCCTGGGATGGCTGCTGGTTTCTACGAATTGCGGCTGCTACGAACAGCAGCCTGACTTCCGTAGCTTTGCAGAGCAGTTGACCGAGGATTGCAAGAATGATTCAGACTTGCTTGCCGAAATCATAAAAGCCCAGAAGATGCTTGCCGTGACTGTATTCAGCGAGCAGAAGTCTATCGACTATACCAATGACATCATGTCATCGCTGTCAAAACGTTTCCTCGGCGACCTGAAAGATAAGGTAGCCGATTTGCTGGAGGCTGATGAAGATATGCAAAATATCTTCGGAATTGAGGATGACGAGGAAACTTCGGAAGAGAGTCCTATCCGTTCTGTCGATATCAATACCGACGAGGATGGAATCCCTAATCTCGACGTGGATATGGATAGCCCGCTCTCTATGGATGAAATGATGGATAAGGGCATCGATATCCTCTTGCCGCAGTTTAAGATGTTACGAGACCAGACTGATTTCTTTACTCATCTGTACAATTGGTTCATGCCTTTCTATCTGAAGAATCCTCATATAACCGAGGCTCTCGGATTCGTAGATGAGAAGAGAAAGTTCTGCAAGGCTTTCTGTTCTACTGCAAGGTCATGTCCTGCCGATGCCTATTCCCTGGCAAATCTGATCGTCTCTCATCCTAATGAGATACCGGAGAATATTGTTGACTGTTACGATGATCCTGAGGATGAGGGAGATGGCAGCGAGCCTGCAGATGAGGAAGAGATTGTTAATGAATTTTTTAAAGAGCCTGGAGAGCATCGTGCAAAGCGTATCCGTATCAACTACATCCGCAACCTCCTGCGCTTCTCCAAGTTCTATACAGCGAAGGATGAAATCTTCAATATCCTCGACGAGCTGGATGATGACAAACCAGCCTATGCCGTCTTGGCGGGTCCTCTTTTCCAGGATGAATTCTTCGATAAGTACCGCATGGCTATAGCCCGCTATTCCTTCCGCCGCGAGTTCCCTGACCTGGTTGAAGTGATGCTGGAAGGTGTACCATGCGACACGCTGGAGATGCACTTCATGAAGGGATGGGTATGTATGCAGAAGGGAGACAATCATAGTCTCTGCATGGCTGTTGATCACTTCAAGAAGATGCTGAAGATAAAGCCTGACATGAAGCAGGTATATCTGCAGCTGGGCATCTGCTATCGTAATCTCATCCAGGTGGATGAGTATCTGGAGAATTTCGACAAGCTGATGGAGTTCAAGGATTCATTCTCAGAAGAGGAACTCTTCGAGTTGAAACTGGATAAACTGAAGTTCATCGTCATGAACAACAGATTTGAAGAGGCGATGCCGCTGGCTTACGAGCTGGATTATACCCATCCGGAGAATCAGATGGCGGGAGCCTTGCTCACACAGCTGCTTATCAAGATAGGTGGCGAACATGCGGAAGAGAACTTCCAGAAGGCTCATCAGCGCCTGGATGAATATTTCGCCGAGGTGAACGAGCTTTTCGGTAGTTTCGAGAAGATGAAAAAAGAGGGTAAGGATACGAAGAATATGATGATGCAGGCGATGGATCTCTTCTTCAAGATGATGAAGAATGATAAGGCTGCCGAAGCGTACAACAACTATTCGCTTGGTCTCCTGGCATTGATAGAACATCAGCCGAAAAAGGCTATGGGACCTTTCTTCAGGGCTTATGCCTATTATGTAGAAAAGGATGAGAATGTATTCTTTGAAGCCCTTAAGGAAGACTATAAATGGTTGAAGAACTATGGATGTTCTTACACTGATTTGATGATTATCTATAATCAGGTAGTGGCTGAACACCAGAAATCGCAAGAAGAAATAAAGAAGTATGCCGATAAATCAGAATAGAAATAACAATAACAAGACACAGATAGATACCAACTACGCCCACCTGCAACCGCAGGCGGTGGAGTTGGAGAAGGTGGTTCTGGGTGCATTGATGATTGATACCGATGCTTTTTCGGTAGTATCCGAGATGCTGAAACCCGAAACCTTTTATGATCCGAGACATCAGAAAATCTACGAGGCGATTCAGACCATGAATATGGAGGAGCGCCCCGTGGATATCATGACCGTTACGGATGAACTCACCAAGATGGGCGCCATCGAGAAGGTGGGTGGAGCCGGTTACCTGATGGAGATTTCCTCGCAGGTGGCTTCGGCTGCCCACATCGAGTACCATGCCCGAATCCTGGCGCAGAAATATCTGCAGCGACAGCTCATCCATTATGCCGGCGACATCGAGACCCAGGCGTATGATGAGGGTGTGGATGTGGACGAACTCATGCAGCATGCCGAGGGTGAGCTTTTCCAGCTCTCTCAGGGTAATATGAAGCAGGATTACACCCAGATTGATCCGGTGATCAAGGATGCCGTGGATATCCTGCAGCGTGCTGCCCAGAACAAGGGCGGACTCACGGGTATTCCTACCGGTTACCAGCAGATGGATGATATGACTTCCGGATGGCAGCCTTCCGATCTGGTGATCATCGCCGGACGTCCTGCCATGGGTAAGACTTCCTTTGCGCTGAGTATCGCCAAGAATGTAGCGGTAGATCACGGGGTGCCTATCGGATTCTTCTCGCTTGAAATGAACAACGTTCAGCTGGTCAACCGTCTTATCTCGAATGTCTGCGAGATTTCGG
>OBAD01000515.1_pt1 | contig 10575 bp, 15 predicted proteins | sample 1494861 | NCBI WGS metagenome assembly OBAD01 (sample SAMEA3360681, study PRJEB22359) | human gut metagenome | biome: ENVO:urban biome; feature: ENVO:human-associated habitat; material: ENVO:feces | place: Bangladesh | collected 2011
CGGTAGCCCCCTCTTTAGGTTTCGGGCGCATTGTCGGGGGCTGCCGCCTATACCCTTATACCCGTGCGCCCTCCCCCCAAGGGGTGGGCTCCCACACGCTTAACCGCCAAGCCGCTTCAAGGCGAAACCGCAAGCGGTGAACGCCTTGAAGCGGCTTGGCTCTAAGGTAGGGCGGCTGCGCCGCCCTGGTTGTTTGTGCGGTGTGGGCTATCGCCCTCCGCCTGGCGTTCTCGCTCGGTCGGGAGCACTTCCGCTCGTTCAGCATCGCTACGCATGCCGGAACTCCGCTACGGAGAGTGGACGGCGTGGACTTCGCTACGCTCAGACCACGCCGTCCACTCTCCTACGCTACGCATCCGTCATCCTCCGCTCAGCTTCACTCTCTCCGTGCACCCTCCTTCGCTCGGTCAAAAAGCGGTGTCCGGCACTGCTGCGCAGAGCCGGGCGATATTTGTGCGGTGTGGGCTATCGCCCTCCGCCTTCCGCCCAACAGATCATAGCTTGCTTGCTCGTGGGTGTTGTTCAGTCGGGGACGCTTGTCGCTCCCTACGGTCGCTCTGCCGCTTTCCCCCTCCTTCACCTCTCCCCCTCCCTCGCTACGCTCGGGCACCTCCCCCGCTGGGGGATTTATTAGTCTTTTTGGGGGGTGCGTGCCGCCATTCCGGCACCGCCTTCGGCGCAGCCTACATATCGGCACGCACAAAAGCGGTTGGGTCCGTTTTTGTGCGGTGTGGGCTACGCCCTCCGCCGGGCGCTCAGCGAACATCGGATAGAAAGAAATGGGGTCCCCCGCCCCATTTCTATTTTCTATCCGATAACCGCTTCGCTCTGAGCCTAGCGGGAGTGTAAGTGCTCTATGTTCCGAGGAACATTAAATCGAAAAGTCTTTCGATTTAATAACCCTCGGAATAAATGTACCGCCTCTTATGTGCATTCTGCTTCCAAGAAATTTGTATTTGCGGGGTGCAGTCGCAGTTCTTAATCGTCCGAACAGTAGTTATTTTCCGCAAGCAGTAGTTCTCGTGCCAACCGGGTACGCCCGTCAGCCGCTGCCCCACAAGGGGGCGCGTCTTCCGGGCGGGCGCTTGGGCGTGTTTATCGCGCGCCATACTTCCGCCCGCCGCCCTGCTGCGCTGCCCTTCGGGCGTGCTCGCCGCTGCGGCGGGCTCCCCCCCGGGTCGGCTTCGCCGCCCCGCCCCTCAAGGGGGCTCGCTCGTTCGGGCGTACCGCCCTCGCGGCTCGGGAGAGCGGTAGCGCTATCGCGCTGCTTTTATGTGCGGTGTCGGCTCCGCCGTCCGCTTTTATGTCGGCTAGCGGCGGCGGGATGCATACAAGGTTGGGCGATAGGGGCATGCATGAACCTAGCCTTTGCAAGGCTAGAACCATGCAAGCCCCTCTCGCCCTGGATGCAGTCCTTTTGTAGGAGAAAAGGCTACTGCAGTAAGTATATACTTTTTAACTATAGTGTTAAAGAAAAGTATATACTTTTAACATAAAAAACTTGGTATTATCGGGAAAAAGTCGTACCTTTGCATCAGAGGAAGGGGGAGGGCAGTCCTCTCTTAACTCTTAATGCTATCGTATTATGACATTAAAACAATTATTTCAAATCGAGGATTTTATAAGTATAAATGGATGCATAAATGTCCATGTTGAAATTAAAGCCGAAAGTACAATCAAAGAAGCTTTCGGAGAAACATTCACTTCCGATATGGATGACGTTAAGGTGAAAGGTTTGTATATCATCATCTTCCCGGAAGATGATGATGACGCAAGAGATATGCGTAAAGGACTAGAAAATATTTTTGGCCTTTATGAAATTGACGCTAATTGGTACGTATATCGTGACATGCTTACAACAGATTTTAGAATAGCTATCGAAGTAGAAAAATATAAATAAGGAATCGAGGGGCTAAACACCCCTCACAATAAATAAATAAGGTAACGAGGAGCCAACCACTCCTCACAAATGCTATCGTGATATGAAAAAGAACAACCTCGACCATGCCGACATGGTTTTCCTCACATTTTTAGATAAAATGTGCGTACACTTTGCCTACTGGGCAATTATCACTCTCGTTTATGTTTTATGTAGTAAGTAAGCTATGAACAGAATGACATTTAAGTACTATCGGGCGTTGCGAGCAACGCTCGATATGCTAGCTAACAAGTGCAGAAAAGGTGTATTGGTGTATGGAGCAAACACCATCGAGCAGAAGACATTCTGTAAACTCATCGACCTTCGCAAAGCAGCGAAAAGGCTACTAAGTTGTACGAGTATAGAGATACGAGGTATCGGCCATTACATTGCAGCTGAAAAAGCCTTCGCTGCCTGGCTCCAAGAACATGTGACATTACCAGGTAACCCCAAATGGGGCTATCTCTCTTCCCCTCATAATTGGTTCCGGCACAACTTCGCAGAAGATTTGAATATCTTGAAGTTGTCTATAGCGCATACAGAATATTATATGATCCTCAGAGAGGAGCATCTTTTATACATTAGAAAACAATTATTCAGCCCTAGCGCAACACGGCAAAGCGCAAAATTATGACAGAGAATTTAAATGAAATTTGGAGAAATGCAGAAAATCTTGCAAAGTTGGTTGTAGATGCTTATATTGCAAATGCAGATAAGCCTAAGTTTAAAAGTAATAAAACATTTTATTTGGCAGTGCTTGATGAATTGGAATCAACAAAAGATAAATCTAGGTTTATCGGTCAAATAACTGCTATTGTTAATCTCATCGAAGATAAAAAGGAATTAACAAATATCGTAAAGTATATACATAACTTGCCAGTCGAGGAAATAAAGGCGGGTAAATTCAGAGATTATCCCGAAAATTCATTCGGCTATTTCCATACTACTTTCTATTTCTTGCTAAGATGTGAGGAAATTCAAAAACAATTAGAGAAAAATGTGGGATAATCCATTTTCAAGGCAGCACCTTCGGTACTGCCTTTTCCTCATCATCATTTATTTATTAATCTCCAAAATCGTACAGTTATGGCAGTAAATCAGAAAGCAATCGGGTGCAAACTCGAAATTAGAGTTTTAGAAAAACTAGATGATTATTGCAGAAAGAACAATTGCAAAAAGAACGCAGTAATAAATCTAGCTGTTGAATATTACATAGACCACGGCATTACATATCCGTGATGTCACTCTCAAAGGCTGGCTTCCGCCAGCCTTTTTTCGTGCCACCACGCCCCCGACCACCACCCCTAACGGGGTGTTGAAATCCGTAAGCAAAGTTAAGCCCCTTAAAATAAAGTTAAATTCTGATTGTTAAAATGTCAGATAAAATTCAATAATTGCGGGAAAACCGCCAAAACCTCGCAGATAACTAGGGATTAAGGCGCGTCTAAAAACTTTTTGTACCTTTGCGCACGGTGAGGTACACCCCCTATCCGGGTGCCGTGCTGCAGCCATGGCCGTAACACCCCCAGGGGGACCCCTCCAAATGTATTAACTGTTTTGTATAACTAAAAGTAATGTATTATGGCAAAATCTAAAGGTTTCTTTGGCCTTCGTAAAGGCTCTACAAAGAGTTTGACGTTTTCCGTACTCGATGGTAAGCAGATTACTAAAGACCGTGTGTACGATGTTAAAAACCCTCGAACCGAGGCGCAGATGCGTCAGCGCATGTTAATGACCACGGTTGGCGCAGCATATAAGATGCTGAAATCCATCGCAGACCACTCCTTCGAGGGCTACTCTAGCGGTATGCAGTGTATGCGTCAGTTCAATTCTCGCAACTTGAACCGCTTTAAAAAGGCTGCTGCAGCTAAGGGTGAGGTAGCTTTCAATGAGTATAAGGATGGTGATATCAATCCACTTCCATTCATTCTCGCTAGCGGTTCACTGCCAGGCTTCGATTTTAAACTCGATGCTACATCAAACCTTGAAATCAAAGGTGAAAAAGATGCAGCAGACTTTACAACTGCTGAAGGTATCTATGCAGCCCTGGGCGTTCAGCGCAACGACCTCATTACTTTCTGCACTGTAATCGGTGAGGGTTCAGTTTCAAATGGTGTATACACCTATAAGGCTGAGCGTTTCGATATTGTTCGTTTGTATTGTGATAAGAGTGGCACAGTAGCTAAGGCTGCTGATGCTTTCACTATCAGCACTAACAACGACCAAGCAGCCGTATCAATGTCAACATCAGGCAACGCTATCACTATCAAGTCAGGTGAAGCAGACTTCGGTGCTGTTATTCAGTCGCGCAAGAACGACAGCGGTTGGTTACGTTCTAACGCTGTTATGGTTGTCAACGATACTACTATCAACGGTGTTAAAACTGCAAACCAGTTGGCTACATATCCGGTCGGCACCGCATTGATCCTCAATAATGGTCCGATGGATAACCAGGGCGATGGCGAAGTAGTAGAGCCTAAGCCAGGTGTTAAACCACTCTCTTATACTGTCGCATCTGAGGAAACTGCGCAGATTGGAATCTCGAATCCAAACAACGAGACCGTTACTTGCAAGGTCACTGCCGGAGCAACTTACTGCACGGTAGACAACACTGGCCTTATCACAAGTAAGAACACCGGAGAATCTGCACAAGAAGCTACAATCGAAGTAACTATCGGTTCTGCTAAATTCACTGTTAGTGTAACTCTGAAGGGTACTTCTACTTCCGGAGGTGGCGGTAATCTTGGCTAAAAGTCGCTAGAATCATCAATCATACAATTTAGGCTGGTACCTACTTGTTGGGTTCCAGCCTTTTTTGTAACAAAACCTAAAAATTATGAGCCAAGACACAAAAGACAAGATAGAATTCTCTTCTGCTGTCCTATGTATAGCTGCTGCCATCGCTATCGGTATTACTAGTATTGTAGTTAGTATGACACATAATATAGAAGCAGGTGTTTTAATATTCGTTGCTCAGTTACTCATCTTTGCAGCGTCAGTTTTCCAAATCAACTATAAAATTTATCAATATGGGGAAAGTAAATCAAAAGACGATAAAAAGTGATTTCTTCACGCTTGAAGAGTTCACACGTTCTTCGACCGCTAAAAGGTTGAAGATAGATAACACTCCAAATGATGAAGTGATTAGGAACATACAATACGGTGTTCATATGGTTCTTGATCCTCTTAGAAGAATTATCCGTTCACCTATCATTATCACTTCTGGCTTTCGGTGTTCAGCTTTGAATAAAGCTGTCAGAGGTGTGGCCAACTCCTGGCATACAAAAGGAAATGCAGCCGATATCAGAATCAAAGATGAGGAAGAAGCGAAAGCAATATTCCAAGCTTTGCAGACACTGCCATCGGTTGATACTGTTCTATTTGAACACTCGGCCACAGCTATATGGATGCACGTGCAATGGGACATGGAACGTACACCGCGACATCATTATAACTTTAATTACCAGGTAAAATGAAAAAACTTCTCTTTATAATTATGCTTATTGCGTTGATAGGCTGCAAAGCAAAACAGACTATCGAACAAGAAAAAGTGCAAACAGAATCATCTGCAAGCCATAATACTATAATGAATGATAGCAGTATTATCACTATAGTATATGATATGCTAGATGATTTTGACACTACCAGGTACAACACAAGTCCAGGAACAAATGATACGGGCAACTCTTCGAAACCGCCAAATAAAAATCGACATCGAAAAGGCAAAATCGTGATATCGAAGACGGCTAAAAGTGCAAAATCTGAAAATATTGATAGTACTGCAGTAAGTATATACCACAGAACACCGAAAAAAGTAGTTAAACACGTTAACACTTTCACCTGGTTACCATGGGCGATAATTGCAATATTGATACTAGTTATAGTGATTATTGTTAAATATCGAAGTTGGCTGCAAAAAATATCAACCAAAATTAGGCACGGTACGAAATAAAATCGTATCTTTGCACTGTCAGTTGAGGATAGAAGCAACGCTGAGGAGCGACTTTGAACGGCAACTGACGCACGATAGCAGATAGCCGTGAAACGAATAGGAATCCTCGTTTCACGGCTTCTTTCTTTTATCTGAGTATAAACATATATTTAGATATTCTGCAAGCCATAATACCGGTTATGACTTTCGTGCTTAACGAAGTTTTCCTCGAACTGCTAATTCGTGCCTTATGATTAATAGACAGATTTTTGCAAAGCAAGTACTACACTTGCTAGAAACAGATACCTACCTTAGAGTATCTGATGTATCCTCCAAGCTGATGGTCAGTAAACCAACTGCTAGAAGATTGTTGAATGAAATGTGTAATTGGTTCGTGCTCAAAAAGGAACTAAAACCTCTATCGGGCAACGCCAATATTTATCTCTACTCCAAATTTTGACGCGGGTTCTGCTTCGTTGCCCCCGAAGTAAACCTAAGTAATAGACTAACAACATTAATTCTTAAACCGCATGATAATGAAAGTATTAACAATAGGCGTAATCGTCAAATATCACGGCATACGCTTGCAAGTAGTAAAAGCCGTTGACGGTTGCCGAGGATGCTATTTCAAGCATCAGAAATTATGTCACGCCCAAATTGTCGGGGCGTGCAGTCCTCCTTTTCGTACAGATGAGGTGATATTCAGAAAATACGACAAGAACAAAAAAGAGAATCTGCATGGCAAAAAATAAAATAACAGAAGTAGAAATCACAGAAGAAGGCATTATCATAATTGAAAAATTGCCAACCGATTACGAGTCTTTATACAAACTAATTAAAACGAAATCGTGTCGAATATACATGAAAAATAAGGCACGCTATCTAAGATTGCTCGTACCCTTTAGATGGTGGCTACGTGATAATGTATCTGAAGATGATTGTGTAGAGGTTGTAAGTTATATAAAAAGTGAGTGGCAGAAAGATTTAGAAATTATAAACATGTTTGAATGAAAGGAAAATCTCCATGGACGAAAATAATAAAACAATAGTTGAAGTAACTGATGAAGGTATCATCGTGATTGACTATCTGATAGCAGATTACGAGTTTCTGTTTGACCTCATCATAAACAAATCTTGCCATCTAGATATCGCTACTGAAGGAGGATATCTTGCTCTAACATTAGGTATGCAAAATTGGATGTTCGAAAATAAATCGGTAGAGGAATATCAAGATGTAACAGATTTCATACAAAGTGAATACAAATCTAGTGTTGAACAAATAAATTTATAAGATTATGATTAGACTTGAAATTGTCGGCAACCTTGGAGCCGATGCAGAAATTAAAGATTACAACGGAAACAAATTCGTTTCCTTCCGTGTTGCCCACTCTGAAAAATGGGTTGACAGACAAACGGGTGCAATTACCACGCAGACCACCTGGGTATCATGCTCACTTAATGGTGATGGCAAAGGCTTGACAGAATATCTGAAGAAGGGTACCAAAGTCTTTCTTAGGGGTACACCTAACTTTGTGACCTACTCTTCACCGAAAACCCATAAAATAGAGACCGGGGTGAATCTGTTCGTAAAAGAGATTGAGTTGTGTGGTGGGCACCAGGAGCAATCGCAAGATAATTCCGGAAACGATGGTGGCCATCCCGAACTGAATTGAGTGAAACCTTTTTAAAGTATGAATATGGACGAGAACAAAATTGAACGAATAGCGAAAGCTACTGCCAAAAATTATGCTCTCGATGGTTACAGACTGCTAGATTACGAGTTCAACGAGAACTCGCAACTAGCTGTCTATCAGATGCGACATAATAACGGCAAAGAACTAAAGATTGTAGGTGATATCCTCGAAAATGAGATAAATATCTACATAAATAAAAAATTGAATAAGACGATAAATTTATAAATTAAAAATATAACTTATGCAGCAACTCATAACAACCCCAAACAAGGTTAAATGCATTAACCTCGATTGGCTCTCGGTATACTGCCTGGAGCCAAAAGGGGTTGCTATGAATGCTGCATACTTCAAGGCTATAGGGTGGACTGTTGAGGAACGAGAATACGGAACACCTCAATACAGAGAAAAATTCACCCTCATGAATGGCCGTCACCCCTTCCTCGAAATAGAACGAAATCCCTATTCATTAAAACAGAATGGTGGAATCTTCGAACCCGAATCTTGCCACATAAGGTTGGCCAACCGAACCCTATACCAACCGCAGCCAGTCCAACAGTTAACGAACTTCATCGTGAAATATGGATATGAGTATAAGGGAATTTCCCGAGTTGATGTCTGCTGCGACCTTACCATCTTTGACAATTGCATGAAGCCACAAGACTTAGCAAACAAATACATGAAAGATAAAATTTGGAAGGTTCACCAATCGAAGATTGATGCTCACTCCTCAGATGGTGACGACAGTTGGCGAATCCCTATACACTTGGGCGCCCATGGAAAAGAGACAAAGACGGGTAGAACCTGGAACTCCCTAAAATGGGGTAGCCCGAAATCTGCTCTCAGCACCAAACTCTATAACAAAACGCTAGAACTCGAAACAAATGCCGGAAAGTTCTATATAAAGGACACCTGGGTGAAGGCTGGCCTATGCGACCTACAAAAAGTCACATACGAATACAGAAACCCAAAAACAAAAGAAACTGAAATCCGCACGAAACAAGTGTGTGTGGTTCCTGGTACCGCAGTAGATCAAGAAATACCGATAGAGGGCGCAAAAAAGATAGACGTTTGGAGAGTAGAGTTTTCGATGAACTCAGAGGGTAGAAAATGGATAGACCTAGGTGATAATCATGTAGTCGATTTGTCCCTCAATGCCTTCGACAACTTAGATAGCCTGGCTGCAACCTTCTTCACTTGCTCAGAGTGGCTTTTCAGTTTCATCTATGCAAAATGGATAACCAAAGGACCAACGAGGATGAAGGAAAGAACAAATCGATGCAAGAAACTGCAACTATTCAATACCAAGTTCTTGCACTCCCACTACAAGCCACAACGACAGACTGAGACCGAAGACCCTAGCAGAACTGAGAAAATAATGATGTACCGACTGATAGCCAAGAGCAAAGATGAAAAGCTATCTGAAGAATATCGTGAAGCTTGCCGACAAGTCGCAGCAGAAATCAGCAAAGAGCATGGTGATTGGTGGGTACCGGATGAAATGTATGCCGGAAGAATGGTCAATCACTCGTTAGAGAGACAGCGAGTGAAAGAATATAAAGAAGACCACCCTCAGACAGTAGAAGAGTTCCGCAAATGGGCAGACAGACAATCAGAAATCACTGCAGAATTTAGCAAAGCTAAAATCGACAGATATATAGATGTTCGAAGAAAAGTGAATAATCAGATAGAAAAACAGATAGAAAAATATAAAGATGAAATTAGACTATTGTATCAGAGAATCAAACAGAATGAAATCAGAACCCAAAAAGATGTGAATGAACTTCACAACATTTTTGGAGACCCATTCTAGAAGATATCATAAGTGAAAGATGAATGCATATTCTATTTAATGAGTGAAAGTCATAAGTTTTTAAGTTCTTTAATTTTTGCGAAAACAACCGATAGGCTGGCACGTGATGTGTCAGCCTTTTTGGGTTCCCAAATTTTGACACGGCTACTGCTTCGATGCCCACGTAGTAAACCTAAGTCCTAGAGTACAAAGATAGAGAGAAAACTGAGGAAGAAAGTTGTAATCAGAATGCGCTCTCGGCGGTGCAGTAGCACCGCCGTTAGAGTGCCAAAGAAATTTCTTATAAATAATTGGTACACAACACGTAAAGCCCAGTTTTGGGGTACTCCCAAAACTGAGACCCCCAAAACAGACCCTAAACCACTCCCAAAACACCCCGATACCGTTCCCCTTAGAGCTTGCTTGAGCACTAAATGAGCAAACGAAGAAAATTAACAACGACCAAAAAATAACACCATAAAGACGATATCTAGAAATAGCAGACAAAAAGCTAAAAGAAAAGCAGACCTCGGGCAAATCCCCCCTCCGCCCCACCCAAATATGGGCATAGTCGGTAGCCCCCTCTTTAGGTTTCGGGCGCATTGTCGGGGGCTGCCGCCTATACCCATATCCCGTGCGCCCTCCCCCCAAGGGGGTGGGCTCCCATACGTTTAACCGCCGCCTACCGCCTGCTGAAGGTGGGTCCCACGGCTACGCCGCCCACCTTCAGCAGACGGTAGACGGCTCTAAGGTAGCCGCAAGCGGCTGAATTATTTGTGCGGTGTGGGCTATCGCCCTCCGCCTGGCGTTCTCGCTCGGTCGGGAGCACTTCCGCTCGTTCAGCATCGCTACGCATGCCGGAACTCCGCTACGGAGAGTGGACGGCGTGGACTTCGCTACGCTCAGACCACGCCGTCCACTCTCCTACGCTACGCATCCGTCATCCTCCGCTCAGCTTCACTCTCTCCGTGCACCCTCCTTCGCTCGGTCAAAAAGCGGTGTCCGGCACTGCTGCGCAGAGCCGGGCGTTTATGTGCGGTGTCGGCCACGCCGTCCGCCTTCCGCCCTCCTCCCTTCCGACCTCCTCAAAGTATCGGTCGCGGCTACGCCGCTCCCTCGTGGCTGCCGCCACACTGCCCTCGGGCGCGTTGCTAGCTTGCGAATCCCCCCTCTGCCCCACCCATATAAGGGCATAGTCGGTAGCCCCCTCTTTAGGTTTCGGGCGCATTGTCGGGGGCTGCCG
>OBAD01000520.1_pt1 | contig 10499 bp, 12 predicted proteins | sample 1494861 | NCBI WGS metagenome assembly OBAD01 (sample SAMEA3360681, study PRJEB22359) | human gut metagenome | biome: ENVO:urban biome; feature: ENVO:human-associated habitat; material: ENVO:feces | place: Bangladesh | collected 2011
GGCAAGGTCTGAAGGTATTTGAGCATGCAGGTGTTGATACTTCTTGCTTCACCAATACTACTATGCGTAATTTGAAGCGTAGTTGTAGACGTTTTGGCAAGTGCTTAGGACACATGTTTTGGGGAAAGCTAATAGACTATGCTACTGCAAGAGATAGTATTTATAAACCAGCTTATGAATATATGCTTCTATGGCGTTGTCGTGAGGAGACTGATTATCTGACTTATTTAAATGAACACAATAAAACAATAGTACTACTTGATTATAATACTAATTGTGACTTATATAATTTGTCTTCTCCATTATCACATGCTTCTTTAATTAAAGAATTTGTAGAAAGTAGTATTGTATCAGAAGACTTTGTGTTCTCTCAGGAATGGATAGATAAGCACTCAATAAAATAACATTTACACATTCAAGTGGACTCATTATAACAAAAATGAAGAGAAATATGAAAAAGTCATCTTTAACAACAATAGCTATTCTCGTTGTAACAGTATTCACTGCTTGCACTGCTAAACAAGTTCCTGAAAGTACTGTCAATACTCAGTTGCAGAACTCTGTTGACAGCATTGTAAAGCAGGATATGAAGGAGTTTGCTGCTCAAGAAGGTATGGTAATAGTCATGGAGACCTCCACAGGTAATCTCCGGGCAGTAGTAGGATGGAAGGAAGATAAAGGGAAAGTAGTAGAAGACACCACCCTACTCTCCAAAGCCCGTGAAACATTCCTTTTCAGAGGGGCATCCCTGCTTGCAGCTCTGGAAACCGGAAAAGTTACGCTGGACGATATGTTTCATACTTATGCCGGTATTGATGTTATCGGACAGGATACCATCTATGACCATAACTGGCGAAAAGGTGGATATGGAGAACTGACGCTTCTGCAGGGGCTGGCATACAATTCCAGTATTGCCATTGACAAGGCTGTAGATGTGGCTTATCAAAATAAAGATGTTTTCTTGCAAAAGCTACAGCAAATGGGATTGGAGAAGGATTCTACTTTCAAAGGTTCCTGGCCTATTTATGCTCTAGGCTTCCATCATAGAAGACCAACCAGCATGGTAAGTTTCTTCAATGCCATTGCCAATGGTGGAAAGATGGTTAGTCCAAAAATGCAGGAAGGTTCCGCCATCGTGGTTGACTCTATGATAGCCAAGAAGAAGAATATTGAATCGATGCAGAAAGCACTTAGATTCTTCGTCACAAATGGCTTGGGCAAGAAGGCAGAATCAAAAATGGTCAATGTGGCAGGCATCTCTGGAAGTATCCATACGGAAGATGGTATCTATGCAGACTTCTGCGGCTATCTCCCTATCGAGAAACCGAAATACACGGTATTTGTCAGCTATAAAAGACCAGAGATTCCTGCATCCAGAGGAGGCATGGCAGGACGAACTTTCAGAAAGATAGCAGAGCTATTGGAAAAAAACAACAAATAAAAACAATGCATATGGAGACTATTATTTCAACGATTGTGATTGTAGCTTGTACTTACTTCTTTACTCGAAGAAAAGCAAAGCCTACAGAACAAGAGCCAGATGTCAGTACACAACCTGAGGCTTCAGCAGACATACAGCAAGAAGAAAAGCAGGAAGAACCTCCACACACCAAGGATTTGTGCATAGAGCTGCTGAAGCAATTAAACTGTGAGGTATTTGTTTCAGAAGAGAACGAGAATCGCTTGGATTTTAAGTATCAGGGAGAACATTTCGTCATTGACGCCAATAATGAGAACTACTTCATAGACATTTGGGATCCATGGTGGTATATAGTTCCATTGGATAATCTAGAACAAATGTCCAATGTACGTAAGATAATTAACACTATCAACAGCTGGTGTGGAACAACCATTTTTTACACCATAGAAGAAGAACAGAAATTTGTACTCCATTCCAAATGCCATTGTATATTGCCAAAAGAATTGCCCTGCGTGAAAGAATACCTAAGGGCTCTTTTAGATGATTTTTTTGCAGTTCAAAAATGGCTGAGCAAAGAAATTGCTACGCAAAATAAAGAAAACTGATATCTCCAGGGTTTAGAGTCAGCAGTTTATGCACAAAAGAATGTTTTTTAACCCATATTGCTGCCACTCGTTATGTAACACCTTGATATCCAACATCCGGATTTCTTGGAATCAGATTTGGGTGTAGCATGGATTTTCTTTTCCCGAGCGGTTTGGGGTTAATGTAGAGCAAATCATAGATGGCGGAGAGAGTTTACTCTGTGCTTTGTCTTATACTAATGACCTGACCATCTACAATTTCAGCTTTTGCAGTAACCACAACCTGTGTACTGGCAATGCGCATGATTTCATCCCATCTCATATTCTCATGCTTCTCCGATTTCAAGGAATACATGATGACGATAACCACCCAATATGCCAGCATGGTAAGGTTGAGATGAAATTTGATTTCACAGCAGCTCTTATAATAGAGCTAAGACTAACGGCATAACATGGAAGGTATGAACCAAGATTTAGAATATAATAAAAAGATTAGACATCATGAATAGTAAAGTATTGATTCCCAACTTTTTTAAGGTTGGATGCAATGGAGAAAAGTCCATTAGAAAGGAAGACTTAGGCTGGTCTGATTCCATCAAAAGGGATGCACAATCTGACAAGCCAGAGACAATCTTCCGCTATATTGTGGAGATTCTTGGTCTGAATATCTTATTTTATTGGACGAAAGACCACCAATGGTACACGATTGAGACAGAAAAAGATCCAATAGAGGTAAGACGCATTTATCCTAATCCTCATAGGGATGGAAAATGCGAGATGACAAAGGCTGACTTAAATGGAGAACCTCATACAAGTTCAAAGGGCGAAATTATTACCACATTCAACTCTCCAACTCAAATATGGGACGAACTACATATAAAAAAGGTGCCAATAGGTGAGGTATTGGAGAATTCAGTAATCACTGATTTAAACTAACCTATGGGTATCTAAAGGGAAAGAGAGGTACTATCTCAAAATGAATCATGTGATTGTATCGATGAATCAGTACCACAATTGCACAGTAATCGGTACCCTACTATCGTCAACAATTGCTTATTATTTTGTCTCTGCTTTCCTATAAGCCATACAAAAGCCAATCACGCATTCCTGCAATCAATCTTGTAATCCATTGATTGCAGGAATGCGGTGGTTAGACGGATTGATCCACCAAAACATACACGTGCCTCTCTACGTCATATTTAAACCGATGCCTAGTATCCAGTCTCATACAACCATCTATGGATGATTTCGTAGCATTTGGGAAAAACACCTGTACTTGCTGAAAAATGTCACTAAGTGGCAATGGTCTGCCAGCAAGAGACAATACCTCATAAATCTTATCTACCATCGTTCCCCAATAGATATGCTCCCAAGAGACCAATCCATAATAGCCTGTCCTGCCTATGGATTTCACCTCCTCCATTTTATTCAAATAAACGCGGATGGTATTAACGGTAAGATGACGATAAGCAGGACACCTTCTTTGAAAAATGTCTCCCATTTCCTCCGCTCTCATTGGTTTGCCATTTTCTTTCAAAATCTCCAACAGCTCATAAGTAACGGAAACTTTGTTCCTTTCGGCCACAAAACCGCCTTCATCATCCACTTTCAAACCAAAGGTATCCAACATCAGATAAGCAAAGAAAGCTAGAAAATGCTCTTTACCACCTAATTTCTGAACATCTACCTCCTTTAAAAACATACTTGCCTGATAATGCTCATCTTTGAAACGATTGGTAGCCAACAGTTCTTTCATCTTCGCAACTAGCTTGGCAATTTCTTCAATATCAAAAAGACTTGCATTAACCAATATGAATCTATCTTTAGATTTGAACTTTTGAAACTGCCTGTTGAAAGGATAGCAAGAATTTCTCAAAAATACCAGTTCCATCAGCCCAATGGCATCCGTCTGTAAATGCTCCGTTTCCAAGATATTTTTGCAAATAGGCGAGTAGAACCCAATAAACGGGATTTCATATAAAAAGTCATAACATTTCCAATGTTCATCCTGCATAAAAGGATCAGTACTATTCACCATTGGGAAGGAAAGAAGCTTTTTAAGCTTATATAGGCTGATATCATATTCTTTCATCAACTCCTGAGAAGTTTTTCTTTTTGTCCCTATTCCTCTATATTCTAAGGAAACCTTCTTTCCTTCATACCATTTTGCACCCCGTAGATAATCTGAAAAAAGAGTGAACATAGGATAATAACCATTTACCTTATGAAAATCTGTCACAAATGATACCTTATCATCCAACATGAAAGGAAACAAGCCTATTGTACATAAACAGGTATGTTCAAAGTCCATGGATGTATATGCCTCTACAAGAAATTGAAGTAAAGATAAAAGATAATGAGCATTCAATTTATGTTTAAGCTCATATTCCAAGTCAAAGTCATACTTTTCAGTAAAGTTAGAATAAGACCATTTGTGGAACATATAAACTTCATATGTCAACCTATCCTCTACAAAAGGATAAATCTGAATATAATCCAGTAGCTTAAAGTTCTTTTTCAGGACAGCATAATGCAATTCCAACAAGTACCTGTTCTTATTAGAAAGATGAGAATAAAGTAACATTCCCAATGCATCTTCACCCACCTTATGCATATAATATTCAGTATTGTCATGGACATAAATGCTAAATTCGTTATGAGCAGCATGCATCAAATATTCCAAACAAAGTAAGAAAACATATAAGTATGAAGCAGCATTAGGATAATTATCCACTATCTCCATCAAATTAGATTCCTTTATACAAATGAGCTTAAGTATATCTAAAGAAGAAGGGAATATTGCCTGAAATTCCTTGCTATCTTCAGCATTCTCGCATAAATGGGCATAACAGATAATCATCTTTAGCATGATTTCATCACCACAAAATTGCTTTACCTCCAAAAGAGGATCTTGAGATTCAATAGTAGCAAAAACATGCTCTAAATCTTTGATAACCTTCGCTCCAATCCCTGGTATTACACACAACGTTTCTATCCCCATAGCCTGAATGTCTCCAACTGTCAATAGTGAAAGAGACTTTAGGTTATGGTAAGTAAACAATGATATCTGATTGTCATGTAATAAACGGCATATAGATGTATCAGAACTATACATAACTTTCTTTTATATATTATTGTTGTTGAATTCCTTAGCATAGTAACCATCCAAGGAAACCTTATTGTTACCAATAGAAGTCTTCATACAAAACTTCTGCTCGATCTTGTCATACGCAGAATATACAGCCAGTAGATACTTATCCTTCACTCTTGGGCTATCTGGCTTCAGACAAAAATCATCCTTGCCAGCCACATAAAAAGCCATCATCGACTGAAAAGAAATGTTCAAAAAAAAGAACCAGTAACCCTGTGCAGATGCCACAGCAGCAACCACACAAAGAATAAGGCTTGCTAGACCTTTCCTCCTACTCAAACTTCCATTCAAAATGTATTTGTTCGTCCTCATATTCATAAATAATTTGTTACGACGATGCAAAAATATAAAAAATATAAGAGAAAACCAACTTTTCGAAGGGAATAGAACCTACAAATCCCCAAAAAGATGAAAATAATATGTATTCTCTATATATAAAAGGTATAATAGCCCCAAATCTAACTAAAATTGAGAAAAATGAGCCAGTGAAATATCATTTCACTATAGACCCCTACCTTTGCACCCAGAAAAACCAAAGCCGCTATGGTTAAGTAGTTAGCGACACCATTGAATACATTATTATAAAACATTAAAAAGCAATAATAGAAGGCAATACGGGAAAAATGAGTGAGTGAAATATCATTTCAAAATCCCATAGTACTTTTGCAAACGAAAACAAGAAGTTCAACAAATTAATAATTAAGAATATGAGCTATACATATCACTACATCATGGAATACCTCCCAAAGAGATACTCCGCAACAAAGAAGCAAGAGAGTGACAGACAAGTCATCTACGACTTCAAAAACGGCTACTGCAGCCTTAGCTTGATGAACACAATCGTTGAATGCATCAAGGAAATCAAAAATGAACTGGGTGGTAACAACTGGAGAGTATGCTTCATACCAGCATCTACCCACAACAAGACAGCTTGCCGCTACAAAAAGCTCGCAGACTACATCGAGAAGGAAACAGGAATTGCCTGCGACTACCACACCATCCTGCCAATCCAGGACGAGGAATCAGGCCACATCACAGGCAAGAAGGCAAACCCGGCAGAGAACTTCAACATCAAGACAAGCGACGTTGCTGGCAAAAACATCATCCTCATAGATGATGTCATCACAAGAGGCATGACATTCATGCAAACAACCAACAAGCTCACCAGTAATGGTGCCAACATGGTGATGGGACTCTTCCTCGCCAAGACAATCAATCCTGATTGGGTTAGACATTCAGCCTGACCCATCAGAAAAAGAGGAAAGTCCACTCGGCAGAATATTCCACAAGGAAACAAGACAATAAAATAAATAACATCAAATTAAAAAAAACAAGATTATGTGTATCTACACCAAACACATTGGTATCATTACCAATTACATTGACAACAAGTATTCAATTACAGTTGATAACAAAACCATTCACATGCCATTCGAGATCATGCACAAACTCTCAGTATTTCCTCCATCAGTAATGGATGGAGATCACCTGAAAATTGGAGCACAGATCACCATGGCAAAGAAGGATGAGAGAATCTTCTATCCTGACCGTGACACCTACGGAACCACGAGACAGGAAACAAGAAGCTACACAGATGGTTCCTACCTGCTGAAGGATGTAAAACCCTTTAAGCAAGACATCAGCTTCCAGGATATGGTGAGTAAGTTCAATACCCTGATGACAACCCTTCCTGAGACAACGAGAATGGAAGCACTCCATACACTTATGTCAATGGAGCTGACAGAGGAACAGAAACAGGAGAAGCTCACTTCCATGGTGGATTTCCCATTGGACTTGGAAGAGACTGCAACATTGGAGAAGAAGAACGGCCTGTTCGACTTACCAAGAAAGTCTAAAGACGAGAAGCCACAAATCAGAGAAATCGTGGAGTCCATAGCAGCCATGTGCAACTGCAGCAATCAGCAGACATGCCAACTCATAGTAGGAATCAACAGCAAGACCAACAAGACCTGCAAGCTCCAGGACGAGATCGCTACAATCTACCCACAGATTGCCAGCCTGGACCAGTTCCAAAACACCGTACTGGTTCCATTCATCAAGTCCTACACCTATGACAATCCCCTGCTGATGTCATCACTCAAATACAACTGGTACAGCTACAATGGTGATTTGCTGCTCGTCATTGATATCAACTATCAGGGAGACCCTATCATCTGCAAAGGCGGAAGATTACCATACCGTTGCGACTCAGCCAAAATGGTTGCTGAAGGAGCAGACCTGGTAAACATGATCAAGAAATTAAGCAGAATCGCTGCATAAGCAACTAAATGAATATAAACAAAAATAAAAAATTAGACAAAATGAAAACAAATATCAAATTAAACATGAATCTCATCCCTATGACAGAGGATGCAGCTTCAACAGTAGAGGCTAAGAACGCCTTGGAGTACGTAAACATCATGGAATATCTCCCAATGAGATTCCCAGCAACAGAAGTCGAGGAAAACAATCGCAAGATCGTGAACGACTTCAAGAACGGAAAATGCTCTTTGGAGCTGATGAATGAGTTTACTGATGCCATCATGCAACTCAAGGACGAATTCAAGGACAAGAACCTGAGAGTATGCTTCTTGCCAGCTACTACCGTCTCCAAGACAGTACTCCGTTACTCACAACTGGCAACTGCCATCGAGTCAGAAACAGGCATTCCAAGTGACTATCACACCATCATGCCACAACCAAAGCGAGCAACAGAACTCATGGCAAACGGAATGACAGATCCAGCAGAGAACTTCCTCTTCAACAAGGAGCAGATCAAGGGAGCCGACATCATCCTGGTAGGAGACATCATCACCACGGGAACAAACTTCACCAAGACAAGTCTAAAGCTTGCAGAGCTTGGCGCAAAATCAGTCATCGGCCTGTTCTTGGCAAAGACCATCATTAGAAAGTAACCAAAAGTAACATCATAAAAGAATATCAAAATGAATAATTATTATTACATCAAAGAATATCTCCCAGTGAGATACCAGGCAAATGCCCAGCAGTTGGCAGACCGTCAGACTTGCTATAACTTCAAAGACGGCTACCTCAACGACGAAGTTAAGAGTGGATTCCTGAACAAGATCCAGGAAATAACAAATGGAGAGAAGACAGGTTGGGCCATCTGCTTCATCCCTGCATCCACCAAGAGCAAGACACAAACCCGCTACAAAAAGCTTGCAGAAGCAATCCAGGCAGCCGGCTACAAGGTAGCAATCAATGCCATCTACAATGAGCACGACCATGAAGCTGGTCACCTCACAGGAAAAACCGGCAACCCAATCGAAGGCTTCGGCTTCAACGCCAGTGACATCGCAGGCAAAAAGCTCATCGTCATTGACGACATCATCACAAGAGGAAGAACCTTCCAAATGGTGGCAGAAAAGCTGGAAACCATGGGGGCAGCAAGCGTAACAGGACTGTTCCTGGCAAAGACCTTCAACCCGGACTACCATCCTCATTATGATCCGACGGACGATTACGATCCAGAAGATTACTACGATCCTGCAGACTACTACGAGGAGGAAGAGACATACGACAACTACAACGGTTCATATGCCCAAGACGTAGAAGGCTGGAGCGACCAGGACATAGACGACGTTTTCGACGGCGATCCTGATGCCTACTGGAACATCGACTAGTACAAACAGAACGTGCAGCTGCAAAAGCAAGTATTTTTTTCTCCAAGATGTTGGGAATTCAAAAAGAAATAACTACTTTTGCAGCAGCATAACAAAAGTAATAACAAAGAAATAGAACATAAAGAAATATGGCACTCAATACAGAACTCATTTTGACATTGAAAAACCTCAAAGGGTGTGGAAACAAAACCGTTCTCTCCATAGCCGAGGTAACTACGTCCCAAGTGCAGACCATCGAGGACCTATGCCACTTCTGGCCAACACTTAAGGGCAAGAAGTTCGAAAAGTACTCTGCCACTGATCTCCAGGAAGCCAACAGAAAGGCACTGACCATCATCAACGATGCAGAGAGAGAAGGTGTAGGCATCATCTCCTATTACGAAGAATCCTTCCCTCAAATCCTGCGTGAGACCATTAATGAAGATGGCAATGCAGACGCTCCATTGATTCTGTTCTACAGAGGCAACATCAAAGCACTCCAAATGCCGGGCATCGCCATCATCGGTACAAGAGAACCAACAGAAGCAGGAACCCAAGCAGGAATCTACTTCGCAGAAAAGTTCGCAGAGCAGGGTTTCAACATCGTATCAGGTCTTGCCATAGGATGTGACACCACCGGTCACCAGGGAGCATTGAACGTGAAGGGAACCACCACGGCATTCCTAGCCAACGGCTTGGATTGGGAATCCATCTACCCTAAAGAGAACCTGGAACTGGCCAAGAATATCGTGGAAAACGGTGGATTGCTGCTCTCAGAGTATCCAATAGGACAAAGAGGCAACCGCTATACCCTGGTGGAACGTGACAGACTGCAGGCAGGACTCTCATACGCTACCCTTGTCATCCAGACGGGTCTTAAAGGAGGAACCATGCATGCAGTAAATGCCACTCTTAAAGCCCGAAAGCCACTCTTCATGATCAAATACAAGAACATGGATGGACAGGTAGGCGGAAAAGCAGAAGGCAACAAGAAGTTCCTGGAAGATGGAAAAGCCCATGCCCTGACATCAGGTTCATTCGAAGAAGCCCTTGCCGTCATCAGAGAATCAGTAGAGAAGATCAACAAACCAAAAATCAAGGATTCATTATTCTAGCTTATGGCAAAAGGAGTGATTTTTGATCTGGACTTGACCCTTGTAGATACCACAATACTGGAAAATGCCAGAAAGATGAGAAACTGGCACGAGGCATATGGGCTAATCCCATATACCTCCATGTATGCAGGAATCCAAGAAGTCCTTGACCACATTAAAGCACAAGGAATCAAGATGGCAATAGTCAGCACCTCACCACATCCCTATGTGGAAAGAATCGTTAGCCATTACCAGATTCCTGCAAGATTCATCGTTGGCTACCATGATGCCCATCCCATCAAACCTCATCCAGCCCCTATGCTAAAGGCATTGGAGTTGATGAATGAGAAAGCGGAAGATGTTCTGAGCTTTGGAGATAGGGCTATAGACATGATTGCAGCTAAAAGAGCAGGCATAAAAGCCATTGCATGCCTTTGGGGAACTAAGGAAAGAAGCATGCCGCTTGGCACCGCATACGACCAAGCAATTAGCTCTCCACTGGAGATTCTTCCATACCTGCAATGAAGATAGCAGAGACATTGAGTATGGTATCCTCTCATCAGGTTCCACTAGACATCCACATTCCTAATGGAACCTTTTTAAATCACTAACACCCCCCCAAAAATA
>OBAD01000524.1_pt1 | contig 10445 bp, 8 predicted proteins | sample 1494861 | NCBI WGS metagenome assembly OBAD01 (sample SAMEA3360681, study PRJEB22359) | human gut metagenome | biome: ENVO:urban biome; feature: ENVO:human-associated habitat; material: ENVO:feces | place: Bangladesh | collected 2011
CGGCCACGGACTAACGTCCGGGTGGCCTCAAGAAACATAAGGGCTGACGCCGTAGTATTACATATAGTAACGCTACGGCGTCAGCCCTTATGTCCTTATGTTCTTATGTTCTTCTGTTTACCGCGTTAGCGGCTGCCCAGCCACGCTACGGCGTCAGCCCTTATGTTTCTTGAGGCCACGCGGACGTTAGTCCGTGGCCGACAGCCGCGCAGCGGCCTTATATGTTTCTTATGTAGCTTATGTTCTTATGTTACCGCGGTAAGCGGCCAAACACGCTACGCCTTATGTCCTTATGTTCTTATGTCCTTATGTTTACCGCGTTAGCGGCCAACCAAGCCACGCTACGGCGTCAGCCCATTAGCATATTAACATATTAGCAGCCCATCAGCCCATCAGAGAGTTCCCTCCCTCCTCAGCGGGTAATTACCGCGCAGCCTTTCAAAGTCATCAGGGCATTGTTTCAGCGCCACACTGTCGCGCACAGGGTCATAAAGCCGCAGTTCGGGCGCAAGCAAATGCCCCACCCCCTCAGGGTAATAAGCAAACCCCTCAGGCAACTCAGGCGCCGACACTGCCTCGAAAGCAGACGCATCCAATCCAAAATGCCCCGCTACAGCCTCCAAACTCATTCGCGTACCGTTAGCCTTGCCGTCAGCGCTGTAACCCGCAATGTGCGGTGTGCCCACAAACACCATGTCAAGCAATTCACGGTCAATGCCAGGCTCATGCTCCCAAGTGTCAATCACTGCCGTGCGCACACGTCCGGCCTTCATGGCAGCCTTCAGCGCAGCAGTGTCCACCACCTCGCCGCGACTACTGTTAATCACCACAGCCCCCTTGCGCAACTTGCCAAAAAACTCCCGTCCTGCCAAGTGGAACGTAGGATAAGGCTGAGGCTCACGCGTCAGCGGCGTATGAAACGTCACAACGTCAGCCCTTTCAGCCACCTCGTCAAGCCCCACAAAGTCAGGTCCCGACGCCCCCTCGTGCGCGGCACGCAGCGGGTCGCAAAGCAGCACCTCCTTAAATCCCAGCCTTTCAGCCATCAGCAGCACCTGCGTGCCCACATGGCCCACACCCACAATGCCCAGCGTCAAACCACCAAACACCGTGCGGTCAAGTTCACCGCGCGTCACCCGTGCCGTAGCAGGCAGCAGTTCACCCCCCGCGCGCCAGCACCCGTGTGCAGCCAGTTGCAGCAGCACAGCCTCAATATACTGTGCCACACTGCGAGCGTTACAGCCCGGGCAGTTAGTCCATGCTATGCCAGCCTCCTTCAGCCACGCCGTGTCCAGGTGGTCATAGCCAATAGTAGCCGTTGCAATAAACTGAACCTTCGAGCCTTCAAGCAGCGCCCTGTTGCAGTGCGTGCGAGTGCGCACAATTAGCGCATCAGCGTCACGCACATCATCGGGACCAATTTCAGCCCCCGCCTTATACGTCACATCACCCAGCAGTTCGGCATAGCCGTGCATAAAGGGTATTTTAGAGTCAATGACCAGTTTCATGTCCTTACGTCTGTTGTAGTAAAGGCCATTGCTGCCAGCATTCGCGCAGCAATGGCCTTGTTCAAATCATTATTCAATGCCACACTTATGGTATGGCATCAATATCCTTTTGATCCAGTCCTGTCAGCTTTTCTATCAAGTCATAACCCAGGCCTTCCCTCTTCATTTCGCTAACCATTTTGTTGAGCGTCTCAACCCGTCCTTCAGCCAAACCTTTAGCCATGCCTTTAGCCATACCTTTAGCCATACCTTCAGCCATACCTTTAGCCATGCCCTCGGCGCGTCCCTCGTCCTTGGCAGTATCAAGCGAGTTCTTTATGTCGCGGTAAGCTTTCAAGCTATCCTCATATTCCTTCAATTCCGTGTGGGTGAAACTTGCAATTTCGGCTTCCGAAAACAAGTGGTCAAACACCGCGTTGCGCAGGTGTGCAGGTTGCTTGTTGAGTCGGGCAAGGTTCTTCAGCACATATATCCATTTGTCATACAACGTGTCAAGCTCGTCCAGGTTCTTGTTGAATTTAGCTACTTCCACATACTTAAACCTCAGCTTCTCGTTGAACACCTTGTTGGTTTCCTTGTCAATCAGCGCCACATCATGGATGATGGAGTCTCTTGCAAAAGCCTCTTCGTGCATGTCAAAGTTGAGCAGAGCCACCACGTAGACGTGTGCCAGCTTAAAGTTCCAGTCCTGTCCCTTTGGAGCTTGTTCGCGTATGGGAAAGGTAGCATAATACAATGAGCGGTCCTTAAAGTAGTGCTGCTTTGCATTCTGCATCTCCACAATAAACTTCTCGCCTCGCTCATTCTCGCAATACACGTCAAAAATGGCCTTGCGTTCGGCATACACGTCGCCCACATGTTCGCTGTTCAGAAAGTGCACATCTTTCACCACCTCCTCACCGTTAAAAAGCGAGTTAAGGAAACTTATCAGCAAGTCCTTGTTAGGCAGCGTGCCGAAAATGCGCTTAAATCCAAAGTCTGTAAGAAGACTTATATAACGTTCCTCAGTATATCTCATAATTGGGGTTAGAGGGTTAAGAGGTTAGAGGGTTATTGGGTTAAAAGGGGTTAGGAGGTTAGAGGGTTAAGAGGTTAGAGTGTTAGGAGGTTAGCGGGTTAAAAGATTACCATAACGTGCCTAACACACAAAGGTTACTTTTTAACCCCATAACCCTCTAACCTCATAACCCCCTCAAGTTCAATGCCTCTGGCGGCGTACAGAGTAGCCACCACCCGACGATTTGCCGGTTGAAGCCTTAGGCTGGCGTGAACTCGTCTTGGCCGGTTTGCTCTGCTTCGTCGAGCTGCCAGTCGACACCTTAGTTGTGCTTGTGCGGCGCGTGCTCGACGTGCGACGCGAAGTAGACGTGCGCCGGCTTGTGCGCGAAGCCTTGCCAGCCGCAGCTAACGAGTCAGCCGCCGCCTGCGCCAGCGAGTCGGCACGCAACTTGGCATAATAAGCACTGTCGCGACCGTAAACGTGCTCCTGCACATCAACCAGCTGCTTCTCAATGCGCTTCTGTTCGCGAATTACCGCAGAGTCGTCCGTGCAATAGTTCGACAGCAAGCGGTCCTGCAAATTCACAGCCTTGTAAATGTCGCCCTTGTAACACTTCATTGTAAAAAAGTCGTCGGCCGACATCATAGCCGCATTATTCAGCGACGAGCCCATCAGCATCAGTTTGCCCAGATAAGGCGCAATGTCGCTCATCTTCACCCAGAACATGGGGTACTGCGCCAGCTCGCCGCCAAAGTCAGCATCGCCGCGTTTCAGCACAGGGCAGAGCGCCGTCACCTGACTGCGGAAAGTAGCCGTATGCTGGTCGTAGTAAGTACTCTCCTTTACAAAGTAAGCCTTCACCTCGTCCGACGGAATGTCAGCATCGTTCACACGCACCTTGTCACCCTTCGACTCGTAAAAGATGTGGTAGCGGTCCATCAACTGCTTGGCCGTCACCTCGTTCTTGGCCGAAAAGTCCTCGTTGCCGTCAAGCTTATAGTCGTAAGCCTTGATTTGCTTGCGCAGCAGCAACTTAAACAAGTACGTAAACAAATTCTCGCGTCCGTCCTGCGGCGTGGTAGGGTAGTAGAGCACCGCATTCTGTTCCTTGTTCAAGTCGATGGTGCGGTACAAGTCGCGTCGCCAGGCCGCATCAGCCGGCATGGTCTGTGCGGTCGGAAACTCGCGGTATGCGCTGCCTTGCGGCGCGTTGAGTTGTTGTTCCTGTCGAGCCTGCTGTTCAGCGCGCCGGCGTGGCGGCTGAGCCTGGGCCACATCAGCATAAGCCGTGGCACAGAGCAGCAGTACAAGGGCAAATATCTTTTTCATGAGGTTGTGTTAATTTACTATCACTTCGAGACTACCGTTAAGGTTGCGCGCAATGCCGTCGGGACCGATGGCACGCACCTTCGATATGTAGAAACGCTGGCCGCGGCGCAGCTCGCGCATCAAGTTACGTTGGTTCTCGGTAAAGTTGGCACCCGCCGAGGGTTCGGGGCGGAAGTTGCCCATGCGGTCGGCAAACACCGTTTCAAAACTTAGCACCCTGAACGGGATATTGAGCAACCCGTCGTCAATGGCAGCCCCCAGGCCATGAGCACCAATAATGCTCCCCTTGGCTATGCGGCCACCCCTAAAGCGGTCGGCTCCCACCTGTATAAAGGCCGTCGGGTCGGGCAGTTTGCGCACCTGGAAGGTAAACTGGCCCATATTCTGCGCCTTGCCGTTCACCGTGCCGCTCACCGTAAAGGTCACGTGTTCGCCCACTCTGGCCGGACGTGCCGTATACTTGCCAGGGCCGCGCTGCACAAGCGAGCCGCCCGTCATGGTCAAGTGCACACCAGCATTGCCGCCCGCAGCCGTCACACTGATGGGGTTGTCAAAGCCCGCATAGAGCACATTCATCAAGTCGGCCGCCACAGTGGCACCCGTGGGCGGTGCTATCACATTATACTTCTGCGTAAAGTTGCGGCGTATCACATCGCCCGCAGCATTAGGCATCAGTATGTAGCCCGAAAAACTGTACTGGCCCGGGCCCCCCACCGTAAAGTTGTAAGAGCCGTCGGCCGCAATGCGCCGGCCGTTCACATATATCTCGGGGCGCTGCGTGGTGTCGACAGCCGCCATAAATATCTTAGAGCGGAACTGCTCACCGGGGTACAGCGTGGTAGCCTCGGCCGACACATAGGCATTAAGCTGGTTCACGCGGATATCCTTCAAGTCGATGTTAGCCAGCAGCGTGTGCACCACCTCGTTCTCAGCCTTGCGCACATCACTCTGCAGCTTGGCCAGCATCGTCACCGCAGCCACCGAGGGCATCTCCTCAAACATATATTGCTGCCAGTTCTTGCCCACCGTGTTCTCGTTGCGGGGCACATCAGTCGACAGGTTCGAGGCAATGATAGCCTTTTGCCGAGGGTCGGTCACGAGGGCCAGAATGCGGTTGCGGAACGAGTTGATGGCATCGAACAGCTGTTTGCCCTTGCCCCGTGCCGGAGCCAGCATCACGCGGTTAGAGCCCTCAAGGTCCTCCTTATTCTGCAAGTTGTCGGGGTCAGCGTCCTTGCCGTCAGCCTCACGGGCAATGGCCATACGCAGTTCGCCGGCAAAGTTGTATAGCGAGTCGCTCATGCGTTTCACCTCCATGGCCTTGTCGTACCATGGCTTCACCTTTGCCGGATTACCCTTCATGGCCTCGGCAAAGTCAGCGTAGAGCGCTTGGTTCTCCTTCATGGCATTGCCAGTGGTGCGCTTCAGGCTCTCGCCAATCATGGTGAAGCCCTTCAGCACGTCACTCGACACATTGAGCGCCAACATAGCCATTAACACGATATACATCAGGTTAATCATCTTTTGGCGTGGAGATACCGGTCTTTTCTTTACAGACATCTGTAGTAATGTTATTATATATTCAAATTCTTCGCTTGGCGTGGGCAGGCCGCAATATCCGTTATTGCAGTATCGTATACTTTGCCTGTAGTTAGTGCGGGCTGAAAGCCCAATGTAGCACATAGCCCAGGGCAAGCGTAGCGACACCCTGGGTGTCCTGTGTTGGAGCAGTCGCGCCCTGTAAGGGCAAAAGCCTTAATTATGTACACCCTTGCCGCTCTATCTATGCTTTTGCCCTTACAGGGCGCGTCAATAGGTGCTGTGGGTGTAACCCAGGGTGTTGCTTCGCTTGCCCTGGGCTATGTGCTCCACTGGGCCTTCAGCCCGCCTTTCAAGCACGTCACGGCGTCAGCCACATCAGCATATCAGCCCATTAGCATATCAACCCATACCCCTCGGCGTCAGCCCTTATGTTCTTGCGGCCACGCGGACGTCAGTCCGTGGCCGTCCGCCGCGCAGCGGCCTTATGTCCTTATGCGCTTATGTTCTTATGTTTCCCGCGTTAGCGGCAGCCATGCCACGCTACGGCGTCAGCCCTTATGTTTCTTATGTAGCTTATGTTCTTATGTCTCCGCGGTAAGCGCAAAAAAGAACAACGTCACATCAACATGCCCGATCTACTCCGCCTGCTTCGGCATATTCACCGCCATGGCGTCAATCATGCGGCGGTACACACCATTAAGCTCCTCAATGCGTTTCGCCAGCTGGCGCGTCTCCTCATTGATTTGTTCGATAGTGCCCACCTGCTTGCTGATGCTCTGAAAGTGCAAGTCATAAGTCTTGTTGATAGCCGTAAGCGTGCGGTTGAGCTGCGCCATCTCCTCACTGTCGTGAGCCAGACGTGCGCTCTGCTCGTCCACCTTGGTAAAGGTGTCAGCCAGTGTGCGCAACTTGGCAATGTATGCCTGCGTAGCCTCCTCCATTTCGGGCGAGAGCACCGCCTGTGCGCGACGCAGCAACTCATCGTTTGCCAACCGTATGATTTCTGCTAACCGCTTAGCCTCAGCGTCAAAGGGCTGGGCGCCAGCCGGCGTGGCAGCCGCAATGGCAGCCTGTGCCGCCTCGGCCGCATTCGGTGCCGCAGCAGCCGTAGCAGCCGCCGTTTCGGGCGCAGCATTACCACCCCCGTCAACAGTAGCAGATGTAGCAGCGGCACTCGGTGCAGCGGCAGCAGCGCCACCACCCACAAACACCACACCACTCATGCCCTGACCCACAGGTTGAGCAGCAGGCTGGGCAGCAGGTTGAGCAGCCGCAGGCTGAACAGCAGGCTGAGAAACCGCCTCATCAGCCGTCGTATCCTCAATGGTATCTTCGTCAGTGTCGTCAGCCTCCTCGTCGTCATCGGTCAGGCCGAGTCGTGCGGCAATCTCCTCGTCAGTCTCATAGTCGTGCGGCAGTTCCTTGCCAATCTCATCCTTGTCGAAGGGGCGGTCAAAGGCCGAGAGGAAGAACACCACCACCTCGGTACCCATACCCATAAAAAGCATAAAGTTGCCGCCCGGCAGGTGAGTCAGTTTGAACAGTGCACCAAGAATTACGATTGATGCACCCCACGAGTAGGCATAATTAAGGAACGTCTGTCCGGGCACACTATCCATCCAGTGTTGCAAGCGGACTACTATGTTAATCTTGCTCATTATTTCTTCTTCTTGCCATTGTTAGTTGCACTTGTCGTGTTAGCCTTCGACCTCACGCAGCGGAAACCGATGTACGAGCGCGGCTGGTTTTGATACTCCCACGTGCGCCATGCCGAGCGAATGTACGACATGGGGTCCTTCCACGAACCGCCGCGCACACTCTTGCGCTTCAGCACATAGGGGTCCTCCTTGGCAGCATTGTAGGTCAGTTGCGGATTGAGGTCGGCCATGGCGTCCACACCCGCCTCGGTGTACACCGTGCTGGTCCATTCAGCCACGTTGCCCGCCATGTCGAACAAGCCGTTAGAGTTAGCACCATAGATGCCCACGCGCGAGGTAATAAGGTTGCCGTCGTCGGTATAATTGCCGCGGTCGGGCTTAAAGTTGGCATAGTAGCAGCCGTCCTGGCTCTTCGACTCCATGCCCTGCCACGGATAGGGGTTACCCTCCTTGCCGCGTGCGGCATATTCCCACTCCACCTCGGTAGGCAGGCGGTAGCGCTGAATAAATTTGGCCTGTGGCCCCATTCCCTTGAGCAGATAGTTGGTGCGCCAGGCGCAGAAAGCCTCGGCCTGCTCCCACGACACACCCACCACGGGGTAGTCGTTGTAGTTGGCCGACGAAAAGTAGAGCTTCATGTACTGCTCGTTGTTGGCATTCGAAAAGTCGTTCACCCACACCGTCGTGTCGGGGTACACGGGCACGATGTAAGTGTTCAGAAAGTCGTAAAGGCTCGATAGCGGCCGTTCGATAGTCTGTCGCACAATCTGTCCGTTATCATCCACATAAGCCGTATCCTTCGAAATCATTACCACCTCATCGGGGTCGGTAGGGTGGTCGGTATTGAGCGAGCGCTCCTTAGGGTCGAGCCGGTATTTGCGCAGCGCGGCCTTTTCGTAGTCAAACACCTCGTAGCGGTAGTTAAGCTGTTTGGTGTCAATCATGCGCGTGCCGTCAATGGGGTGCGTGTAGTACACACTGTTAATGGCGCGTTCCTGGTCCTCGTTAGGTTTGCGCGGCAGCGGTTTAGCCCAGTTAAGGTGCGGTTTCACGGGGTCGCCGTTTCTGTCCACCTCAATTTTGTACGTTTCATCGCCGCCATATTGCGGGTCGGCCAGTCTTTCGCGAATGATAGAGTCGCGCACCCACTCCACAAACTGTCGGTACATGCCGTTAGTCACCTCGGTTTGGTCCATCCAGAACCCGTCCACCGAGATGTCCTTTTGTGGTGTCACCGTGCCCCACAGCGAGTCATTCTTTTCGAGACCCACCTTCAGGTAGCCGCGTTTCACCTCCACCATGCCGTAGGGTGTCGGTTCGTTAAACGAGGCACCGCGTGCGCCGGTCACCTCGCCGCCGCTCATCATGGCTCTGCCGCTGCCCATGCACGATGCCATCAGGCCGCACAGGGCAAGAGCCGCGAGTATATTTGCTATTTTGTGTAACATACAGTAGTTGTAAGTACTAATGGTGTTTATGTGTATTATATAGATATTGTGTGCTTGAGATTTTTTTGCGAGACCATTTTGTGAAACGCGCTGCAAGAAGCGCAAGCACAAATGGGGGCGACGCGTCCCGCGTCGGGAAACAAAGCTGTTGCTGAAATGCACTGCAAGAAGCGCAAGCACAAATGGGGGCGACACGTCCCGGGAAACAAAGCTGTTGCTGAAACGCGCTGCAAGAAACGCAAGCATAAATGGGGGCGACGCGTCCCGCGTCGGGAAATAAAGCTGTTGCACAAGCGGATTCACCGAGGCGGGACGCCTCGCCCCCATTTGTGCTTGCTTTCTTATGCCCTTATGCCCTTATGTCTCCCGCGTTAGCGGTTGCCAGGCCGCGCTACGGCGTCAGCCCTTATGTTTCTTGAGGCCACCCGGACTTTAGTCCGTGGCCGTCAGCCGCGCAGCGGCCTTGTGTGTATCTTATGTAAACTTATGTTCTTATGTTTCCGCGGTAAGCGGCTAATACACGCCACGTCTTATGTCCTTATGCTCTTATGTTCTTATGTTTTCCGCGTTAGCGGCTGCAAGGTTTTGCTACAGCCACCTCACCGAGCGGTGCAAGTTCCGTCCCTTCTTGCCAAGGTTAAGGTCCAGGCGGTAGCCCAATGTAATTTCGTGCTGTCCGGCGCCCAGCCCCATGCCCGAAGTGTTAGCCTCGTACGAGTAGCCAAGGTCCACACCATGAAACATGCCGCCCACAAAGCCCGTCACCGAGTGTTGCGGACTGTAGCCAAGGCCGCAGTACAGCCTCTTCTTTTGATGCGCATATTGCAGCCGCGCCGTAATGTCTGCCCTGAAAGCCGTGCCATCGTAGCGCAACATGGTAGAGGGTGTTATAGTAAATAACGGACTTCGCAGCCGAATATTGTATGCTGCCGTCAAATTATATAAAGCTTTAACCTTCAGCTCGTTCGTTTCGCCCATCGTCACCGTGGGCGAAGTCACGTGCTGCATGGCCAGTCCCACCTGCCAGCGCCGGTGTGCGTAGTAAAGACCCACCGAGGCATCAAATTTCGACCCGTCGAGGTCGGTGGTAGGAAAAGCCGGGTCGTTGGCGTCGCCCAGGTCGGCCTTGGAACCTTTAAGACTCTCGTTCAGCATGTCCGCCTCGGCACCGATGCTCAGTGTGCCGCCCCACAGCTTGAAGTGGTAAGCATACTGCACGCTGAACCGCTTGTGGCTGAACAAGCCGAAAGCATCGTTCATAAAGTACACCCCCACGCCGTGCCGTGTCTTGCCCAACTGAAAGGCCATGTCGGCCCCGGCATACATGGTAGATCCGCCGTCCTCGTAGCCAGCGGCATGAGTCTGCATGGCCGCGTTGATGTTGAGTTGCGGAGTGCGTCCCACGGCAGCAGGGTTAAACTGCGGTTCTATCAGCCAGTAGTGCGACAGTGCAGGGTCCTGCTGCGCCCATGCCACATTGCCCGTGGCCGCAAGGGCTACGAGCACACCTATAATATATATATATGTGTGTGTGAGGCGTTGGTGCATCTCAGTTTAGTTGCGGGTGTCAGCTCTATTATTTTATAACTTTTATTGTCACATTTGGCACAGTGCTTTGTCAAGGCCGTACCATGTGCGCTGCAAAGTTAATATTAAATGCCGAAGTATGTTGTGCGCGGGCGGATTTTCAGTTGCGGGAGTGCGGATTTTTTGTTGCTCCGTGTGAAAAATCGCTCGCTCGGCTCGGTGTGACTGCTGTGGGAATGTGCAGACGCCGTGGCGTGGCTGGGCAGCCGCTAACGCGGGAAACATAAGAACATAAGGACATAAGAACAGAAGATATAACGTTCGTGTTAGCCGCTTACCGCGGGAACATAAGAACATAAGCTACATAAGAAACATATAAGGCCGCTGCGCGGCTGACGGCCACGGACTAACGTCCGGGTGGCCTCAAGAAACA
>OBAD01000531.1_pt1 | contig 10400 bp, 9 predicted proteins | sample 1494861 | NCBI WGS metagenome assembly OBAD01 (sample SAMEA3360681, study PRJEB22359) | human gut metagenome | biome: ENVO:urban biome; feature: ENVO:human-associated habitat; material: ENVO:feces | place: Bangladesh | collected 2011
CTGGTCGCGTAGACAAGTTCATGAGCCGTTACGCAAAGGTTCGCAAGTAAGGAAATAGGAAATAGAATAAACATATTTTTCTATAGAATAGGCGAAAGCCTGTTTCTTTGACTATGCACATCGAAAGTGTGTTCTAAGCGTAGTTGCATATACGTTTGGAACACACTTTCTTTTTTTTCATACCTTTCGTTCTTTCTCAATTCCAATCCATTAATATAATTCCAATCCATTTGATTATAATGAATCTTTATCCCAAACAACTGTTCAGGCTCCTTGCCCTCTCCATTGTGGCGTGCTTCACTATGGCTCTTGTGGGCTGTGGTGACGACGATGCTCAGTATATCGGCAACGACAACTCTTCGTCTTCAGAAAACAAGAACGCCAATACCGTAACGTCAGAACGCGCTGTAAGGCGTCTTGAGTTTCCGGCTCTGAAGAAGACGGGCAAGCAGAAGCTCATCGTGCATCGCCTTTCCAATACGTCGTACGATTCTGAAGCCATCAATTTCGCCACCGAATGGGACTGTGACAAGAAGTCGCAGCGCTGGTCGTGCTACCAGCTCCATAAGGGATTCAAGGGCAATTACTCGCGTGTGGCTGACTTCACCTTCGATCCGGCGTTGTCGCCTTCAGAGTATTGGTCAGAGTTCAGATATTTCCCCGGCTACGACCGTGGCCATATCTGTCCGAGCGCAGACCGCACATTCTCGTACGAAGCCAATGAGCAGACCTTCTATATGTCGAACATGCAGCCGCAATATCATGAGTTTAACGGATATCAGGATGGAACGTCCAACCGCGGACTGTGGGTAAGAATGGAGAGCCAACTCCAGAAATGGGCTAAGAATCTCTCTTATACTGACACCATATACGTATGTAAGGGAGGAACCATCGACGACGAGAAGAACATCATCACCCGCATCAAAGGCAAGATGATCGTGCCCAAATATTTCTTCATGGCCATCCTTCGCAAGAGTCAGTTCGGCTATGCCGCCGTAGGATTCTGGAGCAACCAGACCAAGGCATGGCGCACCGAAGAGACTCTTCTCTCTCATTGCATGTCCATAGATAAACTGGAACAGCTCACCGGCATCGACTTCTTCTGCAACCTTCCCGACGACATCGAGAAGCAGGTGGAGAAGACATTTAATGCTTCGAGCTGGGCTGACTTGAAATAAACATTCCTACGAATGTCAGCAAGCCGTTGATCATCAGCAGTTCGTAGCCGAACTTATAGCCCAACCATTCCTTTGATGCCGTGTCGAGAGCAAAGCAGAGGAGGGGAGAGGCAATGGCTATGTAAGGCACGATGCGGTCGTTAGTGGCGCGTCGTGTCAGCAGACCGTAGGCGAAGAGACCCAGCAGCGGACCGTAGGTGTAGGAGCACATCACGTATATGGCGTCAATGACGCTCGTGCTGTTCAGCACCTTGAAGATAAGGATGAACATAACGAAGACGACAGCCATGCCGATGTGCACCTTCCTGCGCAGACGCTCGTCCTTCGGTCGCTCGCATACGTCCACACAGAAGCTGGTGGTAAGGGCTGTAAGGGCAGAGTCGGCACTTGAGAACGACGCTGCCACAATGCCTATCGTGAACAACACCGTCACCACCGTACCCAGACTCCCCGTAGCCGCAAACATCGGCAGAAGCTCGTCGCCGCTTGCGGGCAGCGCCACTCCCTCTTTCCCGGCAAGCATCACAAGCAGCACGCCGAGCGCCATAAACAGCAGATTGGCAGGAACGAAAGCGAAGCCGTACGTGCATACGTCCTTCTGAGCCTCACGCAACGACTTGCACGTAAGGTTCTTCTGCATCATGTCCTGGTCCAGACCGGTCATCACTATGGCGATGAACGCACCGCTGAGTATCTGCTTCCAGAAGTTCTGCGTAGACACCCAGTCGTCCATGACGAACATGCGGCTGTGACTGTCTGCGGCAATGGCACGCAATGCCTCAGGCACGCTGAGTCCCAGTTGCGTTATCACATTATAGATTATAAGGATGAGCGCAGCAAACATACACGTGGTCTGGAACGAGTCAGTCCACACCAATGTCTTTATGCCACCGCGTCTTGTGTAAAGCCATATCAGCAACGTCATTCCCACTACGGTGGCAGGGAACGGGATGCCGGCTTCGTCCATTACGAAGCTCTGCAGTATTATGCACACCACATAGAACCTCACCGCCGCTCCCGTCATCTTCGATATAAGGAAAAACCACGCTCCCGTCTTGTAGGAGCGCATGCCTAACCGTTCCTTCAGGTAAGAATAGATGGTGGTCAGATTCAGCTTGTAATAGACGGGCAGCAGCACGAAAGCTATGGTGAAGTAGCCGAGAATAAATCCGATGCACGTCTGGATGTAGGTCATGTCCGTGCGCATCACCATGCCCGGAACGCTGACAAAGGTGATGCCCGATATGGAAGCGCCCACCATTCCGAACGCCACCATATACCATGGCGAGCGACGGTTGGCACGGAAGAAAGTCTCGTTGTCAGCGCCGCGGCTTGCCGTAAGGCGGCTGAACAACATGAGTGCCGCGAAGTAGACGGCGACAGTAAGGAGTATAATCATTGCTTATTTGTTTTTAAATATATATTAATTGGAGTTGCAAAATTAGCTATTTATGTTTATTTGGGCTAACTTTGCAATATTAAATGTGGCTGAACCTTTCAGCTTCTATATATATTAATGATATGGTAATGAATATGAAAAGACAGAATCATACCTTTGTGAAGACCAAAAAGATATTGCGTATGAGCTTTAGAGTCTTCATGGGGCTATTGTTGTTTGTGGGTCTGGTGAGCGGTAAGCCGGCTGACCGACCTCTGATGTTGAAGGGCGTTGTCGTGGACGAGGAAGGCAAAGGCATCGCCGGAGTAGTGGTAAACAACGGACGTGAGTTCTGTAAGACGGACCGACGCGGCGCATGGCAGCTTTCCACCGACACCACGGTCAGCAAGTTTGTCTCCATCTCCACGCCGCGTGAGTATCGTCTGCCTGAGAAGGACGGCATAGCTTCGGGCTATTACATCCCCGTCGGTGAGGCTGTAGCCAATCGGAACACCAACACTTTCCGCCTCCAGCGACGCGACTCCGTGTCTGACCGTTTCCATTACATAGCCATCAGCGACCCGCAGATTCTCAATGCCCACGACATGAAACGCTGGCGCAACGAGACCATGCCTTCCATTCTCCGCACTGCCTTGCAGCTGCGCAAGACGGGCGACGTGGTGGGAATGACGCTCGGCGACGTAGTGTTTGACAATATGAACATCTATCCGCAGTACGTGGAAAGCATCAAGAACCACCGCATGACTTTCTTCCAGTGCATCGGCAATCATGACTTCGAGAAGGCTTATGCCGACCTTCACAATTCGTCAGTCGGTGCCGAGCGTTACGCCGAGCAGATGTTCGGACGCTATTTCGGTCCGGTCAACTATTCGTTTAACATAGGCAACGCTCACGTCGTGACCATCAAGAGCATCAATTATCGCGGAGGTTGCCATTACGAGGAGGAGATAACGGACGAAGACGTGCGCTGGCTGGAGCGCGACCTTAGCTACGTGCCGAAGGACCGCCTCGTCATCCTTAACATGCACGCGCCGGGATGGAACGCCATGGAACCCATCGACAACATCCTTAACGCCAAGCGTCTGGAGGAAATACTCGCCCCCTACGATGCCCATGTCTTCGCCGGACACACCCACTTCTTCGAGAACGTGGAGGTGTCGCCGCGTCTTTATCAGCACAACATAGGTTCGGCTTGCGGAGCATGGTGGACGTCAAACATCTGCCGTGACGGTTCGCCGAACGGATATATGGTGGTGACAGTGGACGGCAAGAAACTTCGTTGGAAGTATCGCTCCGCCAACAGCAAGTCGGATGTTCAGATGCGTGTGTATAAGCCGGGAGAGTTCCGCACGCAGAAAGACTTTATCGTAGCCAACGTATGGGAGTGGGATCCTCACTGCCGTGTGGTATGGTATGAGGACGGAAAGTATAAGGGACTGATGCAGCGCTTTGTAGACAATGATGAGGCTTTCCTCAGGACAAAGCCAAGAAAGCACCAGCTCGCCAAGACTGGCCACCTCTTCCGCGCCCGTCCTACATCAAAGAAATATCGTTACATAAAGGTGATATTCATAAATCGCTTCGGCGAGACATTCACATGGAAATGGGAGAACCGTAACAATCGACCGTTCCTCCTGGACAAGTAAAACAAGTAGAGAGTTGAGACAACTCTCAACTCTCTACTTTTTACAACTTTCAACTTTTATATTCAGTTCCTAACTCGTAATTTTAAAGGAGCTTCGCTCTTCACCCTCTTCTGTTCCTTAGCCGAACCGAACGAGCGAGTGCTTGTTGTCGTGCTGTTGTTCTTGTTAGGAGCGAGAGCCTTTGTCACGCGCTCACAGTCGAAGAATACGTATTCGTCGTTGTTCACACCCTCCATCACGCCGCTGAAGTCATTGTTGCTAAGTGAGAAGCCTGAAGTCTGGCTGTTGCCGCGAGAGTCGAGCACATAGCGCATGCCGCTGGCGTATTCCACGTAGATGTTGTACGTCCTTGGGTCGATATACCACTTAAACTGCAGAGTCTGCGAGTCGTAGAGCACGTTACCGTCATCGTCGCGCAGCGGCTTGCCGTACTTGTCAGTCTTTGGAACATAGTCCGTCTCGAAGCCGTTGCCGTTGTTCGAGTTGGCTGTATACTGTATGAAGCTGAAGTCCACGTACATATTGGTCTGATAGCGGTTGCCGTCCTCGCCCGTATATTCGTTTGTCAGCTCACCCGTCCACGAACCGTTCAGCATCTGCGCCATAGCTACGAGGTCGTCAGAACCGTTGTCGTAAGGACGGTCATACCACTCGTCCGGGTCGTCATACCACCAGTCGTCGTAATACGGGTCGTCACAACTTGTCATTGCCAGAGGTGCCAGCACCATCACAGCGAGTGTAAGGAAATAGTAAATGCGTTTCATAATATTCTGTTTTTTTAATTTTTCACTTATTCTTGTTCTTTACTTTCACGTTGCAAATTTATCAAAACATAACATAATAAACAATATTTTTTCCATATTACAGAGTAGGGATTTCCCTATTTCGGAATTTAAACGTACAAAAAACGTAAGTTTATATTGACGTCAGATTCTTGTTTCTCAATATTTTTGCCTAATTTTGTATCTCATAATATAAGGTAAAAAGAAAACCGAACAACAAAAAAATAGAAAAGGAGAAAAATGAGAACTGTATACGATTTCTCTGTAAAAGACAGAAAAGGGAAGAATGTGTCCCTGAAGGAGTATGCCAACGAGGTGCTGCTCATTGTCAACACAGCCACAAAGTGCGGATTCACACCACAGTATGAAGAGCTGGAGAAGCTCTACGAGAAATACCATGCACAGGGATTTGAGGTGCTCGACTTTCCGTGCAATCAGTTCGGAGCGCAGGCTCCCGGCACGGACGAGTCAATCCACCAGTTCTGCAAGCTGAACTACGGTACGGAGTTTCCGCGCTTCAAGAAGGTGAAGGTGAACGGTGCAGATGCCGAACCGCTCTATGTCTTCCTCAAGGAGCAGAAGACATTCGCAGGATTCAATCCCGAACACGAACTCACACCCGTGCTCGAAGAGATTCTCTCAAAGGAGACACCTGACTATAAGGAGACAAGCGACATCAAGTGGAACTTCACAAAGTTCCTCGTCAACAAGCGCGGTCAGGTAATCGCACGCTTCGAGCCGACAGAGAGCATCAGCAACATAGCAAAGCAAATAGAAGAACTACTATAAAAAACAGACCAACAATGGAAAACAGAGAACACGTACGCTGCCTTATCGTCGGTAGCGGTCCTGCTGGCTACACAGCAGCCATCTATGCAGGAAGAGCAAACCTCAGTCCCGTGGAGTACTGCGGCATTCAGACTGGCGGACAGCTCACACAGACAACTATCGTTGAGAACTTCCCCGGCTACCCCGAAGGCGTAGAGGGCAATCAGATGATGGCTGACCTCCGCAAGCAGGCAGAGCGCTTCGGCGTGGATATGCGTGAGGGAAGCATCGCCAAGGCAGATTTCTCAAAGAAACCTTACGTACTTACCACCGATACGGGTGTGGAGATTGAGGCAGACACCGTGATTATCGCAACAGGTGCCAGCGCCAAGTATCTCGGACTTGACGACGAAAAGAAATACAACGGACAGGGAGTAAGCGCATGTGCAACGTGTGACGGCTTCTTCTATCGCAAGCGCACAGTGGCTGTGGTAGGTGGCGGCGACACAGCATGTGAGGAGGCTCTCTATCTCGCTGGCCTTTGCAAGAAGGTATACATGATTGTGCGCAAGCCGTATCTCCGTGCTTCAGACGTTATGAAGAAGCGCGTGGAGGACAACGAGAAGATTGAGATTCTCTATGAGCACAATACCGAGGGTCTCTTCGGTGAGGACGGCGTAGAGGGTGCTCACGTCGTTAAGCGCAAGGGTGAGGCTGACGAGGAGCATTACGACATCGCCATCGACGGCTTCTTCCTCGCCATCGGTCACAAGCCCAACACAGACGTATTCCGTCTTGCCGTTGAGTGTGACGAGACTGGCTACATCAAGACTCAGGACGGTTCGCCCCGCACCAACGTTGACGGCGTATTCGCTGCCGGTGACTGCGCCGACCCCACATACCGTCAGGCCATCGTAGCCGCAGGTTCTGGATGTAAGGCAGCCCTTGAGGCAGAGCGCTGGCTCGCAGAGCACAACCTGTAAGATATTACATAATCAGCATAAATAAGAAAAAAGACAGTTGGAAGGAGAACAATCCCCTTCCAGCTGTCTTTTTTGTTTGCTTACTTTCTGAAAAAAAGATTGTTTTATTTTGTTAATATGTACAAATAGGCTACCTTTGTAGTATTAGTAACCTAATACTTGATATATGAGGAAAATATTCTTCTTTCTTCTTTCCATGCTTCTCGGCACCACCGTGCAAGCAATGGCAGCGACAGCACCAGACAGCGTGTTTGTCGTGAAAGACGGACGCATCGTTTCCGCCTACGAAATAGGTAAAGATGTAGACAACATCACGTTCCTTCACAAGACCGTGCTTACGGGTAATTGTGTCCGCATAGGTGACGAAACCGTAGAGATGAAGTCGGCGGTGGTCACTTACAAAGGATCGTATGCTTATATCTATCTCTCTCCGACAGCAGGGCTCACCACTGTGGAGCAGATTGCTGAAGGCAGTTACCTTCAGGCAGCGGTTACCACCGGATTGCTCGGAAAAAATGTACATCTGAGTAAGTTTGCCGATGATTACACAGACAATGATTTCCTTCAGGTCATGTATTTCGACATGGATAAGTTTACGAATGATGACAATTATGAGCCGGTGATGTTCTCCACGGACGATTGGTCTGACTATTTTGCTGACGGAACGGCGAACATATCCATGGAGGACGGACAGCTGTCTGTCAATTTTGACTGTCTCCCTATTGACGGCGGACAGGCTTTCTTAGGACAGTATAAGGGCGGTTTCACGGAGATTGCCCAGAGCCCGTACCACTTCACCGTCGACGGAAAGCGCATGGAGATGCGTGCTGCGTTCGCCGAGAAGGTGGCTGACGGCACAGCGTTCTATCTTACACCGGGCAATATCGACCGCGCCAACGATCTGGAGAACTGCTATTATTATGTACGTCTCTTCGTACCCGAAAGTAATATGGACGGCAGCGAGATTGACATCAACGGACAGAAGGAGTATGAACTGACCTTCGTTGACAACGCTACAGACGTAAACAATCCGCAGACCATCAGCATTTCCAACGGAAAGACAGGTAACGCTACTGGCTCCGTGTCGGTTCTCAAGAACGCCGACGGCACGTATGACATTACCATCGACGTGGAAGGTATGGGAAGAACTGCCGACCGTCAGCTGCAGGTACGCTATAATGGCGAGCCCGCTCCTTACGACCTCAGTCTGCCTAACGAATTCTCGGTGGCAGGAGCTGATCCCGTCACTCTGAAGGGTGCTGCAATCAAACATTCCGATGGCTTATACACCATCTATCTCTCTACGAAGAGTGACGCCATGACAGCTACGGACGTTCTTGCTGCCGACATCGTCGTGACGGTTCCTGATGGTTTCGCTAATGACGATATGGTTCACGGATTCTCTGGTACCAGTGAGAATGCGATGATATCCATCACATATGAAGGCACGAAGTACTGCCAGAGCACAACGTCAGGCACAGCAGCCGTAGCACTTGGCGGCAATGCCAAGCTGACTGTTGATGGCGGTAAGATAAATCTCGACTTCACCGTCTTCAGTGCAAAGAAATACAGCGGTAGCATTAAGGGCCACTTCGAGGGCTATGCCGCACAACTCTAAACATATATTATATATAGGAGAACCATACGATGAAGATATCATTATTTTCTATATTGACACTTGCTGCCGCATCATTCGCAATGCCGTCGATGGCGCAGCAGACCGTTTACCTTAATAAGGGAGAACAGAAAGTGGAGACCGTCGATCTCGGTCCGGATGACTATCTTTCCTTCGGACGACCCGAGGGAGTCAAGGAGCAGGCGAGAGCAGAGATAACGGACGTGAAGACTACGAAAAACTCCATCAAGTACACCATAACCACGAAGACGCAGGATCAGCCGTATTATCACATGGTGCTGAGCGAGGCGTATATGAGTCTCTTCGTGATGCAGTATATGGGTGGCAAGGACCTCAGCAAGATGACCGATGAGGAGCTTAAGTCAGCTTTCGTGACGCTTATGTCGACAGGATACGGCGAGGGAGCCATCGGCACGAAGACCTACAATGTGCAGGACGGTGTGAAGAACGCATCGGGCGAGACGCAGTACGTAGGTGGCGGACTCGGCTATTATCTCGTTACGTGCGACCTCGTAGAGAACGACGGCAAGTACAGTCTCGGTACACAGATGAAGTATCAGAAAATCACCACACCCGAACCGGGAGAGAGTTCTGCTACGCTTGATGTGGAGTATAAGGGACTTGACGCAGACGGACATGCGCTCTTCTCCGTCATTCCTGGCAAGCAAATCAAGACGCTGCACATGGTTATAGGCACGTCGCGCAGTATCGACGAGTTCATAAGTATCTTCGGTTACGAGTGGCTTATGTTCACGCAAGGCTCCGACTTCACCGCCGACCAGTGGAACGAGCTGACCGACGAGGACAAGGGATGGAACGTAGAACGCGAGGACAATTATTCGTTCTACGTGCTCGGAGTGGACGCCAACGGCGACTGGGTGAAGGCGCAGGTGGAGAACGTACACATCAAGCCGGTTGCAGCCAACGACTGTGCCGAGATTGACCTTAAGGAATACTCATGCAATGATGGCAATCTTGTTGTCACTTATAACGTGCAGTCAAAGGCTGCCAAAATAGAAAAAGCGTCCATCCTCGTCATGAAAGAGAACGATTGGGACGACGCCCTCAACGAGATTGTGAAGAACAAGAACTATGAGAATCCTTACGAGGCATGGCCTGAAGAGGTGGCTGCAGCGGCAGAAGCAAAGGACGTAACGGCTGATATTACTGCCGACGGCAAGCTGACCTTCTCACGTTCTTTCACGGAGCAGGAGCGTGATTGGTATGTTGTGGTTCTTGGAGTGACCGACGCCAACGGCACAACCGTAACACGCACCGCATTCCACACCCACATCGAAAACGCCGAATGGTCCATCCTCTCACGCACATATCCTAAAGAAGCCAAGGCACCCCTGAAGGGAAAGGTAAGGCTGATTAAATAGAAAGTCAATCTGAATAAATATAAAAAGCGAAAGCGTCATTATCGTTTATGATAGCGGCGCTTTCGCTTTATTATTATGCTTTTTGCGCGTTCATTCAGTATTCCCGCCACTATGATGATACCAAACTCTCAACTCCCAACCGTCAACTATCAACTTTCAACTATATATAATTAATGTGTTGCTGTTTACGAACACGCCTTTTAGTTGACTAATATCAATTTCAGTCCTAAAAACGCATGTTTTCTTAACTTTTTTGCCCGAAAGTTTTGGAGATATGGAAAAAAGCTATACCTTTGCATCCGCTTTCGAGAACGAACGAAACCTCAAGCAAAACGAGATTGAGAAGAGTTCGAGAAAAGCGAATAAAGAAAGAGTTCTTTGAAAAGATTTACATAAGACAGATAAAGTAGTACAAGAAGCGAGAATGATGAAACACTCATTCTTGGGTAGAAGAAAAACGAACCGTCAAGTTTGTTTGACTTTAAACTCTAATTTGGAAGCTCGTTCTGAAACAGATACAAACAAACGACGCTTACTTCGGTAAGGGTTGGTAAAAGATATTTTACAATGTAGAGTTTGATCCTGGCTCAGGATGAACGCTAGCTACAGGCTTAACACATGCAAGT
>OBAD01000532.1_pt1 | contig 10393 bp, 7 predicted proteins | sample 1494861 | NCBI WGS metagenome assembly OBAD01 (sample SAMEA3360681, study PRJEB22359) | human gut metagenome | biome: ENVO:urban biome; feature: ENVO:human-associated habitat; material: ENVO:feces | place: Bangladesh | collected 2011
TAACCAACGGTTCCGGGTGCATGGGCGGGCTGAAAGCCCAATAATCTCATAGCCCAGGGCAGCGCCCTGGGTGTTTGAAGGTACGATATCAAAGCGCCCTGTAAGGGCAAAAGCATTGAGTATGAACGCTTTTGCCCTTACAGGGCGTCTTTGGCTTTGTTCTTATTATTTCCCAGGGCGCTGCCCTGGGCTATGAGCTTCTGCCCTTACAGGGCGTGCTGCTGTACTTTTGACTCCCTCAATTATGAGTTTTGAATTCTTGCTTTGGCAAGCGGCAAAGCCGAGCGAGGAATTGTGCGCTAAGGCGCATTTTGAATTATTCCTAACTAAAAATTCAAAACTCCTAATTCGGGCGATATGTCGCCCGATAGCCTTTTCTGCTTGTCAATTCACGTGTCAAAATTCACAAGTGGGGCTATTTTGTTAAGAATTGGCCATTTTTTGTAAGAAATATCCTACTGACTTGAGCGTAAAACCGCTTACTTTGCAAACGTAAACCACGCCTCTTTCGGGGCATGGCATAACACAAAAACTTGTTTAACATACTAAACCCAACTGATTATGAAAAAACTAAACACTAACAAACAGTCAATCATCCAACGGCTTCTTGAGAGTCCTCCAAGAGGCGGCGCATGGATGCGCATGTTCTTCATGCTTGTGATAATGATGATGTCGTCAGCGTTAGCGATGGCGCAAGACAGCTATGGCTTTAAGATTGCCGACGTGGAGGTGACGAGTGAAAACTGTGCTGACCTCAGTGTCATTGATGGAGTGGAGGGAAAGATTAGCTACAATCCCGAGACGAATACCCTCACGATGCAGGATGCTACCATCGATAATGTCGATAATGGTATTTTTATTAATAGTAGCAGTGAAGGATTGAACATTGAGGTGCTTGGCGACAACAGTATTACGACAGAAAATGTATGTATTACTGGCTGGAATAAACCTTGCAATATTAGCGGATCAGGAACCCTCAGATTGAAAAGCGCTGAATCTGCAGGAATATATGCCTACAATTCGCAGGCTGTGATTGTAGGTATCAAGCTGTATACGGAAGGTTTATATGGCATAGGAGGAAATGATGGCGAGAGTAGGGAGGAGCTCATCGTGCGCAACGCTTACGTTGAGGCTACTGGCAGCAACGGCTCGATCTGCGACTTCCAGAACGTCGTTCTGGACGGGTGCTCCATCACCCAACCTGCTGGTGCTGCCTTCGACGCAAATGTGCACGCCGTGGCGCTCAACGGCGTGAAGGTCACCGACAAGGTGGTGATTAAGCCAGACAACTATGGCATTTTGATTGCCGGCAAGGATGTGACAACCCAAAACTGTGCTGACCTCAGCATTATTGAGGGAGTGAGCGGCAATGTCTCTTTCGACCCCGACACCAAGACCCTGACTCTTGCGAACGCCACCATTGAGGTAGATGGCTATAACGCCGTTCGTAACCAAACCTGCAAAGACCTTGTGATAGAGTTGATCGGCACAAACACCATTAATGTTACCAACTCGGCTGGCATATATCTGCGCGAGTCGACAGCTATCAAGGGCGAAAGCGGTTCTAAGCTCAGCATAACGAACGACAGATGCGCCGTGCTTTTTGAGGGCTCCCCGCTCGAAATCGTCAACTGCTGGTTGGAGGTGGAAGGCGACTGGGGCATATCAGCAAACGACAACGTGGCAGAAGAGGTGCTCACCATACGCAACTCTCACGTGGAAGCTACGGGCCCCACAGGTTCAATCTGCGACATAGCCAACTTGGTGCTTGACGGATGCTCCATCAAGCAGCCGGAAGGTGCTGTGTACGACGCAGGGAAGAAAGCCGTTGCGCTCAACGGCGAGGTGGTCACCGCCAAGGTGGTGATTGAGCAAGACGCGAGCGGCATCAACGACATCACAGCAGACGTGCCCGCACGTAAGAAGGGCATCTTCACCGTTCAGGGCGTGAAGCAGACCCAGTCATGGAACGAGCTCCCTGCCGGAGTCTACATCGTTGACGGCGTGAAGCGAGTGAAGAAATGATTAGACATGTCTCATGCAAATATTGTACAAAAGAGTAAAAACCTGTTACAAAATAAAAATCGGTTTTAGAGATTTGTTAGGTCGTTTTTGTGGGGTTTTTTCATCGTTGTTGAGCCCATAATATACAAAAGAGCCACTTTTACAGTCCAATAGTGCCACTATTAGAGTGTAAAAGTGGCGCTATTGTATGATAAAAGCGCCACTATTGGAGTGCAAAAGTGGCACTATTGCAACCCAATGATGCTTGTTTAGCTCCACCATTCATTGCACACTTCTTTTCTTGTCCGTATAACCTTCTGTGCATCAGTACGCTATCGCTGCACGCTCAAAACTCGAAAATTTCGCACCAATGATTTCTTTGTGCGCTGAACGAGGAGTATTGAGCATTAGAAATGCAAATATTGTGTTGGCAAGCATGTACGAATTGGGCAGGGCTTTAACAAAAACCTGACTCCACAATCCGCTTGTGCTTTTCGAGCCTTCGGCAATTTCTTTAATTTGTCACACACCTCTGTTATTGTTGTACTACCCTTATCGCTTGCTGCGGAGGCCGGAGACCTCCGCTACTGTGTAACCTTGTGTTTTTCTTTGTTTTTCCGTTTTTGTCGAAGCCCTGCCTGACACAGCAGCAACGCGCCGATAAATCAGATTTTCTTTCCGAAGACAATGCTTATGAACGTCTTGAACAGCACCTTGGTGTCGAACCACATTGATTGGTGCTCCAGATAATAGAGGTCGAGCTCCAGACGACGCAGCATCTTCTCTATGGTGTCCGTATAACCGTTGTAGAGAGTGGCGTAAGAAGTGACGCCCGGTCGGATCTTGTAGAGAAGCTCGTAACGCGGGTCGCGCTCCATAATCTGGTCGATATAGAATTTGCGTTCGGGACGATAGCCGATGAAGGCCATATCGCCTCGCAGGACATTCCACAACTGGGGAAGCTCGTCAAGATGATGGGCACGCAGAAACCGACCCACACGCGTGAGGCGCGGGTCGTTCATGGCTCCGTCGAGCAGCAGCTGCGGCCCGTCCTGTTCGGCGTCACGTCGCATGCTGCGGAATTTGTATATATTGAATGGCTTGCCGTGCAGTCCTATGCGCTCCTGGGTGTAAATGGCAGGTTGTCCGTCTTCCAGCAATATGGCAATGAAGCATACGACGAAGAGCGGCGCAAAGACAATAATACACATACAAGCTATCAAGAAATCAAGAAATCTCTTCATCTTGCCTTTTTGAGTAGTCTTAAAGTCTTACAAAGGTAACCCTAAATTTCCAAATTACATAATTCTTTGCCACCGAATTGCTTAGTTTGGGGCAAAATCGTTAATTTTGTATTGTTTAAACAATCTTTCAACTATAATTATTAGGGAGGAACCGAATCTATGATACCGCAGGAATATCGCCAGTTTTATCTGAAGGATGTGACGTTCGTCAATCTTATGATGCGTCGCATCTATAATGTCCTTATCGTCGCCAATCCGTACGACGCCTTCATGCTGGAGGACGACGGACGTGTGGAGGAGAAAATCTATAACGAGTATGTGGAGCTCGGACTACGTTATCCGCCCACCTTCACGCAGGTGAGCACCACGGAGGAGGCTTATCAGGTGCTCAGCACCATGAACATCGACCTCGTGATCTGTATGCCTGGCAATGCCGACAACGACGCATTCTCGGTGGCGAGAGACATAAAGGCGGGATTTCCGGATATGCACTACGTGGTGCTCACGCCTTTCTCGCACGGCATAACGAAGCGCATGCAGAACGAGGACCTCAGCATCTTCGACTATGTGTTCTGCTGGCTCGGCAACACCAACCTCATCCTCTCCATCATCAAGCTCATAGAGGACAAGATGAACCTCGAGCACGACATACAGGAGGGTGGCGTGCAGATGATATTGCTCGTGGAGGACAGCATCCGCTTCTACAGTTCTGTTCTTCCCAATCTCTACAACTACATCCTCGCACAGAGCAAGCGCTTCTCCACGGAGGCGCTCAACCGCCATGCCGCCACGCTGCGTATGCGCGGACGTCCCAAGGTGGTGCTGGCGCGCAACTATGAGGAGGCGCTGGCGCTTTACGAGAAGTATGCCGACAACGTGCTGGGCGTAATCAGCGACGTGCGCTTCCCGCTCGGTGGCGTGAAGGATCCGGAGGCTGGACTTAAGCTTCTGCGCGTCATTCATCAGCGGGCGCCCTTCCTGCCGCTCATCATGGAAAGCTCGGAGACGGAGAACAGGGCTAAGGCTGAGGCTGAAGGCTTCCGCTTCGTAGACAAGAACTCGAAGAAGATGTCGCTGGACCTCCGTGCCATCATGGAGGAACACATGGGCTTCGGCGACTTCATCTTCCGCGACCCGAAGACGAAGGCTGAGATTATGCGCATACATAACCTGAAGGAACTGCAGGACAACATATTCCGCATTCCGGACGACTCGATGCTCTATCATATCTCGCGCAACCACATGAGCCGCTGGCTCTCGGCGCGTGCCATCTTCCCCGTGTCTGACTTCCTGAAGAAAATCACGTGGGAACGTCTGAAGGACGTCACCGCTCACCGTGAGATTATCTTCGACGCCATCGTGCAGTACCGCCACATGAAGAACATCGGCGTGGTGGCTGTGTTCGACCGTATGAAGTTCGACTCGTACTCGCACTTCGCCCGCATCGGCGACGGTTCGCTCGGAGGAAAGGGCAGAGGTCTGGCTTTCCTTGACAATATCATAAAGATGCACCCCGACTTCAGTTCGTTCCCCGGCGTGACGGTTCAGATTCCGAAGTCCGTGGTGCTGTGTACGGACGTTTTCGACCAGTTTATGGAGCAGAACAATCTGTACCAGATAGCGCTCAGCGACGCCTCCGACGAGGAGATACTGCGCCACTTCCTGCGTGCGCAGTTGCCCGACTCGCTCATCGCCGACTTCTTCACGTTCTTCGAAGCCACGAAGAGTCCGGTGGCAATCCGATCGTCGTCGCTCCTCGAGGACGCTCATTATCAGCCGTTCGCCGGAATATATGCCACGTATATGATACCGTATCTGGAGGACAAGTATGCCATGCTGGAGATGCTGGCGTGTGCCATCAAGAGTGTGTATGCGTCGGTGTATTATCGCGACTCTAAGGCGTATATGACCGCCACGAGCAACGTCATCGACCAGGAGAAGATGGCTGTGATATTGCAGGAGGTGGTGGGCAAGCAGCACGACGGACGCTACTATCCCAATTTCTCCGGCGTATTGCGGTCGCTCAACTATTATCCCATCGGGGACGAGAAGGCGGAGGAAGGCATCGCTTCGCTGGCTCTCGGACTGGGCAAGTATATCGTGGACGGAGGACAGACCCTGCGCGTATCGCCGTATCATCCGCATCAGGTGCTTCAGACCAGCGAATTAGAGACGGCGCTGCGACAGACGCAGACCCGATTCTATGCGCTCGACACGCGCCACGTGGGTAATGACTTTACGGTGGACGACGGTTTTAATATTCTTAACCTTAGAGTAAAAGAGGCTGAACGCGACAATGCGCTCTCATATATCGCCTCCACGTACGACCCGTACGACAACGTAATACGCGACGGACTGTACGACGGCGGACGTAAGGTGATAAGCTTTGCAGGTGTGTTGCAGCAGGACGTATTCCCGCTGCCAGAACTGCTGCAGATGTCGATGAAGTATGGAGCAGAGTCGATGCGTCGCCCCGTGGAGATAGAGTTTGCGTGCAACCTTAACGAGGACCGTACGGGACAGTTCTATCTGTTGCAGATTCGTCCTATTGTCGACTCGAAGCAGATGCTCGAGGAGGACGTGGCTGCCATCCCGGACGAGGACTGCTTGGTCCGTTCACACAATTCGTTGGGTCACGGCGTGAGCGAGGATGTCACGGACGTGGTGTACGTAAAGGCGGACGACAACTTCTCTGCTGCCGAGAATCCGACCATCGCACGCGAGATAGAAAAGATAAACTCAGGCTACTTGGACCGTGGACAGGGCTACGTGCTCGTGGGTCCGGGACGATGGGGTTCGTCCGACTCGTGGTTGGGCATACCGATCAAGTGGCCGCACATCAGCGCTGCGCGTGTGATAGTGGAGGTGACTCTGAAGAATTACCGTGTAGACCCGAGTCAGGGCACCCACTTCTTCCAGAACCTGACCTCCTTCGGTGTGGGCTATTTCACGGTGGACGAGAACCGCAACGAGGGTGTCTTCCACAAGGCTATGCTCGACGCCATGCCCGCTGTGGAAGAGACCGAGCACGTCCGAGTGGTGCGTTTCAGCAAGCCTCTCCGCATACTTATGGACGGAAAGAAGCAGGAAGGTGCCGTGGTGCCATAAGGAGTTTTGAGTTAGGATAATATAAAAATAAAAAAGGATTCCGCTTTGCAGCAGAATCCTTTTTTATTTCTTTTCGTGTGGTCAAATCGTTCCGAATTACTCGCCGGTGATGACACGACGCTCAGCGATACGAGCCTTCTTACCAGTGAGCTTGCGGAGATAGTAAAGCTTGGCGCGGCGAACCTTACCGTGCTTGTTGATCTCGATGCTGTCGATGTTCGGTGACTCGATGGGGAAGATACGCTCTACACCTACTGTACCAGACATCTTGCGAACGGTGAAGCGCTTCTTGTCGCCATGGCCAGAAATCTTGATAACTACGCCACGGTAGAGCTGGATACGCTCCTTTGAACCCTCGATAATTTTGTAAGCGACTGTGATTGTGTCACCAGAGCGGAACTCCGGGAACTTCTTGCCGGTTGCAAATGCTTCTTCAGCAACTTTAATTAAATCCATTGTAAATTTTGATAATTAAATTTGTTTTATCGTTCTCGCGCAACTTAACTGGGCTACTCTTCTTCCCGTCATCGGTTACGCCGAAAAGCGGATGCAAAGTTACGACTTTTTCGCCTAACCCACAAGTTTTCAATGCTTTTTTAACTTTTAAGCCATCGAAAGTCCCGACTTATATAAAAACAAAAACGGTTGTGACATCCGTTTTGCGGAATATCACAACCGTTGTATGGGTTTTCGTAGTGTCCTGCTATGCAGTCACTGTATGAAGCTCCCCTAATTACTCGCCAAGGCTGATAGCCTCCTGAGGACATACGCTTGCGCATGTGCCGCACTCTGTGCAGAGATCAGGGTTGATTGAATACTTTTCGCCTTCAGAGATTGCCTCTACCGGGCACTCGCCAATACATGTACCGCATGCGATGCAGTCGTCACCAATTACGTAAGCCATAATTAAAATCTATTATAAATTGTTATTAATGTTAATTCGTTCGGGTTGTTCAGGCAGTTGGTTCTTACTACCTATTTTTGAACGTTGCAAAGTTAATAATTTTCTTCGATATACCTACAAGTGGGTATGGGTTTTAACATATTTATACGTATATTCTTCCTCACCTGTAGTTTCTCTCACAATAAGCGAGCCTTTTTTGCGTTATATAGATTAAGATGAGACACGCACATTACATACTATATATATTATTGGCGACTTTCCTCGCCTTGCCGTTGAGGCTGTCCGCACAGGACCGCACAGTGCAGAACCGTCCCTATACTGACTTGCGCCCGTTCCATTTCGGTGTGATTGTGGGTACGCATCTGCAGGACATAGAGCTGCGCAATGTGGGTCCGCAGACCATTACGTACGCTGACGGCACCACGGCTGAGGCGCTTGTCACGACGGAACAGAGCCGTTGGGACCCGGGCATCAATGTTGGTGTGCTCGGCGAGTTACGCCTGCACGAGCATTTCCAGTTGCGTATTGCCCCGACAATGTATTTCGGCGCACGCCACATTGTCTTCCATGACCTTCTCAACGTGGACAACAGCGGACGCCCTGCGGAGGTGCGTCAGGACATGAAGTCGGCGTATATCACCACGTCTTGCGACCTGATATTCTCCGCTCCACGCTTCAACAATCACCGTCCTTACCTCATGGCTGGCGTCGTTCCGATGCTCAATCTTACGGGTAAGAACAGCGATTATCTCAGGCTGAAGCGATATAATCTTTCGATGGAGGTGGGCTTGGGCTGCGACTTCTATCTGCCTTTCTTCAAGTTGCGCCCCGAACTTAAGTTTGTCTACGGACTCGGCAACGCCCTCGACACCAATCACTACAAGGATCTGCGCGACAAGAACATGCTCAAATACGCGCAGTCGGTGGACGATGCCCGCCAGAGAATGATAGTGCTCAACTTCTATTTTGAGTGATAAACGATAATTATACGATTTCTATTATACGATTTGTATAATTTGTAGGTTTTTTATATCATTTATAAATAGAACTTCTGATTCCTTACTTGGTGCATTCACCGATAAACTCCTTCATCTCTTCCTCGTGCTCACGTGCCTTGAGGAAGAGCTGCCATTGGTTTTGTGCTCTTACGAGATTGTGTTCGGCGAACTGGCATTTCCAGTAATGGTCGCCTGACACGTAGTCCCAAAGGAAGCGGACGCACTGCATGTAGGGGAAGAGTTCGGCGGCGTAGGGTAGGAGCGACACTTCCAACGGCGTAAGGAACGATCCTGCCGTCTCCAGATATCCACGTGTGAAGGCGCGGAAGATGTCCATTCGGAAGTCAATCTTGTCAAGCTCTGGCGAGTCTTCAGCCACAGTGTTGGCGGCTGTGCGCAGGAAATCGCCGTAATCGCTTGAGAAGAGCGACGGCATGACGGTGTCGAGGTCGATGACGCAGAGCACGTTGCCTTCCGTATCGAACATCACATTGTTCACCTTTGTGTCGCAATGGCATACGCGCAGAGCCAGCTTGCCCTCACGAAGGAGGCGTTCGCCCTGGCACATCTCGTCCATATACGATTCAATCTGATTCACAAATTCAGCCACGGAAGCGGCACGTCCTACAGGATCGCGTCGCAGAACGTCGCGCAGCTGGTCGCGTCGCAGCTCCATGTTGTGGAACGACGGGATGGTTTCGCCCAGCTGGTCAGCCACGTCAGTAAGCATCGATTCGAAGTTGCCGAAGGCGTTGCCGGCGTTATAAGATGATGTCTCGTCCACCTTCTCAATGGTAACGGCGTTACTGATGAATACCGACACGCGCCAGTATTCGTCCTTCTCCTCGTCATAATAGAAAGTCTTGCCCTCCTTGGTGGGCAGGAAAGTCAGCACGCGGCGGTCGATGTCGGGCGTGCCGGCCTTCTCAAGCTGTCTGCGTATGTGTCCGGTCACCACCTCAATGTTATGCTGCAACAATGGCACGTCAGTGAAGATATGATGGTTGATGCGCTGCAGCACATAGTCATGCTCTGCGGGTTCGGCTGTCGTAATCTTGTAAGTGTCGTTTATCAGACCGTTGCCGAGAGGCGAAATCTGGCTGATGGTGCCCAGGATGGCGAATTGGCTTGCAATGTTCTTGATATGTTCCATAAGTTTGTTTTAGTAGTATAAGGGCGTCAATCCTTAAAGTTCTCCTGTCCGTCCGCCTCTCCGTTCAGCGCATCCTTGAACGCTTCCCAGTTCTGGAAGCCCACAAGCAGCGAAATCTTGTCGAGTGTTTCACGTTTAGGTTTCTCTGTGCCTTTGATGTAAAGGGCAAGTTTGTCGAGGGCGCGAACCTTCTGCGGTATGCGTCCAATCTCATGCTCTACGGTGTCAAACAGTTTCTTTAATGCGTAATTCATAATACATAACGTCCTTAAAGCGTAATATTTGGGGCAAATGTACTGATTTTTAGTGGAAAAATAGTAATTTTGCAGACATATTTTTCATTCTTATAATCACTGTATGAAAGAATTAGCACTTAAGTACGGATGCAATCCGAACCAAAAGCCCTCCCGCATCTACATGGAGGAAGGCGAACTCCCCATCGAAGTACTCAACGGCCGTCCCGGCTACATCAATTTCCTTGATGCCCTCAACTCATGGCAGCTTGTGAAGGAACTGAAGGCAGCCACCGGTCTGCCCGCCGCAGCGTCTTTCAAGCACGTCTCTCCCGCAGGAGCCGCAGTAGGCTTGCCTTTGAGCGACACGCTTAAGAAGATTTATTTCGTTGACGACGTGAAGATAGAGTTGTCTCCGATTGCATGCGCTTATGCACGTGCCCGCGGCGCCGACCGCATGAGCTCTTACGGCGACTTCGTGGCTCTTAGCGACACTTGCGACGCTGCCACAGCCACACTCATCAAGCGTGAGGTGAGCGACGGCGTAATCGCCCCCGACTTCACTCCCGAGGCTATCGAGATTCTGAAGGCAAAGCGCAAGGGCACATACAACGTGATAAAGATAGACCCCGCTTACGTGCCTGCACCGATAGAGCACAAGCAGGTGTTCGGCGTTACCTTCGAGCAGGGACGCAACGAAGTTCGTCTGGACGATCCGAAGCTTTTCGAGAACATCCCCACAAAGGCAA
>OBAD01000537.1_pt1 | contig 10350 bp, 8 predicted proteins | sample 1494861 | NCBI WGS metagenome assembly OBAD01 (sample SAMEA3360681, study PRJEB22359) | human gut metagenome | biome: ENVO:urban biome; feature: ENVO:human-associated habitat; material: ENVO:feces | place: Bangladesh | collected 2011
TCCTATAAATAATAAAAGGTGAATGAGAATAATTCTCATTCACCTTTTATTATTTATTATCAACTCAACTGAGTCTTTGAATACTTGACTACCCCTTATGGAATCAGCAAAGAAGAATCTCCGTAACTCAAGAAGCGGAAATCGTGACTTAAAGCATAATCATATACTTGATGCCAATCACCATGCAGGAAGGCGCTGACCAACAACAAGAGAGTACTCTGTGGCTGATGGAAATTAGTAACCAGCATCTTCACAATCTTATAGGTATATCCTGGAGCTATAATAATCTGTGTACTGGAATGCAGGGCCTCCAATCCATTCTTATCCAAATAATCTACGATAGCCTGAATAGCCTGCATCGGAGTAATATCATCTACAAGACCACCATCACGACCATCATCATAAGGATCCCACTGATTCACATGCAAATCCTCTTCATTGGCCTCTGGATGTTTCAACAGATGAACACCCATATAATAAAGACTTTCAATCGTACGAACACTGGTAGTACCCACAGCTATCACCTGACAATCATGGTGAAGCAGTTTTTCCAAGCTACGACGATGAACAACGATATACTCCGTATGCATCTGATGCCCCTCAATCTCCAAACTCTTGACCGGTTTGAATGTACCAGCACCAACATGAAGAGTCACTTCTTCTCTGTCTATACCATGGGCATCCAGATCTGCCAAGACTGCATCTGTAAAATGAAGACCAGCCGTAGGAGCAGCTACACTACCCTTGATTTTAGAATAAACCGTCTGATAGGTAGTCTTGTCACTCTCCTGAGTTTCGCGATTCAGATAAGGAGGAATCGGCAATTCACCGACTGCCTCGAGAATCTCAGCAAAAGAGATGTTTTCATTATCCCAATCAAAGTCTATCCAATAATTAGTTCCACCACCTACAGCTAAAGGAGCAGCCTTGCCGTCAGCACCAGCCTCTCCTCTTCGCATCGTTGCAGAAAGAGTGAGCGAATGACCTTTGATTTCAAAATCGCGTTTCAGGCTACCGTCTTTCCATTTCTTCAGATTACCCACCATACACAACCAAGAACAGTGACCAGCAGTCTGGAACATCAATTCATAATCGGTAGGAGCAGCAGGTTCCATCGAATCACCTTTGTATTATTGAATATCATCAAAGCTCCCTTAGGAAGATAATCTGGCAGATGATAAAAGACATCATCACTGACCACACCATGCTTATAGACCAAAAGTTTAGAATGATCTCGCTGAGCTATAGGGAACTTGGCGATTCGCTCATCTGGCAAACTATAATTGTAATCACTAATTTTAATATGTTTTGTATCCATTTTCAATTTATTCTTTATATTCCAATCACCATGCAATATTTCTCACATCACATTAAAATCCACTCATCATGATACAGGCACGCAAAAGCACATAGACGAGGATGAACATAATAACACCCATCACATAATCCAAATCATCATGCGCATAGCCCGTACTTGTATATTGATTGGAAATGTATTTAATCTTCGGAGAAATCTTATAATACAAACGATAATACAGCAGGTAAACCAATATACCAACTACAACTCCCAATACCAGTCCACAGAGAATGTCTGAAGGATAATGTACACCTAAATAAAGGCGAGTCCAACAGTTCAACAATGACCAGAAGACCAACGTGAAAGTCATCAGACGACTACGTATCAAGAGAGAGAAAAATACAGCTAATGACATGGTGTTCGCTGCATGGGCAGAACAGAAGCTGAAATCTTTCAGGCGCATATTGTTGACTACCTCTATGGTATATTTGATAACAGGATCATTACTTGGTCTCCAACGGGCAACCAATGGTTTGATAATACCATCTACTAATCCGTCGGAAAAGAAGATACATAGAATAGCCATCAGAACTACCAATCCTATCTGAGACATTGTTTCATTGTTTCTCATTACAATATAAAACAAAGCCAGATAAAGAGGAACCCAGGTCAATCCGGAAGAAAGTAGCCAGACAATCTGGTCCAACAGCATATTACCACTTCCATTAAAGAAGTGAAGCAACGCCAAATCCGCATTTAATAAAAGAGATGCTCCCATATTATATTTCCTCTATTTGTTTGGTCTCTACCCAACCTGTTCGCCCGTCAGCCAGGCGAACACCTCGCCAGTCATCCATAGACTTGTCAGTAATATCAACTCGAGTTCCCTCATGAATGACGAATTGGTCAGAACTTGATTTAGCAGGCGTATTCTTCACATTCACAGTTGGCGCCACCACAATAGCACCCGTGCGGTTTAAGAGAACTTCTTTCTGCTGATATGCAAAGACATTACAGAACAGGAAAATAACCAAGAAGAATATACCACCAAAAAAGCCCATCTTGCGCAAATAGATTTGCGGAGCAAACAGATAGACCAATGCTAAAACCAAAGCTATGATAATCGCTATGATACCAGTCTTTGCCCAGCTATCAACACTGGTATAATTTACTAAAGCCTTATACCATGTCACGAAAAACATCTCGCTTACAGGTGTAATCTTGTCAATCGTCTTACCACGAACGAACTGAAGATTGAAATTAATATCTTCATCTCCAGGAGACAGGAGATGAGCACGCTCGAAAGCCAATACTGACTTAGTGATATTATCCGTACGATAATAAGCATTACCCAAATTATAATAGATCTCAGAAGAAACACCATTTTTCAGGAGATCCTCATAATCCTTGATAGCTTGCTGGTAATTCCCTTTCTGATACTCAGCATCTGCATTCTGCTTGGTTATTGCAGAAGCAGACACAGATGTAAGGAGAAAGAATGCAAGAATCCATATGAAAGAATAGGACTGTCTGTCCTCTTTTGCACGGTTCTTGTGCTCCTTGCGCATAGCATTGATTGCGTTTTCTATTTCCATAATTCCTGTCATAGCAGAATTGAAAGTCTTATTCATATTACCAGCAGCATCACCCGGTGCATATCGTTCGAACTCGCACTCATCCAATGCCTGGGTAAATTTATCAATCGTTGAGATGTTGACAGAATGCATCTCTAAATTTTCCGTGATATTCTCACGAGAGAGTTTCTCTACAGGAATATTCAGCTTATAGCTTACATAACCCCACAAAGCTCGCAAAACTTCATCATAGAATTCACTCTGTTTACCATGAGACATTAACTGCTGAGCCTTTTTCAGACGCTTCGTTGCAATCTTATTAGCCTTATTGGAACGAACCTTCACGATATCTGCATTTTCCAAAGCTCGTTTGCGGAAGACAACAAGCAAAACAATAAAGGTGATAAGCGGAACGAGCAGACTGGTCCAATATCCAAAACTGCCATAGAACATATCATCCAAATCATGCAACTTGCTCTTTCCTAATTTCAAAGCACGAATATCCTTTGCCTGATCAGAGAAATCCTGTGAACCTCCTGTAGAACCATCGCCTTTAGACACAGTCAGATCAAAGGCCTGAGTCTTGATGGTTTTATATGAATTAGAAGATGTATCGTAATATGTAAATTCTACAGGCGGAATCTTATAAGAACCCTGATTACGAGGTACAACCAAGAAATCATATACCATATTACCTTCAACACCATTGGAGGTCAGGCGAGTCTTGTCGGTTATCTTAGCATCATATTTATCAAAATCTTTCGGCAAAGTAACGATAGGCTGTTTGAGAAGTTTGAGGTTTCCTACTCCACCCACAACCACACGGATCGTAACAGGATCACCAGCTTTTACTTCTTTCTTGTCAATACTTGCAGAAATATTAAACTTACCTACACCTCCTAAGAAATTAGCAGGACGTGATGGCAAAGGCAAAACATTGATAGTCATGCCTGGCGCCTTGATATCCTTGTGTACCTCAACGTAACCGGAACCACCATTAAAGAAGGCTTCCATCGGATCCACATTACGATTCTGCTGAACGACAAGACCCTTGAAAGTAATAGACGGAATTTCAAGTTTACCAGTCATCTGCGGATACATGACATACTGGCTCCAGGTCACACACTTATATTGACGGCCATTGACCATTTCACTATGAAAAGCCTTCTGCTGAGGCAAAGCTACCTCCTGAGTATGGAAACCCTTCAAGTCAGGCATTTTTCCTTCCAACTGAGACAAATCAACCAGAGTATATACCTTATAGGTCAACAAGACAGGTTCCTGTTCATGTACCGTTTTCTTATTGGCAGAAACCTTGATGAAAAGATCTCTACCAGAAATAGAAGAACCAGCCTGTCGCATACGAGGTTCATCATCCATATTGGAACTTCCGTGCATATTCGGAGCACCATTGGAATTTCTGGCATGACCAGAAACACTCACCTTAACAGCACGAGAAGCAATTCTCTTACCATTTACTACAGCATGAGAAGATCCTATCGTATAAGAACCATTCTTTGCAGCATACAAAGTATAAGTAATAGTAACGGAAGAAGAAGAACTGGTATGTCCGTTAATCATCTGATAGCTGGACTGCTGGGAAGTATAAGGACCGGCAATCACTTCCAATCCTTCTGGTACTCCGCCCATGCGGAATTCCTCCACATCACGCGTATTAATAGTGTAAGCCAGACGGAAGTTCTCACCCGCCGACACATGAGATGGAGCAGATACAACAATATGCTGAGCTCTGGAACTCAGAGCACAGCAAATAGCAATCACCACCAATATCGCATAACGTCCAATATGTTTCATTATACACATCATAATTTTACTTTTTGAAAAAAAGAGTCTGTGATAAGATTCCTATTACCAGTTTTTCTCATAAGAGCGGCTCTTAGGCTGTGACAATGCTTTCTGCATTTTCTGTTTTGTTGCCTTCTCTTGTTGAATAGCTGCATTCAGAAGTTGCTCAGCGTTGTCTTTGCTCATCTTGTCCTGATTACGCTCTTCGTTCTGGTTCTGTTTATTCTTATCCTTGTCGTTATTTTTCTTATTGTTTTTATCTTGTTCGTTATTCTTGTCCTTATTATTCTGGTCTTTGTTTTTATTTTTGTTGTTCTTGTTCTTATTATTCTTATTATCTTTATTATTCTTTTGAGGTTGATTCTTCAGAAGTTTCTTACACAAAGCAAGATTATATCTTGTTTCATTATCCTGAGGATTACATCTCAGAGCCATTTTATAACATTCAATAGCCTTGGCATATTCACGATGGTTTTGCATGATAACACCCATGTTGTGATAACTCTTGGAACGTCTCAGCACATTGGTTTCTTCCTGTGCTGCATGCTGGTACTGTACCATCGCCATGGAATCCTTCTGCTGCATCATCAAAGCACAACCTAAATTATACAAAGCCTGGGTATTCTTAGCATTTTTAGATATAGCTTTCCGATATTGGGTTTCAGCCTGAGCCCATTTCTGAGATCGGTATAACTTATTACCCTGTCGAATGAAGGTTCTGTCATTCTGCGCAAATGCAAGTCCGCTATTCACAATCAAGAGAAGAAGCAGGATACTGGTTTTACCCAATTGCGATGATTTGGCAGCCTTTCCCATAGAAAAGGCCTTTCCAAAGAACATGACATTTCTCAACAGAGGATTTTTCACTTCCAAAATACAGATTTCTATGATTAAGAGCAATATCACTAAAATACCAACAGCCTGAAACTGTTCGTCATACTCACTGTATATCACAGAAGAAGTATCTCCCTTTTGCAATTTTGTCAGATCATCATTCAGTGTTTTCTCTGCATCGCTGGTATTATCAACATGAATATACTGTCCGCTACCAGCCTGAGCCAATTCCTTGCACATGTTTTCATTCAGGGCAGTCATAACCGTATTACCGGAATGATCTTTCAGATAACCGCCATCACCCATAGGGATAGGCGCACCTGTCGTATTACCAATACCAAGGATAAATACATTAATACCTTTTTTCTTGGCAGCGGCAGCAGCCTCCGTTGCACCTGGTTCATGGTTTTCACCATCAGTAATCACAACGATAGCACGTCCAACATTGTTCTGTTGGGTAAAACTTTTAGATGCCAAATCAATGGCATCAGCTATATTGGTGCCTTGTGTCTGAATCAGACCAGGGGTGATATTCTGCAAGAACATCTTGGCAGAAACGTAATCGCTGGTAATAGGCAACTGCACAAACGCATCGCCTGCAAAAACAATCAGTCCAATCTTGTCATTGGTAAAATTATCAACCAGATTTTCTACCAGCATCTTACTCTTATCAAGACGGGAAGGAACGACATCCTCTGCCAACATAGAGTTGGAGATATCCAAACAAATGATAGTTTCAATACCCTGTCGCTTATCATGCGAAATCTTGCTACCCATCTGCGGACGAGCCAACATGACAATCAGAAGCGCCAATGCTGATAACATCAGACAGAATTTCACGGTAGGACGGTATTTTGAAATACCGGGCATCAGTTGTTTGAGAAGCTCAGGATCACCCAGCTTCTTCAACTTTGCATGTCTCCTCCTCCATCCTATCAGTCTGATAAAAATCAAAACAGGAAGGATGCATAGCAACCAGAGGAATATAGGATCTTCAAAACGTAACATTTTCTAATCTATTTAAATCTACAAGAATCGACTTCATGTATAAAATGGAAGTTCGACCTCTTTTTTTTAAGGAATTTTTCTCAACCAGGTGATTCTAAGAAGAATTTCCATGAGCAAGATCAAGAACGCTGCAATAATGAAAGGCTGATAAGCCTCATATCTCTTGGCGAAATGCTTGACGTTCATCTTCGTTTTCTCCAGTTTATCAATATCCTGATAGATTTGCTTCAACTCCTTGTTATTGGTAGCTCGATAGAAATTACCATCGGTAGTCTGGGCAATATCCTTCAAAGTCTTCGTGTCTATTTCTACAGGAATGTTCACATATTGAATTCCACCTGCTACTGGTACTGGATATGGAGCAACCTTATTAGTACCGACACCAATGGTATAAACTCTGATACCCAAACTTCTGGCAATTTCTGCAGCTGTCATAGGAGAAATATCACCCATATTATTACTACCATCAGTCAGAAGAATGACAACCTTACTCTTTGATTTCGAATCTTTCAGACGACTCACTGCATTAGCCAAGCCCATTCCCACAGCGGTTCCATCCTGGATAAGACCTCGTGCAGCTATATCCGTACGAGTATCTTGCAACAGGCGTAAGAGGCTCGAATGGTCTGTGGTCATCGGACACTGAGTAAAAGCCTCACCGGCAAAAATCGTCAAACCGATATTGTCATTCGGACGGCCTGATATGAATTCATGAGCAACATCCTTGGCAGCTTCCATACGGTTAGGTTTCAAGTCTTCAGCAAGCATGGATGTAGATACGTCCATCGCCAGCATGATATTTATACCTTCCACCGTCTTGTTGTCCCAGGAATTATGGGTTTGAGGACGAGCCATTGCACAAACAATCAGTACAAAAGAGACGCAGCGCAGAAACATCGGAAGATGAATCAGACGAACACGCAGACTCTTAGGCGCATAAAGATACTGCTTGGTATCACTCATACGCATCGTTGGCTCGTTCTTTCTCCTGTATAGGAAATACCATAATATATAAGGTATCAATAACAGGAGTAACAGAAAGTATCCTTTACTTGCAAATTCCATTTTTTCGTTTTATTAATAACTATCGTCCAACAACCACTGTTAAACAAGTGAAACCACTGTATAGACGATATAAACCAAAATAGCAACAATCGCCAAAGAGCCTGCCCATAAGAGCAACTTGATGACCTTGCGCTGACTCTGAGACTTCTTATCATTCTCACTCAATGTTGGAACAATTTTCTCCTCTACAGGCTTTTCGTCGGTCTTTGTCTGGTCGATAAAGTTGATGGCATTAACGAGATTAGAATCGTTTTCATTGATGAGCGTCTCATACTTGGCAAACTTTACCAGATCGGCAGTTCTGAAGAGTTGTCTCAATTCATCAATCATCTTCTGATCACCAGCAGACTGGAGACATTCGATAATTTCGCTACTGGTCATCTCCATAGCGTTAAATCCGAAGCGACCATTGATATATTCACGCAAAGTATTGGTAAGACGGGTATAATACTCTTTCAGATTCTCCTGATTCTCAGAGCGCTGATGCTTGATAGCGTTGATTTCGTTAAGAGCCTTTTCATGAGCAGGAACTCGTTTTACAATACGGAAACTTTTGAGAATTGGTTTATTCTGCTTTAACCTCTGCAAGAGATAACACATTGCACCACAGAGCAATAACATCAATACGCTCAACCAAAAGATTCCACTCCATTCACTCCAGAGGAAAGGATTGTCCTGAACGTCCTTAGGAGGATAGAACTGGTTAGGATGAACTGTATCTACAGGAACCGTAAGTACTTTCAATGCTAAGGGATTACCATGAAAGTCCTTGCCGTTTACCTTTACATTGAGTGCAGGAATCGCATACACATTCTCATCAAAAGAAGTAAGCGTATAGTTGCGACTCACCTGTATCCGGTTACCATCAATCTCAGAAGTATTTTCTTCACTCTGTCCAACAACCTCTACGCCTGGTATCAACTGTTGGGAAGGTTTGAAAGAAGGCATTACAATCTTCTGACCACGGTTGGCAGTCACTGTAAGATGTAAAGTAGTCTGCTCACCAATGAGAAGTTGCAGAGAATCCAACTTCTGTTCAACACTTTGTGCTGAAGCAGAAAAGGCACTGCAAATCAAGGCGATTGCTAATATAAAACTTTTAACTTTAATCATTAATCCAATATTATATGATTCGCAAAGTATTTATATACTTCAGTCATCGTAATCATTTCATCCTCTCTGCTTGAAAAGCATGAGAAGCGCTTTAGAGAAATCTTCATTCGTAGCAATGGAAGTCCAGTCCACTTTACTCTTGGCAAATGTATCACGAAGTTTTTCTTCCCGATACATCCAATTGCGAGTATGAGCCAACCTCATTTTCTTGCTACTGGTATCAATATACATTTCATGTCCAGTCTCAGCATCCCTAACCTTCAACAAGCCGATATCCGGCAAAGTCTTTGCCCTCAGATCATAAACCTGGATGGCCTTAAATCATAAACCTGGATGGCCACTACATCATGTTTCTGATTGGCAATCTGCAGTTTGTGCTGATAATCTTTTTCATCATAGAAATCCGAAATCAGGAACGCAGTGCAATGTCTCTTCATGACACGAGTGAAATATTCCAAGGCAACACCGATATCAGTGCGCTGGCTGTCGGGATGGAAATCCAACATTTCCCTAATGATATAAAGAATATGTTTTCTTCCCTTCTTCGGAGGAATATACTTTTCTATTCTGTCCGAGAAAAAGATAACACCTATCTTATCATTATTCTGAATAGCGCTGAAGGCTAATGTGGCAGCTATCTCTGTAGCCAAGTCACGTTTCATCTGGCAACTTGTACCAAAATCCAACGAGCCACTCACATCGACCAACAGCATGACCGTAAGTTCGCGTTCTTCTTCAAAAACCTTGACGAACGGACGATGGAAACGGGCTGTAACATTCCAATCAATGTCACGCACATCATCTCCGAACTGATACTCCCTTACTTCCGCAAAAGCCATACCCCTACCCTTGAAAGCAGAGTGGTATTGACCTGCGAAAACATTCTGGCTCAATCCGCGAGTCTTGATTTCAATCTTACGAACTTTTTTTAAAAGATCTTGTGTATCCATCAAGGAACCTCCACCTTGTTGATAATTCGGCTTACAATTTCTTCACTGGTTACATCACTTGCCTCAGCCTCATAAGAAAGACCTATACGATGTCTCAAAACATCATGAGCAACAGCTCTCACGTCCTCAGGAACCACATAACCGCGATGCTTGATGAAAGCGTATGCTCGTGCTGCTTTTGCCAAAGAGATACTTGCACGTGGACTACCACCAAAGGTAATCATATCCTTCAAATCTGCCAGTCCATAACGGTCAGGATAACGGGTAGCGAAAACAATATCAGCAATATACTGCTCAATCTTTTCATCAATATATACCTCATTGACAATGGCTCAATCTTTTCATCAATATATACCTCATTGACAATGCTACGAGCCTTGAGAATTTCATCAGCAGAAGTAACAGCAGTCACGGTAGGCATACTGCCCTGAATATTTTCACGGATGATAAGTTTTTCCTCTTCCAATGACGGATAATCAATGACAACCTTTAGGAGGAAACGGTCAACCTGCGCTTCAGGCAGCTGATAAGTACCTTCCTGTTCTATAGGATTCTGAGTAGCCATAACAAGGAAAGGATTAGGCAACTTGAAAGTCTGTTCGCCAATGGTAACCTGATGTTCCTGCATAGCTTCCAGCAAAGCACTCTGTACTTTAGCAGGTGCACGGTTGATTTCATCAGCCAACACAAAGTTTGCAAAGAC
>OBAD01000545.1_pt1 | contig 10211 bp, 6 predicted proteins | sample 1494861 | NCBI WGS metagenome assembly OBAD01 (sample SAMEA3360681, study PRJEB22359) | human gut metagenome | biome: ENVO:urban biome; feature: ENVO:human-associated habitat; material: ENVO:feces | place: Bangladesh | collected 2011
AGCAGCAGGGCTTGGCTGTTAACCGTGATGATGCAGCAGCTCCTTCTTCTCCTACCATCATCGACAAGGACTTGAAGATGAATGCTACCTGGAAGACTTCTTTGGCATTGGATGCCAAGTTGCCTTACGATGTTGACTTCTCTCTGGAGGGTATCTACAGCCGTGAGTTCAATCCTGCTACGGTAGTGAACATCGACCGTTATTGGGATGGACAGTCATATACAGAGTTGGCTCCTGGTGACAAGCGTAAGTGGTATTCACGCAACTCATCTATCAACCCTTATATGATTACAAACGCTGGTCATAAGGCATACTACTACTCAATCACTGCATCTTTGGCTAAGAAGTTTGCATTCGGTTTGAACCTCTCTGCATCTTACACCTATTCAAAGGCTAAGTCTTACGGTGATGGTGTAGGCGACCAGGTTTCTTCTGCCTACTACAACAACCGTTACTCTGTAAACGGTAACAACGATAAGGAGTTGGGTTATGGTACCTACGTGGCTCCTAACCGCTTGCTCATCTCTGCTTCTTACAAGAAGGACTACGGTAAGAACTTCGGTTCTGAGGTTGGCTTGATCTACGAGGGTATGAATATGGGTTATGCTGACGGTTACAGCTGCACACGTTACACCTACCAGTTGACTGGCAATGTGGTTAACGACTATGGTTCTAACGGTTTGGTTTACATCCCAGCTTCCCGCGAGGCTTTGGATAAGTGGAACTTCAAGGACAATGGTAAATATACAGCTGAGCAGCAGAAGGATGACTTCTGGGCTTACATCAACCAGGATGATTACCTGAAGAATCACAAGGGTGAGTATGCTGAGCGTGGTGGTGCTGTGATGCCTTGGCATCATCAGTTGGACTTCAAGTTCAACCAGAACTTCTATCTCAACGTAGCTGGTCAGAAGAATACTCTCCAGTTTGGTGTAGATATCAAGAACTTGGCTAACTTGCTCCACAATAGCTGGGGTCTCTACAAGAGCGTTAACAACACCAAGTTGTTGAAATATACAGCTGGTAAGAATGGTGCTCAGGGTTCATTCCAGTTCCAGAAGAATGGTAAGGAAGTATTGTCTAAGACATACACCAACAACACAAGCTTCAACTCTACCTATTCTATCCAGTTTTCTATCCGTTACATCTTCAACTAATGGATAAGGTTCTTAAGGAAGAATAGATAAGATTCAAGTCTGAATAGATAGATTTGAGTCAGAATAGATAAGCCATAAAATATCGGATGCACTTCTCTAGTAATAGGGGAGTGCATCTTTTTTTGTCTGCGTGTTCGGCAGTTATAGTCAGCTGTTTATATCCCAAAACACCCATTTCGGGGTCTTTTTCCAATCTTAATTGAATTTTCTTCCTCTAAAAACTTGTTATTTCAAAAATTTTGTTTAAATTTGCAGCTAAGAAGTATAAAAAGGATTAAGTGAGTCTTCTGGGAAGATGAAATCCTGTTATTATTAACCAATTTATCTGAAATTCTATGCAGAAAAGATTGCATTTACTAGTGGTTTTGCTAGCCTTTGTTGTCTCTACGGCGATGGCGCAGATTACCACATCAGGCATCAGCGGTAAGGTAACATCCGACAATGAGAGTGTCATCGGTGCTACCGTTACTGCCATTCACCAGCCTTCAGGTACGGTGTATCGTGCCGTGACGAATATCGATGGCCGTTACACCATCCAGGGTATGCGTCCGGGTGGACCTTACAAGGTTGAAGTATCTTACATCGGATACAAGGACAAGAGTGTCAACAATGTAAACCTGAGCTTGGGTGAAACTACCAACCTCACCTTCTCCTTGAAGGAGGATGCGCATCAGCTCCAGGAAGTGGTGGTAGCTGGCAAGGCGGGTCTCGCTGCTTCTCGTACAGGTGCTGCCACCAGTATGAATGCCGAGCAGATCAACAATATGCCTAGTATCACCCACGGTATTGCCGATGTGGCTCGCTTGAACCCTCAGCTCACGGTTACCAATTCGGGTAACATGTCGTTTGCCGGTACCAACAACCGATACAACAACTTCATGATTGATGGTGCGGCCAACAACGACGTGTTTGGTCTGGCTTCCAGCGGTAACAACGGCGGTCAGGCGGGTGCTCAGCCTGTATCTATGGAGACCATCGAGCAGATTCAGGTATCTGTAGCTCCTTTCGATGTGCGACAGAGCGGTTTCACCGGTGGTGCCATCAATGCCATCACCAAGAGCGGTACCAACAAGTTCCACGGTTCTGCCTATTACTATGGCTACAACCAGGACCTCATCGGTACCAAGTATCCTTATCTGGATGGAACCGGTTATGCGCCTAAGTATCAGAAGCAGACTCAGTACAACATGGGTGTTACCCTGGGTGGACCTATCATCAAGAACAAACTCTTCTTCTTCGCCAACTACGAGCGTACCAACAAGGAATATCCTAACCTCTATGGCGTGGATTCCGGTAACTCGAAGGTGAATACCGAGCAGGCTAAGGACATCATGAATATGTTGCAGAAGATGGCTGAGAAGCAGGGCGTGGCGTTCAATGACTACTTCAGCAACCAGGATATCTACACCAAGAGCGATAAGGCGGGCTTGAAACTCGACTGGAACATCAACGAGTTCAACAAATTTGCCATCCGCTGGAGTCTGGTCAAGGCAGAGCAGTTGAGTGGCGGCGGCAGTGCTTCCAGCCTGAACACCTATGCCTACAGCTATCCTTTCAAGAGCAATACCAACTCTTTCATCGCTGAGCTTCAGAGCCGTATCTCTCCAAACGTGAGCAATGAGGCCCGTGTCAGCTTCGTAAGAGTACGCGATAGCCGTGATATCAAGGCCAACCTCCCTATGATTTCCATCACAGGTGTGGGTAGCGGTACGGTGAACATCGGTACAGAGCGTAACTCTCAGGCTAACTACCTGAACCAGGATATCTGGACCATTGAGGACAACCTGACATGGCTCCGTGGCAACCATACCTTCATCTTCGGTACCCACAACGAGTTTTACCATTTCAAGAACATGTTCATCTCTGATAAGTTCGGTTCTTATACCTTCAAGGGATACGACAACTTCAAGGCTTATTATGATGACTATATGAATGATAAGCTGGATCCTAACAAGGCTTACATGAACCAGTATCGATATGGACAGGCTAACACAAGTGTAACCGGCGACCCTAACTGGGCTTCTGAGTTCTCATCAGGTCAGTTTGGTTTCTATGCGCAGGATAAGTGGAATGCCAGCAACAATTTCACTCTTACCTATGGTCTCCGTCTGGATATTCCTGTGTTCTTCGACACTCCGATGGAGAATGCCGAGTTCAACGCCTTGTCTGAGAAGATGGGTTGGGGGATGAAGACCAACGATAAGCTCAAGTTCTCTCCAATGCTCTCTCCTCGTGTGGGATTCCGTTGGGACATCAACAACGACCGTAAGTTCATCCTCCGTGGTGGTGCAGGTGTCTTCACCGGTCGCATCCCATTCGTTTGGGTAAGCAACAACTTCTCGGGAACAGGTCTGCAGCTTTCTTCATACGATAGCAACAACTCTTCTACCAAGGGCTTGGAGCTCATCCTCGACCCAAGTAAGCAGAATGCCAATGCCGATAAGATGAAGGTGAGCGCCGGTAACCAGGATGTTGCCGTTTGCGGAAAGAACTTTAAGTTTGCTCAGAACCTCCGTCTTAACCTCGGTTTCGACTTTGAACTGTTGGGCATCGACTGGACCGCTGAGGCCATCTACTCAAAGACATTGAATGATATTCTCTATAAGAACCTGGCTCAGGAGCAGAGTGGTGAAACCTTCTCTCAGAAGTATGGTTACGAGTGGGACAACCGTCCGCTCTATCAGAGTGTAGTGAAGGGTACTCCTATCGCAGGTGTCTATGCCCTGGGCAATACATCGAAGGGTCATACCATCAACCTCTCTCTGAAGGCAGAGAAGCATTTCGACTTCGGTCTCGACCTGATGGCAAGTTACACCTGGACCCGCTCTCGCAGTGCTGCCAATGGCGGTTCTTCTGTGGCTAAGAGTTCATGGACTTACCAGTATACTCATCGCGACTGCAACGACTTGGAGGTGGGTAACTCAGCCTACAACGTGCCTCACCGCATCCAGGCATCTGCTTACTACCACATCGACTATGGTCATCAGAAGCAGTGGAAGACAACCCTGGGTATCATCTACCAGGCTAAGAGCGGTTCACCTTACACCTATTATTATTATGGTGATGTGAACGAGGATGGTTCCAAGGGTAATGACCTGTTCTTCATCCCAACCGATGCACAGATTGACAAGATGCGTTTCGAGGAAACCAAGTATAACAACAATACCTTCACCAAGCGCATGTTTGGCGATAACCATGGCGATAAGCTCACCGAGGAGATGCAGCGTGAGATGTTGAAGAAGTGGATTGCAGAGGATTCTTACCTCAGCAAGCACCGTGGCGAGTACTACGAGCGTTATGCAGATAACCTGCCATTCGAGCATCATTTCGATGTTCACTTCGGTCAGAAGTACAGCTTCAAGGTAGCTGGTCAGATTAACTCCATCGAGTTGACTTTCGATATCCTCAACGTGGGCAACCTCTTAAACAAGGATTGGGGTCATACCTATGGTGATGGCTTCGGCACCTACTATTCTCCTGTAAACTATCAGGGTGGTGGTGTTTACCAGTTTACCGGTGCTTATGCTTACAAGAGCTATAGCGATTACTACAGCCGCTGGCGTGGTCAGATTGGTTTGAAGTATACTTTCTAAAAAAAGCATATTCCATTCGGAAGTAAAAACAGATAAGATAATCAAGTAAAATAAAAGTCCCTGGAGATGTTTCCATTCTCCAGGGACTTTTATTTTGTTTCTTTTCATCTATGTCTATCTATCTTCAAAGCTAAAAATATCTATCCTCAAAGCTAAAAATATCTATCCTTAAGGCAAAAAATATTTTCCCTTAAGGCTAATTATATTTTCCCTTAAGGCTAAATATATTTCTCCTTAAGGCAAAGTATATTTCCTCTTCAGGCTATATAAATCTATCCTTTATGAGGAATCAGCTTTCCTTTAGATGAACAAATCCTTCTTAGGCATGCCCGGCATGTATTTCTGTCTTAGTTTTTCAAAGAAAGCCATGCTGTCGTTTGAGAAGCCGTGACCCTTCCAGGTGGATGTGTTCGTGATGAGAATCCAGCACTGACCGTCGGGATACTTCAGAACCAGTGCCGATGTGCCGGCCAGTGAACCCGTGCGAATCCATGGGCGATTGCTCTTTGGCGTGTAGTTCCAGCCGATGGAATACTGATGGTCGGGCTGCTCGGTGGTCATAAACTGGATGCTCTTCTTGCTCAGGATATCCTTCACATGAGGCATTCCGTCGATGCTGGCTATGAAACGGCTCAGCTCGGCTGCCGAACCACACCAGGCTCCTGCACCCGACAGGCGAGGAAGGTCGGTGTCACCATAGCATTTCTCCACCAGTCGTCCACTGTTGTTGTATTCATACACAGGGATGCTGCCCTGGTGCATGTAGTACTTCGTCTCGTTGGGGCGACGGTCCTTTAAGTAAGTGCCGGCGATGTGCATGTCGTAGCATCCGGCAGGCTGGAGCACATACTTCTGCATGAAGTTCTCGTATTTCATGCCACTCTTCTTCTCAATCACCATCGAAAGAATCATGTAGCCCAGGTTGCTGTAGCATTTGCCCTGACCCGGCGTATAACCCAGATGGCGCTTCAGCAGAATCCTGAGCAGCGTCTTGTGGTCGGGAGGAGTAGTGAGGTGGTTTTGCATCATGATGTATCGGGTGGAAGATACCGGGTCGCCGGCATAGTTGTTGAAACCCGCCTGATGGCGAAGCAGCTGCTCCACGGTGATGTCGTAGTATCGCTGGTCCTTGATGCCATTATTATAGGTGGTATCGTTCAGGATTCCCTTCGGTCCGAACACCTTCTCGTTCAGCTTCAGTTTCTTCATCTCCTGCAGTTTCATGATGCCCACAGCCGTGATGAGCTTCGATACCGAGGCAAATCGCATCAGCATGTTTGGTTCCATCTTGATGCCCTTTTCCTTGTCAGCCCAGCCGAATCCGCGGGCGTAGAGCAGGGAGTCGTTGCGGGTGATGACGAGCTGGGCACCGTTGATTTCCCAACGTTTCAGGTATCTCTCTACCACGGAGTCTATCTCGTGGTATTCCTTTCCCTCGGTCAGTGCGTTCGAGATGGAGTCGTTGATGTGCGCCTTGGGCAGGGTATCCGCTTTAGCCTTCTCGTCAGATGATGAACAGCGGGATACGCAGCTGTGCGTAGTCCATCCGATAAGGGCGGTGAACGTTATCAGTATGATAGCGATGCGTTTCTTTCTTAATCTTCTTGCCATTGTTTTCTTTAAAATATAGGTTTATGCCATGACGAGCTTCAGGTCCTGGGTGAGTTTGGCGATGGCTGGGTTCTCCTTCATCAGGTTGTCCAGCAATTCCCGTTTCGAGAGAATCTTGGTCACCTCGTTGGCTTCTGCCAGTCGGTAGTCGATGGTTACAGATTGGTTGCCCAGTCCTATCTTGAAGGTTTGGAGAATTCTTCCCTTGATGCTCTGAATATCGTTGAGCAGCAGCTGGTTGTCTACCACCACTTCTATGTTCGGGTATTGGGTAATCTTCGGAACCACCGCTTTCATGCGGTTGGCAAGACCAATGAAATCCTTCACGTTCTGCATTCTCAGACACATGCCTATCCATTGTCCTTCCACCTGTTCCTGGGTAAATTCGATATCCGTAGCCGTATCTGTATGGGCAGCCTGGGCGTTCGGGTCGTCCTTCAACTGGTCGATAGGATTATACGTGCGTCGGCTAGCCTCTTCCGTTTTCTTCAGGTTGGCAAAACTCATGCCTATGCCGCTCAGTTTCACCTGGCTTATCTTCTTCTTCGCAGGAGCTGCTTTTGTAGCTGCTTTTGGCGCAGCGGTAGCCGCAGCGACAGTCGCAGCTTCTCCCTGTGGGGATAAGGCTGTGCTTCCGCTCTCTTGCCCGGCACCTGCACCCTGAGCAGCAGGCTTAAGCTGGGCAATGATTTTCTGAAACAGGGATTTTAGTCTATGGGGCGTACGCCCCGCACTAGGCACGTCCTGGTCTTCCGGTTGTGTAATCTGTCCTATCTGTATCAGGGTAAGCTCCACCAGCAGGCGCTTGTTCGAACTCTGGCGATAGTGCACATCGCATTCGTTCATCAGTTTCAGTGCCTTATATAAGAAAGGTGTAGGCGCCTTCTTGGCCTGTTCGGCATACTTTGCCTTCTGCTCGTCGCTAACTTCCAGCAGGGGCAGGGTCTGAGGGTCTTTTGCCATCATCACGTTTCTCACGTGCTTGGCGAGTCCCTGAATCATGTTGCCGCCGTCGAATCCCTTGTTCAGGATGCCGTCGAGCACCACCATCATCTGGCTTATCTTGTTCTCTATGGCGAGGTCTACCAGCTTGAAGTAGTTGTCGCTGTCGAGCACGTTCAGGTCTTCTATCACCTTCTGATAGGTAATGTCGCCCTGGCAGAAGCTTGCCGCCTGGTCGAAGATGGAGAGGGCGTCGCGCATACCGCCGTCTGCTTTCTCGGCGATGACAGCGAGTGCCTGGTCCTCGTATTTCACGCCTTCCTTCTCAGCCACCATCTTCAGGTGGGCGATGGTGTTAGCCACGGTCATGCGCTCGAAGTCGTAAATCTGGCATCGGCTCAGGATGGTAGGCAGAATCTTGTGCTTCTCGGTGGTGGCGAGGATGAAGATCACGTGCGATGGCGGCTCCTCCAGCGTCTTGAGGAAGGCGTTGAAGGCAGCGGCACTCAGCATGTGTACCTCATCGATGATGAACACCTTGTACTTACCCACCTGAGGCGGGATGCGGGTCTGCTCCATCAGGGTCTTGATCTGGTCAACGCCATTGTTGCTGGCGGCGTCCAGCTCAAAGATGTTGTACGAACGCTGTTCGTTGAAAGCCTTGCAGCTCTCGCACTCATTGCATGCCTCGCCGTCTTCGCGGGGATGCTCGCAGTTGATTGCCTTGGCAAAGATGCGGGCACAAGTGGTCTTGCCCACGCCTCTCGGACCGCAGAAGAGGTAGGCGTGCGCCAGCTTGCCGCTCTTCACCGCGTTCTTCAGAGTGGTGGTCAACGCACTCTGTCCAACAACCGAATCGAAGGTCATCGGACGGTATTTTCTTGCAGAAACGATGTATTCTTCCATTACTTTTTGCTTGAAACTTTGTTGTCTTGCATTATTTTTTCTTAATTGTGATGCAAAGATAACAAAAAAATATTATCTTTGCAAACAAATTCAGACAAATAAAGTCAAATTATAGAAATTAATGAGTCAGAAACTAAGTATTGTATGGAACTATCTCGCTCACTATAAGTATCTTATAGTCATTATAGCGGGTGTTTTGATTGTGGGCGTTGTTGATGATAACAGCATCCGCCAGCACATCAAGTATCAGTTGCAGATAGCAACTTTGCGTGAAGAGATCGGAAAATACCGTGAACAGTATGAAAAAGACTCCCGTCAGCTCAAGGAGATGCGCCAGGGACCCGATGTCTTTGGCAAGATAGCCCGTGAGCGTTACTTCATGAAGTCGGACGATGAAGACATCTTCGTGCTGAGCACCGATCTGCCGGATGAGGTGGTGCCGCCGGATGATGCTGACGAACCGCAGACTGAGAGTGTTGAGTAATATTGTTAAACCCTATTTATATCATAACGATGAAACAGTTAAGTAAGATACAGAGTGCTATTTTTCTGCTTGGCGGCGTACTGATGGTTGTCGGTGCGGGCTGCTTTGCATTTGGCTTTATTTATCCTAATATGTTGCTTTACACCTGCTGGATGTTCCTGTTGGGCACCGTGCTTTTCTCCCTGGTGCAGGCGATGCAGTTCTACGAGGGCAATTCGCAGGTTATCCACCGACTGAAGCGCATGCAGTATATTGCCGATATTTTCTTCGTGCTGTCGGGTATCTCGATGGTAGATACGGTGTACGCCTTCTTCCGCCATTGGTTTGCCAATCAGGAGACTTACATCACGTATTTCTACAACAAGTGGGTGGTGTTCCTGCTCATCGCAGCATTGCTCGAACTCTATACCACGCATCGCATTTCGCACGAGCTAAAATGCAAATAAAACATAAATACATGTAATATTCAATTAAATTGCTTGAATTTATTTCGCTACTTCAATAATTGATTGTACTTTTGTTCACTGAATTGTGAATTACAAAGCTTATGAATAAGATATTTTACGCACTGATCACCTTAATGGCGCTTACATCATGCGCCGCCAGTTACGATATCTCAGGTACTTCTAACGTAAGCACCTTAGATGGTCGTATGCTGTATCTTCAAATCTTGAAAGACAATGAATTTAAGAAAATTGATTCATGTGATGTAGTCCATGGGCAGTTCCACTTCCAGGGAAGTGTGGATTCTGCCAAGATGGCCAACATCTTCATGGATGATGAACCCGTGCTGCCACTCGTTCTGGAGAGCGGATGCATCACGGTGAAGCTTGATGATACCCAGCAGGTGGTGAGTGGCACGCCGCTCAACGACAAGCTCTTCGGCTTCTTCAAGAAATACCAGCAGTTGCAGAATCAGCAGCGTGAGTTGGTTCATAAGCACGACCAGGCTATCATGAACGGTAGCGATATGCAGGTGGTTACGGCGAAACTCAACGAGGAGGCGATGCGACTCTCTGACCAGGAGGATAAGCTGATCACATCCTTCGTCACCGATAATTTCGATAACGTGCTGGGTCCGGGCGTCTTCTTCCTCGTCACCATGGGCAATCAGTATCCGATGCTTTCACCATGGATTGAGGACATCATGAGCAAGGCCACCGACCATTTCAAGAACGATGCCTACGTGAAGGATTACTATCAGAAGGCGCAGGAAAACCAGGCCATCATGAATGGTACGCATGAATCTACAGGCGGCGTGACTCCGGAAATGGAGCAGATGGCGGCGCCACAGGGCGACCCTAGTGCGGCGACAGCCCCAGTAGCGACTCCAACCCCTAATGATTTAGCAAAGCCAACGATTCCGGCTGCAAAATAAAAGATAACATTATATTATGTCTAAAGTATTAATTCAAAACGGAACTATAGTCAACGAGGGTCGCTCCTTCAAGGGCGATCTTCTTGTTGATGGTGAAGTTATTTCAGAGATATATGAAGGCATGGCACCCCGTGGCATCT